>Ga0209402_10000008_pt1 | contig 305621 bp, 288 predicted proteins | sample ArcticOcean_MG_C_3_FD_187437 | JGI IMG/M metagenome (GOLD analysis project Ga0209402, IMG submission 187437) | Marine microbial communities from western Arctic Ocean - ArcticOcean_MG_CB8_126 (SPAdes) (version 2) | ecosystem: Environmental > Aquatic > Marine > Oceanic | place: Arctic Ocean...
GTACCTCTTGCGCCAATTATAGTATGTTGCATCGCTGATGCCTGCTGATCGGCAAGCCATCTCTACACTGCTACCAGACGCCAGACTGAGCTCTATCTGACGCAGCAGGTTCAATACATCTTCATCGCAATATCGCTTCCTTGCCATCCAAATACCTCCACACCTTCGTAAAATATCACGAATTACGTGGCACAGTTATAGGGGGGCAGGACAGGTGCTGGTCTTTGTTGAGTCTCTAGAACTTCAACCGATCCTCGCTCAATTTTTGAAGGAGAGGTATCAGCTCGCAAATTTACCTTTGGTCATCAATGGAGCTGTAAGCGGCGTAAATCGTCAGAAAGCGGTAAATGACTTTCAGTCAAGAGACGACGGTTTTGATGTGATGCTGATCTCGCCGAAGGCGGGCGGCGTGGGCTTGACACTGACAGCGGCAAATAATGTCGTTCACCTCGAGAGATGGTGGAACCCTGCCGTGGAAGATCAATGTAACGACAGGGCCTACCGAATTGGGCAAACGAAGGATGTTAACGTCTACACGCCGGTAACAAAACACCCCATTCCCGAAATCCCGTCTTTCGATATCGTTCTTGATAATATTCTTACCAAGAAGCGAGGTTTAGCTGAGTCTCTACTGATCCCGTCGGAACTCAGGCCAGAAGATATTGCTGATATTTTTGAGAAAGCTGGAGATTACAAACGCGGCGGCTTCTCTCCATTAACGATTGAGGAGAGCTACCTGCTGGAGACTGGCGAAGCCTTCGAGGATTATGTCGGCGCTGCACTTTATGCGGAAGGCTTCGTCGTTCGCCGCACAAAACGGTCTTGGGACTATGGTTGCGATTTGTTGGCCAAAAGGGGCGCCAACACGGTTTTAGTGCAGGTTAAGCAGGTTAGGTCCGATAAAATTTTGACAGTGAGCGTTGAAGAAATTTTAAAAGCCCAAGAGCGCTACAAATCACATAACCCAACCGCACTCGCCCTCATCACAAATGCAAAAAAGCTTTCTTCGGCACAGTGCGTCTTAGCAGGAAAAAATGACGTGGTTATTCTCACTGCTGAGGAGGTCGCCAATTATGGAGCTGCACTTATTGGTCTGGCCCCGACAATTTACCGTATGTCGCAACCGGCGGACCAGCAAAGCGACGGTTAATATCCTCCGCTACTTCTGCGGGTGGCTGATACCACAGGACTAGTTTGTAGCCGCCTATAACGACTTCGCCAGATTCGAGTTGCACCTGGGCTTTTATATATCCGCCGTTTGGACTTTGGATTTCCAATACGCGGTTCTTTGAACGTGCCATCGCGGGAGTCCTCTCTTTAGAGCTTTAGGCGGAATGCCAAGGCGCTCAAGCTGAAGATCAAATGCCTGAGAGGAACCTATGGATAAATGAGCTTATCCGCAAGCAATTCGGTCCACACAATTGTGTTATAATATAACAACAATCTATTTGGCATTAGAACACCCTCACATGGCAATTTCTGTCAATCACGCACTAACGCCCAAGCAGAATGCCTTTGCCGTTCAGTACGTCGCAACGGGAAACGCATCTGAGGCGTACCGGCGCGCCTACGATGCCAAGAACATGAAGCCAGACACAATCCACGCACGCGCCAGCGAACTTCTGAAGCACGGTAGGATTTCGGTTAGGGTTGCTCAGTTAAAGGTCAACCTGGCGGCTGATAATGAGGTCACGTTCGGTGAGGTTGCGGCTGCCTTACGTGCATCCATCAAGGCTGCGATGGAGGCTGGTCAGTACAGCGCGGCGGTCTCAGCCTGCATGGGGCTGGCGAAGCTCGGTGGGCTACTTGTCGAAAAGCGGCGAGTGTCGGTCGACGATTCGGGTCAGTTGTACCTCCATGCGGTGAAGGCATTGGCTAACGCGCCAAGGACGAAACAATGATCTGACTTTCGTTCCCGTGGCTACCAGGTGGCTACCAGACAAGAAAAGGGGTTAGCGAAAAACCCCTAACCCATTGAAAAGATTGGTGCCGGCTAGAGGATTCGAACCCCTGACCCCCTGATTACAAATCAGATGCTCTACCATCTGAGCTAAGCCGGCTCCTAACAGTGGCGGGCGTACAAGGGACGGGGGATGGTGTCAATATCAGTAGGGTGCGGTTCGTAACTGTGATCCAGTTGTGTTGCTCTGCGGGTTTCCGCCGTGTTGTCTTGAGGACCTGTTAATTCGGGTCGGCCATTTGGCGTATACAGACCTCGATTTCCCCTCCCCTCCCGACCGCTTGCCCGATGGCGCCTTTTTACTGACTGCGCGCGTTACTTACCTGCCCGGCGTAGACGGGTTGCGCTCCTGAGCAGGGCTGCGGCGGCGCATCTCGTAAAAAGCAATTGCCGCGGCGTTAGAGATATTGAGGGTGCCAAAGCTCGATTCGGTGGGCAGCCGGGCGATTAGATCGCAACGCTCGCGCGGTAACCGGCGTAAACCAGGACCCTCGGCGCCAAGCACCATGGCGACGTTACTCTCGAGCCGGGCGTCGCTGATCGGGACCGTGCCATCGCCGCTGAGGCCAACGCACCAGAAGCCATTTAATTTAAGAACGTCGAGCGCCCGCGCGATATTGGTGACTTCGACGATAGGAACCAGTTCGAGAGCGCCAGAGGCGGATTTCGCCAGCACCCCATCGGCAGGTGGGACGTGGCGGGTTTGTACGATCAAGCCAGCTGCGCCAAACGCGGCGGCTGATCTGAGGACTGCCCCAACATTGTGAGGGTCGGTAACCTGATCCAACACCACCAGCAATGTGTTGGTGGTTTCTCCCAGCTGATCGAGCAAGTCTTCGAGACTCGGGTTGTCCAGCTGCCGGGCAATTGCCACCAGACCTTGATGCACCGCATCCGGCGGTACCATGTAATTAATATCCGGAGCGCTGAGTTCTGTCGGTTCGGGAAGCAGCGCCCGCCGCTCGGCCGGTAGGTCTTGGAAAATCACCTGTAGCGATGTCTCGGCTCTGCCGGCATAAAAAATCGCATCGACCTGCCGTTCAGGATTCGCCAGCGCGGCGGCGACCGCGTGGCGACCCCACAACATTACAGACCCAGGCGTCCCGCTCGATTCCCGCCAGGTCGGCGGCCTTTTGGCGCTCCCACGACCTTGCGCAGGAGTACTGGTGCCGTGCCGCTGTTCGCCCGAACGGTTGCGTCGCCCATGCCGCATGGCTGACCTCATCATAATGCAAATGAATTTTCCACATCATGCACCTTGCGCGGAGGATTGCGCAGCTTCGATTTTAAGCGAGGATTTTGACATTGACAAAAAGCTCGCTTTCTCCATATTGCGCTCTCCTTCCAAGCCCTCTGAGCGTTGGGCCGCCCTGAGCGCGGCGCTGAGTGGTTGGAAGGTACGAGGTGGGGTGCCCGAGTGGTTAAAGGGGACGGGCTGTAAACCCGTTGGCTATGCCTACGTTGGTTCAAATCCAACCCCCACCACCAAAGCCCCGTGGTAGGGGCGCCCGTTGCCCCCGCGTGGGACTAGGCGTAAGGCAAGGAAAGTGGCCATGGCCGGTAGGTAGCGCCGGCCTGACAGTTTGAAGGCGCGCGGCGCGTTGAGGCTGGGCGGGTGTAGCTCAATGGTAGAGCAGCAGCCTTCCAAGCTGAATACGAGGGTTCGATTCCCTTCACCCGCTCCACCGCGCCCGTCCGCCGGATTTGGCCATGGCGGGATGCGCTGCGCGGATCGCCCCCGTTTTGGCAAACAGGGGCTGGTTCGATGTTTTGATTTTGGTCCGGATGGGAACGGCGATGGCTAAGGCAAAGTTTGAGCGAACGAAGCCGCATTGCAACATTGGCACGATTGGCCATGTTGACCACGGCAAGACGACGTTGACGGCGGCAATCACGAAAGTGCTTTCGGAGTCTGGTGGGGCTAGTTTCACGGCCTATGACCAGATTGACAAGGCGCCTGAAGAGAAGGCGCGTGGGATCACGATTTCGACGGCTCATGTTGAGTATGAGACGGAGGGGCGGCATTACGCGCACGTTGATTGCCCGGGTCACGCTGACTACGTGAAGAACATGATCACTGGCGCGGCGCAGATGGACGGGGGTATCCTTGTTGTATCAGCGGCCGATGGCCCGATGCCTCAGACGCGTGAGCACATTCTTCTGGCGCGCCAGGTTGGTGTTCCTGCGCTTGTGGTTTACATGAACAAGGTTGATCAGGTAGACGACGAAGAGCTTTTGGAGCTTGTTGAGCTTGAGGTTCGCGAGTTGCTTACGTCCTATGATTTTCCTGGTGACGACATTCCGATAATCAAGGGCTCGGCGCTTGCGGTGCTCGAGGACTCGGACAGTGTTACGGGGCATGATTCGATTATCGAGTTGATGGCGGCGGTTGATAGCTACATCCCGCAGCCGGCGCGAGCGCTGGATAAGCCGTTTTTGATGCCGATTGAGGACGTGTTCTCGATTTCGGGTCGTGGCACGGTTGTGACGGGACGAGTTGAGGCCGGGATCGTCAAGGTCAACGACACAGTCGAGATCATCGGTATCCGTGACACGACGAAGTCGGTCTGCACGGGTGTAGAGATGTTCCGCAAGTTGCTGGACCAGGGCCAGGCTGGAGACAATGTTGGTCTTCTGCTGCGCGGTATCGCCCGTGAGGACGTTGAGCGCGGTCAGGTGATCGCGGCGCCGGGTTCGATTAACCCGCACACGAAGTTCACCTGCGAAGCTTATATTTTGACGAAGGACGAGGGCGGTCGTCACACGCCGTTTTTCTCGAACTATCGTCCACAGTTCTACTTCCGGACGACGGATGTGACGGGTTCGGTTGTGTTACCGGACGGCACCGAGATGGTGATGCCGGGTGATAACATCTCGATGGAGGTCAATCTGATCGCGCCGATCGCGATGGATGAAGGTCTTCGTTTCGCCATCCGCGAGGGTGGACGTACCGTCGGCGCCGGCGTCGTCGCCAAGATTCTCGAATAGCGCGGTCCGCCGTTTGCGGTGCTGTGTGGCGTAGGAGTGTAGCTCAATTGGTAGAGCACCGGTCTCCAAAACCGGGGGTTGCGGGTTCGATCCCTGCCACTCCTGCCATTTTCTACTAGGTCTCGGCACACCGAGACCTATTCATCGGGGTCGTGTGACCCTACCTTGAAGGTCGAGCCGGGTTACGCCCCGGCACATTCGAACGGTTCGACATGGCCAAAGTTTCACCCGCCCAGTTCGTACGCCAGGTACGCCAGGAGGTGTCCAAGGTAACTTGGCCGAGCCGTAAGGAGACCGGCATTGGGACCTTGATGGTGTTCATCATGGTGTTCCTCGCCGCAATATTCTTTTTTCTCGTGGACCTGGCGCTATCGTGGGGCGTGCAGACCGTCCTCGGTTTAGGAGGCTGAGCTCGTGGCCAAGCGTTGGTATGTGGTTCATGTCTATTCCGGGTTTGAGAAGAAGGTAGCGCAAAGCATTCGCGAGCAGGCGAAGGCGCACGACATGGAGGATCTCATCGAGGAGATCTTGGTGCCGACCGAGGAAGTCGTGGAAATGCGACGGGGCACGAAGGTCAGCACCGAACGGAAATTTTTCCCGGGCTATATCCTGGTGAACATGGAGATGACCAACCAAAGCTGGCATCTCGTGCAAGATCAGCCGAAGGTCGCCTCGTTTCTGGGCGGCAAGGGTAAGCCGGTGGCGATTAGCGCTTCGGAGGCAACACGCATCATCAAGCAGGTTGCCGAGGGCGTCGAGCGACCGAAGCCGCGCATTACCTTCGAGATAGGCGAGCATGTCCGGGTATCGGACGGCCCATTTGCCTCGTTTAATGGTTATGTGGAGGAAGTGGAAGAGGACAAGGCTCGTCTCAAGGTCGGGGTGTCGATCTTTGGCCGGTCGACTCCAGTGGATCTGGAATACAGCCAGGTCGAAAAGATGTAGGATTGAACGTTTGGCCCTGCCGGGGTGACTGGCGGATGGTGACCGAAAAATAAAGCTCCGTGGGAGATACCTTCCGAAACCCCGGAAGGGTCGTACCACCTGGCTCGTTGGAAAGGGTGAGGCCTAATGGCGAAGAAGATCACGGGCTATATTAAGCTCGAAATACCGGCCGGCGCGGCGAATCCGTCGCCTCCGGTGGGGCCGGCGCTGGGCCAGCGCGGCCTCAATATCATGGAGTTCTGCAAAGCCTTTAATGCGGCGACGCAGAATTTGGAGCAAGGAATGCCAATCCCGGTGGTAATTACCGCCTATGGGGATCGCACCTTCTCGTTTATTACCAAGACCCCGCCGGCTTCGTTCCTGATCCGCAAGGCCGCAGGCTTGGTAAAGGGTGCAAAAATCCCGAGCAAGGAAATAGTTGGCAAGATCACGATCGCCCAGGCGCGGGAAATCGCCGAGACCAAGATGCCCGATCTGAACGCCGTCGATATGGATGGCGCCGTTATGATGATCAAGGGATCCGCTCGGTCGATGGGCGTGGAAGTAGTGGGGTAACGATCATGGCGAAAAAAGGTAAGAAGCTGACCGACGCCTATAAGGCTTTCGATCGGGACAAGTTCTTGGAATTGCCGGCGGCGCTCAAGTTGATCAAGGAACGGGCGACTGGGGGAAAGTTCGACCAGACCGTCGAGATTTCGATGAATCTGGGCGTCGATCCACGCCACGCTGATCAAATGGTACGCGGCGTTGTTTCGCTCCCCCATGGCACCGGTAAATCTGTGCGGGTCGCGGTTTTCGCCCGTGATGCCAAGGCTGAAGAGGCCAAGGCGGCTGGCGCGGATATCGTTGGCGCCGAGGACCTTATGGAAGAGATCCAAGGTGGCAAGATCGATTTTGATCGGGTGATCGCAACGCCGGATATGATGGCGGTGGTCGGTCGACTGGGTAAGGTTTTGGGCCCGCGCGGCCTGATGCCGAACCCCAAGCTTGGCACAGTGACACCCGATGTTGCCGGAGCGGTCCAGGCCGCTAAGGCCGGTCAGGTGGAATTTCGTGTCGAACGCGCCGGTATCGTCAGTGGCGGCATCGGCAAGGCGAGCTTCTCCGAGGAGCAGTTGGTGGAGAACGCGACGGCTTTCGTCAACGCCGTTCAGCGCGCTAAGCCCGCGGGAGGCAAAGGAACATACGTCAAACGCGTTGCGGTCAGCTCTACGCATGGCCCGGGTGTTGGTGTGGAAACGTCGACTCTCGGCAGCGCGCCGACGGCTTGACGTCAAGAGATTTGGTGCGTCGCTTGCGGCGGGCCAAATGGGGTCGATCCAGTAGGTCGGCCCCGACCTGTCCGAGACTACGGGTGCTGGCGGCTTCGGCTGTCTGTTTAAATGCGAGAGTGGCCCGTATAGACAAAGGAACGAACGGATTTCGCGCCATTGGTGGGAATTCCTGTTTGAACTTCTAGGACAGGCGAACCGTATCGTCGGCTTTGGTCGGCGGTGAGTGTGCAAAGGATCTGGTTCCCGGCTGTCGGGGCTGGATCCCTGGAAGTGGAGATGATCAGTGAACCGAACTGAAAAGGTCGATCTGGTCGAGTCGCTTCACCAAACCTTCTCGGAAACCGCGGTCGTCGTGGTTACCAGGCAGGTTGGCATGACTGTTGCGGAGGTAGAACAACTCCGGGCGACCATGCGCGAAGCGGGTACCGGCTATAAAGTGACCAAAAATCGGCTAGCTCGTCTCGCTCTGAAGGGCACGCAGTACGAGGGTCTTGAGCCTCTGTTTACCGGACCGACGGCGATCGCGACGTCGCCTGATCCGGTTGCCGCGGCCAAGGCCTCCGTCGAGTTCGCCAACAAGAACGACAAGTTCAGCATTGTTGCGGGCGCTATCGGGAGCTCCATGCTCTCGGCGGCCGAGGTGAAGACGCTTTCTCAGCTTCCCTCGATCGACGAACTGCGAGCCAAATTGGCCGGACTATTGCAGGCGCCGCTCTCCAGGTTGGTGGGCGTGCTACCGGCTCCGGCCGAAAAACTGGCGCGCGTGATGCCGGCACCTGGGGCGAAAGTCGCCCGGGTGTTTGCCGCGCGTGGCCAACAGGGGTGAGCCGTGCGGCTGCTCAACATGCAAGCAACGTTCATGACGTTCAAACGTGGAGAAACTAGAAATGGCTGATTTGGATAAACTCGTCGACGAGCTGTCGAACCTGACGGTTCTTGAGGCGGCTGATCTGTCGAAGATGCTTGAAGAAAAATGGGGCGTCTCGGCTGCTGCCGCTGCTCCTGTGGCGATGGCGATGCCAGCCGCTGCCGGTGACGCGGGTGCTGCTGTTGCCGAAGAGAAGACCGAATTTGACGTCATTCTGGCCGCCATTGGCGAAAAGAAGATCAACGTCATTAAGGAAGTCCGGGCAATTACCGGGTTGGGCCTGAAGGAAGCCAAGGACCTCGTTGAGAGTGCTCCCAAGGCGATCAAGGAAGGCGCTACCAAGGCAGAGGCCGAAGAGCTGAAGAAGAAACTGGAAGAGGTTGGCGCGACGGTTGAGCTCAAGTAGCTCTGTGCCAATTGACCTTTCGGGGGTTGGTCGCCGCATTCATGTGGCGACCAACCACTCGATTCATCCGTTCTGGCCGATGGCCGTCCCTGTTGGAAATTCCGCTGGGACGGGCATCGGCGAGAGCGGATTTCGGCGTTCTCGGGGCTGAGGCTCCGAAAACGCACAATGTTTCGCCGTTCGGCTAGTCGGACGTGTGATGTCTAAGATAAACGAGGTCTGACCATGGCGATTTCCTCCGTAGGTTCTTTCACCAGTCGTAAGCGGGTTCGCAAAACCTTTGGCCGGATTACCGAAGTGGCGCCAATGCCGAACCTTATCGAGGTGCAAAAGAGCTCTTACGATTTCTTCCTGCAGATGGACGTGCGGGCGGAGGATCGCGGGGACGTCGGTCTACAGGAAGTCTTCAAATCGGTTTTCCCGATCAAGGATTTTTCTGAGCGCGCGATGCTTGAGTTCGTGCGCTACGAACTTGAGGAGCCGAAATACGACGTCGAGGAATGCCAGCAGCGCGGGCTGACCTACGCCGCACCGTTGAAGGTGACGCTGAGGCTGGTGGTTTGGGATATCGACGAGGAGACCGGCGCGCGCTCGATCCGAGATATCAAGGAGCAGGATGTCTACATGGGCGACATGCCGCTCATGACCAAAAACGGCACCTTCGTAATCAACGGGACCGAGCGGGTGATCGTCTCCCAGATGCATCGTTCGCCGGGCGTCTTCTTTGATCACGACAAAGGCAAGACACATTCCTCGGGCAAATATTTGTTCGCCGCCCGGGTCATTCCCTATCGCGGTTCCTGGCTCGACTTTGAGTTCGATGCCAAGGACATCGTTTATGTCCGCATCGATCGGCGACGCAAGTTGCCGGCGACCACGTTGTTGCTGGCGCTGTTGAGCTCCCAATCGGAACAGTATCTCAGGGATTGCCACGAGTCCGGTGACGAGCCTAACCGCAATCGGGTTTTCGGCATGACTACCGAGGAAATCCTCGACTTTTTCTACGACGCAAAAATCTATATCAAGGAAGGCGAGGGGTGGCGTACTTCCTTCGAGATCGAAGCGATGCGTGGCCAGAAGCTGATCAGTGATCTGGTGGATGCCGATACCGGTCAGGTGGTTGCTGTCGCCGGGGATAAGATGAGCCCGCGCGCCACGGGCAAGCTCGCCGATGCCGGACTGAAGGATATTTTTGTCCCCAGTGAAGAGCTGGTTGGTCAATATGTCGCCGCCGATTTGATCGATGAAGAGACGGGGGTGGTTTTGGTCGAGGCCGGCAACGAAGTCGATGAGGAAATGCTCGTCGCTCTTGCTGAGGCCGGCAAAACGGAGCTTCCGATTCTTTCGATCGATCACATGAATATCGGCGCCTATATTCGGAACACGCTTTCGGCGGACAAAAACGCCACCCGAGACGAGGCGTTGATTGATATTTATCGGGTTATGCGTCCCGGTGAGCCGCCGACTCTGGAGACAGCCGAAGCGCTGTTCCTGGGATTGTTTTTCGATTCTGAGCGCTATGACCTTTCGGCCGTGGGCCGGGTGAAGATGAATGCTCGGTTGACGCAGGATACCCCGGATACCCAGCGTGTTCTTCGTAAACAGGACGTTCTCGAGATCCTGCGAATTCTCACCGAACTGAAGGACGGTCGTGGAGAGATCGACGATATTGATCATCTCGGCAATCGCCGGGTTCGCTCGGTGGGTGAGTTGATGGAGAACCAGTATCGAGTTGGACTTTTGCGGATGGAGCGTGCGATCCGCGAGCGTATGAGTTCGGTTGAGATCGATACCGTGATGCCGCATGACTTGATCAACGCCAAACCGGCGGCGGCAGCGGTTCGTGAGTTTTTCGGCTCCTCGCAACTCTCGCAGTTCATGGATCAGACCAATCCACTCTCCGAGATTACCCATAAAAGGCGTCTTTCGGCGCTTGGACCGGGCGGTCTGACGCGGGAGCGCGCTGGTTTTGAAGTGCGGGACGTGCATCCCACCCATTACGGTCGAATTTGCCCGATTGAGACACCTGAAGGGCCGAACATCGGGTTGATTAACTCGCTTGCGACTTATGCGCGGGTCAATCAATACGGTTTCATTGAGGCGCCCTATCGGGTCATCACGGATGGTCAGGTGACCGATGAGGTGATCTATATTTCGGCGATGGAAGAAAGCCGCTACACCGTTGCCCAGGCCAATGCCGAGCTTGACCTCGACAATCGCTTTGTCGAGGAATTGGTTCCGGTGCGCCGTCAAGGCGATATCGGTTTGGCGCGCCCGTCGGAAATTGATCTGATTGACGTGTCGCCGAAGCAGTTGGTTTCGGTGGCTGCGGCGTTGATCCCCTTCCTTGAGAACGATGATGCCAACCGCGCCTTGATGGGATCGAACATGCAGCGTCAGGCGGTTCCGTTGGTTCGCGCCGAAGCGCCTTTTGTGGGCACTGGTATGGAAGCTATCGTCGCCCGCGATTCCGGCGTGTCGATTATGGCGCGTCGCTCTGGCGTCGTTGATCAGGTGGATGCCCAGCGCATCGTGGTGCGGTCGTCGGAACAGAACGAGACGGCGCAATCGAACGTCGACATATACAGTTTGCTTAAGTTCCAGCGATCGAACCAGAACACATGTATCAATCAGCGTCCGCTGGTTGCCGTGGGTGACCTGGTGCAGGCTGGCGATATCATTGCCGATGGTCCGTCGACCGAGCTTGGTGAGCTGGCGCTTGGGCGAAATGTGCTCGTCGCGTTCATGCCTTGGAATGGTTACAATTTCGAGGACTCGATTCTGATTTCTGAGCGCATTGTCCGTGACGATGTGTTCACCTCGATCCATATCGAGGAATTCGAAATCATGGCTCGGGATACCAAGCTCGGCCAGGAAGAGATCACCCGAGACATTCCGAATGTCGGTGAGGAGGCCCTGAAGAATCTCGATGAGGCCGGTATCGTTTATATCGGCGCCGAGGTTAATCCGGGCGATATTCTGGTCGGCAAGGTGACGCCAAAGGGCGAGTCGCCGATGACGCCGGAGGAGAAATTGCTCCGCGCGATTTTCGGCGAGAAGGCTTCCGATGTACGCGATACCTCACTCAAGGTGCCGCCGGGGGGAACTGGAACCGTAGTTGAGGTTCGGGTGTTCTCACGTCGGGGTGTCGATAAGGACGAGAGAGCCCAGGCGATCGAGCGCTCGGATATCGAGCATTTGGCCAAGGACCGGGACGATGAGCGCGCGATCTTGGAAAGTGGTTTCTACGATCGCCTAAAAGAATTCCTGATCGGTGAAGTTGGAATCGCCGGGCCGAAGGGTTTTGAGGCGGGAACGGTCATTGACGAAGAGGTGCTCGCCAAGTTTACCCGCGGACAATGGCGCCAGTTCGGGATCGAGAATGACCAGCAGATGGAGCACCTCGAAGGCTTCCGTCAGGAGTTCGAGCGGTCAATCGAGCAGCTACAGGCGCGATTCGACAACAAGGTCGAGAAGTTGCAGCGCGGTGACGAGCTGCCGCCGGGCGTGATGAAGATGGTCAAGGTCTTCGTCGCGGTGAAACGCAAGTTGCAGCCCGGTGACAAGATGGCTGGACGTCACGGCAACAAGGGCGTGATCTCAAAGATCGCGCCGATTGAGGACATGCCGTATCTCGAGGATGGCACGCCTGCCGATATCGTTCTGAACCCGCTCGGCGTGCCGTCGCGGATGAATGTTGGACAGATCCTAGAGACCCATCTTGGTTGGGCGTCCCACGGCTTGGGTCGGCAGATCGCTCAGATGCTGGAACAAATCGGCCGAAGCAAGGAGCTCAAGGACCTTCGCGAGACCCTGAAGGGGATCTATGGTGACGATCAATATGACGCGCAGGTTGGGCCTCTGGACGATAAGGAGCTGGTGGAACTTGCCGGGAACCTGACCAGCGGCGTTCCCATGGGTACGCCGGTTTTCGACGGCGCGCGCGAGGAGGACATCGTCCAGATGCTCGAGCATGCCGGTCTCAATTCGACCGGGCAGGTGACGCTCGTCGATGGGCGGACCGGTGAGGCATTCGACCGAAAGGTCACGGTGGGCTATATCTACATGTTGAAGCTGCACCATTTGGTTGATGACAAAATTCATGCCCGCTCGATCGGCCCCTACAGCTTGGTCACTCAGCAGCCTCTTGGCGGAAAAGCGCAGTTTGGTGGACAACGCTTTGGCGAGATGGAAGTCTGGGCCCTTGAGGCTTATGGCGCCGCTTATACATTGCAGGAGATGTTGACGGTGAAATCCGATGACGTCTCCGGAAGGACCAAGGTCTATGAGGCGATCGTCAAGGGTGACGATAATTTCGAGGCTGGTATTCCCGAGTCCTTCAACGTTTTGGTCAAGGAACTCAGGTCCCTTGGTCTTAACGTCGATCTCGACCAGCAACAGAATTGACCCTGTCGGGTGATTGCGCCGCTTCAGCTCGGAACGATCACCGGACTGTCTTCCAGTCGGGGAAACCTGGCTGGTCGTGGTTGCGATGAGCGACCGGACTAACGCGTCCATTGGATGCAAGGAGACGCTTGATGAATGAGTTGATGAACATCTTCGGTCAGCCCACGGGCACCGAGAGCTTCGATCAAATTCGGATTTCGATTGCCGCGCCCGAAAGGATCCGTTCTTGGTCCTTTGGCGAGATCAAAAAGCCCGAAACCATCAACTACCGCACGTTCAAGCCGGAGCGCGATGGCCTGTTTTGCGCTCGCATCTTTGGTCCGATCAAGGATTACGAGTGCTTATGCGGTAAATACAAACGCATGAAGTATCGTGGTATCGTCTGCGAAAAATGTGGCGTCGAGGTGACCTTGAGCAAGGTCCGGCGCGAGCGCATGGGCCATATCGAATTGGCCTCGCCGGTTGCCCATATATGGTTCCTGAAATCGCTGCCGAGCCGGATCGGTCTGTTGGTCGACATGACCTTAAAAGAGTTGGAGAGGATCCTTTATTTCGAGAGCTTCGTGATTCTTGATGAGGGCTTCACCTCATTCAAGCGGCGCCAGCTGATTTCCGAGGAAGAATATTTCGACGCCATGGACGAGTTTGGCGAGGACACGTTCCGCGCTTCCATCGGCGCTGAGGCGTTGAAGGAAATGCTGGTTGCGCTTGACCTTGAGGAGGAGCGCGTCGAGATCCGTGAGGAATTACGGACCACGGGGTCCGAGGCGAAGCGCAAGAAGCTGGTCAAGCGGCTGAAATTGGTCGAAGCATTCATGGATTCCGGGTGCCGTCCAGAGTGGATGGTGCTCGATGTGGTGCCGGTGATCCCGCCGGAATTGCGCCCGCTGGTACCGTTGGATGGTGGCCGTTTTGCCACCTCGGATTTGAACGATCTATATCGCCGGGTGATCAACCGGAACAACCGGCTAAAACGCCTCATCGAGCTGCGTGCACCCGATATCATCGTGCGCAACGAAAAGCGCATGCTGCAAGAAGCGGTTGATGCGTTGTTTGATAACGGTCGGCGTGGCCGGGTTATCACTGGTGCTAACAAACGGCCGTTGAAGTCACTGTCCGATATGCTGAAAGGCAAGCAAGGTCGGTTCCGTCAGAACCTTCTTGGCAAGCGTGTCGATTATTCCGGCCGTTCGGTAATCGTGGTCGGTCCAGAGTTGATGCTGCATCAATGCGGGTTGCCGAAGAAAATGGCGCTGGAGCTGTTTAAGCCGTTCATCTACTCCAAGCTGGAAATGTATGGGCTGACAAGCACGATCAAGGCGGCCAAGCGCATGGTCGAGAAGGAACGTCCCGAGGTTTGGGATATTTTGGAAGAGGTCATTCGCGAGCATCCGGTGCTGTTGAACCGGGCGCCGACCTTGCATCGTCTCGGTATTCAGGCTTTTGAACCGGTATTGATCGAGGGCAAGGCGATCCAGCTTCACCCGTTGGTCTGCACGGCCTTCAACGCCGATTTCGATGGCGACCAGATGGCGGTCCACGTGCCGTTGTCACTGGAAGCACAACTCGAAGCGCGCGTGCTCATGATGTCGACTAACAACATCCTGAGCCCGGCCAATGGCAAGCCAATTATTGTGCCCTCCCAGGACATCATCCTGGGCCTCTATCATCTGACCATGGAACGTGAAGGCATGCCTGGAGAAGGGATGATCTTTGCCGATATGGCCGAGGTTGAGCACGCGCTGAATAATGGCACCGTGCATCTCCATACCAAGGTGAAGGCCCGGGTCGAGGCTTATGACGAGACCGGCGTCAAGGTGATCAAGCGGGTCAACTCAACGCCGGGTCGCCTGAAATTGGCGCAGTTCATGCCGGACAACCCGCGCATGACCTTCGAGGTAATCAACAAGCTGATGACCAAGAAGGAGGTGTCTAATGTTATCGACATGGTCTATCGCCATTGCGGACAGAAGGAGACGGTGATCTTCGCTGACCGGATCATGGCTCTCGGCTTTGGTCAGGCTTGTGCCGCCGGCATTTCCTTCGGTAAGGACGATCTGATCATTCCGGACGCCAAGGTAGCCCTGGTCGAGGAAGCCCATGGACAAGTCAAGGAATTCGAGCGGCAATATCTCGACGGTTTGATCACGCAAGGCGAGAAGTATAACAAGGTGGTCGATGTCTGGTCGCGATGCACCGATCAGGTGGCTGAAGAGATGATGGCCCGGATTATGACCTCCCAGCCTGGAGAGGAAGTCAACTCGGTCTGGATGATGGCGCATTCGGGCGCTCGTGGTTCCCCAGCGCAGATCAAGCAGCTCGCCGGGATGCGTGGGCTGATGGCCAAGCCATCGGGTGAAATCATCGAAACACCAATCATCTCGAACTTCAAGGAAGGCCTGACGGTGCTCGAGTATTTCAACTCGACCCATGGCGCCCGAAAGGGCCTGGCTGATACCGCATTGAAGACTGCTAACTCGGGCTATTTGACCCGTCGTCTCGTCGATGTTGCTCAAGATTGCATCATCACCGAGGAAGATTGCGGCACGAAGGACGGGCTGACCGTCAAAGCGGTGATCGAGGGCGGTGAGGTGATCGTTGACCTGGCCGAACGCATTCTCGGTCGTAGTTCGTCCGTCGATGTGAAAGACCCACTTTCTGGTGACCTTATCGTTGCTGCCGCACAGATAATCGACGAGGAGCTCGTCGATAAGATTGACCGCGCCGGTGTCGACTCGGTGCTTATCCGCTCGGTGCTGACCTGCGAGACCAAGGTTGGTGTTTGTGGCAGTTGTTACGGGCGTGATCTTGCGCGTGGCACCCGGGTTAACGTCGGCGAGGCGGTTGGCGTAATTGCCGCCCAGTCGATTGGCGAACCGGGTACACAGCTGACGATGCGGACGTTCCACATCGGCGGCGCCGCCCAGCGCGGAGCTGAGCAATCGAGCATTGAGGCGGCGTTCGTCGCGTCGGTCAAAATTTTCAACCGCAATGTGGTTGGTAATTCCAGCGGTATTCTGATCGTCATGAGCCGGAACACCGAGATTATCCTAAGCGACGATCAGGGGCGTGAGCGGGCTCGCCACAAGATTCCTTATGGCTCCAGATTGCTTGTCGACGAAGGCGACGAGGTGACCCAAGGCCAGAAAATGGCCGAATGGGATCCATACACCATTCCGATCATCACCGAAAAGCAGGGCATCGCGCATTATGTTGACCTGACCGAAGGCGTGTCGATGCGTGAAGTAATCGACGAGGCCACCGGCATTGGCTCACGGGTGGTGTTCGACTGGAAGCAGCAACCTAAGGGCGCGGATTTGCGTCCTCGGATCACTTTGCGTGATTCCGATGGCGAGGTTCTCGAACTGGCGAACGGGCTGGAGGCCAGGTATTTCATGTCGGTCGACGCCATCCTGTCGGTCGAGAATGGGTCGAATGTTCAGGCTGGTGACGTGCTAGCTCGAATTCCGCGGGAATCGTCGAAGACACGGGACATTACCGGTGGCTTGCCCCGGGTCGCGGAATTGTTCGAGGCCCGTAAGCCGAAGGACTACGCGATAATCAGCGAGTCCGAGGGCAGGGTTGAGTTCGGCCGAGATTACAAGACCAAGCGCCGCATCATGGTGGCGCCGACCGAGGGCGACAAGGAAACGGTCGAATATCTGATCCCGAAGGGTAAGCATCTCGCGGTCCAGGAAGGTGATTACGTCCAGATTGGCGATCTGCTTATGGATGGCAATCCGGTGCCGCATGACATCCTGAATATCCTCGGCGTGGAAGCTTTGGCGTCATACCTGATCAATGAGATCCAGGACGTCTATCGGCTGCAGGGTGTGAAAATCAATGACAAGCACATCGAAGTCATTGTTCGTCAGATGTTGCAGAAGGTGGAGGTTGAAGACGGCGGTGAGACTACGCTCCTGGTAGGGGAAACCATTGACCGCGACGAGTTTGATGAGGCCAATGAAAAGGCGATCGCCGAGGGCCTGCGTGTGGCTGCGGCCAAGCCGGTCCTGCAGGGCATCACCAAAGCGTCTCTGCAAACCAAGTCGTTCATCTCCGCGGCATCGTTCCAGGAGACCACACGGGTGCTGACAGAAGCGGCGGTATCCGGAAAGATCGATGGTCTCGAAGGACTGAAAGAGAACGTGATCGTTGGTCGGTTGATCCCGGCAGGAACTGGAAGTGTGGTGAACCGGTTGAAGCGGATCGCTGCTGAGCGTGATCGCCTGCTTGCCCCGATCAGAGATAAGGTGCCGCCGGCGTTGGTAGATGCCACGGAGCTGCAGGTACCCGCCGCCGAGTAGGGGCCTAACGGCTCCAGTTTCCAAGTTGAAGCGCCGGCCTCGGATGATATCCGAGGCCGGCGCTGTTTATGCGGTAGGAGCGCCGGGCTGGAAAACTTCTAACACTGGTTTCTTGCATGATCCTTTCACCGCTATTGATGTGGTCAAAAGATTAAATCGTTCAAGCCGAATTCAACGCATCTTCCAGACAGAGTTGGTGTTGCGTGAGAAACATGGAAATTCTTTCAACTCCGGGCTTGACCCGCCACGGTCATCTACATAGTATCCGCCAACTTTTGCGGCACCGGTAGTGCTTCGGACGGAGCCGAGTTTGGCTCCCAAAGTGGCAAACGCAGTGTCGACTACAAGCAAAAGACGGTCCGGCCTCCCGAAGAGGTTGAAAGAGCGAAACATTAGGCCCCGATGAACCAGTAGGTCCAGGAGGTCCGGGTTTCGCATGTTTTTTTTGGTCAAGAGGGATCGCCTCAATGCCGACGATCAATCAGCTGACCCGCCAGGGTCGGAAAAAACCGATCGCCCGGAACAAGGTTCCTGCATTGGAAGCTTGTCCGCAAAAGCGGGGTGTTTGCACGCGTGTCTATACAACGACACCGAAGAAGCCGAACTCCGCGCTGCGTAAAGTAGCGCGCGTACGTCTCACTAATGGCTTCGAGGTGACGAGCTATATTCCAGGCGAGGGGCACAACCTTCAGGAGCACTCCGTGGTGATGATCCGCGGTGGCCGAGTGAAGGATCTTCCTGGTGTTCGCTATCATATTATTCGTGGCACGCTCGACACCCAGGGTGTCAAGGATCGCCGCCAGCGCCGTTCAAAATACGGCGCCAAGCGACCAAAGTAGGGAGACGGTTTTATGTCGAGACGCCACCGCGCAGAAAAACGCGATGTCCTGCCGGACGCCAAGTTCAAGGACATGGTCGTTAGTAAGTTCATGAGCTGTCTGATGTATGACGGCAAGCGTTCCAATGCCGAAACCATTGTCTATGGCGCCTTTGACAAGATTGAAGCGCGGTCCGGTCAGCAACCGGTGAACTTGTTTCATGATGCCCTGAACAATGTGCGTCCGACTGTTGAGGTTCGGTCTCGCCGCGTCGGTGGCGCCACCTACCAGGTCCCTGTCGAAGTTCGTACGGACCGGGCCCAGGCGTTGGCTATTCGTTGGACGATCGACGCGGCCCGCAAGCGCTCCGAGAATACGATGATTGACCGGCTCTCAGGGGAACTGCTTGACGCTGCGAATAATCGGGGCGCCGCGGTTAAGAAGAAAGAAGACACGCATCGGATGGCAGAGGCCAATAAAGCCTTCTCCCATTACCGCTGGTAAACCCGGAGCGCTAGAGAGACGACCATGGCTAGAACTCATCCCCTCGATCATTACCGCAATATCGGCATCATGGCTCACATTGATGCAGGTAAGACGACGACTACGGAGCGGATTCTTTATTATACTGGCCGGTCCTATAAGATCGGTGAGGTCCATGACGGCAACGCCACCATGGATTGGATGGAGCAGGAGCAAGAGCGCGGGATCACTATCACGTCAGCCGCGACGACCTGCCATTGGAATGATCACCGGATCAATATTATCGATACGCCGGGCCATGTTGATTTCACCATTGAAGTGGAGCGTTCGCTTCGGGTTCTTGACGGTGCGGTCGCGGTGTTTGACTCGGTGGCTGGTGTTGAGCCGCAATCCGAGACCGTCTGGCGCCAGGCTGATAAGTATGAGGTGCCTCGCATTTGCTTCGTCAACAAGATGGATCGCATTGGCGCTGACTTCTTTCGTTGTCTCTCGATGATCGGTGATCGCCTGGGTGCGGTGCCATTGGTAACCCAGTTGCCGATGGGCTCGGAGGCCGATTTCATCGGATTGGTCGATCTGATCAGCATGAAATCGATACGCTGGCTTGATGAAAACCTCGGTGCGGAATTTGAGATCGAAGACATTCCTGCCGACATGATGGGCCAGGCGGTAGAGTATCGCGCTACCTTGGTCGAACTGGCGGTTGAGCAGGAAGAGGCGGCGCTGGAGGCCTATCTTGAGGGCGAAGAGCCGTCGGAAGAAACCTTAGTGAAGTGCATTCGTATCGGCACGTTGGGGGGGGCTTTTGTTCCGGTCCTTTGTGGCTCGGCCTTCAAAAATAAAGGCGTGCAGCCGTTGTTGGATGCCGTCGTCAATTACTTGCCTTCGCCGCTCGATGTCCAGCATGTGCGGGGTGTGTTGCCGGACTCGGAGACCGAGGTGGTTCGACAAAGTTCCGATGATGAGCCGTTTTCGGCTCTTGCCTTCAAGATCATGAACGATCCTTTTGTTGGCACGTTGACTTTCGTTCGGGTTTATTCGGGCGTTATCGAGACCGGTACTGGTGTTTTGAACACCGTCAAGGACGGTCGCGAACGTATTGGCCGTATGCTGGAAATGCACGCGAACAGCCGCGAAGACGTCAAGCAAGCGCGGACTGGTGACATCATTGCGTTGGCCGGCCTGAAATCAACCACTACCGGTGATACGCTCTGTGATCCGATGAAGCCGGTGATCTTGGAGCGGATGGAGTTTCCGGATCCGGTTATTGAGGTTGCGGTCGAGCCGAAGACCAAGAGTGACCAGGAGAAGATGGGGACCGCGTTGGCGCGTCTAGCCGCCGAGGATCCTTCGTTCCGGGTTGCCAGTGACATCGAAAGCGGTCAGACGATCATCAAAGGCATGGGTGAGTTGCATCTTGAAATTCTCGTTGACCGGATGCGGCGCGAGTTTAAGGTCGACGCGAATGTCGGCGCGCCGCAGGTGGCCTATCGCGAGACCATCACGCAGATTTCTGAGATCGATTATACCCATAAGAAACAGACCGGTGGTTCCGGCCAATACGCCCGTATCAAGCTCCTCTTCGAGCCGCTCGAAACCGGTTCCGGTTTTGTGTTCGAAAATAAGGTGGTTGGTGGTTCTGTGCCCAAGGAATATATCCCTGGTGTTGAAAAAGGCCTGATGTCTTCCAAGGAATCCGGCGTGATTGCTGGCTTCCCGCTGATCGATTTCAAGGCGACCTTGATCGACGGCGCCAGTCATGACGTCGACTCGAGTGTCATGGCGTTTGAGATTGCGGCAAGAGCCGCCTTCCGTGAGGGAATTCCGAAAGCCAAACCGAAACTGCTTGAGCCAATCATGCGGGTTGAGGTGGTGACTCCGGAAGACTATATGGGTGACATCATTGGCGACTTAAGTAGCCGGCGCGGTAACGTGGCGGGGATGGATCAGCGCGGTAATGCCCGGGTGATCAACGCCATGGTGCCATTGGCCAATATGTTTGGTTACGTCAACACCCTGCGGTCGATGAGCCAGGGGCGGGCGCAGTACACCATGCATTTCGATCACTATGAGCACGTACCACAGGCGGTGGCTGACGAGGTTACCGCTAAGATGGCCTGACCGGGTGTCCCGGCCCGGATTTGATCCGGAGCAAGACCCGATTGGCTAATTGTTTTTGAGGACGGAGTTACGGCGATGGCTAAGGCAAAGTTTGAGCGAACGAAGCCGCATTGCAACATTGGCACGATTGGCCATGTTGACCACGGCAAGACGACGTTGACGGCGGCAATCACGAAAGTGCTTTCGGAGTCTGGTGGGGCTAGTTTCACGGCCTATGACCAGATTGACAAGGCGCCTGAAGAGAAGGCGCGTGGGATCACGATTTCGACGGCTCATGTTGAGTATGAGACGGAGGGGCGGCATTACGCGCACGTTGATTGCCCGGGTCACGCTGACTACGTGAAGAACATGATCACTGGCGCGGCGCAGATGGACGGGGGTATCCTTGTTGTATCAGCGGCCGATGGCCCGATGCCTCAGACGCGTGAGCACATTCTTCTGGCGCGCCAGGTTGGTGTTCCTGCGCTTGTGGTTTACATGAACAAGGTTGATCAGGTAGACGACGAAGAGCTTTTGGAGCTTGTTGAGCTTGAGGTTCGCGAGTTGCTTACGTCCTATGATTTTCCTGGTGACGACATTCCGATAATCAAGGGCTCGGCGCTTGCGGTGCTCGAGGACTCGGACAGTGTTACGGGGCATGATTCGATTATCGAGTTGATGGCGGCGGTTGATAGCTACATCCCGCAGCCGGCGCGAGCGCTGGATAAGCCGTTTTTGATGCCGATTGAGGACGTGTTCTCGATTTCGGGTCGTGGCACGGTTGTGACGGGACGAGTTGAGGCCGGGATCGTCAAGGTCAACGACACAGTCGAGATCATCGGTATCCGTGACACGACGAAGTCGGTCTGCACGGGTGTAGAGATGTTCCGCAAGTTGCTGGACCAGGGCCAGGCTGGAGACAATGTTGGTCTTCTGCTGCGCGGTATCGCCCGTGAGGACGTTGAGCGCGGTCAGGTGATCGCGGCGCCGGGTTCGATTAACCCGCACACGAAGTTCACCTGCGAAGCTTATATTTTGACGAAGGACGAGGGCGGTCGTCACACGCCGTTTTTCTCGAACTATCGTCCACAGTTCTACTTCCGGACGACGGATGTGACGGGTTCGGTTGTGTTACCGGACGGCACCGAGATGGTGATGCCGGGTGATAACATCTCGATGGAGGTCAATCTGATCGCGCCGATCGCGATGGATGAAGGTCTTCGTTTCGCCATCCGCGAGGGTGGACGTACCGTCGGCGCCGGCGTCGTCGCCAAGATTCTCGAATAACAAGAGTTGAAAGCCTCCGCTCAAACGAGCGGGGGTAATCACTTCCGCAGGGCCGGTTTCGCCGGGGATTGAAGTCATGGATAGTCAGAACATCAGAATTCGCTTGAAGGCGTTCGATCACCGTGTGCTCGATCAGTCTACCGGGGAAATTGTCAACACCGCTAAGCGGACTGGCGCCCAAGTGCGCGGCCCAATTCCGCTGCCGAACCGGATCGAGAAGTACACGGTCCTGCGGGGGCCGCATATCGACAAGAAAAGCCGCGAACAGTTTGAAATTCGCACCCATAAGCGGTTGCTAGACATCGTCGACCCGACACCCCAGACCGTGGACGCGCTGATGAAGCTCGACCTGGCAGCGGGTGTCGATGTCGAGATTAAGCTCTAGGCTGGAGGCGATCTGATGCGTTGTGGATTGATCGCACGGAAGCTCGGAATGACCCGAGTGTTCACGGATGACGGAATTCATGTTCCGGTCACCGTGCTGCAGGTGGACAATTGCCAGGTCGTGGCGCAGCGAAATGAAGAGCGCGACGGCTATACGGCATTGCAGCTTGGGGTTGGTGCGGCCAAAGTCAAGCGGACCAGCCAACAGATGCGGGGGCATTTCGCCAAAGCTCAGGTCGAGCCAAAGCGGAAGGTCGTGGAATTTCGGGTTAGCGCTGATGCGATGATTGATGTTGGTTCGCAAATCCTGCCGGATCATTTCATTGATGGTCAGCACGTGGATGTCTCGGGGACGTCGATTGGTAAGGGTTTCGCCGGCGCTATGAAGCGGCACAACTTCCACGGTTTGCGGGCGTCGCACGGTGTTTCGGTTTCGCATCGCTCGCATGGTTCGACGGGTAACAGTCAGGACCCAGGCCGGGTTTGGAAGGGCAAGAAGATGGCGGGACATATGGGCGACGTCCGTGTGACCACGCATAATCTGACGGTTGTTTCGACGGATGTGGAGCGCGGCTTGATTTTGGTTCGTGGCGCGGTGCCTGGATCGAAGGGCGGCTATGTGTTGATCCGCGATGCGATGAAAACTAAGGCCCCCGAAGGTTTGCCGTATCCTGGGTCGGTCCGGACTCCTGTGACATTGACTCCGGTCGCCGAAGAGGCGCCAGCCGAAGGTGTCGACGTTGAGGTGATTGAAACCGAAGTGGCGGTAGAGGCGGCGCCGGTGGTTGAAGAAGCTGCATCGGGCGCGGCGTCAGAATCAGTTCCGGAAGCGGGCGTTGCTTCGTCCGTCGAGCCGGAAAAAAAGGACTGAGACGATGAAGCTTTCGGTCAAAAATTTGGATGCTGAGGAGATCGGGGAGATTGAGCTTGATGACTCAATCTTCGGGATTGAGCCACGGCGTGACATTCTCGCCCGGGTGGTGAATTGGCAGTTGGCCAAGCGCCGGGCAGGTACTCACAAGGTAAAGCTTATCGGTGATATTCAAGGGACGACGGCCCGGCCGTATCGTCAAAAGGGTACTGGTCGCGCCCGCCAAGGTTCGCTTCGTTCGGCGCAGTTCCGGGGCGGCGCCACGGTCCACGGTCCAGTCGTTCGCAGCCATGCCCATGATTTACCGAAGAAGGTTCGTCGACTGGGTTTGAAATGCGCTTTGTCGGCAAAACAGGCCGAGGGCAAGCTGATCGTGCTGGATACCGCCGCCGGATCTGGGAAAACCAAGGAATTGGTGAAACAGATCGAGGCGCTGGGCTGGTCTTCGGTCTTGCTTATTGATGGTCCGGTTCCGAATGCGGAGTTCGCCCGCGCCGCCCGGAATATTCCCAAGGTCGACGTGCTGCCGCAACAAGGCGCGAACGTTTATGACATTCTGCGACGGGACACCCTGGTTTTGACCCGGGAAGCCGTCGAGCATCTGGAGGCTCGCCTGAAATGAGCATGCGTCCCTATAACGCCAGCCAGGTGAAGCTGAGCCGTGAGCGGATGTATGAAATCATTCGCCGGCCCCTGGTAACGGAAAAATCCACGCTTGGTTCGCAATTCGGTCAGGTGACCTTCGTGGTCGACTTGTCGGCAAGCAAGCCTGAAATAAAGGTTGCGGTTGAACAACTGTTTGATCGCAAGGTCAGGTCTGTGAACACGCTGCGTCAGAAGGGCAAGGTCAAACGTTTTCGTGGCCGCCCTGGACGCCGGTCGGATTTTAAGAAGGCCGTCGTGACCTTCGAAGACGGCCAGGACGTCGACGTGACACAGGGGGTGTGAGGACATGGCACTCAAGCATTACAATCCAAGAACCCCCTCGCTGCGCCAGCTGGTCACGGTCGACCGCTCGGAGCTGTGGAAAGGGAGCCCGGTCAAGAAACTGACTCGGGGGCTGACCAAAACAGGTGGCCGTAACAATCATGGGCGGATCACGATGTGGCATCGTGGTGGTGGCCATAAGCGGACCTATCGGATCATCGATTTAAAGCGTCGGAATTTTGACGCTGTGGGCACTGTCGAGCGGCTGGAGTACGATCCCAACCGGACCGCGTTCATCGCGTTGATCACCTACGAGGATGGTCAGCAGGCCTATATTATTGCGCCGCAGCGTCTGGCCATCGGCGACAAGGTGGTCGCTGCGGATCGCGCGGACATCAAGCCAGGTAATGCTATGCCGTTACGGAGCATTCCTGTCGGAACGATCATTCACAACGTTGAACTGAAAGCCGGTAAGGGAGGGCAGTTGGCCCGGGCGGCTGGTACTTATGTTCAATTGGTTGGCCGCGATGCGGGATACGCACTGCTGCGCCTGACCTCCGGCGAAGTACGCATGGTCCGGTCTGAATGTATGGCGACGATCGGGGCGGTTTCAAACCCGGATCAGAAAAATATTAACCTTGGTAAGGCTGGCCGTAAGCGTTGGCTTGGCAAACGCCCGGTTGTTCGTGGCGTAGTCATGAACCCAGTTGATCATCCCCATGGCGGCGGTGAAGGCCGTACCTCGGGCGGCCGTCATCCGGTGACGCCATGGGGCGTGCCGACCAAAGGCAAGCGAACTCGAAGCAACAAAAAGACGGACCGGCTGATCGTACGCCGGCGCCGTAAGTAGGGGAGAGGCAAGGTGGCTCGCTCTGTTTGGAAGGGACCGTTCGTCGACGGCTACATGCTTAAGAAAGCTGAAGCGTCGCTCAACTCCGGTCGAAATGCGGTGATCAAAATTTGGTCCCGTCGCTCAACGATTATGCCGCAATTTGTCGGTCTGACCTTTGGCGTTCATAACGGTCATAAGCATGTTCCAGTTCTGGTGACCGAGCACATGGTCGGTCACAAATTCGGCGAGTTCGCGCCGACCCGTACCTTCTACGGCCATACGGCCGACAAGAAGGCACGGCGTTAGGGATTGGGTGACGATCATGGGTAAAACGACAACCGAACGTAGACTTGGCGAAACAGAGGCGCTTGCAGTGCTGCGCAATCTCCGGGTCAGTCCGCAGAAACTAAATTTGGTGGCTCAGATGATCCGCGGCATGGATGCCGAAAAGGCATTGGCTGCGTTGACCTTTTCGCGGCGCCGTATCAGCGACGATGTTAAGAAAGCGGTTCAATCCGCAATAGCCAACGCCGAGAACAATCATCAACTCGACGTGGATAGGCTTTACGTCAAGGAAGCATCGGTCGGTAAAGCGCTTACCATGCGTCGTTTCCGACCACGCGCCCGGGGCCGGGTCGGCCGCATTAGCAAGCCGTTTTCCCACCTGACCATTGTGGTGGGTGAACGCGAGGAGACCGCGTAATGGGTCAGAAAGTAAATCCAATCGGGCTTCGGCTTGGTATCAATCGGACCTGGGACTCTCGTTGGTTCGCGTCCAAAGATTACGCGACCCTGTTGCATGAGGACCTGAAGCTGAGACGCTACCTGCGTAAACGTTTACAGCAAGCCGGAGTTAGCCGGGTGGTTATCGAGCGACCGGCTAAGCGCGCCCGGGTGACGATCTACACGGCTCGTCCCGGTGTTGTGATCGGCAAGAAGGGGCAGGACATCGAGAAGTTACGCAAGGACCTCTCGGATATGACCAGGACCGATGTTCATTTGAACATCGTTGAAATTCGCAAGCCGGAGATTGATGCCAATCTCGTGGCCGATAACATCGCACAGCAGTTGAACCGCCGGGTGGCGTTCCGCCGGGCGATGAAGCGTGCCGTACAGTCGGCGATGAGACTGGGCGCGCTGGGAATTCGGATCAACTGTGCCGGTCGACTTGGCGGCGCTGAGATCGCACGGATGGAATGGTATCGCGAAGGGCGTGTTCCGTTGCACACGCTGCGGGCTGATATTGACTATGGCGAAGCAACCGCGCAGACGACCTATGGCGCTTGCGGTGTGAAGGTCTGGGTATTTAAGGGCGAGGTTATGGCCCATGACCCGATGGCCCAGGACAAGCGGATGGCCGAGCAGCAACCGAGCGGGCCGTCTCGCTGATCCGCGGGTGGTGACAGAGGAATAGAACGATGCTCAGTCCGAAGCGTACGAAGTTTCGTAAGGCCCACAAGGGTCGAATTCATGGCAATGCCAAGGGCGGAACCGATTTGAGTTTTGGGGCTTATGGCCTGAAAGCGCTTACACCAGCGCGGATTACTGCCCGGCAGATCGAAGCCGCTCGTCGGGCGATCACGCGGCATATTCGCCGTGCCGGTCGGGTCTGGATTCGGATTTTTCCGGATGTGCCGGTTTCGAGTAAGCCTGCCGAGGTCCGCATGGGTAAAGGTAAGGGTTCGCCTGAGTTTTGGGTTTGCCGTGTCAAGCCCGGCCGGATCATGTTCGAGTTGGACGGAGTACCCCGCGACTTGGCGCGTCAAGCCATGACATTGGCTTCGGCTAAGTTGCCGGTGGATACGCGGTTCATCACGCGACTCGGCGACTCGTAAGGTTTGGGAGACAAGTGATGGCGAGCAAGCAAGCTACGGACTTTCGGTCCAAAAGTGTCGATGAATTGGGCGTGCAATTGATCGACTTGCGCAAGGAACAGTTCAATCTGAGGTTCCAACAGGCCGGTGGCCAGTTGGAGAATACTGCTCGGGTGCGCCAGGTTCGACGCGATATCGCGCGGACCAAGTCGATTTTGTCGGAAAAGGCGCGCGCCGAGGCGTGACGGTCAGTCGTCCTTTGGACGCTGCAAGAGAGGATAGTTGGATATGCCAAGGCGTGTGATGCAAGGCACGGTGGTCAGCGACAAGCCCGACAAGACGATAATCGTCAAGGTCGAGCGGCGGATCGTGCACCCGGTCTACAAGAAGATAATCAAGCGCTCGAAAAAGTTCGCGGCGCATGATGCCGAGAACAAGCACAAGACGGGCGACGTGGTGCGGATCCGTGAGTGTTCACCTCTTTCGAAGAGCAAGACCTGGGAGGTCGTCGACGCGGAGTCGGCGACGACCGAGTGATTGATCAGGCCGGAGTGTCCTCATGATTCAGATGCAAACCAATCTCGAGGTCGCCGACAATTCCGGTGCCCGTCGGGTCCAGTGCATCAAGGTGCTGGGCGGGTCAAAACGTAAGGTTGCCGGTGTTGGCGATGTGATTGTGGTTTCCGTCAAGGAAGCGATCCCTCGCGGCAAGGTGAAGAAGGGCGAAGTTTTACGCGCTGTTATCGTACGCACCGCCAAGGAAATTCGACGGGCCGATGGTTCCGCAATTCGCTTCGATCGTAATGCCGCTGTACTGATTAACGCACAGAACGAACCAATCGGGACTCGTATATTTGGCCCGGTTACCCGAGAGCTGCGAGCGAAGCAGTTCATGAAGATAGTTTCGCTGGCGCCGGAGGTGCTGTGATGGCGAAGAAATTTAAGATCAAGAAGGGCGACAATGTTCAGGTCGTGAGTGGCCGAGACAAGGGCAAGACCGGTGAGGTTCTGCGGGTTCAGCGGGACGACGATCGGGTCCTGGTTCGTGGGGTTAACATGGTTAAACGCCACACCAAAGCCAGTCAGACAAACACTGGTGGAATAATCGAACGGGAGGCAGCGATCCACATTTCGAATGTGGCGCATGTCGACCCGAAGTCGAACGAGGCAACCCGCGTCGGTTACCGTTTTTTGGAGGATGGCCGCAAGGTCCGGTTCGCCAAGCGGTCCGGCGAGGTCATTGACGCCTGAGCGCGACGGAGCAAGTTGAACAATGGCGCGTTTGCACGATTACTACAAAGAATCGATTCGGCCTGAATTGATCGAGGCCCTGGGATATGGCAATCCACTTCAGGTTCCACGCCTGGAAAAAATTGTCATTAACATGGGGGTCGGCGAGGCGGTTCAAGATTCCAAGAAAGTCACAGCGGCAGCTACCGAGATGGCTCTCATTGCTGGCCAAAAACCCCTAATCAACAAGGCCAAGGTTTCGGTCGCAGGGTTTAAGTTGCGCGAGGGGATGCCAATCGGATGCAAAGTCACGTTGCGTCGGGAAAGGATGTACGAATTCCTCGACCGGCTGGTAACGATCGCGCTGCCGCGGGTTCGGGATTTTCGGGGGTTAAGCCCCAAAAGCTTCGACGGACGCGGTAATTACGCGTTGGGGCTTAAGGAGCAGATCGTATTTCCCGAGATTGACTATGATCAAGTCGACTCCATCCGCGGCATGGACATAATTGTTGTTACCACCGCGAAAACCGATGACGAGGGGCGAGAATTGCTGCGCCGCTTCAATTTCCCGTTTACGAGCTAAGCGGGCGAGGAGGACAGACATGGCCAAAAAGAGTTCCATTGAGAAAAACCGCAATCGCATCAAGTTGGTCGCACGCTATGCAGGCAAGCGCGCCCGCTTAAAAGATATTGCGAATGACAAGGATCTGCCGATCGAAGATCGTTTTCAGGCAGGTTTGAAGCTGAGTGAAATGCCCCGTAATGGGGCGAAAGTCCGCGTGCGCAACCGTTGTGAAATCACAGGGCGGCCACGGGGTTTTTACAGAAAATTTAAGATGTCACGCATCGCGTTGCGCGAGCTTGGTTCGGCCGGTCAAGTGCCTGGCCTCGTGAAATCGAGCTGGTGAGGGGAATTTCGAAATGACGATGAGCGATCCTCTCGGGGATATGCTGACCCGGATCAGAAACGGGCAGAGCGCCAGGAAGAACGTGGTGTCCAGCCCGTCCTCCAAGTTGCGCAGTAATGTGCTCGAGGTTCTGAAGCGCGAGGGTTACATTCGCGGGTTCACGACGGCGGCTTCGGTGAAGACGCTCAACGCTCATGAATTGGCGATTGAGCTGAAATACTATGAAGGCGAACCGGTGATCCGTCAGATCAAACGTGTGTCCAAGCCAGGACGGCGGGTTTATGCGAAGATCTCTGACCTGCCGCGCGTCTTTAATGGTTTGGGTATCGCAATTCTGTCGACACCTCAGGGCGTAATGTCAGACAACGAAGCGCGGGTTGCCAATGTCGGCGGCGAAGTGCTTTGCCATGTATTCTAGGGTGGGGGACTGACATCATGTCGCGTGTCGGAAAGAGTCCGATCGAGGTTCCAGACAGCGTTACGGTTGAGATCGCAAATGACGTGATCAAGGCCAAGGGGAAGCGTGGCGAGCTTTCGTACACGCTATCGAATGAGGTCAATGTGACCTATGTCGATAACGTGGTTTCGATTGTCCCGAAATCGCTAAGCAAACGGTCGCGTTCGATGTGGGGGACCACGCGGGCCCAGATCGACAATATGGTCAAGGGCGTCAGCGAGGGCTTCACCGTCAATATGGAGATTAACGGCGTCGGTTATCGCGCCGCTGTCGAGGGCAAGGAACTTGTCCTGCAGTTGGGTTATAGCCATCCGATCCGCTATGCGATTCCCGATGGTATCGTGATGGAATGCGAACGGCCGACCGCGATCTCGATTGAAGGCAACAATAAACAGCAGGTCGGTCAGCTGGCCGCAGAAATTCGCGCTTTCCGTCCGCCGGAACCGTTCAAGGGCAAGGGTATCAAATATGCCACTGAGACGGTTCGGCGTAAGGAAGGCAAGAAGAAGTAAGGGCGACGTAGATGTTGAACTCGAAAGAACTTTTTGCCCGGCGTGCGCAGAGAACGCGTTCTGCTCTACGCCGAAAATCAACGGGGATGGTCCGACTTTCGGTCTTTCGGTCTTCGAAAAATATTTATGCCCAGCTGATCGACGACGACAATGGAGTGACCCTGGTGGCCGCGTCATCGTTGGAAAAAGAGTTGCGTGACGCTCTAAAGACCGGTGCCGATAAGGTAGCGGCCGAGGCGGTTGGCAAGTTGGTCGCCGAGAGGGCGCTTGAAAAAGGGTTGAGCAAAGTCGTGTTCGACCGCGGTGGGTATCGCTTTCACGGGCGCGTCAAGGCTTTGGCTGACAGCGCTCGCGAAGCAGGTCTGAAGTTCTAGGAAGGGGCAGTTATGGCACGGGGTGGCAGAGACAATCGCGGTGGCAGAGACAATCGCGAAGAGTCAGAACTGATCGAGAAATTGGTTGGCATCAACCGCGTGGCCAAAGTGGTCAAGGGTGGTAGGCGCTTTGGTTTTGCAGCTCTGGTTATCGTCGGTGACGGTCGCGGGCGCGTCGGACACGGCGCCGGTAAGGCACGGGAAGTTCCCGAGGCGATCCGCAAGGCCACGGAACAGGCTAAACGCAGTATGATCCGAGTGCCGTTGCGCGAAGGTCGCACCTTGCATCACGATACCAAAGGCGACTATGGCGCCGGCCATGTGGTGATGCGGGCAGCGCCGGCGGGTACCGGTATTATTGCCGGTGGTCCGATGCGGGCCATTTTCGAATCGCTGGGTGTTCAGGATGTCGTTGCGAAATCGACCGGCTCCTCGAATCCCCATAACATGATCAAAGCGACCTTCGATGCGTTGCAGCAAGTTTGGTCGCCCCGTTCGGTCGCCGCGAAGCGCGGAAAGAAGGTCTCCGAGGTCTTCGGTCGCGCCGGTGGTGACGCCGAGGCGTCGGCAGCGGCGCAGGGTTGAGGCGACGGAGAGAAACATGGCCAAGAGCAATAAACAGACGGCAACCGTGACCGTCACACAGATGAAGAGCCCGATTGGGCGTAAGCCTGGCCAACGCGAAACGTTGGTCGGTCTTGGATTGAACAAGATGCACAAGACCCGGACCCTTGAAGATACGGCGGCGGTGCGCGGCATGATCGACAAGGTCAAGCATCTGATTCGGGTTGAGGGATAACACCTAGTCTGAATGCGGGCCTGCCCGTGGCGGACTTCAGGGGATGAGAGACGATGAGACTGAACGAACTCAGAGATAACGAAGGCGCCCGCAAAGCCCGCAAACGCGTTGGTCGCGGCGCCGGTTCCGGTACCGGTAAGACCAGTGGGCGTGGCCACAAAGGCCAAAAGTCGCGCGCTGGTGCTACCATCAACGGGTTCGAGGGTGGCCAGATGCCGATTTATCGGCGGCTACCCAAACGCGGCTTTAAGAATCCTTTTCGCACAGCGTTTGCTGCCGTTAACATCGGCGATTTGGAAAAAGCGATCGCGAGTGGTCGCCTGGATGCGACGGGTGATATCGATGAAGCGGCGATCCGCGGCGCCGGACTAGCAGGACAACCGAAACTTGGCATTCGGGTGCTTGCCAAAGGCGACATCAATACCAAAATAACATTACGAGTTAGTGGTGGCGCGTCTAAGGCCGCCTCTGTGGCAATTGAAAAAGTCGGTGGGACTGTGGTCGTACCGGAAATTTCCAACGCCGCCATCGCCGCCGCAGCGGCTTCCGCCGCTCGCGCCAAAAAGAGAAGCTAGGACACCTGCATGGCGTCGAGCGCCGAACAATTCGCCTCTTCCTTCAACTTCGGTGCGCTTTCTAAGGCAACGGAGCTGAAGAAGCGTATTTGGTTCACGCTTGCAGCGCTGGTTGTTTACCGGCTTGGGACTTATATCCCGATTCCGGGGATCGATCCCGAGGTTTTGCAGGAAATCTTTCAACAGAATGCCGGCGGCATTCTGGGCATGTTTGACATGTTCGCGGGCGGTGCTCTTGGACGGATGACGATTTTTGCCCTGAACATCATGCCGTATATCTCGGCCGCCATCATCATGCAGTTGATGACGGCGGTTTCGCCCAATCTTGAAGCTCTAAAGAAAGAGGGCGAGGCGGGACGGAAGAAACTCAATCAGTATACCCGCTATCTGACAGTGCTTCTGGCGGCAGTGCAGGCCTATGGCATTTCCGTTGGCCTGGAGAATATGGCAAGTGGTGGCGGTTCGGCCGTAGTTGATCCGGGCATGTTTTTCAGGACGACGACGGTCATTACCCTGGTCGGTGGCACCGTGTTCCTGATGTGGTTGGGTGAGCAGATCACCGCGCGCGGTGTTGGCAACGGTATTTCGCTCATTATTTTCTCGGGTATCGTGGCCAACCTGCCTACGGCTCTGGCTGGGACGCTTGAACTGGGACGGACCGGCGCCCTTTCGGCGGCATTTATTCTTTTACTGTTGGCGATGGCTGTTGGGGTAATCGCCTTTATCGTTTTCATCGAGCGCTCTCAACGTCGTATCACCGTGCAGTATCCAAAACGTCAGGTCGGCAACCGGATGTTCGGCGGCGAGGCTTCTCATCTGCCGCTTAAGTTGAACGTTTCCGGAGTGATCCCCCCGATTTTCGCGAGTTCGATTCTGCTGATGCCGGTAACACTGGCGCAGTTTTCGGCGACGGGTGGGGGCCCCGAGTGGTTGACGACGGCGAACGCTTTGCTCGGTCGTGGCCAGCCTCTGTACATCGCTGTTTATATCAGTTTGATCGTGTTCTTCGCGTTTTTCTATACCGCGATTGTCTTCAATCCTGTTGAAACGGCAGACAATCTGAAGCGCAATGGCGGCTTCATTCCGGGGATCCGTCCGGGTAAGAATACGGCGGATTATCTCGATCATGTGTTGAGCCGCTTGACCGTTTTGGGTGCGGCCTATTTGGCGGCCGTCTGTATCCTACCGGAAATACTGATCAGCCAGTACCAGGTACCGTTCTATTTTGGTGGGACCAGCTTGCTGATCGTGGTGACGGTGACGATGGATACGGTGGGGCAAATTCAATCTCATCTCCTTGCGCATCAGTACGAGGGGCTGATTAAGAAATCCAAATTGAGAGGGAGAAGGGGGTGAATCTGATCCTTTTAGGTCCTCCCGGCGCGGGCAAGGGTACTCAGGCTAGACGGCTGCAGGACAAGTTTGGCGTAGTTCAACTGTCGACAGGGGACATGCTGCGTACAGCCGTTGGATCCGGCTCCGAGCTAGGCAAGAAGGCTAAGGCCATCATGGATGCGGGCGAATTGGTGTCTGATGAGATTGTTGTTGTCATGATTTCTGAACGGGTAGACCAACCGGATTGTGCCAAAGGGTTCATTCTCGATGGGTTCCCGCGCACGGTCGCCCAGGCAGAGGCGCTTGACACGATGCTCGCGGAAAAGAACCTTGAGATTGAGCACGTCATTGAACTGGCCGTCGACGAGACGATTCTCTTCGAGAGAATTCGCTCACGAATCGCCGAAACTTCCGAAGCTGAACGTCGGGCCGACGACAACGAAGAGACGCTCCGCAATCGATTGAGTGTCTATAATGCACAGACTGCGCCCATCCTTCCCTACTACAAGGGCAAGGGCACCTTGAAGTCGGTGGACGGGATGGCGACGATTGATGAGGTTTCGAGTCAGCTCGAAGCCGTGCTAAACGGTTGATCCAGGCAAAACGCATGGCCAATCAAGTTGACTTGGGACAAAGCATCCGTATAATCCGGCGCTTCGGTCATGGCGGGGCCGCATCATTTCGCGCGTATGAATTTTCTTCGATCCACGATCAGCAAGACGATCTGTGGTCTGGGATGTTTATTCGCGCAGGAACAGGGGAGTTTTAGGCGTGGCACGCATAGCGGGCGTCAACATTCCGACGCAAAAACGCGTTGAAATCGCACTGACTTATATCTTTGGTATCGGTCGGACAACGGCGAGCCAACTTTGTCAGAAACTCGGGATCCCGCGGGAGCGCCGGATTCATGAGTTGATGGAGGAAGAGCTGTTGCGGTTGCGCGAGTCGATTGACCAGGACGTCGTTGTGGAAGGTGACTTGCGGCGGAAAACTGCGATGGACATCAAGCGGCTTATGGATTTGGGCTGTTACAGAGGTTTGCGCCATCGTAAGGGGCTTCCAGTTCGGGGGCAACGAACCCACACGAATGCGCGCACCCGGAAGGGACCGGCTCGGGCGATTGCCGGTAAAAAGAAATAAAGACGGGCATCGCGCCCAGCGGAGCGACATTAGATCATGGCAAAACAACCGACCCAGGCGCGTGTTAAAAAGCGCGAACGAAAGAATATCACGTCGGGCGTTGCCCATGTGAACGCGACGTTCAACAACACGATGATCACCATTACTGATGCGCAGGGCAACACGATTTCTTGGTCGTCCGCAGGTGTCATGGGCTTCAAAGGATCGCGAAAATCGACTCCCTATGCGGCCCAGGTTGCCGCTGAGGACGCTGGCAAAAAAGCTGCCGAGCATGGAATGAAAACCTTGGAGATCCAGGTGAGTGGCCCGGGTTCGGGGCGTGAGTCGGCGCTGCGCGCTTTGCAGGCGGTCGGTTTAAACGTGATGTCGATCCGCGACGTGACGCCGATTCCGCACAACGGATGTCGGCCGCCAAAACGTCGCCGGGTTTAAATTTTGCGTCGTATTGGACATTCAGTGCGGGGCATGAGGTTTGGGGGGCAGCGGAATATTTGCTGTTCCGAAACAGAGGGTGGCGAGCTTCTAGTGTCTCCATCTTGATGAGGTTGCTGTGGTAATTCAAAAAAACTGGCAGGCGTTAATCAAGCCGAACAAGCTCGATATCCAACCCGGGATGGATCCGGTTCGGACCGCCACGGTGGTGGCGGAGCCATTGGAGCGCGGGTACGGCTTGACCCTTGGAAACGCGTTGCGGCGTATTCTGTTGTCGTCCTTGCAGGGCGCGGCGGTGACCTCGGTGCAGATTGAGGGAGTGTTGCACGAATTCTCCTCGATCCCCGGTGTCCGCGAGGACGTTACCGACATGGTTCTCAACATAAAGGGGATCGCCGTTCGCATGCATGGCGATGGCCCGAAGAAGATGCGCCTCAAGGCCGAAGGGCCTGGCGAGGTGACGGTGGGGATGATTGAAACCGGCGCCGATATTGAGATAATGAATCCCGATATGGTTTTATGTGCCCTTGACAAGGGGGCGGTCCTCACCATGGAATTCACTGTTGAGTCGGGCAAAGGCTATGTTCCGGCGAACGTGAACCGACCGGAGGATGCGCCGATTGGTCTGATCCCAGTTGACGCGGTCTTTAGCCCGGTTCGTCAGATCACCTATAAGGTCGACAATACCCGCGTCGGGCAGGTTACCGATTATGACCGTTTGTCGATAACGGTTGAGACAAACGGCACGATGACTCCTGAGGACGCTGTTGCCTATGCGGCGCGCATTCTTCAGGACCAATTCCAGCTGTTCATCAATTTCGACGAGCCGAGCCACGCTGTCGAAGCGGATGAGGCACGCGAGCTGCCGTTCAACAGAAACTTGCTTCGGAAGGTTGATGAACTAGAGCTTTCGGTTAGGTCGGCTAACTGCCTGAAAAATGACAACATTGTCTATATCGGCGATCTGGTTCAAAAGAGTGAACCGGAGATGCTTCGGACGCCGAACTTCGGCCGCAAGAGCCTGAATGAGATCAAGGAAGTGCTGTCGACGATGGGATTGTCGCTGGGTATGGAGATCTTGAATTGGCCGCCGGACAATATCGAAGAATTGGCCAAAAGGCTCGAAGAACCGTTCTGACCAGGCCACAGAGAAGTATGAATTAGGAGTAGGATCGATGCGCCACCGCAAGGCAGGACGCCATCTAAACAGGACGTCCAGTCACCGTAAGGCGATGTTTAAGAACATGGCCAACGCGCTGATTAAGCATGAACAGATCATGACGACCTTGCCCAAGGCGAAAGATTTGCGCCGGGTCGTGGAGAAGTTGATCACGCTGGGCAAAAAAGAATCCTTGCACGCACGCAGGCAGGCCTTTGCCCAGCTTCGCGACGATGGCATGACCAAAAAATTGTTCGATGTCTTGGCCAGCCGATACAAGGAACGTAACGGTGGCTACACTCGCGTTATGAAGGCCGGTTATCGGTACGGTGATAGTGCGCCGATGGCGGTGATTGAGTTGGTTGATCGTGACGAGGACGCCCGGGGGCTGGAATCTGGCCCGGTTCAGGGGGCCGACGAAAGTCTCGACGCGCCGATGCCGGCGACCATCTGACGTTTTGGTTCCGCCCATCGCTTTTTGCGGTGGTTCGACATGATAAAACCAAGCGACCGCCTTTCCTAGAAAGGCGGTCGCTTGCATTTCACATCATCGGTTCCGCGGCGCAGTCTTGCTTGGGTACTAAAGTATCCCCAAATGCTCCTGCAATCCTGGTCTGTCGGGGTATAATCTGATCCCGACGGGGCCGTATGGTTACTATGGGGTCGGCGGCTGAGCGTTGATTGCAGGGGTGAGGCGATGGCGGTGGGTGAACGATGACTGTGGTCTCGACGATATTCCAATGTTTCCGGGTCGTTTCTCGGCACCCGTGTTTCCTTGACGTCTGGGTGGCCCTGGTGGTGGTCATGAGCCTGAGCACCGGTGCTGTTGCTAAGGATGCGCCCCGCTCTCGTGATCAGATCATTCTCAGTTTTGCTCCGTTGGTTCGCCAGACCGGGCCGGCAGTGGTAAATATTTTCGCCAAGACGGAGGTGGCAGAGCGGCGGACTTCACCGTTGTTTGACGACCCGTTCTTTCGCCAGTTCTTCGGCAATATGTTTCCCGGGCAACCACGTCGCAGAAGCCAGAAATCCCTCGGGTCTGGAGTGATTCTTGACCCGAATGGCCTTATCGTTACGAATCACCACGTCATCGCCAATGCGACGCAGGTAAAGGTGGTACTGTCCGATCGACGGGAGTTTGACGCCGAGGTGCTGTTGAAGGATGAGCGCACGGATTTAGCCGTATTGCGGATTGATGCGGGGCGCGAGAAACTGCCTTATGTCGAGATACGGGACTCAGACACCGTCGAGGTTGGTGACTTGGTTCTGGCGATAGGTAATCCCTTTGGTGTCGGTCAGACAGTGACTAGCGGGATAGTTTCGGCGCTTGCCCGCACGGCCATCGGCATCACCGATTATAGTTTCTTCATTCAGACCGATGCCTCGATCAATCCGGGTAACTCCGGTGGGGCCTTGATAGCTATGGATGGTCGTTTGATTGGCGTCAACACGGCTATATTCAGCAACAAAGGTGGGGGCGGTGGCTCAGTGGGAATCGGTTTTGCGATTCCCTCCAATATGGTTGGCACAGTGCTCCAATCAGCGAGGGATGGGCGATTGATCCGGCCTTGGCTTGGCGCGGCCGGGCAGACGGTTACGCCGGACTTGGCGGAGCAGTTCGGCCTCGACCGGCCGAGCGGAGTGATCATCAACGCGGTTTTCCCGGGTGGACCAGCGGACCGGGCCGGCCTGGCGATTGGCGACGTGGTGGTTTCAATCGCTGGCAAAGGCGTCGATGATAACGATGCGCTGCGTTACCGTATCGCAACCTTGCCGATAGGTAAGACAGCCAAGGCGCACGTCATCCGTAAGGGTCGCCATTTGGCGCTTGACCTCGCCCTTGATGAACCACCGGCCAAACCCGCCGCTGATATTACCAACATCGATGGCCGCAATCCGTTCAGTGGCGCCCGGGTGGCAAATTTGTCGCCGGCTTTCGCGTTGGAAAATGGCCTGGATGACATGGCGCGGGGTGTCGTCGTGCTTGGCGTGCGCCGGGGCAGTGTCGCTGATAACCTACAACTCAGAGACGGTGACATCGTTATGGAGGTTAATGATAAGGAAATTGCCTCAGTGCGTGATCTGACTAAAGCCGTGAGAAAGTCGCATAAAGTTTGGCGCATTCAGATCCGACGCGGCGATAAGGTGCTGCGGACGGAAATTAAAGGGTAGCATGATGGCCGGCCTGTTCGAGGCGCAAGAATCCCGCCCCTTGGCCGACCGCATGCGTCCGGCCAAGCTGGAGGACGTGGTCGGGCAGGATCACCTTTTAGCGCTGGAGGCCCCGATAGGCCGGATGCTGGGTCAGGGGCGAATTGCCTCGATGGTGCTTTGGGGCCCGCCGGGATGCGGTAAAACCACCTTGGCGCGCCTGATGGCAGGCAAGGTTGACCTGGCTTTCGAGCCGCTATCCGCCGTGTTCTCCGGGGTCGCTGATTTGCGCAAGGTCTTCGAGCGGGCCCGCGAGCGCCGAAACATGGGGCAGGGGACCCTGTTGTTTATTGACGAGGTGCATCGTTTTAACCGGGCGCAACAGGATGGTTTCCTCCCCTATGTCGAAGATGGCACCGTAGTCCTTATTGGCGCCACCACCGAGAACCCGTCTTTTGAATTAAATGCCGCTCTGCTGTCGCGCTGCCAGGTATTTGTGCTGCGCCGGTTAGACGATGCGGCTCTTGAAGGCTTGTTGGTACGCTCGGAGGAGACCGAGGAGCGTGGGCTTCCCCTGGATGAGAGCGGACGCACGGCGGTTAAGGCAATGGCCGATGGTGACGGTCGCTTCTTGCTTAATCTTGTCGAGGAACTGTTTCGCTTGCCAGCAGAGCCGATCCTGGATTCCTCGGGAGTTGCCGCGACGGTTCAGCGCCGGGCGCCGGTCTATGACAAGAATAAGGAAGAGCATTACAACCTGATAAGCGCGTTGCATAAATCAATGCGCGGTTCCGACGTCGATGCGGCCTTGTACTGGTTGGCCCGGATGCTGGCGGGCGGCGAGGATCCTGCCTATATCCTGCGTCGGCTTACCCGGTTCGCCTCCGAGGACATCGGCATGGCCGATCCTCAGGCTTTGCCGCATGCCCTGGCGTGCTGGGATGCCTATGACCGAACCGGCTCTCCGGAGGGGGACCTCAATATTGCCCAATGTGCGGTTTATCTGGCGACTGCCCCGAAATCGAATGCGACCTACAAGGCGTTTAGCGCTGCTGGTCGAGCGGCGCGGATGACCGGATCACTGGCCCCGCCGGCGCATATTTTAAACGCGCCGACCCGGTTGATGAAGGATCTCGGCTATGGTTCCGGCTATGCCTATGACCACGACACCGAGGATGGGTTTTCCGGACAGAACTATTTCCCGGATGGGATGAAGCGCCAACGTTTCTATGGCCCGGTCGAACGGGGTTTCGAGCGTGATATAGCCAAGCGCCTGGCTTATTGGGACAAGCTCCGGGCACGCCGCCACTCAGGCGGATCGAGTTGATGGTTCCGGTTTCAGAGCGAGGATCGAGGCCTCGATGAGCGGTCACGACTTTAACCAGTTCATCGGTATCGACTGGTCCGGGGCCAAAGGGTCGGCGCTTTCCGGTCTGCAGATTGCCGTGGCGGAGCCAGGTCAAGGCGCTCCGGTTCTTGTGCGGCCGCCCACAGGGCGCTGGTGGACCCGTCCGACCGTGCTGGACTGGTTGATGGACCGATTAAGGGCGACGCGGGTTCTGGTGGGGTTCGATTTCGCCTTTGCCTATGCCTACCAGGACTTTGACAGTTATTTCCCCGAGACCGAGCCATCCCCGGGCAACGCTCGCGATCTTTGGGCGCTGGTTGAGGAGGTTTGCCAGGACGTGCCCGAGCTTTATGGCGCGCCATTCTATTATCGCGAAGACCTGGCATTTCACCGCCATTTCCTGAGTCCGGCTGGTAAGGGCGATCTTTATACCTCGCGCCGCCGGTTGACCGAGGTCGCTTGTGCCGTCGTCACGTCGCCACACCCAGTAATGAAATGCGTTGGCGCAGCTAATGTAGGCACCGGCTCGCTTGCCGGTATGCGGCTGCTGCACCGCTTGAAACGGGACATGGACAATCATGTCGCGGTTTGGCCGTTCGAGGACCTTGATGGTCGCTCTGCCCTCGTTGAGATCTTTCCGCGGCTCTATTTCAAGCGTGCCAGGGTTGATCCCAGGGCATGGGGGGACCGGGCGGCGCTGGACCGAGCCTTGGCCCATTACGGATCATCCGCTCCGGCCGCGGAATGGCAGCCCGCGCGCGAGGATGAGCCTGACGCGTTGATCTCGGCAGCGGCCCTCAGGGCGCTGTCACCAAGTCCTGTAATCTGGTCGACCCCCCTGGGTTTTGCGTCCGCGAAACGGGCCGAGGGCTGGATATTTGGCGTTGACTGGAGTAGCTAGTCACTGATGAAGCTCATCCTTGCAATAGCCCTTGGCGGCGCCATCGGCGCAGTTGCCCGATTCCAGTCAATTGGTCTCCTCACCCGATGGTTCGGCTTAGGAGTTCCCTACGGCACATTGTTCGTTAATGTCGTCGGATCTTTCGTCTTGGGCTTGTTCGTCGAGTTCCTTGTCTCCAAGCTGAACAGTAGTCCGGAACTGCGGGCCTTCTTTGCCGTTGGCGTGCTCGGCGCTTTCACGACTTTCTCCAGCTTCGCGCTCGACGTCTCGGTGTTGAGTGACCGCGGTAACTTGCTTGCCGCAGGGGCTTACATAGCAGCTTCAGTGGTGTTGTCGATTGCCGGCTTGTTCTTTGGCCTGTGGCTGATGCGGAGTTTTCTAGCATGACTGGCGTGCAGACCCTTACCGTTGCGGCAGATGATGTTGATATCCGTCTCGACAAGTGGTTCAAACGGCGTTTTCCGGCGCTGGGCCATGGTCCACTTGAGAAAATGCTTCGTACTGGTCAGGTGCGCGTCGACGGGCGTAAGGCTAAGGCCGGGCAGCGTCTGGAGCAGGGTCAATCGATACGTGTGCCGCCTATCGATGAGGCGGCTACCGTCCGCTCGCGGGCGAGGGCCGAACCACCGGCCAGGCGCCGGGGTGACGAGGAACTGGCGGAGCAGCTTTCTGGCCTCATTTTGTATATGGACGACGAGGTTCTGGCGATCGACAAGCCGCCCGGCCTGCCGGTTCAGGGCGGAACCGGATCACCGCGTCATGTCGACGGTGCGTTGGACGGATTGTGCTTCGAAATACCGAAACGTCCGAAGCTGGTGCATCGCTTGGACAAGGACACATCGGGTGTTTTGCTGTTGGCCCGCACTGTCCAGGCAGCTCGGTGGCTGACCGAGGCGTTTCGCCATCGCTCGGCCCGCAAGACCTATTGGGCGGCGGTGGTCGGCCAGCCCCGGTTTTCCAAGGGCACCATCGATCTTCCCATTGCCAAGTTACCGGGACGAGCCGGTGAGAAAATGACCGTCGACCGCGAGCAAGGGCAGCGAGCGACCACTGATTATGTGGTGGTTGAACAACTGGGAAGCCGAACCGCCTGGGTCGCGCTCCGGCCGCGCACCGGACGGACTCACCAGATCCGTGTCCATATGGCGGCGCTGGGGCAACCGGTTCTTGGCGACGGTAAATATGGTGGTGAGCGGGCGTTTCTTGAGGCTGTCGGCCTGTCCCGTAAGTTGCATTTGCATGCCCGTTCTATCGCGATTAAGCGCCCGAATGGGTCATGGTTGGAAGTCGAGGCGCCGCTGCCGGAGCATATGGCTCGAACCTGGAGTTTCCTCGGGTTCGACATGGAAAGCGCCGCCAACCCCTTCCTTGATGAGGAAGGGGATCCGTGACCGGCGACAGCCCTCTACGCCTCGCCGTCTTTGATCTGGATGGCACCCTGGTAGATAGTCAACACACCATTATTTCCTCGATCCGCGCTGGCTTTGAAAGCGAGGGGCTGATGCCGCCGGAGCCGGCGGTTGTGCGCTCGGTTATCGGCATGTCTTTGGATGCCGCGATCGAGCGGATAAATCCTGATGTGCGAGGTCTGCAGGCCCAACGGGTCGCCGCAGGCTTTAAACATCATGCCGATGCCGCGCAGGGCCGCGGCGACAACGCGCGACCGGAGCCGCTGATGCCGGGCACCCGAGGCGCGCTCGATCGTCTGGAGAGCGCCGGCGTCCTTTTGGCTATCGCGACCGGGAAGGGGCGGGGGGGGCTGATTTCGGTGCTGGAAGCGCATGGATTGCTGAGCCGTTTCGTGTCGCTGCAATCGGCGGATGACGCACCTGGCAAGCCGAACCCAACGATGCTGCGCCGGGCGATCGCCGAATCGGGGGCTGAGGAGAGAGATAGCGTGATGATTGGTGATACGGTTTTCGATCTTCAAATGGCGCATAACGCAGGTGTAAAGAGTATCGCCGTGACCTGGGGCTATCATCAGGTCGAGCAATTGCGCTCGGCCCGACCCTATGCAGTGATCAACCATTTCAAGGAACTTGATGATGTGATCGAGAATATGTTCGACCAAACCACGGAGTAGTTGTAGCGAAGGTGTTAAAAATTCTACTCAACATACTGCCGGTGGTTGTCGTCCTCACCGGAGGCGGCGCTGCCTATATTTTGACCCTTGATTTCAATAGCTACAAGGGCACGATACAGGAGGAAATGAGGAAGGCGCCCGTGCGCGACCTGGTGATCGCCGGTGACATTGACCTTGAATCGTCGCTGACGACCTGGCTGAGGATTTCCGGTGCGCGGTCCCAGAATGGCCCCTGGTGATTGAAGCCGGACATGGAGGTGGCGCGCTTGACGGCGTGGTCGCGCTGATGCTCCGGCTTTCCAGAAAAGTTGAAGTGCAGCGGGTGGTGTTGAAAGACGGCGGGCCGCCGCTGGAAACCGACGATTGTTCGACAGCTTGAAGAAAGTGACCGAATGAAGCGTATCTACAAGAGCGTCATCGTGACTGAGGGCGACGACGGCTATTCGGTGAGCCTGGATGGCAAGCAAGTGTATTCGCCTGGGCGCCGCCTACTGGCGCTGCCCAAATTGGCGTTGGCCCAGGCCGTCGCAGCGGAATGGGATGCGCAGATAGGGAGGGTGGACCCACGGAAGATGCCGATGATGTCGTTGGCGACCACGGCGATCGATCGGGTTGGCCCGCAGCGAGATCATGTGATCAAGACAATCGCCTCTTATGCTGAGTCCGATCTGGTCTGTTATAGGGCCGAAGAGCCGCCGATGCTGGTCCAAAGGCAGAGCGAGGCGTGGCAGCCGCTGCTTGATTGGTGCGCCGAACAATTTGATGCGCGGCTGCGGATTGGGTCGGGGATTATGCCGGTCCGGCAACCGCCCGAAGCAGTCGAGGCGTTTCGCGCTGTGATTTCTCGGTACGAGGATCTCCCGATGACGGCGTTACATGAGCTGACAGCTGCTTGCGGGTCGGTGGTGATCGGTCTCGCCATCGCCGAGGGGCGGGTTGGGGCCGAGGATGGTGCGGCGGCGGGGCAACTCGACGAGGCTTATCAAATTGAGCGTTGGGGCGAGGACGAGGAAGCGATGGCCCGTTTTGCCAATGTACGCCGGGATGTTCTGGTCGCGGCAGAATTCCTTAAGCTTTGCCGGGCGTAGAATTGACAGGGCCGGCGACTGTAAACTATCACGAACCAGCAGTGTTGACCGCCTAGGAGCGGGGAGGACAGAAGATCATGCAGGACAACATTCAGCGGCTTGAGGACATGCGAGAGCGTGCCCGCCTGGGGGGCGGACAGCGCCGTGTCGACGCGCAGCATGCTAAGGGCAAGCTGACGGCGCGGGAGCGGATTGAGATCCTGTTCGACCCGGATTCCTTCGAGGAATGGGATATGTTTGTCGAGCACCGTTGCGCCGATTTTGGCATGGCCGATAACAAGGTGCCTGGTGACGGCGTGGTCACCGGTTTTGGGACCATCAGTGGCCGGTTGGTCTTCGTGTTTAGCCAGGACTTCACGGTTTTTGGCGGCGCGCTCTCGGAAGCTCATGCGGAAAAGATCTGCAAGGTTATGGACCAGGCGATGAAAGTCGGCGCGCCGGTGATCGGCCTCAACGATTCTGGTGGCGCGCGCATTCAGGAAGGTGTCGCTTCCCTGGGTGGTTATGCCGAAGTGTTTCAGCGCAATGTCTTGGCTTCGGGCGTTGTGCCACAGATCTCGATGGTCATGGGGCCCTGTGCCGGTGGCGCGGTTTATTCGCCGGCGATGACTGATTTTATCTTCATGGTGAAGGACAGTTCCTACATGTTCGTCACCGGCCCGGACGTGGTGAAAACTGTGACCCACGAGGCGGTGACCCAGGAAGAACTGGGCGGGGCGGTAACGCATTCTACGAAATCCGGCGTCGCCGATAACGCTTTCGAAAACGATGTCGAGGCGCTGCTGCAATTGCGCCGGCTGATGGACTTCCTGCCGGCCTCGAACCGCGAGAAATCGCCGGTGCGCCCGACGGCGGACCCGGCTGATCGACCCGAGGTCTCGCTGGATAGCTTGATCCCGGACAACCCGACCAAGCCTTACGACATGAAAGAGTTGATCTTGAAGGTGGTCGACGAGGAGGATTTCTTTGAGATCCAACCGAATTATGCCGGCAATATCATCATCGGTTTCGCCCGGCTCCAAGGCTCTACCGTTGGCATCGTCGCCAATCAGCCGATGGTTTTGGCAGGGTGTCTGGATATAGATTCCTCGCGCAAGGCGGCGCGGTTCGTCCGGTTTTGTGACTGCTTCAACATCCCGATAGTCACTTTTGTCGACGTGCCTGGTTTCCTGCCTGGCACCACCCAGGAATATGGTGGGATTATCAAACATGGTGCCAAGTTGTTGTTCGCTTATGCCGAGGCGACAGTGCCGAAAGTGACGGTGATCACCCGCAAGGCATATGGCGGCGCCTATGACGTGATGAGCTCCAAACATTTGCGTGGCGACGTCAATTTCGCCTGGCCAACGGCGGAGATTGCGGTGATGGGAGCGAAAGGTGCGGTTGAGATCATTTTTCGCGGTGATCTGGACGACGCTGACAAGATTGCCCAACGGACCGAGGAATATAGAGAGAAATTCGCGAATCCTTTCGTCGCCGGTTCACGCGGGTATATCGACGATGTCATCATGCCGCGCAACACGCGCCGCCGGATCGCCCGTGCCCTGGTTATGCTGCGTAATAAGCAGCTCGAAAACCCTTGGAAGAAACACGACAACATCCCGCTTTGAGCGCTGAACGCCGCAGCATTCCGCCCGCTACGACTTGTCAGCGCCGACTAGGCAGCATTCCGCCGCAATAGCGCGCGCTTTCCAGTAATCGCCCCCCAGGTGGTGACGCAATAGGGAACGCAATAGGTTAGCAGAATCTTCCAGACTGGCGGCCAATCGCCCCTCAGGACAGTATCGCCGTGGTTAATCGACGTCAGAACGGTGCCGACCACAATTGCGGTCAACAAAGCTTTGTGCGGTGTGCCGCCGCCGAACGCCAGATTGGGGAAGCTGGGTGTGTCCTGGTTCTCGATTTGCGATGCCATGTCAATTCCTCGTGGTGTCGAGTGCTCTGGGCCGTCCGCTCGACCTGTGATGACCATACTATAGACGGTTCGCCGTCGTTGGAGCCCCGGCGGAATGGACCATTGGCTCGGACATGCGGGATCGTGATGCGAAAAGCTTTAAAGGCCCGACTTCGCATCCCCGTCGGTTCGGCGTAACAAGGTTACGGTGATGGCGATGCCAATGCTGCCGAACAGCACCACGACCCAATAGCCTTGATCCCAGCCGCCAAGCATGGTGACCGCTAAGGCCATCACTGGCGCGCCAAGCAGACTGCCGGTGTTGGAGCCTTGGACGATGACGCCGCTGAGGGTGGCGACTTCTGAGGGATCGCGCGCGTGCGCTGCGCCGCCGGCTAGGCACGCTGCCGGCAGCAGGCCGCCCACCAAGGTGAAGAGCATCGCGGCCGGCAGTCGCAAGGTGTCGGGCGCCGGCTCAGCGAAAATGAACCAGGAGCAAAAGATATAGGCGAGATAGGCCGTCAGCAGCAGCTTCCAGCGCGGCACGCCGCGATGCATAAGCGCTGCCGAGATGACATTGCCCGCGATGTTCGCCGCGACGACAGCGGCCCCGCCAAGCGCCGCTTCGGTCAGCGACCAGCCTTTGGCTTCTATCAGATAGCTGGGTAGCCAGACTGCGACCGCATAGAACATCAACGCATAGACCAAAAAACAGGCCGCGAACAGCCAGGGGGCGGGGCGGCCGAGGGTGGTGCGGATGTCAGGGCGAATGGCGGTCGTGGCGGTTATCGGGTCTGGCCAATGGCGTTGCCTCATACCAAGCGCCACCACCGCCGTGAAAATGCCGACCAGCATCACATTCCCCCACCAGAACCCGCGCCAGCCGAAGCCATCCATAGCCAAGGGCGCCACGACGAAGGCCAAGGCCATGCCGGCCGGTAGATAGGTTCCCCAAAGTCCAAGGGCGAGGTTCCTGTCCGCCGGCCGACAAGCGGTGCGGATGATCGCTGGTGCGGCGACGATGGTGCCGACCAAGCCCAGACCTTCGAGAAACCGGGAGGCCAGCAGGTCGGCGGCGGAGCTGGCCTCGGCCCCTAAAGTCCCGCCGACCCCAAGGATCAGCATCGATAGGACGATCACGCGCCGGGGCCCAGCCCGATCGATGACCAGACCCGAGGTGACGCCGAAAACGGCACCGCAAATATTTACCAGTGAGGCTATCCAGCCGGCGGTGATGAAACCGACATCCAATTCGGCACGCAGGATATGCAATGTTGGCGGAACCTTACCTATCTGGATGCCACAGATGATCCCTGCCAGGATAGCCAGCGCGACGATGTCCCAACGGGTTCGCTCACCAAGCCGTGGCGTGGCCCCTGAGGACGAAGAGAGCGGGGCGTTCATCATGCCTGGGTTGTGGTCCTGTCTTGCCGGCGATGCAGGTCTGGGCCTAACGTCGCCGCAGGGATATTGGAAACCCACCGAAGATCACCGATAAACGATGGAGAAAATGGTATGCCCGAAGTGAAGGTCGATGGCCAGACCGTTGCCTATGACAGGATCGATGCCACCCCGCCCTGGCGCCAAACATCGACCGCGATCATGTTTATCCACGGCGTTGGAGCTGATCGCGACATTTGGTGTGATTGGCTCCCGCATCTGGCGGATCGCTATCCGATTCTGCGACTGGACCTGCCGGGCCATGGCAAGTCCGAGCCATGGGCCGGCATAATGCCGTTAAGCTTTGATTTTTATCTCCGGGTTATCCAGGCCGTCGCCCGCCAGGAGGAGTTCGACAGCCTGGTTCTGATCGGCGAGTCGATGGGCGGTACCATTGCACTTTACGCCGCGAGCGAGATCCCGGAAATGATCCGTGCTGTGGCGACCTGTTCGACCGCTCACCGCGGCGGCACCTTGCAGAATGTCCAGAGCTGGCGCGACTTCATGACCACCGAAGGACTGGAGGCCTGGTCCCACGACATGTTGGAAAAGCGCTTCATGCCGGGGGCGGTTGAGGAGCCGGTGCGCAATTGGTTCCACGGCGCGCAGTGCCGCAGCGACGGTGAAACCATCCTCGCCATGGCCGATGTCTTGGTGCGCAGCGATTTGACGAATAAACTGGAGCGGGTCATCGCGCCGGTGCTGTTGATGCAGCCGGATTCTAGTCCGTTTATTCCGCTGGAGATTCCGGCTGAACTTAAACGGTTGTTGCGGGATGGCAGGCTTAAGGTCATCGCCTCGGCCAAGCATGGCATTGCCTGCTCGCATGGGCATGAATGTGCCGCGGATACGCGTGATTTCCTGAAGGAAAAAGCGGTGGCTTGAGGGCGAGCAATTTACTCCCCCTGCCCTACCTCCCGGGCACCGCTTCTCGCGCCAGTTTATCAGCGCGTTCATTCTCTGGATGACCAGAGTGGCCCTTGACCCAATGCCACTCGACGCGATGCCGGTCCATGGCGGCTTCCATGCGTTGCCATAGGTCAACGTTTTTTACCGGTTTTTTATCGGCAGTGCGCCAGTCGCGCTTTTTCCAGCCGTGTATCCACTTGGTAATGCCGTCACGGACGTAGGTGCTGTCGGTGTGCAGATCGACGGCGGCCGGACGTTTCAACGCTTCCAGCGCCGAGATTGCGGCCATCATTTCCATGCGGTTATTGGTGGTGTCCGCAGTGCCACCGGAAAGTTCTTTCTCGACCGTCCCAAATTTCAGGATCGCGCCCCAGCCGCCGGGACCTGGATTACCGCGGCAGGCGCCATCGGTGAAAATCGCGACCCGGGTTGTCGTCATTTCCTGCTCTTGATTACTCATGAGTTTTTCCCGGTCATTCCAGACCGTAGGCACCAAGCCTGGTGACCTGCTGATGGAAGTGGAGCTTTTTTAAATACTCCCTCGGGTCCTTCGGCTTGACCAAGGCGTCCTCTGGCTGGTTCAGCCAGTCATAAAGCCGGGTCAGCAGGAACCGCATGGCGCTGCCCCGCGCCAATACAGGCAACGCGGCCAGTTCCTGCTCGGATAGTGGTCGGATCTGCTGATAGGCTGCAGTCATCAATTTTGACTTGGTGACGTTGAAACTGCCATCACTCTCGAAACACCAGGCGTTGAGGCAGATCGCCAAGTCGTAAACCAAAATGTCGGTACATGCGAAATAGAAGTCGATGATTCCGGAAACCTCTTCGCGCAGAAAGAACACGTTGTCGGGAAACATGTCCGCATGAATAATCCCGGCGGGAAGATCGGTTGGCCACTGCCGCTCTAACCAACTCAACTCGATATTTAGCTCGTTATAGAGGTTGTGATAAATCTTTCGGGCCGGTAAGCCGCAGGAGGTTAGCAGCGGGCGCCAACTGGCCACCGAAAGTGCGTTGACCCGGCGCATCTCGAACGTTGTTCCCGCTTGATGCAGGCTCGCCATGGCGCCACCGAGAGAACGGCAATGATCGGGCTGAATGCGTCGCGGCCACACCCCCTCAAGAAACGTAACCATCGCCGCTGGACGACCATTCAACTCCTTTAGCGCGATGCCGTCACGACCTAAAACCGGTGTCGGACAGGACAGGCCGCTCGCTGAAAGATGCGTCATCAGATTGAGGAAGAATGGCAGATCTGCCACCTCTACTCGCTTCTCGTAGAGGGTCAGAATATAGGTTCCCGTGGTCGTGCGGACCAAAAAATTGGTATTTTCCACACCCTCGGCAATGCCAGAGAACGAGGTCAGTTCGCCGACCTCGTACTGGGTCAGGAATGCCGCTAAATCGTCATCGGTGATATGGGTGTAGACCGCCATGGCGCCGGCTGCTCAGCTGACCAAGTCGGAGGGTAGCTTGAACTGCACGTTTTCGCGGGCAATCTCCACTTCCTCCAGGGTGATCGTGAAGCGTGCCCGACAGGCATCGATGACCTGCTCCACCAAGATTTCTGGCGCCGAGGCTCCGGCAGTCACACCCAGGACTGCTTTACCCGCAAGCCAGCCCCATTCCATCTCGTCAGCGTTCTGGATCAACCGGGCCTCGGGACAACCGTTGATTGCCGCCACTTCGACCAGACGCTTGGAATTGGATGAGTTCGGAGCGCCAAGCACCACCAGGGCATCGCATTTCTTGGCAATCGCCTTCACCGCTTCCTGTCGGTTGGTTGTGGCGTAACAGATGTCCTTCTTGGCCGGGCCGATCAAGCCGGGATAGAGGTTGCCCAGCGCCTCGATGATGGCGGCGGTATCGTCCACTGATAACGTCGTTTGGGTGATATAGGCCAGCGGTTGATCGGCTGGCAGGTCCAGGGCCCGTGCCTGCTCGACTGTTTCGATAAGCGTAATCGCACCATCGGCGAGCTGTCCCATCGTGCCGATCACCTCGGGATGACCCGCATGGCCGATCAGCAGGATATGGCGCTTGGCCCGGTGGTGGCGCTCGGCGCCCAGATGCACTTTGCTGACCAGCGGGCAGGTGGCGTCGACATAGGTCATTTGACGGCGTATGGCCTCCGCCGGTACCGATTTCGGCACCCCGTGAGCAGAAAACACGACCGGTAGGTTCTCCGGCACTTCATCCAGTTCCTCGACGAAAACCGCCCCCTTGGCCTCAAGGTTCGCGACGACATGGCGGTTATGTACGATCTCGTGTCGCACATAAACCGGGGCACCGTGTTTCTCCAGGCACTTCTCGACGATCTGGATCGCCCGGTCAACGCCGGCGCATAAGCCACGAGGAGCCGCTAGACGGATGGTGAGGTTCGGTAAAGTCATGGGGCGGTTTTGTCTCGATTCCCCCTCATTGTCCATAGTGGAACGCGGGGGCGATCTTGGGAGTTGACCTTGCGGTTTCAGCAAGCCGCCGGATTGCGAGGGGCACGACGGCGGGATAGAGTCGCCGACCGAATGAAAAACCGGATCCAACCATGCGTATACCTCCTCTTGTGACGACGCTCCTTGCGGGGCTGCTGCTAACTTCCTGCTCAACCAGCGGGCCCAGGGTGCAGATCTGCCCAATGGTCAGTTTCGTCGATGGACTGGATCGAGCAACGGTATTCCGCGCCGAGGGTGGCGCGGATCTTTCCAACGTCCTGTTTTCCGCCGAGGTCAAGGAATTGAAGGCGATATGCCAGTTTGGTCGCAAGGGAGCCACTGTGAGCGCGAAGTTCCTGCTGATTGCCGATAGAGGGCTGGGCGATCACGAGCGGATAGCCCGCCCGGACTATTTTGTCGCCGTGACCAATCCCCAAGGTGACATCCTTGCCAAGGAGGTCTTCCAGGCGGAGATTCCATTCTCCGACAATCGCCGCAGGGTGGGCCGCAACGAAGAAGTCGAACCGTTCCTGCCCTATCAGGGCGACAGTGGCGACTTTACCGGATATCGGGTGCTGATTGGCTTCCAGCTCTCGGCTGAACAGGTCGCGTTCAACAAACGGTTTCGTCGGTAGGGGTATGAATCGGCGAAGCCGGGCGGAGACCAGGTGATGTTTGACTCGGCCAGCCGAAAACCGGGGATCCTCGCTACCATCGACATCCACGCTGAAAAAGGTTTAGAAATGGGCTCGCTCGATTGTCCCGTGGTGACGAAATTGGACGGGCGAATTCTGTATCTTGATCATCTCGATGCCGAAGGCCTCAAGAAATTTACGCGAGTAACGCCGATGCCGGATTGGCTTCCCCAAAAAAATGGTTGAGGTGGATCTGGTCGCCGATGCCCGGTTCACTTTCGAACGGTGTCAAAAGCCGGTGAGCTCATTGAGGCCGATCTTGCGGATTGTCGGCATCCGTCACCGGCCCAGGTTCTACGACTATTTTTCGACCGTCACGAGCATAGACCCTAACATAGTATAGGTCGGCCTAGTGTTCGAACGGGTCGGTCTCAAAGGCTATATTCCAGCCGAGGGATTACGATTGGCGCAGCGGGTGTCCAGCGAGGGCGTTGCGCCCGGCATTCATTGTTCCGTCTATACGCCGAGGAGTCTCACCGATCTGCTGCCTTTTGAGGTCGCCGTCTTCGAAAAGACCCAGCCCGGCGCGATAGAGCTCTTCCTCATGCTTCGCAAATCGAACGCGCGCGCAAAAGACCGAGCGGCTACCGTCCCAGTTCTTGATTTCAACGCCGACGTCGCCGCACCAGCGATTCTGCAGGCGATGGTCGCGGATACCCCACCCCGTGTCCTGATGTCCACACTCTCAACCCGTGTTGCCTGTATTCTCGTCAGCTATACCAAACGTCTGATCCGCTGATCCGCGCTAACGCGGCAACCGCACTTTTCGGGCGATAACGTTCGTCAGCACCGCCTCGAACCGATTCACCCAATCGCACAGCGCCGGTCGAGTCCCGCGCGGGTCGATCAGATCGTGGATCGCTAGTGATTCGGCTCTGGGGGCGGCGGAATAGCGATGGGCCATCGATTCCTCCAGCTCGGCGCGGCGGGCGTTGGGATCCGGGTGGGCATCGATTTCACGACCGAAGGCGACTGCGACACCACCTTCCACGGGTACGGCGCCCATCTCGGCCGATGGCCAGGCCAGCACATAGGCGCCGGGGCCGTAATGCGCCACCGCCGCAACGCCGAAGGATCGGCGCACGATGACCGAGGCCCAGGGCACTTTGCAGTCGGCGGCGGCCAGTACCAGATCGGTGCCATAGCGGATCGTGCCGGCTTTCTCGGCCTCCGGTCCGATCATGAAGCCGGGCTCGTCGACGAAGGTAATGATCGGGATGTTGAAGGTCTCACAGGTCTGGATGAAGCGCCGCACTTTTTGTGAACCTTCGGCAGTCATCGCGCCGGCGTAGTGCTTGCAGTCATTTGCGAAAATGCCCACGACCCGGCCGGCGAGCCGGGCCAGGCAAATGATCTGCCCTTTGGCGTAACCCTTGGACATCTCGAACACCGAGCCGCTATCGGTGACCATGGCGATGATCTTTCGCATGTCATAGATTTTGCGCCGGTCCTTGGGGACGATGGATCCCAATGCCTCGTCGCATCGGTCGGTCGGGTCATCCGACACCTCAAACGGCGGCAATTCCCAGGCGTTGCCCGGCATATAGGAAAGGAACCGGCGGATCTGCTGGAAGGCGTCGACCTCATCCTTGGCCAGATTATCGACCACGCCGTTCCGCGCATGGACCTGGGCGCCGCCTAATTCTTCCTTGGTCAATGATTGTCTAAGAGCCCGTTCGACCACTTTGGGGCCGGCGATCAGGACTTGGCTATCGTTCCTGGTCATCACCGAGAAATGAGACGCGACCAGCCGGGCGGCGGGCAGGCCGGCGACCGCACCCAGCGCCGCCGCCGCCACCGGCACCGACCACATCGTCCGGGCTACGGACTGGAAACGCGGGGAGTGGAAGACCGGGCTGCTAACCGGTGCGTCGCCCTTGCCGCCAGCGCCGGTGACGCTGCCACCGCCGCCTTCGTGTAACCGAACCAGCGGTATCAGATATTGCAGCGCCAGCTCTTCGGTATAGACGCTCTTGCGCAGCCCTGCCTCGTTGGGCGAACCGCCGCGCAGGGTAAAATCCTCACCGCCAATGACACAAGACCGTCCGTCGACCTTGCCGAACCCGAGCACAAAATTGGCCGGTGAAAAGCTTTGCAGACGGCCGTCCTCGCCGCGCTCGGCACCGCCGGCGCCGGGACCGATCTCGCGAAAACTGGACCCATCAAGGAGGCTGTCGATACGCTCGCGGATTGTCAATCGCCCCTTAGCGTGATGCCGGGCAACGCTTTCGACGCCGCCCTGTTCTTTCGCAATTGCGTTTTTCTGTCGGATCTCCTCGATGTCTTTTTCCCAGGGCAAGATGGCCTCCCATTGGCTTTCGGTGTCGAATGCGTCGAGACTGACTTTACCTGCTAGCAGGGGAGGGCGATCAAGTCTCAATCACCGCTTCCCCATGATGTTTGCAACCGCTAAGCTGTTTGATACAGACCGACGACCCTTGAGGAAGAGAGCGGCGGGCCCAATTGGGTCGCGGCCGGCGCCGAAGGAGCAACCGCCCCGGAAACTCTCAGGCAAACGGACCTTAAGGCGAGGAACCTCTGGAAAGCAGGTGGCGGGGTCCCGTCGTCTCACCGAAGGGGAAAGCCAAGCCGAGCCATTTCGGTGCGGAGAATCTCTCAGGTTTTCGACAGAGGGGGCGGCCGGCCTGGTACTCACTGGGACGGCCCTTATCTGTGTCGGAGGCTCTGATGTCTGAAGGCAATCTCAAAATCACACCACTTCACCGGGTGCATGAGAGTCTTGGCGCCAAAATGGTGCCGTTCGCCGGGTATGCCATGCCCGTGCAATATCCTGCCGGGGTAAAGACCGAGCACCTGCACACCCGCGCCAAGGCGGGGCTGTTCGATGTCTCGCATATGGGCCAGGTGCGGTTAACTGGCGGGGACGCGGCGGCGAAGCTCGAGGCGTTGGTGCCTGCCAACCTTCAAGCGCTGAAGCCTGGGGAGATGCGTTACACCTTATTCACCGACGGGGCCGGCGGTATCCTCGACGATCTGATTGTCACCAATACTGGGGACCATCTTTTCGTCGTGGTGAACGCCGCTTGCAAGGAGCAGGACATCACGCATATGCGTGAAAATCTTGATTGCGATATCCAGGTCCTGGAAGACCGGGCGCTGGTTGCGCTGCAGGGACCGGCGGCCGAGGTGGTGCTGAGTGGGTTGGCACCTGGAGTGGCCGGCCTGTCGTTCATGTCCTCCGGAAGCTTTGAATTGGCCGGTGCTGAATGCTTCATCTCGCGCTCCGGCTATAGCGGCGAGGACGGTTTTGAAATCTCGATACCCGCCGATAAGGCGGTTGAGATCGCTGAGACCCTGCTGAATAACGATGCGGTGGCGCCGATTGGTCTTGGCGCGCGGGATTCGCTGCGCCTTGAAGCGGGTTTGTGCCTCTATGGTCATGACCTCGGCCCCGAAACAACGCCCGTCGAGGCGGCTTTGGAATGGACTATCGGCAAGCGCCGGCGCGAGGAGGGTGGGTTTCCCGGCGTCGAGGTTATTTTAAAACAATTGGCCGAGGGTGCGCCGCGCCGGCGCGTTGGGATCCGCCCGGACGGCCGCGCCCCAGCCCGCGAGGGCACCGAGATCGCGGATACGGGCAGCAACTGGCTCGGCGAGATCACTAGTGGTGGTTTTGGTCCCAGTTTTGGAGGGCCGGTTGCCATGGGCTATGTGGCTAGTCACGCCAGTGCGGTAGATACCGAAATCAACGTCATTGTGCGTGGCAAGCCATTGCCAGCCAGGGTCGTGGCGCTACCCTTCGTTAAGGCAAACTACAAACGTGGTTGAAAATCAAAAAAACATAAGACAAGCCAGGAGAGTTAACCATGAGCGCCATCTATTTTTCGGAAGAGCATGAATGGATCCTTGTCGAGGGCGACAGCGGGACTGTCGGTATCACCGACTATGCCCAGGAGCAGCTCGGCGACATCGTCTTTGTCGAGGTTAGCAAGGTGGGTGAAGAGGTTGCCAAGGATGATGACGTGGGCGTCGTTGAATCGGTGAAAGCGGCGAGTGATATCTATTGTCCGGTCTCCGGAACGATCACCGAAGCGAATGAAGTGTTGGATGGCGCACCGGAAACCGTCAATGCCGACCCGATGGCCGGTGGTTGGATGTTCAAAATCACGCTGTCCGATGCGGGCGAGTTGAATGCTTTGATGGACCAGGATGCCTATGAGGCGTTTCGCGATCGCCTTTGAGCCTGCGCAACTCGACCCGTCCAAAGACAACAAGGAGAACGGTGATGACCGCGACCCGGCTGCCCTATTCCGCCTTGGACTCCAGCGAGGAATTCATCGCTCGGCACATAGGCCCCTCACCAAAGGACCAACAAGCGATGTTGGCGGTGATCGGGGTGGATAGTCTCGACGAGTTGATCGAGCGAACGGTTCCGAAATCGATCCGCTCCGCCGGCCCTCTTGATCTGGCGGCGCCAATCGACGAGTCCGGGGCCCTGGCTAAGATGCGGGCGCACGCTGATCAGATCAAAGTGGCGCGATCGTTGATTGGCATGGGGTATTCTCCGACCCGCACGCCGGGCGTGATCCAGCGCAATATTCTGGAGAACCCGGCCTGGTACACCGCCTATACCCCGTATCAGCCGGAAATTTCCCAGGGCCGTCTCGAAGCTCTGCTCAACTTTCAATCCATGGTCTGTGATCTGACGGGCATGGAAATAGCCAATGCCTCGCTGCTGGATGAAGCAACGGCGGCGGCAGAGGCCATGGCGTTTTGCCGCAAGGTGGCCAAGGCTAAGGGCGATGTGTTGTTTGTCTCCGGTCATTGTCATCCGCAGACCATCGACGTGATCCAGACCCGGGCGGAGCCGGTTGGCATCAAAGTTGTCGTCGGTGACGAGACGGGTGGAATTAGCGAGCAGGCCTTCGCGGTACTGGTGCAGTACCCGGATAGTGGCGGTGAAATCCGAGACTACAAGGAGCTATGCCAGGCGGCCCACGCCCAGGGTGCGATGGTGATCGCGGCGACGGACCTTTTGGCGCTGACGCTGTTGACCCCGCCGGGTGAGTGGGGGGCGGATGTGGTCGTTGGCTCCAGTCAACGGTTCGGCGTGCCGTTAGGCTTTGGCGGACCGCATGCGGCCTTCTTTGCCGTGCGCGATGAGCATAAACGCGCGATCCCCGGCCGGCTGGTCGGGGTGTCGATCGATGATGCGGGCGACCCGGCTTACCGGCTGGCATTACAGACCCGCGAGCAGCATATTCGCCGCGAGAAGGCGACCAGCAATATCTGCACGGCCCAGGTTCTGCTGGCGGTAATGGCGTCAATGTACGCGGTGTATCATGGCCCGAATGGGTTGCAGAGGATCGCGACGCGCATTCACCGACTGACCGCGATCTTGGCCGAGGGGTTGCGCCAGCTTGGTTATCAGATTCAGACTGGCAACTTCTTTGATACCATTGTGGTGAAAACCGACGATTGGACCGGCTCGGTGATGGAGGCCGCCCGGGTCGAGGCTATCAACCTTCGGGCCTTTGACGACAAGGTGGGCATTTCCCTCGACGAGACCTGCGAGCGTGATCTGGTGGAGCGGCTATGGTCTCTGGCGGCCTTCGATTCGATGAAACAGATTTCCTTCGAGGAGATTGATGCGACGCTATCCGATGCGCTGCCCGATGGATTGCGCCGCGGCTCCGCCTACCTGACGCACCCGGTGTTCAACAGTCACCATTCCGAAACCGAAATGTTGCGGTATATCCGCCGGCTCTCGGACAAGGATATCGCGCTTGATCGCTCGATGATTCCTCTCGGCTCCTGCACGATGAAGCTGAACGCTACCACCGAGATGGTCCCGATTACCTGGCCGGAATTCTCGCAGGTGCATCCGTTCGCGCCGGCCGACCAGGTCGAGGGTTATGTGCAGATGATCCGCGAGCTGGAACAAATGCTGTGCGCCTGCACCGGCTACGCGGCGGTGTCCCTACAGCCGAATGCCGGCTCGCAAGGCGAGTATACAGGGCTTTTGATGATCCGCGCCTACCACCGCGGGCGCGGCGACACACAGCGAGACGTTTGTTTGATTCCCAGCTCGGCCCATGGCACCAATCCGGCCTCGGCGGCGATGGCGGGCATGCGCGTTGTGGTGGTGAAATGCGACGACCACGGTAATGTCGATGTCGAGGACCTAAAGGCCAAGGCCACCGCCCATGCCGATACCTTGGCGGCGTTGATGGTTACCTATCCCTCGACCCATGGGGTCTTTGAGGAGGCGATCGGCGAGATCTGCGGAATCGTTCATGATCACGGTGGTCAGGTCTATATGGACGGTGCCAATCTGAACGCCATGGTTGGATTATGCCAGCCCGGTCATTTTGGCTCCGATGTTAGCCATCTCAACCTGCATAAGACTTTCTGCATTCCCCATGGTGGCGGTGGGCCCGGCGTTGGGCCGGTCGGCGTCGCGACCCATCTGGCGCCGTATTTGCCGGGGCATCGGTTCGGGCCGACCCAGGAGACCTCTATCGGCCCGGTTAGCGCCGCCCCTTGGGGAAGTGCTGGGATTCTGCCGATTTCCTGGGCCTATGTGACGATGATGGGCGCCAAGGGTATGCGGGATGCGACCGAGGTGGCGATCCTCAACGCCAATTACCTCGCAGCCCGGTTGAAAGTGCATTTCCCGGTGCTGTATACAGGCGTTAATGACACGGTGGCCCATGAGTGCATCATCGATTTACGGCCTGTTAAGGAGGCGACCGGGGTAAGCGTCGACGATGTCGCCAAGAGGCTAGTTGATTTTGGCTTCCATGCGCCGACCATGTCTTTTCCGGTTCCCGGTACCCTGATGATCGAGCCGACCGAGAGTGAGCCTAAAGGCGAGCTAGACCGTTTTGTTGATGCGATTGCGGCAATCCGCGAAGAAATCTACGCTATTGAGCGAGGGGATATTGCCCACGAAGACAGTCCGCTCGCTCATGCGCCGCATACCGCTGCCGCGTTGATGGGCGCCAGTTGGGACCGCAAATACAGCCGCGAGCAAGCAGCGTTTCCAAACCAAGCGGCTCGGATCGACAAATATTGGCCGCCAGTCGGCCGGATCGACAATGTTTATGGTGATCGCAATCTAATGTGCTCCTGCCCGCCGATCTCGGATTACGAAGACGTGGCGGATTAGGAGAGCCTGGTGCCAGGCTTTTGACCTCGAACAACTCGAAGCGACGATCCAATCCGCTGCGGCTCGCCGGGGGAACACGTGATGTCGGATAGAACGGTGATTGATCCGGATGTCGACGCGTCGGTTCGCGCCTACATCAAGTCACGCAAAGCGGACTTTTTGAGCTTGAATATATAACAAAAAATCAAAAGGTTAGGGCGTAAATCCAGTACCGGAAACCATAAATTCGTGGAATTTCGCGTATTTTTTCGAAGCCAAGACTCTGGTACAGCGTCTGGGCTTCGGTCATTGCCTCGCTGGTGTGTAGACCGAAGGTTTCCACACCATCCGCGCGGGCGAGGTCCAGGCAGGTGGTGACCAGGGCTCGGGCGGCGCCACGACCGCGATACCGGGGCGGTACGGCGAGAACCCGCATGAAGGCCCAGTCATCCGGGAACCGATGCTGTTTCATGGCGCCCGGCGCACAATAAACCACCGACCCGAGCATCCGACCTTCCTCTGTCGCGACCAGTAACTCGCCGCCATTGCGCAATTGAGTGGTCGCCGAGACACCGCGCTCCATTTCCGGCCACAGGCCCGGCGCCATGTGCGATTCGAACTGTTTGAAAGCCTCAACCGCCAACGCGGCGGCGACCTCGTATTCTTCCAGATAGGCGTGACGGATACTCGGCATCGCAGCGCTCGATTGCTTCAAGGGATGTGAGGATCAGATCGAAACACCTTAGCCGTCCAGGACGCCAAGCGATTATCCTTCCACGCGCACGCCGAATTCAAGGCCCGCGTCGGTCAGCCATGCCCATAAATACGGCGCGAAACTGGCCCGCACCAGGATGTCATAGCTGGGCATTTCGTCAAACTGCCTGAAGATGACTTGGGCTTTTGCAAGATTGGTTTGCGCCGATTGGCCGACGCCAAAGACCCGAGGGTGCAGATCGATGGCGCAGCCCTTGGCCAAGACCGCGCGCGCAGCGGTACCGGACAACCGGATGATCGTGGAATGATCGCTGACATTGGTGATCGCATGGTGGGTGCCGGCGAGCGCGCTTTCCAAAGCGCTCTCCAGCGCCGCTTCGGTGCCGGGTTCGCTCACCACTAGCCATTCGTTCGGCGCGGTCCAGATGATGGCCGTGCTTTGTATGGTCGCGGCGGTATTGGGCTTGGATGGTGGCGCCACGCCAAGCGCCTTGGTCGCACCGGTAATGAATTTCTTGTCATCCGGCTCGCCGCGTAGGACTAGCTTGCCCCAGTGTCGGCGCTCCGAAAGCACGACACCAGCCTCGGCCGGGCCGCCGATCGGGCCGATGACTCGGTCAAGAGGGGTGGGGTCAAGCCCTGGGGGCGTTGGGCCTACTTTCTCAACCATTGGCCCGCTCCCCGTCCAGATCAAAGAACCGGGGTTCGGTGACGACGGCTCTGATGGTCTTGCCGGCTAGCGGAATACTCAGCGTCTCGCCGATACGCGTTGGTCCGCCTTTCACTAAGGCCATGGCGATTGAGCGCCCGCAACTCGGGCTGTAATAGCTGGAGGTGACATGACCGATCATCGCCATCGGAGGCTCCGGCTGCACCGCTTCAACAATCTGCGCGCCCTCTGGGAGAACTTCGTTTGGATCCTCGGTAAGCAGGCCAACAAGACGCTTGCGATCGGCGCTAACGATGTCGCGGCGGGCCAGCGCCCGCTTACCGACGAAATCGACTTTGGTCTTCGAGACGATCCAGTCCATGCAAAGGTCGCTCGGGGTTACCGTGCCGTCGGTCTCCTGACCGACGATGATGAAGCCTTTCTCGGCCCGCAATACATGCATCGCTTCGGTGCCGTAGGGGCAGATGTCGTATTTTTCGCCGGCTTCCATCATGGCTTGCCAAAGCGCCAAGCCATGACGGCGTGGCACGTTGATCTCAAAGCTAAGTTCGCCGGTGAATGAGATGCGGAACACCCGGGCGGCAATACCGGCCACGGTCCCCTCACGCACTGACATGAAGGGGAAAGCGTCGTTGGCAAGATCTATATCCGGGCATAATTCCGCGAGCAGGGTCCGGCAGTCTGGTCCGCAAATCGAAGCGACGGCCCATTGCTCGGTCACCGAGGTTATGTAGACCTTGAGGTCCGGCCACTCGGTCTGCCGCCACTCCTCCAGCCAGTCGAGCACGCCGGCGGCGCCGCCCGTGGTTGTGGTCATGTGAAAACGGTTTTCGGATAACCTGGCCGTGACGCCGTCATCCATCACCATGCCGTCTTCCTTGAGCATCAACCCATAGCGGGCTCGCCCAGGCGCTAACTTCAACCAGACATTGGTATAGACCCGGTTCAGGAATTCGGCGGCGTCGGGGCCCTGGATGTCGATCTTGCCCAAGGTCGTGGCGTCGAGAATGCCAACCCCGTCGCGGGCTGCCTTGACCTCACGATCGACCGCCTGGCGTAAGCTCTCGCCGGGCTTGGGATAGTACCAGGCCCGCATCCACTGGCCGACATGTTCGAACTTGGCGCCGGCCTCGCGATGCCAGAAATCCATCGCGGTCGTGCGCACCGGGTCGAAAAACGCACCGATATTGCGCCCGGCATAGGCGCCGATGGTGGCCGGCGTATAGGGGGGGCGGAAGGTGGTGTGGCCAACCCTCGACACATCGGCGCCGGGCACATTGGCGCCCAGCACTTCGCCCATGATCGCCAAGGCGTTGATGTTCGAGGTCTTGCCCTGATCAGTGCCCATACCCATCGTGGTATAGCGCTTCAGATGCTCGATCGATTGATAGCCTTCGCGCGCCGCCAGATGGACGTCGGCGGCGGTCACGTCATTTTGAAAGTCGACAAAATGTTTGCCTGCATGGCCAAGTGGTTTCTTTCCCGGCACGACCCAGAGGTCACGGCGGTCGCTCTGGGGCGGCTCGCCGACGTTCGGCGCTGCGGTCACCCGTCCCTTGTAGCCGGTGGCACGGGCCGCTTCGATCCCGGCTTTCAGGCCTTGCTTGAGGCATTTGACCAAGCTCACCGCACCGTTACAGGAGCCAACTGAGGTCTCGGCCTGCACCGAGAGGTCCGGTACGAAAGCCGAGACATCCTCGCTCCAGCGAAGCTTGCCGCCGCTTTGTGAGAACATATGCACTGTCGGGGTCCAGCCGCCGGACATCGCCACAGCGTCACACTCGATTTTTCGAGCCGAACCTGTGACCCCGGCGCCATCGGCCGTAAGTTTCATGATCTCGACCGAGCTTACCCGAAGCGCGCCGCGCGTCGCGACCACCGCTTGGCCCGGATGAACGGCGATACCCGCCGCCGCCGCCGCTGCGACCAGGGGCCCCTTGGGTTGAGCACGCAGATCGACAAGCCCGGCGATGCGCACGCCCTGGGCGTGCATCGCCAGGGCGGTTCGGTAAGCGTCGTCATTATTGGTTAGAACCAAGACCCGGCGACCGGGGGTGACGGCGAACCTATTCATGTAGGTCCGGGCCGCCGAGGCCAGCATGATGCCGGGCCGATCGTTATTGGCGAAGACCAGGGGGCGCTCGATCGCGCCTGCCGCCAGGACCACGCGTTTGGCTCGGATTTTCCACAACCTCTGGCGCGGCAGATGATCCGGGGCGGTGCCGAGGTGGTCGGTTATCCGTTCCAGCAAGGTCAGATAATTGTGGTCGTAATAGCCGGTCGCGGTGGTGCGGATAAGCAAGGTAACCTCCGGCATCGCTTGCAGCTCCGCCACCGTCGCCCGCACCCAGTCCAAGCCAGGGGCACCGTCGATAGTGCAATCAAGATCGCTCCACAATGATCCGCCCAGTAGGGTGCCTTCATCGACCAGTATCACCCGGGCACCGGTGCGTCCGGCCGCGAGTGCCGCAGCCAAGCCGGCCGGACCTCCGCCGACGATCAGGACGTCGCAATGGCGATGAGTTTTCTCGTAGCGGTCGGGGTCTCGCCCTTGCGGCGCCTTGCCGAGGCCGGCTGCGCGGCGGATCCAGTGTTCGTATTTCAGCCACCAGCTCGCAGGCCACATGAAGGTTTTGTAATAAAATCCGGCGGGAAAAAACCTGTGCAGAAGGTTGTTCACCGATCCGACATCGAATTTCAGGCAGGGCCAACGGTTTTGGCTGGCGGCGACAAGGCCGTCACGCAGCTCGATCCGTGTCGCTCGTAAATTAGGGTCCGTCCGGTTGCCATCGCCTAACTGGATTAGCGCGTTCGGCTCTTCGCTACCGGCAGACATGATGCCGCGCGGACGATGATATTTGAAACTACGGCCAACCAGATGCACGCCATTGGCCAACAGCGCAGAGGCCAGCGTGTCACCCTTGTAGCCCTCGTATTGTTGGCCATCGAACTGAAATTTCAGCGGCGCCGAACGATCGATGCTCCCGGAATTGGCAAGGCGATGGTTCTGACCGCTCATGAGCCCTCTCCCGACAGGGCATTCTTCTCCGCCGCCGTCTCGCGGCGCCAGTTTGCGGCATAGGCGGCTTGGCCGGCCTCGGTTTTCGGTTTCTCGCCCATCGGGTAGATCTCAAGGATCTCGTTGGTGGCGGTGTTGCGCAGCATGTTGAACCAGCGTCGGCAGCCATGGTTGTGCGACCATCGCTCCAGATGCGGCCCCTTTGGGTTTTGCTGCATGAACAGATAGTCGGCGAATGCCTCGTCCGACAAGGCCGCAGCGTCACGGGGGCGCAGGATATGGGCCTCGCCACCATAGTGGAACTCCTCATCGTCGCGCGGGCCGCACCAGGGGCAGTCAATCAATAGCATCGGTTCGTTTCTCCAAGCTCATCCATCATCCCGGCCCCCTTCAATGCGCGACGCCAGCGGCGCCGTGCTCGTCGATAAGATAGCCGCCGGAAAACCGATCCAGCGTGAAAGGCGCGGCGATCTTGTTGGGCGCGTCTCGGGCGATCAGATCGGCGAAGACATGGCCGGACCCAGGCGTCGCCTTGAAGCCGCCGGTACCCCAGCCGCAATTGAAATAGAGATTGCTCACTGGTGTTTTGGAGATCACCGGCGATGCGTCGGGGCAAGTATCGACGATCCCGCCCCAGGAGCGGAGCATCTGCAGCCGCGAGAACACCGGGAACAGTTCCACCGCTGCCGCCAGCATGCCTTCGGGCACGGTCAGGCTGCCGCGCTGGGTATAGCCGTTATAGGCATCGGCGCCGGCCCCCAGCACGATTTCGCCCTTGTCTGACTGGCTGACGTACATGTGGACGGCGTTGGACATGATCACCACATCGAGGATCGGTTTGATCGGTTCCGAGACCAGCGCCTGCAGCGGCCGGCTGGTGATCGGTAGTCGGAAACCGGCCATGTCGGCCACCACCCCGGCGTGGCCGGCAACGACGCAGGCGACCTTGCCGGCGCGGACCGTGCCTTTTTCGGTCTCCACGCCCTTGACTACGCCATCCTGGATGAGAAACCCGGTGACCGCGCAGTTCTGTATAATGTCGACGCCCATGTCATCGGCCGCCCTTGCATAACCCCAGGCGACGGCGTCGTGTCTGGCCGTCCCGCCTCGGCGCTGGATGAAACCGCCCATCACCGGATAGCGCAGACGTGGGTCGGTATCAATGATCGGCACGGTCTGCTTGATCTGAGCTGGGTTCAACACATCGGAATCGATCCCGTTCAGCCGAATAGCCTCGACCCGGCGGGTCATTTCGCGCAGCTCATGTTCGGAATGCGCCAGGGTCAGGACCCCGCGTTGGCTGAACATGGTGTTGAAGTTCAACTCCTGGCTCAACCCCTCCCAAAGCTTCATCGAATGCTCATAGATCGCCGCGCTCTCGTCCCAAAGATAGTTCGAGCGGATGATCGTGGTGTTGCGCCCGGTATTACCGCCGCCAAGCCAGCCCTTGTCGATCACCGCGATGTTGCGGATGCCGTGGCGCGAGGCCAAATAATATGCCGTCGCCAGCCCATGCCCGCCGGCGCCGACGATCACCACGTCATAGGCCGGCTTCAGCTCCGGAGCGCGCCATGCTCGCTGCCAATTCTCATGGTGGCTCAGCGCATTGCGGGCAAGGCTCAGGATAGAATACCGCTGCTTGCCGCCGCGCAATCCTCGCATGCCGCTGTTGCCGCCACTGTTTACCGGCGTGTTCATGGCCCATTCCCTATTGCTAGACCCTGGTTGTCGGAGCTGTCGGTACATTGTAGCGTGCCTCGCCGTCGATGCCGAGAACCTATGAGGCTGGCGAGGAACCGGTTGCCCGGCCCGCGACATGCTTTGGCGGGGAGGGGTAATATGGAGGTTTGCGGGACCAATCGCTGGTTGCCAGCGCCGGGCGTTATCCGAATATGGGTTTTTAAACCCGTATTTTTATTTGAACCACCAATTTTGTTGGCTAATTCCGGCCAACCCCAGGAAGACGGTGCGGGAAGGCCGAATAGTCGGGTAAAGCTCAAAATATTGCGAGGTCACCATTCTTCACACGGAAACGCTGCACGTAATACTACTTCATTACACCCGTGCAATTTCGTTGACCGGATTGGACGTTCGGGCTTAAGTGATGTGTATGTTTGGGGTGGCGAAATTTGGCTTCATTTTCCACTTCATAGGGAACTGTCCGGAAGGGCGCATCGTAATAAACAAGCCAGAGGACGGGAGTTTTTCATGCGTAAGACAATGATGGTGCTTGGCATGGCAGCGGCGGTCGCCGTGAGTTCCGCCAGTGTTGCCGAAGCGAAGACCTTTCGCTGGGCGTTTCAGGGTGACGCTCAGTCGCTTGACCCGCATTCGCTGAACGAGACTTTCACCCTCGGCCTGCTTGGTAATATTTATGAGGGGCTGGTGCGTCGTGGCCCCAATTTGCAGAATCTGCCGGCTTTGGCGACGCATTGGGAAATTCTGGAGCCAAATCGTTGGCGGTTTTATCTTCGTAAAGGCGTTAAGTACCACAACGGCAATGACTTCAATGCCGATGACGTGGTCTTCACCTACGAGCGTACGATCGCCGAAGGTTCGGATGTCAAGACCCGAATGGCCACGGTCGCCTCGGTCAAGAAAATCGACGACCATACCGTCGACTTCATCACCAAGGCGCCGAACCCGATCCTGACGTCGGAATGGTCGACTTGGTACATCATGGACAAAGAGTGGTCCGAGGCAAACGGCTCGGAGCGTCCGACGGATGTGACCGCGGGCAAGGAAAACTTCGCCACCCGCAACGCCAACGGCACCGGCGCCTTCATCGTCAAAAGCCGCGAAACCGATGTGAAGACCGTGTTGGTCCCGAACCCGAACTGGTGGGACAAGGACGTCAAGCACAACCTGACCGAGGTTATCATGACCCCGATCGGTTCCGACCCGACCCGGGTCGCCGCCCTGCTATCCGGCGAGATCGACATGATGTATCCGGTTCCGGTCCAGGACATGAAGCGGATCGGTAACAATGCCGCGACCGAAGTGTTGGCCGGTCCCGAGCTTCGGACGATTTTCCTCGGCATGGATCAGGCGCGCGACGAGCTGTTGCATTCCAGTGTTAAGGGCAAGAACCCGTTCAAGGACATTCGGGTGCGCGAGGCGTTTTATCGGGCGATTAACATTGATGCCATCAAGGCCAAGGTGATGCGTGGTCTGTCGACGCCTTCAGCGATCATGATCTCGCCGAAGTTGTTTGCCGCTCACGCCGGCTCGTTCAAGCGGCGAGCCTATGACCCGGCCAAGTCCAAGGCATTGCTGGCCGAGGCCGGCTATTCGGACGGCTTCGAGGTGGGCATGGATTGCCCGAACAATCGCTATGTCAATGATGAGAAGATCTGTCAGGCGGTCGTCGCCATGCTGGCCAAGGTCGGCGTAAAAGTGAACCTGCTGGCTCAGCCGAAGGCGCTGTACTTCAAGAAGGTGCTCCGGCCTAGTTGGGATACCAGCTTCTATCTGTTGGGCTGGACACCGGGTTCGTTTGACAGCTGGAACGTGATGTACAATATCATCGGTTCGCCGAAAGATAGTGGTCGCGGCAAGTTTAATTTGACCGGCTACGCCAATCCGAAATTCGATGCCCTGACAGACAAGGTGTTGAGCGAGACAGACGCCGTCAAGCGTGACGAGATGATCCGTCAAGCCTATCGGATGTCCGTTGACGACATCGCCTATATCCCGCTGCACCAGCAAGGTTTGGCCTGGGGCAAGAAGAAATCGATCAGCCTCAAGCAGCGAGCCGACAATCAGTTCATGTTGTACCACGTCACGGTGAACTGATCTCGGTAACCGCCTGAACGCAATGCCGGCCGCCGATCTCTCGGTGGCCGGTTTGTGTTATGCTCGATACACTTGCTTTCCAATAAAGCACCCGGGGGGCCTGCATGCTCGCCTTCATCGTCCGCCGCTTGATCCAGTCCGTGGTGGTCATGTTCTTTGTGGCGATGTTGGCTTTCGCCATGTTCCGCTTCGTCGGCGACCCGGTGCACCAGATGGTCGGGATCGAGACATCGCTTGAGGAACGTGAAGCGCTGCGGGTAAAGCTTGGCCTGCGAGACCCAATTTATGTCCAGTTCGCTCGGTTTGTCGGCAATGCCGCGACCGGCGAGTTTGGCATCTCCTATCAGCATCAGCGACTGGTCTCGGACATGATCCGCGAGCGGATGCCCGCGACCCTGGAACTCAGCATCATCTCGGCCTTGTTCTCGCTTTTCGTCGGGGTGCCGATGGGGGTTTATACCGGGCTGCATCGCCATGGTTGGCTCAGCAAGGTATTCATGACGGCGTCATTGATCGGGATTTCCTTGCCGACATTCTTGATCGGTATTTTATTAATTTTCGTGTTCGCGGTCCTGCTCGGCTGGCTGCCGTCCTTTGGGCGAGGCGAGGTCGTCGAACTTGGTTTTTGGCGCACCGGCCTGCTGACCGTGTCCGGTCTGAAGGCGTTGATCATGCCGGCGTTCACGCTGGGGCTCTTCCAGCTGACACTGATTATGCGTCTGGTGCGCGCCGAGATGTTGGAGGTGTTGAGGACCGACTACATTAAGTTCGCGCGCGCCCGGGGCCTGACCAACCGGGCAGTGAATTTCGGTCACGCGCTGAAGAACACACTGGTCCCGGTGATTACCATTACCGGCCTGCAGCTCGGCTCGATCATCGCTTTTGCCATCATCACCGAGACGGTGTTCCAATGGCCGGGCATGGGACTGATGTTCCTACAAGCGATCCAGAACGTCGATATCCCGATCATGGCGGCCTATCTGATCATGATCGCCTTTTTCTTCGTGGCAATTAATCTGATTGTCGACATGCTATATTACGTGGTCGATCCTCGGCTTCGTGTCGATGTCGCCAAGGCGCACGGCCATGGTTGAAGTTCCGGCCACGCAATCACGCGGTCCCTCGGCCAGCGAGCCCGGCCTACATTCCGCTCCAGATCCCGGCGCCAGGGCAACGGGCCTCTGGTCCAGGTTACGCGATAGCGATGTTCTGTACAGTTTTTCGCGTTCGCCGATCACCATCACCGCAGCCATCGTCACCGCCCTGTTTATCCTTTGCGCAATTTTTGCGCCCGTGGTGGCGCCGCACAATCCGTTCGACATGGCGACTATTGATCTTATGGATTCTAGTATGCCGCCGGCATGGATGGAAGGCGGCGATTCCCGATTTCTACTCGGCACCGATGATCAGGGGCGCGGCATCCTCTCGACGATCATCTTCGGCTCGCGGATCTCGTTACTTATTGGTTTCGCTAGCGTGGTATTGGCGACGGTGCTGGGGGTTGGGCTTGGGCTGCTATCGGGCTTCGTCGGCGGTGTGGTCGACGCCTTCATCATGCGGGTCGCCGAGATCCAGCTGAGTTTTCCGGTGATCCTGACGGCGCTGCTGATCGATGGGGTGCTCCGTGGCGTCTTACAGGTCGAGAAGTCGGGAGAGCTGGCTTATTGGATCCTGATCCTGTCGATTGGCATCTCCAATTGGGTGCAGTTTGCGCGCACCGTGCGTGGCTCGACGATGGTTGAACGGAGCAAGGAATATGTTCAAGCAGCCCAGGTGATCGGTATCCGTTCGTCGATGATCGTCCTGCGTCACATCCTGCCGAATGTGATGGGGCCGGTACTGGTGATCGCGACGATTCAGTTGGCGGTGGCGGTTCTTTCGGAGGCGACATTGTCGTTCCTGGGCGTTGGCATGCCGCCGACCGAACCGTCGCTGGGCACCTTGATCCAGATTGGCAACGACTATTTGTTCTCCGGCGAGTGGTGGATGGTGATCTTCCCCGGCTCGGCGCTTGCGATCCTGGTGCTGGCAGTGAATCTTCTGGGCGATTGGCTGCGCGATGCCCTTAACCCGAGATTGAGATGAGAGTCTCAGCGTGGTAAATCCGCTCCTCGAGGTGAAAAATCTACGGGTCGAGTTTCCGACCCGGCGCGGCGTGCTGACGGCCGTCGATGACGTTTCGCTGCATATCAATCCCGGCGAGGTGCTGGGCGTAGTCGGCGAGTCGGGGGCTGGAAAGTCGATGACCGGCGCCGCCATCATAGGTCTGCTGGAGCCGCCGGGCCAGATCGCCGCCGGGGAAATTTTGCTGGAGGGGCGACGGATCGATAACCTGCCTTACGAGCAGATGCGGCGCATTCGAGGGCGCGAGATCGGGGCGATCTTCCAGGATCCACTGACCAGCCTGAACCCGCTTTATTCAGTTGGTCAACAGTTGATCGAGACCATTCAGACGCATACCGAGATGACCTATGCCCAGGCGCGGAATCGAGCCGTCGAGCTGCTGAGCGAGGTCGGTATCCCGGCGCCGGAACGGCGGATAGACAGTTATCCGCATCAATTCTCCGGCGGCATGCGTCAAAGGGTAGTGATCGCGCTGGCGCTTTGCGTCAACCCGAAGCTGATCATCGCCGACGAGCCGACCACCGCGCTTGATGTGTCTATTCAGGCGCAGATCATTGCGCTGCTGAAAAGGCTCTGCCGGGAGCATGGCACGGCGGTGATGCTGGTGACCCACGACATGGGGGTGATTGCTGAGGCCGCCGACCGGGTGGCGGTCATGTATTCCGGCCGCATCGCAGAAATAGGCCCGGTGCGCCAGGTGGTGCAGCAGCCGAAGCACCCCTATACCGTGGGCTTGATGGGCTCGATACCGATTATTGATCAGGGTGATGAGCGATTGACCCAGATTGACGGCGCAATGCCGCGGCTGACGGAAATTCCATCGGGCTGTGCCTTCAATCCACGCTGTACCCAAACCATCGAACGCTGTTTTACCGAGCGTCCCAACTTGGTCCAGGTGGGCCAGAGCAGCGTTTCGTGCTGGCACCATGACCGGGAAAAGACGGATGCCTGAGGCGGTGGAAAATAAGCCGGCTGAAAACGTCAAGACAGTGATGCAGGTCAAGGGATTGGCCCGCTATTTCGACGTGTCTCCGCCTTTGTTGAACCGCATCCTGGAACGCCTGCCCAAGCAAATTCTCAAAGCTGTCGACGGCATTGATTTCGAGATCACCAAGGGTGAGACCTTTTCCCTGGTTGGCGAGTCCGGTTGCGGGAAATCCACGGTTGCCCGCCTGATCGTCGGTTTGTACCGCCCAAGCGCCGGGTCGATAGAGTTCGAGGGTCGCGATATTAGTGGACTCAGCCGGGCTGAAATGGCGCCGATGCGCCGCCGGTTGCAGATGATCTTTCAGGATCCCTATGCATCACTCAATCCGCGCTGGCGGGTCCGCGATATTGTCGCCGAGCCGCTGCGGGCCTTTGGCTTGGAGACGACATCGTCGGGTATCGAACGGCGGGTCGGCGAATTGCTGTCCTATGTGAAGCTGGCGGCGGCGGATGGCGAGAAGTACCCGCATGAATTCTCCGGTGGCCAGCGTCAACGTATCTCGATCGCCCGGGCTTTGGCCAGCAAGCCGGATTTTCTAGTCTGCGACGAGCCGACTTCAGCGTTGGACGTCTCGGTTCAGGCTCAGATCCTCAACCTGATGAAGGATTTGCAGCGTGAGTTCGGACTGACCTATTTGTTTATCAGTCACAACCTCGCGGTGGTCAGCCATGTCTCGGACCGGGTCGGCGTGATGTATCTGGGACGGTTGGTCGAGGTGGCGCCCGCCAGCACCTTGTTCCGCGCCCCGCGTCACCCCTATACCCGGATGTTGCTTGATACGATTCCCGATCTTTCGATGAGTGGGCGAGACCGGATGCCGGTCTCAGGCGAGGTGCCGAACCCGATCACACCACCATCCGGCTGTACGTTTCATCCGCGTTGTCCGTTCGCCAACGACCGCTGCAAGCGAGAGATCCCGCTACCCATTGAGACTCCGCATGGGTCCAGGGTGACCTGCCATGGCGTCGAGGAAGGCCGGGTGCCGGAGGGGCCCGTGATTCCGAACCGCTGAGTGCTCGATTTGCCTGATTGGTCGGCGCTGTCCCCACCGTGCTTAGCTTTTGGGTGCCCAGGCGTACCGTAGCAGTTAGGTCGTATCGCGATTGAGCGTGGGCAAGTATTATTCACACGAGCCGGTATAATGTTGGAAACGATTCCAGCTATTCCGGATCAGCTTTAGACGCGGGAATGATCAATGCGCCCTTCAGCATCACCGTTTGACCCCACGGGAACCTTGGGTATAGGCGCGATTAAGAACGACACCGAACATCAGGCCGCCTTGGAGCGGATCACCGAATTGGTTGATGCCGAGCCGGACTGCCCAGAGGGCAATGAGCTGGAACTTTTGGTGATGTTGGTTGAGGCCTACGAGACCCGCGCTGAACTATTGACGGCACATTTGTCCAGAGACGCCTTTATCGCGAGCAAATTGATTCAGCGGTGAAGCCGTTTGGCTTTCGTATTCGCCGTCATCGCGTGGGCTGACGGGCTTATCCCTTGGCTTTAGCCTTGGCCCAACTGTCGCGCAGAGCCACGGTGCGGTTATAGACCAGCGCGTCCGGCGTGCCGTCGGGATCGGTGACGAAATAGCCGGTGCGCTCGAACTGGATTGCGGTGCCTGCCGGGACCTGGTCAAGGCTTGGCTCCAGCTTGCATCCGCTCAGCACTTCCAGCGAGTCCGGGTTGATGTCGTCGACGAAATCGCCGTCGGCGCCGGGGTCGGCTCGGTTGTACAGCGGGGTATAGAGGCGTATTTCCGCCGTCCGCGCATGCTCGACCGAGACCCAATGAATGGTACCTTTCACCTTGCGACCATCCGATGCGTCACCGCCTCGGGTTAGCGGGTCGTAAGTGCAGTGGAGTTCCGTGACCTCGCCATCCGCATTCTTGATCACCTCATTGCAGGTGATGAAAAAGGCATACCGCAGCCGCACCTCACGGCCCGGGCCCAGCCGGAAGAATTTCTTCGGCGGATCCTCCATGAAGTCATCCCGTTCCACCCAAAGCTCGCGACTGAAGGGAAGCTTGTGGTTGCCGGCGTCGGGGTCATTCGGATTATTGATCGCCTCCAACCAGTCGGTCTCGCCTTCGGGGTAATTGGTGATCACCACCTTCAGTGGACGCAGCACCGCCATTCGGCGTTCCGCCGTCTGGTTCAGGGTCTCTCGGATCACGTGCTCGAGCATCGCCATCTCGACCTTGCCCTCGTTCTTCGAGACCGAGAGCCGGGCGATGAAATCGCGCAGGGCCGCCGCTGGAACGCCGCGCCGCCGCATGCCTGAGAGCGTCGCCATACGGGGGTCGTCCCAGCCCTTCACATGGCTCTCGGCAACCAACCGGGTGAGCCGCCGCTTGGAAAGCACGGTGTGCGAGATCGACAGCTTCGCGAACTCATACTGGCGCGGTACCGCCGGCACCGGGAGCGCGTCGAGCATCCAATCATAAAGGGGCCGATGGTCGGCGAATTCCAGGGTGCAGAGTGAATGCGTCACCCCTTCGATCGCGTCGCATTGGCCGTGAGCGAAGTCGTAGGTTGGGTAGAGGCACCAATCATCGCCGGTCCGCGGGTGGGTGGCCCGCAGAATGCGATAGAGGATCGGATCACGTAGGTTGAGATTGCCCGAGGCCATATCGATCTTGGCGCGCAGCACCCGCGCGCCATCGGGGAACTCGCCGGCTTTCATGCGCCGGAACAGATCCAGGCTTTCTTTGGTGGGTCGGCCGCGATAGGGGCTGAGCTTGCCCGGTTCGGTCAAGGTGCCGCGATATTGCCTTATTTCTTCGGCCGAGAGGTCGTCTATATAGGCGCTGCCGACATTGATCAGATACTCGGCCCAATCATAGAGTTGTTGAAAGTTGTCAGAGGCGTATTTAGGTTCGCCGGACCATGAGAAACCCAGCCAATTTACGTCGCGCTGGATAGCCTCGATGAATTCCTGCTCTTCCTTGACCGGGTTGGTGTCATCGAAGCGCAGGTTACACTGCCCGGCAAACTCCTGGGCGACACTAAAATTCAGACAGATGGAAAGCGCGTGGCCGAGATGTAGATAGCCGTTCGGCTCCGGTGGAAACCGCGTAACGATGGCGGTATTGGTACCATCGGCAAGGTCAGCGCGGACCTGCTCGCGAATGAAGTCGCTGGGAGGCGACCGCTCGGTGTCCGGGGGCGTGGTCGAGGCGGGAGGGTCGGCGGCGCTCATGAGTCCTGTCGATCGCTGGGTGAATGGTACGGACTGTCTGCCAGAAAGCGGACGCTGGGGGAAGGGATCAGGTTCTCGGGCTGCCGTGATACATCAGGCACATGTCACCCGGGCCGCTGGTCAGCCTAGCGAGATCTCTGCTAAGACCACGCACCATCCGGAACATCGAAAGCGGCGTACATCATGACCATCTGGCACGAAGTTCATACCGGCGTTGTGCATCCCTGGCTTTGCGATCAATTCGGGCATTTGAATGTTCGCCACTACGCAAACCTGTTCAACGAGGCGATGTTCCATGCTTATGCCCGCGCCGGGCTCAGCCATGGGGTGGTGATGAAGCATGGCAGCCACGGTGTTGCCGCCATCGTGCGGACGACCTTTATCCAGGAATTGCCGGTCGGAAGTCTGGTGACCACCGAAAGCGCGCTGGTCAGTGCGAGCAATAAAACCTGCACGTTCCTGTTGCGAATGCGAAACACCGAGACCGGTGAAATTCACGCGACCCTGGATACGCTCGAGGTGTTTTTTGACCCGCAAGCCCGCGCCTCTACGCCAATACCGGCCGGCCTGCGTCCGATCATTGATGCACAGCTAAACGGGCCGGACCTGGCGCCGGAGGTGGCGGCGGTGCCACGCGAGGCTCCGCAAATCGGGCGTTGGCACGAGCTGCATCGCGGCGTCTGCTTCCCATGGCATTGCGATCAGTATGGCCACATGAATGTGCGTTGGTACGCGCATTTCTTCGATGATGCGGCCTTCCATATCTGGTCGCGGTTGGGCGCCGGCTGGAAAGCAATGGAGGCGCTTGGCGTGCATACGGTCACAGCGACCACCACCACGCATTTTCGCAAAGAGATCAGGTCCACCGATTTGTTTGTCATTGAAGGCGGGGTCGCGCGCTGTGGCAGAAAGAGCGTCACCTTCCGTCAACGGATGACGAATGTTGAGACAGGAGAGCTTCATACTCTTCAGGATGTTGTCGAGGTGTTTTTTGATCCTAAAACCCGCAAATCTGCTCCGATCCCGGATTCCGTGCGGGCCCTATTGCAGACGGAACTGGATACGGGGGGATGAGGCGGGGCCCTAGATGACCCTTGTGAGTCTGCGCCAGCGCATCGTTGAGAGGACTGGTGCGCATTTCTTTTATGGGTGGGTGGTTCTGGTTGTCGCCGGAGCCGGTATATTTGCCAGCGGTGCAGGTCAGTCGCATATATTCAGTGTCTTTATCGGACCGATCTCGCGTGATCTCAACATCGGCGCCGCAGCCATCGCTTCAGCTTATGGGTTGGCCACGCTGATCGCCGCCTTCGGTTTACCGTTGATGGGGCGGATCATCGATCGACAGGGCGCGCGTAAGACCATGACCATTGTGGTCATCCTGCTGGGTTTCGCCTGTATCGCCTTTGGTTTTGCGCCGGGGTTGATTTGGCTAGGGCTCGGCTTCGGGGCGTTGCGGTTCCTGGCTCAGGGCTCTTTGATGCTGAACAGCACCAACGTCCTTTCCCACTGGTTCAGCCGCAAACGCGGTTTTGCCATGGGGTTGATGCTGCTTGGCTTTGCGATTTCGATGGCGATCCACCCGCCCGCCAGTCAGTGGTTGATCGATCACGTCGGCTGGCGCCAAGCCTGGATCTGGATTGGGGTGTCGACCTGGGTACTAATGCTGCCGTTGCTGGCGTTTCTCCTGCACAATGCGCCCGAACCCCTTGGACTGGTCCCAGATGGAATCGCCGAGGTGGCGTCGATGGGAGGCGTTCAGGACCGCCATTCTGCGGCCTACGGCTTGACCTTGGCGGAAGCCTTGCGCACTCCGACATTCTACATCGTGGCGACCGGTCTGTTCACCATGTCGATGCTGGTGACCGCGCTGCATTTCTTCCAGGTCTCGATCTTCGAGCATCAGGGATTGAGCCCGACCATCGCTGCCTGGATGTTCCCGTTATCAGCGGTGGTCGCGGTGTTCACCCAGCCCTTTGTCGGCCGTAGCCTCGATCGGCTCGCGACGCCCCGGGTGTTTGCCACTGCGCTGCTGATGCTTAGCGCGTCGCTGATCACCATCACTTTTGTGAAAAATTTGCCGACGGCCCTGCTTTACGGTGTTGTTTTTGGCGTCAACAACGCCTTTAACATCACTATGTTCGGCTATCTCTATCCACGCTATTTCGGTCGGCGGCACCTGGGGAGCATTCAAGGCGTGGGACAGATGATTGGTGTGGTTGGGGCCTCGATCGGGCCGATACCGCTGGGTATCGCCTTTGATATTTTCGGTGATTATGGAACCATGCTGCTGATCTTGGCCGTGGTCCCGGTCTTCGTCGCGGTAATCACCCAGTTCCTGAAAGAGCCCGATATGCCGTTGCGAGCGGCCGAGACCTGACGCTAGATAGATCGATGGAGGATAATGTGATGGTCAGCCGAACAGAGTCACAAGACGCGACCCAAGCCTGCCTGGATGCGATCGCCGCCCATGACGACACCGTACACGCGATGATCACGGTAACCGCCGAGGCGGCGTTACGCCAGGCCGAGGCGGCGGACAAGGCGGCGGCGCAGGGGCGCTGGCTTGGTCTGCTGCACGGTATGCCTATGGCCGTTAAGGACAACATCGCGACGGCTGGTGTGCGGACCACCGCTGGCTCAGTGTTTTTTACCGATCATGTGCCGAACGAGAACGCCCCGGTAGTCGACCGATTGATGAAAGCTGGTGCGGTGATGGTCGGTAAGGCGACGATGCATGAGTTTGCTTTCGGAATTCGTTCCGACAACACGGTCTCGCCGCCCTGCCGCAACCCCTGGAACCCGGAGCGGGTACCCGGCGGATCAAGCGGAGGCTCGGGTGCCGCGGTCGCCAGCGATATGTGCGTTGGCGCGCTTGGTTCCGACACTGGAGGCTCAGTCCGCCTGCCGGCGTCGATCAATGGCATCAGTGGATTGAGGCCAACCCATGGCCGGGTGCCGAGCCATGGCTCAACCCCGGTCAGTCCAAGCTTCGATACGATCGGCCCGATGGCCCGCTCGGTCGGCGATGTCGCACGGATCTTCGCGGTGATCGCCGGCTATGATTCTCGTGACCCGCATGCGGTTGACCGACCTCTGGAGAATTTTCTACCGCGTCTGAACGACGGCATCGAAGGCGTCCGCATTGGCATGCCGCGCAATTTTTATTTGAAGAATCTGCACCCGGAGATCGAGATCGCAGTGCAACAGGCCGCCGGAGTGCTGGAAGGCTTGGGCGCGAAACTGCTAGAGATCGATGTGCCTGGCGCGGCCGAGATGCAGCATTGGGCGACGATCATGATTTTCGCCGATGCCTGCGCCTTCCATGCTGAGCGGCTGACGACCCATCCGGAGAAGTTTTCCAAACCGGTTTACGATCGGATGACGACGGGCCATTCCTTCACCGCCGTCGACTACGCCAATGCGCTGCGGGCCCGAGAGGCTTGGAAGAACGATCTGGCGCGGACCTTTGGCGAGATCGATATCCTGCTTTCGCCGACCCTGCCGACCCTGGTGCCGCCGATTGCCGAGGACAAATCTCTGCTGGAAGCCACCCGGGACGCCACTCGTAACACTTATGCCGGTGCGTTCGGTCAATTGCCGGGCTTGTCGGTGCCCTGCGGGTTCAGTTCCGATGGCCTGCCGATAGGCTTGCAACTTGAGGCGGCCTGGTGGAACGATCCTTTGTTATTGCGCGCTGGCCATGCCTATCAGGGGCCAACCGATTGGCATCTGCGGCGTCCACCGCTCGGCTAACCGAAGAAATCGCCACGCGCTTTGAATGAGAGGAGACCATCATGCTTTTGGATTTACCGACAGCGGCTCGATACAACGCCTGGGCTAATCAGCGACTTTATGCGGTGGTTGGGCAACTGACGGCCGAGCAATTGGCCGAGGATCGTCAGGGATTTTTTAAATCCGTCCTTGGAACGCTCAACCATATCCTGCTGGCCGATCTCCTCTATCGCGAGCGCTTAGAGAAGAAGCCAACTGCCTTCACCCGCCTAGATGAGGTCTTGCATGCCGATTTCGAGCCGCTGCGGGACGCCCAGTTCGACCAAGACGCATGGTATGTCGGCTTTTGCGAGGCGATGGATCCGACGGATCTGGATGGTACGCTTTCCTTCGACACGGTGGGCACGAACGAATATTTCAGCCTGCCGCTGAGAAATTGCCTAGCCAATCTGTTTCAGCATCAAATCCATCACCGGGGCCAGACCCATCACATGCTGAGCCATGCCGGATTGGCGCCGCCGCCCTTGGACGTAGTGCAGTTCGCTGCCCAAGGCTGAGGCATCAATGCCGACCCTGTTCCATGACGTGGTAATCATCGGCGCCGGGCAGGCCGGGTTGGCGCTGAGTTATCATTTGTGCGGAGCCGGTGTTGATCACGTACTCCTGGAGCAGGGTCGTCTCGGCAATACCTGGCGTGAGGACCGTTGGGAATCGTTTTGCCTGGTCACGCCGAACTGGACGATCACCTTGCCGGGCGCGAACTATGCCGGTGATGACCCCGATGGTTTTTTGTCTGGTGGTGCCTTCGTTGAACATTTGGAAAACTGGGCGCGGGGCTTTGCGGCGCCGGTTTGGGAACATGTTCGGGCCAGGGGGGTGACTCGCGATGCAGAGCGCTTCGTCGTCGAGACCGACCTGGGGCCGTTGCACGCTCGCCAGGTGGTCATCGCCACTGCGACCTATCAGACATCCCGCACGCCGCCGGTGCTTGCCGGTCTGCCCAAAGGCGTCACGGTGCTGGCGGCGGATCAGTATCACAATCCAGGTGCGTTGGCGCCCGGTGCGGTTTTGGTCGTCGGCTCCGGGCAGACCGGTTGCCAGATTGCCGAGGAGGTGAATGCTGCGGGTCGTGAAACCTATCTTGCCGTCGGACGAAGCGGGCGATTGCCGCGGCGGTATCGCGGTCTTGACTGCATCGCGTGGCAGCGCGACATGGGACTGCTGGATCGCACGCCGGATATGTTGGACGATCCGGCACACCGGTTTCGCGGCGACCCGCACCTCTCCGGTGGGCGGGGCGGCTATACCTTGTCGCTACACGATCTTCGCATCGCTGGGGTCACTTTGTTAGGGCGTGTGGCCGGGTCGCGCGGTGCAAGGCTGAATATCGCCGATGATTTGGCAGGCTGCCTCGCTTTCGCAGATTATTTTGCGGCGGATTTCCGTGCCTTCGTGGATCAACATATCGCAGCGCTCGGTCTGGGGGCACCTATCGCCACGCCCGAGGAAATGCTGGGGGAACCACCAAACGCGGGGCTGAATTATCCGGTGATCCGGGAGCTTCACCTGTGCGCCCAGGGAATATCGACGGTGATTTCAGCGACCGGTTTTGCTTTCGATTTCTCGTGGGTCGATTTTCCGGTTTTTGACCCTCACGGCTATCCCATTACCGATCGGGGCAGCACCAGAGTTCCGGGATTGCACTTCACCGGCTTGAACTGGATGCACAAGCGCAAATCCGGCATCATCTACGGTGTCGCGGAAGACGCGGCGTATTTGGCAGCGCGGATCGTCGCAACGTTGCCTCGGACCGGCGCGTCGGCGCAGCTTTAATCGGTCTTCGCTGGTCCGTATTCGGTCTTGGTTCCTTGAGCCAAAGCCAATGAGGCTACAAAATCGTCGCTGGCCATCAGAGGCACGGTCTTGCTGTGTTTCGCCAATCCGAAGGAATCCGTCAGATGCAGATTGGCGGCCAGCGCTTTGTCGTCGGGCATCTCGTAGATATAGACCATGTCGTATTCGCCATAGGAGCCGTATTGCGCGATCGGCTTGCCCCCGAAATCGGCGATCGCTTTGCAATGGATCGCCGCCCGGTCCTTGACCGCGTCGTCGGCGACCATCGCCGCCTTCTGATCATTTTCGTATTTCACCATGTAGAGCACCAGCACGCCCATCGATCGACTTTCCCGTTTTGCTTACATTTTCGACATGACGTTGCGGGCCAAATCTTCGATCAGCCTATATTGCTGATCCAGCGGTGTCATGAAATTGATTGCGTTGAGCCCTTGACGTTCCAACGCGCGCAACTGCTCGACCATTTCTTCCGGCTGGCCGGCGATGGTGAAGGTCTTGATCATCTCCGGGGTGATGAAACGCGCCTCCTCGGGGTCAAGAAAGCTGTAATGGCTTTGATGCATCTTCAAATGTGCCCGCTCGGCGTCGCGCTTTTCGTGAAAGGCAATGTATTCGTCCCAGAAGGGTAGCATGTAATCCGGCACTGGGTTGCGGGTCTCCTTCACCCAATCGACCAGATAATGCACATTGGCCATGATCGCTGAGCCGCATTGCTGGATCACCGCTTCGTCGGTCAGTTTCTGGCCTGGCTCCAGCATCAGGATATTGACCAGCGCGAAGGTTTCGAAACCGTCATCAAGAGAGCGCCCGGACTTGGCGGCGCCCTGGCGGACATTTCCCATCGCTTGGCTGAAACTGCCGCCACGCGGGATGCCGGTGATCATCCCATCGCCGATCTCGCCGGCCAGCGCCTGGGTCCGTGAGCCAAAGCCGCTGATATGTATCGGAATGGGGTGGGCAACATCGACATAGTTGAACTCAGGATTCTGGAACTGGATCGGGTGGGTGACGCCATCCAGGGTATAGCTCGCCTCCTCGCCCCGGATCATGGTTTTGACGACCTCGATATACTCCCGAAACGCCTTGATTCCCATCGGCTGCTGACCCATTGCCCGCATCGCCGTATTGCCGGTGCCGATGCCGAGAAAAGTACGGCCCGGCGCCAGCCGGTTGATCGTGGCGATGGCGTTGGCGGTCACCGGCGCCAGCCTCAGCCCGGCCACCGCGACCCCGGTGCCGATCCGAATTTTCTGGGTCTGCCGCGCCGCCTGAGCCAGCACCGCGAAGGGGTCGGAGCGGATCATCGGCGAGTCGGTGACCCAGCAATAGTCATAGCCAAGGTTCTCGGCATGACTGATCAGGCCGATCTCATCGACCTTGGAAGAGGTGATTCCGAACTTCATGGGCTGGGGTCCATGTGGCGAATTCAAGGCGGAGTGATGATGCAGAACGCGCGGCAGACTGTCACGCCCTGGAAGCTGGCCGCCGTCGTCCCTTGCCGGAATGCGTCGTGACAAAAGTCTGAATGCCGTTCTTGCGCCCAGTGCGCCGACCCTCGCCCTTGTTGTCACCGGTGCCGATCGGTTGCCAGGCCGGGATCAGGTGTTTCTTACCGGGGCCGATTAGATCTGTACGGCCCATGCGTTTCAAGGCTTCACGCAGCACGGGCCAGTTCTCGGCGTCGTGATAGCGCAGGAAGGCCTTGTGTAGCCGGCGTTGCTTCAGTCCCTTGGCGGTCAACACGACTTCGCCGCCATTGCGCCGCACTGGTTTAAGCGGATTTCGTTCGGAGTAGTACATCGCCGAGGCCAGCGCCATCGGCGAGGGCAGGAAGGTCTGGACCTGGTCGGCGCGAAAGCCGTTACCTTTTAGCCAGATCGCCAAATTCATCATGTCCTCGTCCGAGGTGCCGGGATGGGCGGCGATGAAATAGGGGATCAGGTACTGCTTTTTGCCGGCCTGTTTAGTGGCGGCGTCGAACATCCCCTTGAAACGGTCATAGGAGCCGATGCCCGGTTTCATCATCTTCTTAAGTGGCCCGTCCTCGGTATGCTCCGGCGCAATTTTCAGGTAGCCACCGACATGATGGGTGGCGAGTTCCTTGATGTATTCCGGACTTTTTACCGCCAGGTCATAGCGTAGTCCCGAAGCGACCAGGATCTTCTTTACACCTTTGATGGCGCGCGCCTTGCGGTATAGCTCGATCAGCGGCGCATGGTCGGTATTCAGGTTCTTGCAAATATCCGGAAAGACGCAGGATGGTTTGCGGCAGACTGCCTCGGTCTCCTTGTCCTTGCAGGCCATGCGGTACATGTTCGCGGTTGGCCCGCCAACGTCCGAGATCACCCCGGTGAAGCCTTTTACCTTGTCGCGGATATCCTCGATCTCCTTCAAGATCGAGTCCTCGGAACGACTCTGGATGATCCGGCCCTCATGCTCGGTGATCGAGCAGAAGGAACAGCCGCCAAAGCAACCGCGCATCACGTTGACCGAGAAGCGGATCATTTCCCAGGCCGGGATCCGCGCCTCGCCATAGTGAGGATGCGGGGCCCTTGCATAGGGTAAGGCGAAGACACCGTCCATCTCCGGCGTGGTCAGCGGGATCGGTGGAGCGGTTAACCAGACATCGCGGTCGCCGTGCTCTTGGATTAGCGGGCGGGCATTGCCAGGATTGCTTTCGATATGCAGCAGACGCGAGGCATGGGCATAGGTCGCGGGGTCGTCGCGGACGGTCTCATAGGATGGCAAACGGATGATGGTTTTCTCGTCGGTACGGCGTGGAGAGGGCAGGGTGGTGCTCTCGTCGTCGATATCGTGGAGGTCCAGTTCGGTCCAGTCGTCGGGGACGCCGCTGGCGGCATAAGCGGTCCCGCGCACATCGCGCATATCGGCTGGAGATTCGCCCCTGGCGGCGCGATGGGTGATCTCGACAATCGCCCGCTCGGCGTTGCCGTACAGCAATAGATCGGCCTTGGAATCCATCAGCACCGAACGCCGGACCTTGTCGGACCAATAATCGTAGTGAGCTATCCGGCGCAAGGAAGCCTCGATCCCGCCGATGACGATCGGCGCGTCCTTGAACGCCTCGCGGCAACGCTGGGAGTAGACGATTACCGAGCGGTCCGGACGTTTGCCGCCCTCGTCATTCGGGGTATAGCTGTCGTTGTGACGCAGCCGGCGGTCGGCAGTATAGCGGTTGACCATGGAATCCATGTTGCCGCTGGTCACCCCAAAATACAGGTTAGGCCGCCCTAATGTCTTGAAGGCCTTGGTTGAGGTCCAGTCCGGCTGGGCGATAATCCCAACCCGAAACCCCTGCGCCTCCAGGACCCGTCCGATCACCGCCATGCCAAAGCTTGGGTGATCGACATAGGCATCGCCGGTCACCAGAATGACGTCGCAGGAATCCCAGCCCAGAAGATCCATCTCTTCTCTGCTCATCGGCAGGAACGGGGCCGGGCCAAGACGATGCGCCCAATAGGGGCGGTAGGAGAAAATATCCTTCGCGGGGAGCATGGCTGCAGCCAAATTATGGGAGTCGCGCGGGTTGTAGCAGGTTTTAGGGGATTGCGGGAGGGGGGATGGAAATGCACCCTGCCTGGTGAGAAATCCGGACTGGTGGTGCGACCGAAAGGGATCGGGCCCGACCCGTTTCGGTCAGACGACCAGGCGCGCATTGAGCGCGACCCACTCGGCGCCCGTACCGAAAGTCCGGGCTAGGCGCTGGTCATTGAATAGCCAACACGTTTGTTGATCCAGGAGGCGTCCACGCCCTCGCCAACCTGGTTAACAATGCCGGCACCGTCGCTATGCGGGATAACGTACGAGAAATCGTAGCCATAATTCGATTACCCGGAGCGCAGTTTCACATCCGCTGGGTTGATGCCGGAGGCATGCAGACGAACGCGGGCCTTACCTGGCGGGGCCTCGGGCGCCGGCATGTCACCGGTTTCCAGAGTCTGATTGGCGAGGCCGGTGCGTTCATATCAAGCGGCGTGCATTACCCGATCACACCTTAGCCAGCTTTGGCCCGGTTGCGTTCTATCCAGCCATCGACCAGCGCGACGGTGGCGTCGACCGCGTCGGACTGTTTGCCCCGGCCGGCGGCGATGGATTGCACCAAACGGTCGACACGCTCGATATTTGGAGCGCCGGCGGCAAGCGCGCGGGCCGCCGAGGACGGGCTGATCAGCGATTGCGCGGCGTTCGCGTATTTCTCGAACGGCACCATGTCGGACGGATCGGCACCCAGTGATACGCAAAGCTCGGAGACCCAATCGTAGACCGCTTTGGTTTCCGCCAGATCGGTGTGTACGGCGTCTTTGATCGTACGCATGTCGTCGGCTTGGACACAGCGATAATTGCCCGCCAAGAGCATGCACCACTTGGCCATCGGCACGAAGATCGAGTCATGGACCCGCAGTTTCACCGGTAGTTCGACCAGCCCGTCGCCGGCGTCATAGCGTGCGGCTTCGATATCCGCCTCGATCTGCCGCAACATCGCGGTGTGTTCGTCGGAGGCAAAGCGGGCCGACTTGAAGTTGGTCGGTAGCCGTACCTGGAGTACGTTGACCGGCTCGTCCGGCGGGCGAAACGCCTGCGGGTCCGGACTGCACAAGGTCATCAGATCAGGATCAAGGCTGTCCCAAACCGTCGCGTCGGCATAGCTCTCACGGTAGGCGCTGGTGTCGAGCCCGCTGATCCGCTTGAGGTAGGTCAACGGCGGCATGTTCATGATCGACATCAGCGGCACGCCGGCCTTGGACAGCCCGTCGAGCAGCGCTCTGACGCCGGGGGAGCGGTATTGGGGTTCCTGCATGGCCAGGACTGCGAGATCGTAGTCGGAAGCGGTGACCGATTCCGGGGCGCCGGCGGATAGGTTGCCAGGTAGGTCGCCGGACTTGATATCGAACAACCCCTCGCGCCCCTTGACCGGCATCCGCACCAAGGTGCCCTCGGCATTGATCAAATCTGCCTCGGCAGGTAGGCAGATCAATTTCGCGTCGTGGCCGGCCAGAATCAGCTTGGTCGCTAGCAGCGAGCCATAGGATGCGCCCAAAAGCAGGATGTTGTATTTTTTCGCCATGTCTTCCTCGCCCTGTCGATTTAGCGATGTTCGCGTGAGCGTCATCGCCAAGTTTTACGTGTTGGAGGGAGTTTGGCGGCTTTGGGCGGGTACGTATAGCAGTGTGGGGGTGAATTTCAGGATGCGGAAAATTCACAAATGACAGATTGTCCGTATTGCCCCGCCACCGGACATCGAAATTGTCGAATATCCAGACCTTATTCCGGTTATTTAATAGGTCTAAATTTTATATTAGCCGGTGTCTGGGCCTGCGATGAGATCAACCGAGAATAGGTGCATTCGGTCTCGTACACCTACGTGCGCCTTTGATCAATTCCTTGTCTCGGGCATGAGGCGAGGGAAGTGAGTTTCCACCTTCCTGACAAATTTGGGACCGTTCCGTGCCTACCCGCCCATGCGGAACAGCTTTGCCGCGTTACCGCCGACGACAGCTTTCGTCATCTTGTCGTCGAGGCCGGTTTCGACCACATGGCCGATCGGGTCGTACTCGCCCATGTCGAACGGGTAGTCGGTGCCCATCATTACTCGCTCGGCGCCGAAGACTTTCACCAATGCCTCCAGCTGATGGGTGGTGAAGACGATAGTGTCGACCCAAACGCGTTTCAGATAAGTGCTCGGCGGGTGCGGCAGGTTGCCATGGGCATCGGAACGGGCTCCCCAGGCATGGTCGATGCGCCCGGAATAGGCTGCGAGATAGCCGCCGCCATGCACCGCCAGCACCTTCAGGTTCGGATGCCGTTCCAGCACGCCGTCGAAGATTAAATAATGCAGCGCCAGATTAGTATCGAACGGGTTGCCGATGACGTTGTTGAAATAGAAGCGGCTCAACCGCTCGGCCTGGGTAAAGCCGGCGGGATGGATCGACACGACCGCGCCGAGTCGTTCTGCCGCTCTCCAAAACGGCGCGGTATCGGGATCGGAGATCTCGCGCCCATTGATGTTGGTCAGGATCTGCACGCCCCGGAAGCCGAGCTCGGTCATGCAATATTCAAGCTCGTCGGCGGCGGCCTTGCCGTCCTGCATCGCGACCGTGCCCAGCGCGGCGAAGCGGTCCGTTCGATTGACGATATATTCGGCCACCCCCTCGTTCACCATGCGCGCCGCCTTGACGCCGACTTCCGGCTCTACTGCGTAATAGCATTGATAGGGCGCCGGCATGACCAACTGCATGTCCAAGCCCATCTTCTCCATGTCAGCGAGCCGCCGGTCCATTCCGCCGGGCAACATCAGCGGTGTGCGATCGGCCCCTTGCTTTTTCTGCAACACGACGGTTTCGGCCACCGCGCCCTTGATTGTTGGCGTGCGGGCGACGTTCATGTGGGTCGCGACGTAATCGGCGGCGGCATCGGTGAAGATGTGCGCGTGGCAGTCGATGGTCACGCTGGTCGGCCGCACCTCACGACCGGGGCGTCCGTGCGTCCTGGCGGCGGTCAGATCATACTTGTTCCATGGTTCCGACATAAGGGTTCCTTCCTTGCGTGACGTGCGGATATCGCTTGCGGTGGTGTCGTGGTGGTTCCGGTTGGGCGGTGCGGCGCTCCTACGCGGTCGAACGGTCCGATTGTAACGGTGCCTGAAATTCCATGGGGAACAAACCCTCACTTCCCCCGAACGACCATCGCCACGCCGACGACCGTAACCGCCATGCCGGCCAGCGCCATGGCGGTCAACCGTTCGTCAAACATGAAGTAAGCCATGACGGCGACGGTCGGTGGGGTCAGGTAGAACAGGCTCGCAACTTTGGTCGCCTGGTTGCTTCGGAGCAGGAACAGCAGCAGGGTGTGGGCGCCGAGCGAGACGACGATGACCATCCAGCCTAGAGACAAGATCAAGCGGTCGTCCCAATCGATCCGCATTTCCTCAAGGCTCCAGGCGCCAAGGCCGGTCACCACCATCGCCACCGCCGCTTGGATTACATTGCCGCTAAGCATGTCCATGCCGGCGCAGAATCGGCCCTGATAGAGTGTGCCGATGGTGATCAGGCAGACGCCGATTACGACCAGGATAATGGCGATGTTGTCGACTTCTCCCAGGTCGAGTTTATTCCAGAGCACCAAGATCAGGCCGGCAAACCCCAGGGCCACGCCGAGGCACTGCAATATCGAGACCCGGCCCCCGGGCAAGGCGCTGACGATGAGCACCGTCAACACCGGCTGTAGTCCGAGAATCAGCGCAACCAGACCAGCGGGAGCGCCGCGGGACAGGGCGATAAAGGTGCCGCTCAGATAAAGCGCCTGCACGAGCAAACCAACAAACGCAATATGCCCGACCTCGGCCCAACTGCGGGGCCAGCTGGCCTGGAATATCAGGCTTAAACCGAGGAAAATCGCCGTCACCAGAGTGAACCGTAGACACATGAAGGTCAGCGGTTCGATGAACGGCATGCCGTATTTGGCGCCGACGAAGGCAGAGCTCCATAGCAGCACGAACAGGGCGGGCGCGGCCCTTGTCATGAGAGACATGGTCGGCCTGCCGTATTCGCTTAAAGGTCTATTCGCCGTTGCTGTTCTTGCTTACTTATACGCGGTCACCATAATCTCGACCAACAGCTCCGGCACTGCCAGATCAGCCCGCACACAGGCCCGGACCGGCGGGTTCTCAGGGTCGACCCAGGCGTTCCAGACAGCGTTCATGGCGCCGAAATTGGCCATGTCGGTGATCCACAGATTAGCCTGCAGCAGTTTTGACTTGTCAGTACCGGCCTGGGCCAGGAAGCCGTCGATCTTGTCGACGATCTGCTGGGTTTGGCCGGTGACATCGGCGGACCGGTCGGAGGCGGTGAGGCCGGCGACAAAGACCATGTCACCCTTGACGACACAGCGGCTCATGATCGGGCCGGGGCCGGTGGTTTTCTCGATGCGGGTTACGGACATGTTGGAACTCCAAGGCTGGGGGGTGATTGAGTGAAGGCGGCACTGTAGACAAGCCGGAGCCGGGAACGCCAGCAGTTTGGCGCCCCAGCAATTTTTGCGGCAGATCCTATTCTGCGGCGCGTGCCCGGTTGCGGTCGATGACCGTATCGAGGTAGTCGCGCAATTCAGAACTGGCGTCCATCAACGGCAGACGGACGTCCGGGCTGTCGATCAGGCCCTCTCGCCACAGCCAATACTTCAGTGCGGCGGGATTGGGCTCCCGGAATAAAAGCTTTGTCAGCCCGATCAGGTCGCGTCATTCGGCTAGCGCCGTCTGCCGGTCATCGTCCAGTACCGCTACTCTGACCCGCGCGAACGTCGCGGTCTGGATGTGAGTCGAGGCGAGGATACCATTATCGGCGCCTTGGCCTAGGGTGGTATGACAAAACACCTCCTCGCCGGTCAAAACCGAAAACTCGTCGGGCTTGGTACTGGTCAGCTCGAACTTTGTGCGGGATAGGCACAGCAATCCTTGGCCGCGACGATGTTGTAGCGCTCGGCGAGCTTCAAAAGGGTGTCGTTGGCGAGATTGACGCCGGCCCGGTAGGTGACCAGATAGCCGTCGATCGGCCATCCGGCGATGCGCTCCAGTTGCTCGGCCAGCTCGGCCGTGTCGCTGCCGGGTAAGCCGAGATAGAGCAGCATCGCGTCAGCCAGCGCCCCGGCGCTGAGGATAGACAATCGCTCGGTTTGCTGTCGTCCAGGGTCAGGCTCCCACCGGTGGTGCCGGCCAGGACTAAGCCATCCATTGGTTAGTTTGCGTAATGGCGGGTCAATCGGACCAGCGACGCCTCATCGAGAGCGTTATCGAGAAACGGGGTAATGAGCGGCAAGACCCTCGGATTAGGGGGCATGTCAACCATGGCGGTCCCATACCCCCTACTCCATCGCCGCCTCCGGAATGATCGCTTGCGGGGTGTCATAGGCCTGCAGCGACGCCCAATGTGCCTCGATATCGCCTTGGAACAACCCCCTGGTGATTCCGGAAACCAGTTTGGGAACCGCCGTGGTCATGGCGTTGATCGAGGAGCCCGACGGCCCAAAGCTCATGGTCGAGGCGATGGAAAAAAGGTGGATGCCGCGGATCCACGGGGTCTCGCCCGGCCGCTTCTCGACGAAGGTGAAATCCGCGGCGAGATAGGGGAAGCGGCCGAGGCGGTCCTCACGTTCGGCCTCGGGCGGGGTGTATTTGTCGGTCCAAGTCGCGATGTTGTCGGCGAAGGCGGCGAGCTCTGGGCGTAGCGAAAAGTCCATGTCGACGCCAGTGCCACAGATCACGAAATCGACGGTGAAATCGCCCTTTGGGGTGGCTAACTTTATCCCCTCCGGGCCGAAGCCGAGTTGGTCCCAGGGCGCGCCGGCGATCAGCCGGAAATTGTCGTGCCGTGCGCAGCGGTCATAGGTCTCCTGGGGGAAACCCTCGCGCAGCCCGAGGATCCGGCGCATGAACCGCCAGCGCCACTTGTCCTCCAGGTCGCCGAGATGATTCAAGAAACCCTTGAAGGTCAGCCAACGGTAGGGCTGGATCACCTGCGGGCTTTGCCGGCGGCTGAACAGCATGACCTCTGCCGCGCCCGCCTCTAAGGCCGCGCCGGCATTGTCGAAAGCTGAGGCGCCAGCGCCGAGCACCCCAACCCGGCGGCCCTTCAGCGCCTCGAAATCAATATAGTCGGCAGCGTGCGCCCGCCTCTCGGGCGGCAAGGCTTCGACCGCTGGCGGCATCCACCAGCTTCCTACCCCGTCTTGGCCGGTGGCGAGTACGATCTTGCGGGCATGGACCAGCCGGCGGGCGCCACTCGCCGGTGTCAGCAGGTTTATCGCCAGTAGGTCTCCCGCCGGCTGGATCGACATCACTTCGGCGCCGTTCTCAACTTCAAGGCCGATCATGTCGCGCACCCAGAGCAGATAGAGGCCCCAGTCCTCGCGGAGAATCAGCGGAAGGTTGTCCCAGCTCTCCTGGCCGTACCGGGCGACATGCCAGGACGGGTAGGCCAGGCTCGGGATGTCGAGGTCCGGGCCGGTATAATCTTTCGGGCTGCGCAGGGTTGGCATGCGGGCATAAGTGAGCCACGGCCCCTCGGCGCCGCGGTCCGCCCGATCGACGATGAGGATATTGTCCACCCGGGAGCGCTTGAGCCCGAAAGCAGTTGCGATACCGGACTGCCCGGCGCCGACGATCAGTACATCAAACGCCTCGCCCCCATCCGGCGCTGGTCGCGGCGTCAGCCATGGCATTCTTGGATGGCTGATCAGCGCGAGATCGGCACGGACCCGGGCTTCGAGCAACGCTAGGCCGGCGCCGTGGTTTGGGTCGTTAGGGGTGGTCAGGACGGCACCTCGATCCGATAGACCCGTGCTGCCGTGCCGCTGAACAGATCGGTCTTTTCGGTGTCGCTGGCGCCGCTTGCCAGTTTTTTGCAGGCGTTCCAGTAGACTGGATAGCTGTACGAGCCCTTGTCGACCGGAAAGTTACTCTCGAACATGCAGCGGTCGGCGCCAAAGGTCTCGATGCAAGAGTCGATATACGGTCGCCAAGCCTCGGCCAGCCGGTCGGAACTGGGTGGGTCCTCATGCTCGTGGAAGTCATAGCCGTTGATCCGCATGCCGAGGCCGCCGGTCTTCACCGTGACGTTGTCGCAGCTCGCGAGTTCTTGGATCGACGATTTCCAGGTGGCGAAAACTGCGTCGGCCTTGCCTGCGTACCCGGCGATACCGAGCGGCCCACCGCAATGATCGAGGATAATCGATGTGTCCGGAAAGGCGCGGGCGAGATCGGTCAATTGCGGGATCTGAGGGTGATAAAGCCAAGCGTCGAAGGATAGGTCGAGCTTGCCAAGTTCGGCGAAACCAGCGCGGAAGCCAGTTTGAGAAAAGAGATCCTCCGGCACCGAATAGCCAGGGTTCATCAACCCGGGGTCAGCGTCCCAGGAACTGATGTGGCGGATGCCGCGAAACCTCCCGCCACCGGCGATGATATGCGCCTCTAGCACCGGGCGCACCGCTGTGCCCAAGGTGAGGTCGGCGTGGCCGACGATACCGACGCACATGCGCTGAGCGCCGTAGAGCCCGCTGGCGCCGACGGCGGCGACACCGTTGACGAATTCGGTTTCCCCAACCGGCATCATCGCTTCCGGCCCATGGGCACGGTGCATTGAGCGGCATTGTACGAAAACCGTGGCTGCGATGTTGTGACCGCTGCCGAGATCGGCGGCCAGATCATCAATCATGTAGCGCCAGCCGGGCCGGTCCCAGATGTGGTGATGCGGATCGACGATCGGCAGATCCGGCTCCAAGATCTCTTCGGTCCGTCGCTCTAGCCATGCGTTACGGACCGGTAGATAGACCGGCTGCGAGGTACCTGTGTTGACCGTGGCCATAGCACGTCTCCCGTTGCTGTTGGTTGAAGCGTCGCGCAAGGGCAGGGGGAAAGGCAAGGCCGGGGCCGCCCGAGGATGTGATGACGCACCTGATTGATGGGGGCCAAAACGATCGAGACCAAAACGATCGGGGGTGATGGCGCAAGGCCGGCTTCGTGGAGGAATTTGGTCTCAAACGCCGGTCGTCCAGATGGAAGGAGGCGCTGATCCTATATGGATTTGCGGCTGACACATCGGGCTCGGCTTCCCTCTGGGGGATGATCCTGCGTCGAGAGGGCGCTATGATGCTGGTGATTTGTAGCCGGCTTTTTATGAGAGACGACCATGGTGAATAGCGCGGGGCGGGATCTGGGAGCATTTGACTATGTGGTGGTTGGGGCCGGCACCGCCGGGTGTTTGTTAGCGAACCGGCTCTCGGCTGACCCGAAGAACCGGGTGCTGCTGCTCGAAGCTGGTGGCAAGGATGACTATTTCTGGATCCGGGTGCCGGTCGGCTATCTGTTCACCCTGAACAATCCGCGCACCGACTGGTGTTTCGAGACCGAACCGTCGGCGGGATTGAACGGTCGGGTGCTGGGCTATCCGCGCGGCAAGGTCCTGGGCGGGTGTTCTTCGATCAACGGCATGATCTATATGCGCGGCCAGGCTCGCGACTATGACCAATGGCGTCAGCTCGGCAATGTCGGCTGGGGTTGGGACGATGTGCTGCCGTATTTCAAACAAACTGAGGATCATGTCGCCGGCGGTGACACGCTGCATGGCACCGGCGGCGAGTGGCGGGTTGAGGAACAGCGGTTATCATGGGAGATCCTCGATGGGTTTCGCGCCGCCGCCGCTCAGACGGGGATCCCCAATACCAATGATTTCAACCGTGGGAACAACGAGGGCTGCGGATATTTCGAGGTAAACCAGAAGCGCGGTGTGCGCTGGAGCGCCGCCGACGCCTTCCTGCATCCGGTAACCTCGCGGCCGAACCTGACGGTGCTGACCAAGGCGCTTGTTCGTCAGATTTACTTTGACGGCAAGAGAGTCAGCGGTATCGCGCTCTGGCATGATGATGAACCGGCCAGGGCGACGATTGTCGGCGAATTGGTGTTGGCCGCCGGCGCGATCGGTTCTCCGCAGCTGCTGCAGCTGTCCGGGGTCGGTTCCGGCGGGTTGTTGCAGGACCATGGCGTCCCCTTGGTGGCGGATATCCCCGGGGTTGGCGAGAACCTTCAGGATCATCTGCAGATGCGGCTGGTCTTCAAGGTCAAGAACACGAAAACACTGAACTTGCGGGCCAACAGTCTGATCGGCCGGATTGGCATGGGGTTGGAATATTTTTTGATGAAACGCGGGCCGATGACCATGGCGCCGAGCCAGCTTGGCGCTTTCGCGAAATCCGACGAGAACCGTGAGACTCCGAATTTGCAATATCATATTCAGCCGCTGTCGACCCCGAAACTGGGTGATCCATTGCACCCGTTCGAGGCTTTCACAGCGTCGGTTTGCAATCTCCGTCCGGAAAGCCGCGGTTATGTCCGGATTAAGAGCCGTGATCCAAGAGATCAACCGGCGATCCAGCCGAACTATCTAGCGGATCCGGCGGATCGTAAGGTGGCCGCAGATGCAATTAAACTCACCCGGTGCATTGTCGGTGCGCCGGCGATGTCCGGTTTCGAGCCGGAGGAGTTGCTGCCGGGTTTGCAATTCCAGAGTGACGAAGAATTGGCACGCGAGGCGGGTAATATCGGCACCACGATTTTTCACCCCGTCGGCACCTGCAAGATGGGGACGGTCTCGGACACGGGGGCTGTGGTGGATGAGCGGTTGCGGGTGCATGGGATTGAGGGGCTGCGCGTGGTTGATGCCTCGGTGATGCCGGCGATCACCTCGGGTAACACCAACTCACCGACCTTGATGATCGCGGAGAAGGCGGCCGAGATGATGTTGGTGGATGCGCGGTGACCTGACCGTTTGACGTCCGGTCTTGCCGTCGCGCATGCTGCGGCTTCATTTTAAAGAACATGGAAATTGGCCGATGTCGCTTTATCCACTACCCGCCGACATTCAAACCGAGGTTTTCGCGCGCGTTCCCGACAAGCTGAGGCGGTTTGGCCAACGGCCGGCCTGGGCCGGTGCGAATGTTCCCGGCCGGGACGTTGACTGCTTTCTTGAGGGACCGGCCTTCGATCGCGCGGGCAATCTTTATGTGGTCAATATTCCCTACGGCGAGATCCTCAAGGTCTCCCCCGCTGGTGAGTTCGACGTCGTGGCCCAGTATGATGGCTGGCCGAACGGGTTGAAGATCCACAAGGATGGGATGCTCTACGCTGCCGACTATAAGTGTGGCATTGTCAAAATTGATCCTACGACGGGCGCGGTCGAGACCATGGTCGATCATCGCTGGTCGGAGAGTTTTCGGGGCTGCAACGATTTGCACTTCGCCTCAAACGGCGACATTTATTTCACCGACCAAGGCCAGACCGGCATGCATGACCCGACCGGACGGGTGTATCGCTACACTGTGGACGGTCGTCTCGATCTTCTTGTCGGCAATGGACCGAGCCCGAATGGCCTGGTGCTGAACCCCGATGAATCCGTTCTTTATGTTGGAATGACACGGGGCAACGCCGCCTGGCGGGTACCATTGTTGCCGGATGGCGGGACCACGAAGGTCAGTATCTTTATACAACTATCCGGCGGTTATGGCGGTCCGGATGGGTTGGCGATGGATACGAAGGGGGGATTGCTGATCTGTCATGCCGGACTGGGGACGGTTTGGCATTTCGACCATTTGGGTCAGCCAAGTCACCGGATTCGCTCTTGCGAGGGGTTGATGACCACCAACATGGCGTTTGGCGGCCTTGATAATAAATCGCTGTTCATAACCGAATCCGCCTCGGGCACGATCCTGCGAGCCGAGCTACCAGTGTCGGGGCAACCGATGTACGCGCACCAGGATTAGCTTGCCGCGCCTGACTGTCTTAGGACGCTATCCGATCGGCACCATCATGCAGGTGCAGGAGGCGTGTGCGTAGAGCTTGCCCCTGGCGTCGGTGATACGCCCTTCCGAAGTGGTTATGGCGCGCCCACGATGGAGCACCGACCCCTCGATGGTGAGCGCACCAACATCCTTGGTGATCGCACGGACCAGATTGACCTTGAGTTCCAATGTCGTGTTTCCGATACCGACCGCACAGAGCGTTTGAATGGCGCAGCCCATGGCGCTGTCGAGCAGGGTCGAGGCATAGCCGCCATGGGCGACGCCCAATGGATTGTAGTGTTGGAGACCCGGTGTACTTTTGAACACCGCACGGCCTTCCTCAACGGCCGTCAACTCGGCGCCAATCAGTTGTAGAAAGGGTGCGGGGGGCACACGACCGTCGGCCAACCGCCGAAGGAATTCCAGACCTGTCAGCTTGGCGACGTCTTGTATGGGCGCGGTGGAAAATTCCGAATGATCCATGGCTTAACTTCCAGGTTGGCGCGCGGCGCCGACCAATGGCGGGTTGAGAGTCTGTCGTCAATACCCAAAGTACGAATTTAGTAAATAAATATTCATATTATATAATATACTATGAATATTATGTATTATATTTTATATTAAAGTCATCATCTATTGTAATTCTGGATCAGATATCCGGTTGTCATGACCGTTGCCCGGAGGCATCGGCAGAAGGCCTATAGACAGTCGCCGGGACCGGCTCCTTCCCATCCCGGCTACGAATCCCTGTGAAGCCCCTAAGGACGAAACCTCTGTCGTTCGAACTTGACCCCAATCAATGCTCGGGTGTCAGTGCTCTGGCGAACTTCGTCGACACTAGCGGCACTCCGCTGGACTGGGTAAACTGGGGTGAATTAGGTCCAGCATTGGAGATCGAGCGAATGGCCGGAGTGATTGAAGCCCGTCTTGCCGAATTAGGGGTGGAGTTGCCAGCAGCAGCGGCACCAGCGGCCAACTACGTTCCCTATGTGGTGTCAGGAAAGCTAATTATGGTTGCCGGTCAGGTCCCATTCTGGAATGGCGAGTTGAAGGGGATCGGTAAGGTCGGGCGAGACTTGAACACCGAACAAGCTGCCGATATTGCGCGAATCTGCGCGCTAAATCTGATTGCGCAAGCCAAGGCGGCATGCGGTGGTGATCTCGACAAGATTGCCCGAGTGGTCAAGCTGGGCGGTTTCGTGAATTGCGTTGATGAATTCACTCAGCAGCCGGAAGTCGTGAATGGCGCTTCCAATCTGATGGTTGATGTTTTCGGCGATGCTGGCACACATGCCCGGTTCGCGGTCGGAACCAATTCCCTGCCGCGCGGCGTTGCCGTCGAGGTTGATGGAATTTTCGAGCTTAAATAATCTTGCGAACGTGAGGAGTTGGAGCGTCGATCATGCCCGACGGTAGAGAACAGGCGGAAGCATCGGTCCGCTTAGTCAAGGCGATCGACGAGGTGCCGGCGGAGCAATGGGATGCCTGCGCCGGCCTGGACAATCCCTTTTTATCGCATGCCTTTTTGTCGGCGCTTGAGGAATCGGAGTCGGTCTGCCCAAGCACCGGTTGGCTACCGCAGCACCTGCTGTACGAGGACGAAGCCGGGCGCCTGGTCGGTGCGGCGCCGCTTTATCTAAAAGGACATTCCCACGGCGAGTACGTTTTTGATTGGGGGTGGGCTGACGCTTATGAGCGGGCTGGCGGCAAGTATTACCCAAAATTGCTGTCCGCGGTGCCCTTCACCCCGGTGACCTGCCGAAAGCTGCTGATCAGACCGGATGCCGACCTCGTCAGAACATCGGAAATCCTTGCCGGCGGCCTGATTGGCGTGGCCGATCAGCATGCGGTGTCGTCCCTACACATCAATTTTTCCCCAGAGGTGGAATGGAAATTACTAGGCAAGATGGGCTTTCTGCAGCGCACTGCACTGCAATATCATTGGGAAAACCGAGGCTATGAAACTTTCGATGATTTCCTAGGAAGCTTGAGTTCACGCAAGCGCAAGGCGGTTCGTAAGGAGCGGCGAGAGGCGGCCGAGCATGGCGTCGAAATCCTGATGTTGACCGGCGAGGCGATCGAAGCGCGGCACTGGGATGCTTTCTATAAATTTTATGTTGATACCTCGGATCGTAAATGGGGGTCGGCCTATTTGAATCGAGAGTTCTTCGCCCTACTTGGTGAACGGTTGGCTGATCGTGTTCTGCTGGTGATGGCGAAATATGAAGGCCATTTGGTGGGAGGGGCCTTGAACCTGATCGGCAATGACACGCTTTATGGTCGGAACTGGGGCTGTGTCGCCGACTTTAAATTTTTGCATTTCGAAGCCTGCTACTATCGTGCGATCGAATTTGCTATCGAGCGCGGCCTGGCGCGGGTTGAGGCCGGTGCTCAGGGACAGCACAAAATTCAGCGCGGTTATTTGCCGGTCTTCACCTACAGCAACCACTATATCCCGGACCCGAACTTTGAGAGCGCGGTTAAGGAATTCTTGGTTCGAGAGAGCCGGCAGATGGCTCTGGAAAAGATGCATCTAGAGGAGGGGTCGCCCTATCGAAAGGGCGAATAAGGCTCTTCTGTGACAATTTAGTAACATAAGGCTGGTTTTTCATATTGCAGTGCGGCAAAAATCTTGCATTTTAATCTTCTGCCTTCTACATGCAAGGTGCTGTCCAGGACACACCGAATGTTGGCTAACCCTGAGACTGAACAACCTATCGATTAGGGGAGCGTTCGAGATGCAGGAATCATATTGCCTAACAGCGCTCGAGGCCGCCGAGATGGCCGGTATCGAGATGGAAGAGATGATGCAGGTCGCGGCGAATGAGACGGGCGTTGCGGTCAAGACTGGCGACGCTTGGCGGGTAGATTTTAACGCGCTGAGCACTGCTTTGGCGGGACGAAGCGAAATTCGTAAGGCTGCTTGACCGGAAGATTATACAAACTGAAAAAGCCCGTTCATTCTGGAACGGGCTTTTTCATTGCCTAAAATCCGAAGGTGGTCCGTTCTAGTGGGGCGATCTAATCCCCGAATTTAGGCTAATTCACCAATTCGGGGACTTTCGACGTGCCGCCGCCCGACTTACCTTTGGGCTTTCCTGGCTTACGGTTAGGCTTGCCCTTTTCCTCGACCCCGTAGGTGAAGGTGAGCTTGCCTGCCTTCAGCCCTATCTTGACCAATCCCCCCTTGACCAGGGCGCCGAACAGCAATTCTTCGGCCAGTGGCTTCTTTATGTGTTCTTGGATCATGCGGGCGAGGGGCCGCGCACCATAGTGCTTGTCGTAACCCTTTTCGCCGATCCAACTACGCGCTTTTTCGGTCATCTCGATGGCGACGTTGCGGTCTTCAAGCTGCACTTCCAGCTGCATGATGAATTTCTCGACCACGCGGGTGATGATCGTGGGCGACAAGCCAGCAAAGCCAATGGTCGCGTCCAGCCGATTGCGAAACTCCGGCGTGAACATGCGATTGATCGCCTCGATGTCATCACCAACCCGTTCGCTGCGTCCGAACCCAATCGCTTCCTTGGCGAGATCTGACGCGCCGGCATTGGTGGTCATGATCAAGATCACGTTGCGGAAGTCGACACTCTTGCCATTATGGTCGGTCAGTTTGCCGTGATCCATGATTTGCAGCAGTACGTTAAACAGATCGGGGTGGGCTTTTTCGATCTCGTCCAGCAGCAATACGCAATGTGGATGCTGATCGATGGAGTCGGTCAGCAAGCCACCCTGATCGAAGCCGACATAGCCTGGAGGGGCGCCAATCAGCCTCGAGATACTGTGGCGCTCCATATATTCCGACATGTCGAAACGGATCAGTTCGACCCCCAGAACCGCCGCTAATTGTCGAGCCACTTCGGTCTTGCCAACGCCGGTAGGCCCGGAGAATAGATAGCTGCCGATCGGCTTTTCCGGTTCTCTGAGGCCTGCCCGGGACAGTTTAATCGCACTGGCGAGGGACTCGATTGCCTTGTCCTGGCCAAAGACGACGCGTTTTAGATCGCGGTCGAGATTCAACAGCACCGTCTTGTCGTCGGTGGAAACGCTTTTCGGCGGAATGCGTGCGATCTTGGCGACGATTTCCTCGACATCCTTGACCGTGATCGTCTTCTTCCGGCGCGACGGCGGCAGCAGCATCTGCGCGGCACCAGCCTCATCGATCACGTCGATGGCCTTGTCGGGTAGTTTGCGGTCGCCAATATATTTGGCCGACAGATCGACCGCGCATTTCAAAGCTTCGGCGGTGTAGCGCACCTTGTGGTGTTCTTCGTAGTAGGGCTTCAAGCCCCTTAGAATTTTGATGGTGTCCTCGATCGACGGCTCGTTTACATCGATTTTCTGGAACCGCCGCACCAGCGCCCGGTCCTTCTCGAAATAGCTGCGATATTCCTTGTAAGTCGTCGAGCCGATACATTTTAAGGAGCCGCCTTGCAGCGCCGGCTTTAACAGGTTGGAGGCGTCCATAGCGCCGCCCGAGGTGGCGCCGGCGCCGATCACTGTGTGAATTTCATCGATGAACAGGATCGCGTCGGGCATCTGCTCCAATTCGCCAACCACTGCTTTCAAGCGTTCTTCGAAGTCACCACGATACCGGGTGCCGGCCAACAGGGCGCCCATATCCAAGGAGTAGATGACCGACTTCAACAGCACTTCGGGTACCTGGCCATCGACGATCCGTTTGCCTAACCCTTCGGCGATCGCAGTCTTACCGACGCCGGGGTCGCCAACATACAGAGGATTGTTCTTGGTGCGGCGGCAGAGTATCTGAATGGTCCGATCAACCTCAAAATCGCGACCGATCAACGGGTCGATCTTGCCGGCGGCGGCTTTCTTGTTGAGGTCGACGCAATATGCGTCGAGAGCCTCATGGCCGCTCTTGTTGACGGCCTCGGTCTTTGCCTCTTCATCAGTGCCGTCGACGCGGCGTTCTTCCGACTGGCCGTGAACCTTGGCAATGCCATGGGAAATGTAATTGACCGCATCAAACCGCGACATTTCCTGCTCCTGCAGGAAATAGACAGCGTGGCTCTCGCGTTCCGAAAACAAGGCTACCAGGACATTGGCCCCGGTCACCTCGGCCCGCCCCGAGGACTGCACATGGATGACCGCGCGTTGCACTACCCGTTGGAAGCCGGCCGTCGGCTTGGCCTCTTCGTGCTGCTCGCTGACTAAATTAGCCAGCTCGGTATCAATATACGCGCGCAGTTCGTCGCGCAGGCGCTCGACCTCGACGCCGCAGGCCCGTAAAACCGCGATCGCGTCGTGGTCTTCCGTCATAGAAAACAACAGATGCTCCAGCGTCGCATATTCGTGCCGCCGCTCGTTGGCATGATCCAACGCTCGGTGCAGGCCTTCCTCAAGATTTTTTGACAGCATTGGCCTATGCCTTTTCGACGGTACATTGCAGCGGGTGTTGGTGTTGGCGGGCAGAATCCATCACTTGGGTGACCTTGCTTTCGGCCACCTCGTAGGTAAAGATTCCGCACACGCCCACCCCGCGCTGGTGGACATGCAGCATGATCTTCGCCGCTTCCTCACGATTCTTCGAGAAAAATCGTTCGAGGACGTGGATCACGAATTCCATCGGCGTGTAGTCGTCATTCAACATAATGACCTTGTACATCGCCGGCTTTTTGGTCTTAAGCTTGGGTTTGATGACAACGCCGGTATTGCCCCGGTTGCCGACACCATTGTGATCGTCATCGCTCATGATCGTTCTATCCGAAATCAAACCCAATCCTTTTCCCAATCTTTCGATGGTGATCATATGATGATTTCCTGTCGGAAATTAAAGACCTAAAAAAGAGATGACGCCCAAAGAGCCTAGCCCGAAGGGTGCCAGACCGGATTGGAGCGCGCAAATGCAAAAAGGCCCGGCCGAATTATCGGCCGGGCCTTCAATCGCAATGACAGGTGATCAGGTAAACGGGGTCGAGAACGCCGCCGAAAACGCCTGCTTCACCTGATCCTGAAGCGGTGCGAGGCTTTCATTCGCGGTCTTCAAGGTCATCTCTGTCAGTTTTGCGCCTTGGGCAACGACGGAGTCGAAGCTGGCCCGAGTGAACCCGCTTTGCAGATCCAATGCCTCGTTGACGGTTTTGCCTGCCATTATGCTTTTGTTGTTTGCAATTGAGATTTCAAACAATTTCGGGGTGTAATCCGTAATTTCCTTGCCGAAGATTTTGGCGTCCTTGGTCATCGACGGCCGCTATGTTGAAGGCAGCGAGCTGGTCGTTGCCGCCGAACAGCGTCGTGCTGGTCGTTACAACCTCTCGCCGGGTGACTTCGATAGTCTTCGTGATGTCGATCACATCCAAGTCGTCCTGGCCGGCTTGCATGACTTTTCAACGGCTTCCTGCCCAATAGCCAGCGCGGCGGCGTCGGGGCTGAAATTCAGCTTGTTGTTAATTTAATATTGCGGCGCAGCCTAGTGTTTTAATAGGGCGGGGCATGGAAAGGCCAAGGAGTAAATGGCGCAGCGCACAAAAAATATTATCGTAGTTAGGTCAGCGGCAAAGATCAAAGATTTTTTTATTAACTCTTATTATTTACAGCATGTTATAGATAGAATCTCAGGCGGAAGTTAACATCCGACCTGTATCCGAAGGAGAAATTGGAGTCCCTGGGAGGTAAGGCGTGGTCGTTAGGAGGTCGAGAAACCGGAAGATCGGGTTTGGGTCGCGTCGTTTGGTCGGATTGGCGATGGCAGCCATGCTCGTCGTAACCGCGCTCACCACTCTGCTCGGCCAAAGTACACCCGCCTGGGCGCGTTACGCGTCATTGGTCGTTGATGGCGAGAGCGGGATGGAACTATATTCCCGCTCTGCCGACACGCGAAAATACCCAGCTTCGCTGACCAAGATCATGACGCTGTATATGGCTTTCGACGCCTTAAAGCGCGGTAAATGGGCGCTGAATACCCGGTTGAAGGTTTCGCGGCGCGCCTCCCGGCAACCGCAGACCCGGCTCGGCCTGAAGGTTGGCCAAACAATTACCGTGCGCGACGCCATCCTGGCCTTGGTTACCCGTTCGGCGAACGACGTGGCCACCGTGGTGGGAGAGAACCTGGCGGGTAGTGAATCGCGATTCGCCGCAAGTATGACCAAACAGGCTCGCAAGTTGGGGATGTCGCGCACCACGTTCCGCAACGCGTCAGGGTTACCTGACAAAAGGCAGCTCAGCACTGCCCGTGACATGATCCGATTGGCGATGGCTATTCGAGAAGATTTTCCGAAATATTATCCCTATTTTCGCACTAAGAAGTTTCGTTACAAGGGCCGGGTGTACAGAAATCACAATAAGCTTCTCGGGCGCTACGCCGGCACCGAGGGGATTAAAACCGGCTATACCAACGCGTCAGGGTACAACTTGGTCGTGTCGGTGCGCCGCGATGGTAAGCATCTGATTGGGGTTGTGTTCGGCGGCAAGACCGGCGCTCGGCGGGACCGCCATATGATCCGGTTGCTTGATCGTGGATTTTCCAAGCTCACCCGATTTGCCAAACTGCAACGGCCACCCTTACCCTGGCCCCGGCCGAACGGGCAAGCCACGGACTCTATCCAGTTGACCGCCGCTACCGACACTGCGCTGAGGGAATCGGCTGTCGAATCCGTGGCGGCAGGTATTGAACAGGCGTCTGCAACGGCTGGATCTGATGGACTACCTCCGATGTTCGCCGGTAATCGCAACGATAAGTCCATGGCGCAGGCGGTGGTAAGAAATTGGGGAATTCAGGTTGGTGCTTACTCTAATAATCGTCCAGCTGCGGCGGTGATTTTGACCGCGCGAATTCATCTTGGTCCGGCCATTGAACATGGACGAGAGCGGGTGGAGCGGGTCCGACGACGTCATGGGGTGATCTATCGGGCGCGGATCATGGGATTGAGGGAGGTCGAGGCGCGGAGCGCTTGCGCGATTCTGCTGATCAAGCATTTGCCCTGTGTGCCGGTGCCGTCGGACGTCGAAGTCGCCGAGATTTCGGCCCGGAAGTAGATTGTTTCAGAATGCCGGCGGTTCCAACCCAATCTCATGCAAAATCGTCGCCAATTCAGTTTTGAGCCGCGCTAAACCAGCCTCTGTCGCTGACTCGCAACGGGCGACCAAGGCGTCTTGGGTGTTCGACGCTCGCAGTAACCACCAGCCGTCGGTGGTTTGAACCCGCACACCATCGACCTGGGAGACCTCCAGTCCCGTGCGGGCCCCAAGCAGCGCCTTCACCTCGTCGATCGCGGGAAATTTGCGCTCCTCCGAGCAGGAAAATCGCAATTCTGGCGTGTTCATCACCTGCGGCAGCCGGTCACGCACGGTGGAGAGCGACTCGTCACGCGCGCTTAGCAACTCAATCAGTCTGACGGCCGCATAGAGAGCATCGTCGAAACCGTAATAGCGGTCCTTGAAGAAAATATGGCCGCTCATTTCGCCCGCCAGTGGTGCGCCGGTCTCGGCCATCTTGGTTTTGATCAGCGAATGTCCCGTGCGCCACATCAGCGGCGTGCCGCCGAGTTCGGCAATTCGGTCGAACAGGACCTGGCTAGCTTTAACGTCGGCGATCACCGTTGCCCCGGGCTGTTCGGCGAGGACATCTTCGGCCAGCACCGCGACGAACTGATCTCCCCACAGGATCCGGCCCTTGTCGTCGACTACGCCGATCCGGTCGCCGTCCCCGTCGAAGGCGATACCGAGGTCTGCGCCGGTTTCCGTGACAGTCTCGATCAGGGTTTCCAAATTTTCCGGTACCGTAGGATCCGGATGGTGGTTTGGAAAATCGCCGTCTACTTCTGCAAACAGGATCCGATGGGTCCCTGGTAGAATTCGACACAGAGCTTCCACCGAGGGGCCGGCCGCGCCATTGCCGCAATCCCAGACTACTGAGAGCGACCGCTTGATCCGGTTCCCTTGTATCAGGCGCGAGACATAGGCAGCGGCGATATTGTCGTCGACCATGGTTCCCGACCCGGCGGCGCAATTGCCCGTGGCCGCAAGCGCGCCTAAGCCTTGAATATCGACGCCAAAGAACGGGCTGGTGCCGAGCATCATCTTAAAGCCGTTATAGTCCGGCGGATTGTGCGAGCCGGTCACCATGACGCCCGCGCTGGTACTAAGGTGATGAACCGCAAAATACAGCTCGGGTGTCGCACAGCCGCCGATCCGGTGCACGGTAAGGCCGGTCGAGGCGAGACCCTCGGCCAAGGCTTGTTCCATGGCCGGGGAGCTGTGCCGACCATCGCGCCCGGTCGCCACGCTGGTGCCGCCGTTCTCGATTATCCGGGTTCCAAAGGTTCGCCCGATGGCGCGAGCGTCAGCCTCGAATAATGTGTCGCCGACAACGCCGCGTATATCGTATTCACGCAGCAGAGTCGGGTGAAAGACATGATGATCGCTCATGCCGAGATCTCCATGCCGACGGCGCTGCGGCCGATGCAACTATAAGAAAAGCCAGCGGCGACCATTTCCTCGGGATTGTAGACATTGCGCAGATCGACCATGACCGGCTTACGCAGCAGCGCTTTAACTCGCGCGAGATCGAGTCCGCGAAATTCGTTCCACTCGGTGAGCAGCGCGACGGCGTCGGCTTCCTCCATGGTCGCATAAGCGTTCTCGCACCACGCGACGTCCGGCAGGAGCTGTCCCGCCTCTTCCATGCCTTCGGGATCATAGGCCCTGACGGCTGCGCCGGCGGCCTGCAGCGCCGGAATAATATCCAAGCTAGGAGAGTCGCGCATGTCGTCGGTGTTCGGCTTGAAGGTCACGCCGAGAACGGCGATCGTCTTACCGGTCACGTCACCGCCGCAGGCATTGATGATCTTCGCTGCCATGTTTTTTTTGCGCCGGTTATTTATGTCGACCACCGTCTCAACGATACGCAGCGGCGCGCCGACTTCCTGAGCCGTGCGGACCAGGGCCAGGGTATCCTTGGGAAAGCACGACCCGCCATAACCAGGTCCAGGGTGCAGAAACTTGCTGCCGATCCGGCCATCGAGGCCAATCCCCTTGGCGACGTCATGGACGTCGGCGCCGACCTTCTCGCAGAGATCGGCAATCTCGTTGATGAAGGTGATCTTCGTCGCCAGAAACGTATTGGCGGCGTATTTGGTCAGCTCACTGGTTTCCAGTGAGGTGAAGACAATCGGCGTTTCTATCAGGAACAACGGTCGGTATAGCGCCCGCATGACTTGGCGTGCTTGATCGCTGTTGGCGCCGATAACTACCCGGTCAGGCCGCATGAAGTCGTTGATTGCCGCACCCTCGCGCAGGAATTCGGGGTTTGAGCAGACATCGAATTCGGCGTCCGGGCGAACCCGGCGGATGATCGCTTCGACTTCGCGCCCGGTACCAACCGGTACCGTCGATTTCGTGACGATCACCGTATATCCGGTGATCGCTTCGGCGATTTCCTCGGCGGCGGCGTGGACGTAACTCAAATCCGCGTGTCCGTCGCCGCGACGACTGGGCGTACCGACGGCGATGAACACCGCATCCGCGCCGGTGACGGCCCTTTTTAAATCGGTGGTAAAGGTCAGGCGGCCAGCCTTGACATTGCTGGCGACTAGGTCTTCCAATCCAGGTTCGAAAATAGGTACGTCACCCCGCTTGAGGCTGTCGATCTTCGACACGTCCCTGTCGACGCAGATGACATCGACGCCAAATTCAGAAAAACAGGCGCCAGTCACCAATCCGACATACCCGGTCCCTATCATCGTGATTCGCATAGGGCGGTCCTGTTCAGCAGAAGGATTTGAGAATACGCGAGACGTCGTCCCGCATGTCGTCACGATCGAGTGCGTAGGCAATATTGGCTTCCAGGAAGCCGACCTTGCTGCCGCAATCGAACCGCCGGCCGGCGAACCGGAAACCATTGAAAGGTCCTGATCCAAGCTGGCGAGCAAGCGAGTCGGTTAATTGAATTTCGCCACCGGCGCCACGCTCGAAGCGACCGAGGTCCTCGAACACGCTGGGTTGAAGGATATACCGGCCGACGACCGCTAGGTTCGAGGGGGCTTCCGCCGCCGGTGGCTTTTCCACTAGGCCGCGAACTTCTATCAAACGGCCCTGAATGGTGCCGGGGGCGATCACGCCGTAGGATGATATGTCCACGTCTGGCACTTCCATCACCGCGACCATATTCCCGCCGACGTCGTTATAGGCTTCGATCATTTCCTTGAGGCAGCCGGTTTTACCAAGAATCAAGTCATCGGCGAGCAGGACAGCGACCGGTTCCATGCCGACGAAATTCCGGGCGCACCAGACTGCGTGGCCAAGGCCCAGGGGTTCCAACTGCCGGGTATAGGCGATTTGACCCGGTCCCGGGATCGTTGCCTTGACCATCGCCAGGGCTTCACCGCGGTGGCGTGATTTCAACATCGTCTGCAATTCATAGGCATGATCGAAGTGATCCTCGATCGCGGTCTTGCCGCGGCCGGTGACGAAGATAAATTCCTCAATGCCGGCCTCGCGCGCTTCCTCGACCGCGTACTGGATCAGTGGCTTGTCGACAACCGGTAGCATTTCCTTGGGCATCGACTTCGTCGCTGGAAGGAACCGGGTGCCAAGGCCTCCGACGGGGAAGATTGCCTTGCGTATGGGAACGGGCATGTAAACTCCAGGCGTGGTCGGTATCGCCAAAGTGAAGGCCAGGGTCGCGGCAAATCACGGTTAGGCATCCAGGGCCACCGAGCCGGGTAATGCCATATCCGAGCGTTGAAGCCAAGCCAGCCATTAGGGTGTGCTGAGAAGTACCTCTTTGGCTTGATTGATTTGGGCGGCCAGGAAGGTCGAGCCGCCACGGTCGGGATGGTTCGCCAATATCAGCCGGCGATGGGCCTCGCGAATGCTTCTCTCGTCTGCGCTTGCATCGAGGCCGAGAATTTCCAGCGCCTGGGCCCGGCTCATCGTGCCGCCCGGCATGGCTCCGCCGGAACGTCCGGCCGGGCCGGCTTCGGAAAATCGCCAATCGTCACCATGGGCCCGGTCGATGAAGCTCTCTAGCAGTTGTATGGATTGGGGATCCGACTGACATTCTCTCAACAGGTCGAGCAATGCCTCCAGGCTCATCTCCTCCAGCTGCTGGCCGGCGTGCTGGCCATTGGTGACCGTACCGGACATGGCGCCGGTGTCGTGGTCCAGGACCATATCCAGGAAAGCCGAGTGTACCGTTGAGGTTTGCCCGGGGCTCGGCCCAGCAGCGGTCTTGGCGGCATTGCGAAAGTGTCGGACGATCCGGCGCCAGCGCATCAGTGCCGGCAGCAGGAACAATCCTGCGGACCATAGATAAGTGGGGTTCCCCTTCGCCACCAGGGCGATGACCCCCAGGGCGATGACGATGATCAGGGTCCATTTGAGGACAAAGCGTAGTTTTGTCGGCTCAGTGTTCAACAACCAGTAACCGGCTAAGCCGATACCTATGGCTAGACACACGCCGAGGACGAGAAGATGCAGCATGGGCAAGTGTTCAACTCCGCATCTGGTGAGTTAGCCGCAGAGCTTCGCCGCCCTTGCGCTTGGAGTAATTTTCCAAGGCCCGACGTCCGCCGGCGGCATAGACCGCGACCGCCGCCAGTAGTTCACGAAGCTGGCGGGCGCTGGAGGCGTCGAACGGGCAATACGCGCCCTTGGTGAGGTGCGCAACCTGCTCAAGTCCACGCCTAGCGATCGGGTCTCCCCCTTCATGAAAGCAGAACACCGGCACCCCTAGTATGCCCAGTTCGCCGGCCGCGTGGCAGACTTTGTCGATATCCTCCTCAAAGGAATCGCCGACGAAGATCAAGGCTTGGATTTGCTCTTTGCGGGTTTCCGTGACGGCATGGCGCAACAGCCGTTCGATCTGGGTTTGGCCGCCAAGACAATGCACGCGGGTCATCTCATGCAGTAATTTGGTTGAATCCGTCATCCACTTGGTCGCGCGAAACTCCCCGAAGCCTCGATAATAGGCAAGTTGAATCTCCAGGCCGCCAAGCTCGGAGGTTTCCTGAAACATCTCACCCTGAAGGTGGCAGGCTCTATCCCAACTGGGCTCGCGGCTGGCGGTGGCGTCCATGGCGAAGATCAGCCGACCACGCTTCCCGATGCTGACCGGTGGCGGCATTTGCCGGACTTTGCCCAGGAAGGCGTCGATCTCGCTTGTCGGAGACTTTTTGGATTGTCCGACGAAAGCGTCGATCTCGGATTGTGCGGAAGCGGTACGCGGTTTTAACGGCGCGTTCGCCTCAGTTTCCCCCAAATCCTTTTGTTTGCCGGCCATCACGGTGTCCGTCCGGTTGGTTTCCCCCCTATTATGTTGGTTTAAATAGCCTGAAATCCAGAGATCATCTTGATCGAGGCGAATGGTGAACGGGCGAGGGGTCGATGAGCGGTTGTAAAATTCACCTAGCAGTGCCGTCGAATGGCCAGCGGGTTGCTGAGATGGCTGCGGCGTTATCGGCCCATGAAGGAGAATCGCCGCCGCCTTTTGATGCCGATTCCTTCCGTCGCTATGGCTTCGGCGCGGAACGACGGTTTGACCTGACGCTGGTCGAAGACCAGGGTCAGGTTATAGGCTATGCGTTGTTTTGTGATTCGTTCCATGTCGGCGTCGGTACGCCGGGCTGAGATTGGTCGGCGCGCTCTCGCGAATTTGTCTGGAACGCGGGGGCCTCTGGATCATCTGGCAGTGCCAGCCCGGCAATGTTGAAGCGTTGGAATTTTACGACCGCATCAATGGGCGCCGATCCACCGCCGCCAATTTCGAGTTGGCCGGTGATGCCCTGGCGGCAATCGCCGACACGGTTCCGGGGACCGATTGACGTTTAACCCAGCTCTTACTGGGCTACGCCCATGCTGTCGCCCTCGGCGCCACTGGCCGCCTGGCGGCTGGGTAGTTGTAAAGCATTGATCAGCCCCCGGACCTCCTGACGGGCGGCGATGTGGCTGAGCTTCGGTTTACCGAAATCGCCGATCTCGAAGGTGTCCAACATCGTCAGGCCGCGCAGGAACAGCTCTCGAAAGATCACCCGCTCGGAAAAGCCAGGGGCGATCCTGAAACCGATCCGTTTAGACAAATCCTCCATAACCCGTGCCATGTTGATCTTGTTGCGTGCGTTGATGCTGGATAGCCGGTTGCGGAGCACGATCCAGTCGATGGTCCCGCCATCGCGTCTTGCACGAATCTTGCGTTGCTCCCACACCATCTCGGAATAGACGCTTGGGTGTTGCACCATGACGGTGCTCCCGTCGACATTGGCCAGAAGATCGAGGTCGATGAAGCTGTCATTGATCGGCGTGACTAGCTTGTCAGCGTAGGAGGTGGCGAGCCTGCCTAGATAGGTGTCGGTGCCCGGACAATCCACGACAATATAGTCGACCTGTGCGCGCAGCTTGGTGAGTACGGCCTCCAGGCGCGCCTTGTCTTCCACCTCGGCTTCGTCGCGCATGGGACGGTCGCTGCGGGACAGGGACACGTGCTGCGGCATCGGCAGCCTCAAAGCCTCGCGTTTGACTGTCTGGGCCCGATTTGAGAGGTAGCGCGTCAAGGTCCATTGCCGGCTGTCAATGTCGAGTGACCCTACTTTGAAGCCAAGTCGCAACAGGCCAACGATGACGTGCATAGCCGTGGTTGACTTACCGGAACCGCCTTTCTCGTTGCCGAAGACGATCACTGTCGCTGGCAGCGCATCCCGGTCACCGGCGGTCTTACCGGGCGTTGCTTCGCCGGGCCTGGCTTGGACGGTGGACGAGGCGTCGGACGGACTCAAATTTTATGCTCCAAGGGGTGGATGCAGGAGCCTTTTACTTAGACGGCTTGCCGGGGTGGGTAAAGCCTGCACGGCGGCCTTAGGCCTTGCGAACCCAAACAGCGGTGTCATGAAACACAGCGCCGCCATTCGGTGGGCCAGGATCGGCGCTGACTAGGGCGTTGATGCCGATACCCTCTTCGAACGCCGCGTTCGGCCACACGCTTTCCACGACGATGACATTCGGCTGGACCCCATCGAACAGCGTGGCATGCAAAACCACGCTCCCTTGATCATTACCCAGCCGGACCCGGTCGTCCCTGGCGATGCCCAATTCGGCGGCAGCTGTGGAGTGCAGCATGACGGTGGGCCGGCCCTCCCGCTTCTGACTGGTTGGGGTCTCGGTGAAACTGGTATTTAGAAAATTACGGGCCGGCGAGGTGATCATCCGGAACGGACGTTCGTCGGTCGCTTCGTCAATGGTTCGGCAATGGTCCGGCAACGCCGGCAGCAGATGGCCGAGGGGCCCCATTGCCGACCAATCTGCACGAAATCGAAACCGCCCGCTCGGTGTAGGAAAGCCATTTTGAAAATGCGCGTCCTCGAAGCTGGGCTGCACATCGTGCCATTTCTTCACCAGCATTTCCTCGGCGCCGGGCCAGCCGGAATCGCGCAACGTGCGGTCGACCAACTCCCAGGCGGTCATCTTGAAACCTGGATGCGCCGCCCCTAGGCGTTTGGCGAGCTGGCTGTTGACCCAATGATTGGAGCGAGTTTCGCCTGCCGCCTCGATGATGGCCCGGTGAACCTGGATGTGCATTTGCCCGCCGGCTTGATACAGGTCGTCATGCTCTAGGAAAGTGGTCGCCGGAAGCACCACATCGGCGTGTTGAGCGGTTTCGGTCATGAATTGCTCGTGCACGCAAAGGAACAGATCTTCACGGCGCAATCCTCGCAGCACCCGGTGCGTGTCCGGTGCGACGGCTGCCGGGTTGGTGTTCTGGACCAGCATCGCGGTGACCGGCGGGCCCTTGCGAACGGTCTCATCCTCATAGGTTAAAACCGGACCGATGCGCGACATGTCTAGTGTCCGGATCGACGGGTCGATAGCGTCGGTTCCCTCGACCACGGCCTTGTTCCACTTGTAGACAATGCGGTTGGACCAGAAGGCGCCGCCACCGCGATGACGATATTTGCCGCCGACCGCCGCGATCGAGGCGACCGCATGCACTTGGCTCGGTCCATTGCGTGAGCGCGAGAAACCAAAGCCAATTCGGATATAGGTGCGGTCGGTGGCGCCGATCCGCTTCGCCAGTGTCTCGATTTGGCTTGCCGGAACGCCACTGATCGACGCGGCCCAAGCCGGCGTTTTGGTCTTGAGATGCTCTTCCAGAGCGCGCCAGTCGTCGGTGAATTGCTCCATGTAGGCGCGGTCGGCAAGTCCGTCGCGGAACAGAACATGCATGATCGCACTGGCGACCGCACCGTCGGTTCCAGGCTGCACGAGAACCAATTCGTCCGCTGCTTCGGCCGTTGGGCTGCGATAGGCGTCGACGACGACGAAATGCGCCCCGCGAGACTTACGGGCCTTGGTCACGTGGGTCATGATGTTGACCTGGGTGGAGACTGGGTTACCGCCCCACATGATAATCAGATCGGACTCGGCCATTTCGCGCGGGTCCGGGCCCATGGGGCCGCCAGCGCCGGCGGCCCAGCCATTGTGCACCAGATCGGTACAGATGTTGGCGGCCTGGCGGGAGTAGCGCATCACGTTGCGCAGCCGGTGAATGCCGTCACGTTGAACAATGCCCATAGTGCCGGCGAAATAATAAGGCCACACGGTCTCGGAGCCATGCTCGGCCGCCTTGGTCTTGAAGGCGTCGGCAACTCGGCCCAAGGCTTCGTCCCAAGAAGTCTCGGCGAACTTGCCCTCGCCTTTGGCTCCGGTGCGGATCAGCGGCTTCAACAACCGGTCCGGATGGTGCACCCGCTCGGCATAGCGCGCGACCTTGGCGCAGATCACGCCGGCGGTGTAATTGTTGCTTGCGGCGCCACGAACCCGACCGATGGTTCGGTCATCCAGGCGTTCGACCTCAAGCGAGCAGGTGCTTGGGCAGTCATGAGGACAAACGGAATGATGCAGATCGAACGGCATGGCGTTGCCCCAGGGTGGTGGCTTTAATTGAAGGATAGGCTTACACGAGAAGCGGCGCAACGTGGGATGGGCGCGCCAGGACTGACCCACGCGAGATCGGGTGATCTCGATGGACCGTCTATGCGGCAAGTGTAACGATCATCCTTCTCCTCTCAAGTGGGGGGCTTCTCTCAAGCCATCCGCGGCGTCTGCCGGAAAATCACAGGTGATTCCTGCTATGGACTATCTCGCTGTCTTCGCGTCGGCATTTCTCGCCGCGACGTTGTTGCCGGCGGCTTCCGAGGCGGTGCTCGCCGGAGCCTCGACGAGTGCCGAGGCCAATGTGTTGCTATTGCTCGGTGTTGCCAGCGTCGGGAACACCCTCGGTTCGGTAGTCAATTGGTTGCTTGGCCGGCTTCTTTGGCGGTGGCGGGAACACCGCTGGTTTCCGGCCACGCCGGCGTCTTTGGACCGGGCCTCGGCATGGTTTCGGCGATTTGGCGTCTGGTCTCTATTGTTCGCCTGGCTTCCGCTAGTTGGCGATCCGCTGACTTTGGCCGCGGGAGTGTTGCGGGTGAATTTCCTGCCCTTCCTAGTCCTGGTGACGCTGGGAAAGACAGCCCGTTATGCCGTCGTGCTTGGCGTGGTCGAGTTCGTTGTAGGATGACCGGGTCCGGATGCGGTGTCAGACTGTGCAAGGCGTTGGTTATTATGAATTCCCGCCTCCATGGAGCCATCTTTACACCGCGGATGGCTGAAGCAGAAATACGCAGCATCGCGGTACCCAAACGCTTGGTCAGAGCTTGTTGCCCCCGCACCTCTTTTGCCGTGAGTTGACGCCAACACGGGGAAGTCCTTAGTGCGTACATGCACGATGGCCGAGTGACCACCAGTTTGCACTTTCTAAGATCGGAGGTTCATCGAAAAATGGACGCTCATGATCTCGCCGCGACTGCAGGTTCAGTCCTAGTCCGGAAGGACGGCTGGCATGAGGAGTTTCACCCTGGTCAGAGCTAAAAATTAATCCACATTGATGCCGTAGAACGTCGCTGCGTTGCGTCGAAATATCTGGTCAAGCTCGTCCGGGGATAGGTCTTTCAGAATCTCCAGCATGCCCTCCAGCTGGGCCCGGTAGCCTATCCGCAATCCCGCCACTGGGAAGTTCGAGGCCCACATGCAACGCTTGACGTCAAAGATTTCAACCGCGTCCAATACCACACCGCGATTACCCTCGATGGTCCAGGGCGCGTCTTTTAGGCCGAACTCCGAAAGCTTTACCTGAACGTTCGGGCAGGCGGCGATCGTCTTCATCGCCTTTTTCCAAGCGACAACGCCGGCATCGCTGCGATCCCAGGGAAAGCCGGTGTGATTCAGTACCACGGGTAAATTTGGGTGTTGGCTGATCGCCTCGGCGGCCTCATCGAGGTGCCAGTATGGCACTCTCAGATCGTAGGTCAGCCCAAGTGTCTCCAGCACCGCCAGACCTTTGCGCCAAGCCGGGTCCTGGATGGTCCCGGGCGCGCCGGGTGTCATGGTGTCCGGTGTGAGCGACGTCACCGGCTTCGATCGCACGCCGCGAAACAACGGGTATTGCATATGGTCGCGCAGCACCGCTTCGCAATTGTCGGCGGCCAGCCAAACATGGCCGACGACGACGTTGGGCAGGCCATGGGTGGCGTTGATCGCATGTAGCCATTCGGTCTCCGCGACCTGCCGCCGACGGTCCCACTCGGCCTCGACATGGACAGTTGCCACAACCTCGAAACCCTCGGCGTCGCATCGGTAGTCGTCGGGGAGGTAGTTACGTTTCAAGGCGGAATAATCGCCAAGAAAGAAGGTGGTCTCCTCGTGGTCAGCCAGCCAGGGGTAGTAATTGCGTTTCAAATCCCAGAAGTGATGATGAGCGTCGACTATTTGCATCGGCTGACGGCTCCGGTCTGCTGGTTGTGCCGATTATTCGGCCGGGTTGGCGTCAATGTCGGTGATCGGGACCGCCTTGGGTAATCTTCGGCTCTCCCGCAAGCTTAGGGTCGCATGGATCGCCAGGACGATGATAATCAACCCGCCGCCGACAATGGTTTGCAGTGGCGGTTCTTCGGTGATCACCATCCAAACCCAAAGCGGCCCGAGGATGGTCTCGATCAACAGAATTAGGCTCACTTCCGGGGCTGAAATGTAGTGGGGTGCGCGGGTGAGAAAGACGAAGGATAGGGGCAGAAGAATGAGGCCGAGAACGGCCAATAGGCCAAACTGTTGGGGCTCGAGATAAAGATCGCTCGCCAGGCCTGCGCCGATGAGGCAGACAAAGATTCCGGCGATGCCGATGGCTGGCGACATATCTACCGGCCGGCCAAGGCGTACTAGGACGAAATAAATCCCCAGCCCAACTGCCGAGATCAATGCCGCGACATTGCCGAACAGATTCTCGGTGTGGAGTTCCCCAATAAACACCATGCAGATCCCGAGGGTGGAAAATACTGTCGCGATCCAGGTTCGCCTCGGAACCCGTTCGTGCAGGAAGGCGACGGAGAACACTGCCGCGAACAGCGGCGCGGTCGCTAGGATGACCAAGGTGTTGGCGACCGTCGTGCTCTGGACCGAAAGTTGAAAAAACACGTTGTTGACGGCGAACAGCAAAGCGATCAACAAACCGAGCCAGCCGATCGCATAGGTCCGCGCCGCGGCCGCGACACCAAAACGCAACACCATGATCACGATCATTCCGACCGTTATCAATCCGCCGCGCCAGGCGATGAAGGTCCAGGGATCAGCGTCGACCAACCGGATAATCAACGTGTCAGGCGATAGCAACAACACTCCCAAAATTCCAAGAATAAGACCTTTGGCGTGATTGGAGGCTGTCGACGGTACGCGCATGCGATGAATTTCCCATATCTTCTGGTCGCGGGGCCTCAAGGAGCCAGCGGGCAGTTTATCGGCGCCGTCGCGTCCCCGCCATCACCTTGATGGGGTTGGGGATCCGTTTGGCGCCTTTGCCTTGAAATTAGGTGGGTCGAGCCGTGTGCCGCAATATGCGGCATCGCTCGGCCAACGCTCCGCCCCTCCGTTCGGCTTCGGTGAGGATCAAATCCAACCCGTCATGCCGATTGGACGCCATCAGGGCCGACCTATTTTTGAGTTTCTGCACGACGGCCGGGTTTAACCCTCATCCAACCAAAGCGTCCAGTCCCGATAGGTTGACAGCCTCTCCTGGCCTCAGTATGTTCCGCGGCCTTATCAGACTAGAGCTGGACGAGATCGATTATGAAGGTCGCCAATTCTCTGAAGACGCTCAAGACCCGGGACCGCAATTGCCGGGTCGTCCGTCGCAAGGGGCGTGTCTACGTCATCAACAAAGTGAACCCTCGCTTTAAGGCTCGCCAGGGCTGATTGTTTTCGGTGGGTTATAAGGGGCGGCCGTCGGATGACGAGCCGCCTTTTGTCGTCCGACTGGAAACCCCCCACTTTTGCCATGGAATGGCTTTCGTTTTTCAGGGAGTGATCCCGGCTTTTCATGGAGCGGAAAGCATCACCTGCCTTCGAGCGGCGCGGCTGTGATAGATTATAGGTCTTGTGAGCGGAGGAGCCGCTCCCTCGTCACGGAGGCCGCTCGATGTTGATGCCCAAGCCTGACTCCTCGATCATCGCCCGCCGCGCCGAGATCATCGAGCGACTGCGACAGATCGTACCGGGCGAGGGCGTGATCGCCGAACAGGACGAAATGCGGGTCTACGAATCCGACGGGCTGTCGGCGTATCGGCAGATGCCGATGATTGTCGTGCTGCCGGAAAAAACGGAACAAGTTGCCGAGATTTTGGCTTATTGCCATGGCGAGGGAATCAAAGTGGTCCCACGGGGGGCCGGCACGTCGCTGTCGGGAGGTGCGTTGCCATTGGCCGATGCGGTGTTGCTTGGCTTGGGCAAGTTCAACCGCGTTCTGGACGTCGATTTCAAAAACCGCGCCGTCGTCACCCAGCCCGGCGTCACCAATCTCGGGATCACCCATGCGGTGCAGCATGATGGCTTCTATTACGCGCCCGATCCATCGAGCCAGATCGCCTGTTCCATCGGCGGCAATATCGCCGAGAATTCCGGCGGCGTGCACTGCCTCAAATACGGCCTCACAACCAATAACGTACTGGGAATCGAGTTCGTCACCATCGAGGGCGAGGTGATGCGGATCGGCGGCAAGCACCTGGACTCCGAGGGCTATGACCTGCTCGGTTTGATGACCGGTTCGGAAGGCCTGTTGGGCGTGGTGACCGAGGTGACGGTGCGGATCCTGAAGAAACCTTCGACCGCCCGGGCGCTGCTGGTTGGGTTTGCCTCCAGCGAGGAGGCGGGGGCTTGCGTGGCCCAAGTGATCGGCGCCGGCATCATCCCCGGTGGTATGGAGATGATGGACAATCCCGCGATTAACGCGGCCGAGGACTTTGTCGGCACCGGGTATCCACGCGACGCTGCGGCGCTACTGATCGTTGAACTGGACGGCCCGGAGGTCGAAGTTAACCATCTCATTGGTCGGGTCCGCGAGGTTGCCGAGGCTAACGGCGCCACGTCGCTCCGGGTCAGCGAGAACGAGGCGGAGCGCGACGCGTTCTGGGCTGGACGAAAATCAGCCTTCCCCGCCGTTGGCCGGATCACGCCTGACTATATGTGTATGGACGGCACGATCCCACGCAAGATGCTGCCGGAGATTTTGCGCCGGATCAGTGCGCTATCCGAGAAGCACGAGATGCGGGTCGCCAATGTCTTTCACGCCGGTGACGGCAACCTGCATCCCTTGATCCTGTTCGACGCCAATCAGCCAGGCCAGTTGGAAACCGCCGAGACCTTTGGCGGCGATATTCTGAAAGCGTGTGTCGAGCTTGGCGGCGTGCTGACCGGAGAGCATGGTGTGGGGATCGAAAAGCGTGACCTGATGGGCGAGATGTTCACCGAGGTCGATCTGAATCAGCAACAGCGGGTCAAATGCGCGTTTGATCCCAAGAATCTGCTCAATCCTGGCAAGGTCTTCCCGCAATTGCACCGGTGCGCCGAGCTTGGCCGAATGCATATCCACAAGGGTCAGATGCCCTTCCCGGATATTCCGAGGTTTTGAGGATGGGTGTCGATCAAATGCCGGTGCATCCCGCCATTCCGTCGTGCCCTCTTCGAGTGGGCAGGCGCTGATGGCGTCCATCTTCAAGCCGACCGATGAGGCTCAGGTGTTGGACGCAGTCGCTTGGGCGATCAGTGCCGAAGCACCGCTGGAGGTCCTGGGACGGGCCAGCAAGCGCGGTCTCGGGCGGCCGTTCCAGGCTGATCACACGCTCGACCTCTCGGGGCTCTCGGGCATCAATTTTTATGAACCGGAGGAGCTGGTCCTGTCGGCGAAGCCAGCGACGCCGCGTGCCGAGATTGAGGTTGTTCTGGCCGAACGCGGCCAGATGCTGGCGTTTGAGCCGATAGATACCGGCCCGCTGTTCGGGCTGCCAGCGGATCAGGGCAGTATCGGTGGCACTTTCGCCTGCAATCTTTCGGGGCCGAGGCGGATCAAGATGGGTGCGGCTCGAGACCATTTACTCGGCTTTAACGCGGTTTCTGGACGCGGCGAGGCGTTCAAGTCAGGCGGTCGGGTGGTCAAGAATGTCACTGGCTATGATCTTTCCAAACTGATGACTGGGTCGTTCGGCACCTTGGCGGCCGTCACCGAATTGACCTTCAAGGTTCTACCGGCGCCGGAGAAGACCTATACTGTGTTGCTGTTGGGCCTGGATGATGGCGCCGCGACACGGGCGATGGCGGCGGCGATGAACAGCGTCCATGAGGTGGCCGGTGCGGCGCATCTGCCGGCTGGAATCTCCGGACGTTCTTCGGTTCCCTATGTCGCAAATGCCGGGGGAGCGATTACCGCGTTGCGCCTGGAGGGCTTTGGACCGTCGGTCGAACAGCGATGCCGCGAACTGAAGGATGAACTGGCCGGGTTTGGCGCGATCGAGGAATTGCACAGTCGGAACTCCGTCAAGTTCTGGGCCGAGGTGCGCGACGCGGTGTACCTTGCGGAGCCGGCGGACCGTTTGATCTGGCGATTGTCAGTCCCGCCTTCGGCTGGTCAAGGCGTGGTCGCGGCTTTAGCCATGGGTCGGGACGTCGAGGTTTTCTACGATTGGTCCGGCGGCCTGATCTGGCTTTCGCTGCCGCCAAGTGATGACGCGGAGCACATAGCCGTGCGTGCCGTCGTCGCGCCGAGTGGAGGCCATGCGACCTTGGTTCGAGCGCCGGCGAATATTCGGGCGGCGGTCCCGGTCTTCCAGCCCCAACCAGCGCCACTGGCGGCGTTATCAGCGCGGGTCAAGGACAGTTTCGATCCACGGCGCGTACTCAATCCAGGCCGCATGGTCGCAGGAATTTAAAGAGACCCAATGCAGACACATTTCACCCTAGCGCAGCTCGCCGACCCGAATATCAAAGCCGCTGACAGTATTCTCAGATCCTGTGTGCATTGCGGGTTCTGTACCGCGACCTGCCCGACTTACGTGCTGCTCGGCGACGAACTCGACAGCCCACGCGGCCGGATCTACTTGATTAAGGACATGCTGGAAAACGATCGACCGGCCACGGCCCAGGTCGTCAAGCATCTCGATCGATGCCTTTCATGTCTGTCCTGCATGACCACCTGTCCGTCGGGCGTGAACTACATGCATCTGGTGGATCACGCGCGAAAACGGGTCGAGCAGACGTTCCGGCGTCCGGCATTTGATCGCTGGTTGCGCGGTTTACTGGCACTGATCCTGCCATCGCCGACGTTGTTTCGCTTGGCGTTGGCCGGGGCATGGTTGGCCAAGCCTTTGGCGCCTTTGGTTGGCAATGCCTTTGGCGGACGGCTCCGGGCGATGCTCAAGCTGGCGCCGAGCACCCTTCAGCCGCCAAGCCGGGTCGACTGGCCTCAGGTGTTTCCCGCCGAGGGCAAGCAGCGGACCAGGGTGGCTCTGTTGTCCGGCTGCGCACAGCGGGTTTTGGCGCCGGAGATCAATGAGGCGACGGTGCGATTGCTCACCCGCCATGGGGTTGAGGTCGTGGTGGTCAAGGGCGCCGGCTGCTGTGGGTCACTCAACCATCATATGGGCAACGAAGCGCCAGCGCTGATGGCGGCGCGGGCCAATATCGATGCCTGGTCAACCGAAGCGGTGCTGCGCGGGCTGGATGCCGTGGTGACCAATGCGTCGGGCTGCGGCACCACGATGAAGGATTATGGCTGGATGCTTCGCGAGGACCCGGCCTATGCGGCTAAGGCGGCGCACATCGCCTCGATCACCCGTGATATCGTCGAGGTGATGGAAGAGATCGGGATTGTTGCACCGGCGATCCAGACCGGCCAGTCGGTCACCTATCACTCGGCGTGTTCGATGCAGCATGGCCAGCAGATCAAGTCTGCGCCGCAAACCTTGCTGCGCCAGGCTGGTTTCACCGTCAAGGATGTGCCCGAGGGCCACCTGTGCTGTGGTTCCGCCGGGACCTATAACATCCTGCAACCGGAGATCGCTGAACGCCTGCGGCAGCGTAAGCTGACCAATATCGCGATGACGGATCCCGAGATAATCGCGACCGGTAATATCGGCTGCATGACCCAGCTTTCTAGTGTGGCTGGCGTGCCGGTACTGCATACGGTGGAGTTGCTGGACTGGGCCACCGGCGGTCCGACACCGCGCGCTATGGGCGAGGGCAACCTGCCGATCAGGTGACCGTCAGATTAGCTTCGCCCTCTTGGTTCCGGACCGGACTGGCGTCATACTAAGCAGATGCGGACCCTCCTGACCCCGTTCCTGGTTCTCCTCGCTCTTGCCGGGAATCTGGCCGTAGCGTGGGCCGACCAGAAAGACCCCCGGCTTCTGGCTTTGTTCGTCGGGCTGGAAGCGGCGGTGGATGTCGATCAAGCGCAATCTATCGAGCAGAAAATCTGGCTGATTTGGATCGACCACGACGACCCGAAGATCGACGCGTTGATGCAGGTTGGGAACCAGCTGATGGTGCCCGGCGAGTATCAGCGCTCGCTCGCCGCGTTCAACCAAATCATTGCCGAGGCGCCGGGTTTCGCCGAGGGCTGGAACAAGAGGGCGACCATTCTCTATTTGCTCGGGGATTTTGAGGGATCGGTCCGGGATATTGAGCGCACCCTGGCGCTAGAGCCTCGACATTTCGGTGCCCTAGCGGGACTGGGACTGATTTACCGGGCTATAGAAAAGCCGGAAAGCGCGCTGAAAATCTTTGAGAAAGTCCTAGAGATCAGCCCACAATCGCTCGGCGCCCGGCTGCATATCAAACAGTTGCGCAAGGCATTATCGGGTGAGAAACTTTAATCACTTCGCGCAAACCTTCCTCAGTGCGCGCCAGCCTTCCGGAGAAAGCGCCTGGTTGCGGCCTGTCCCTTGCTCTAGGGCGATTTGCCGCCGGCCCTGGTTGCTGGGATGAGTGGACAGCCATTCCAAGTTAACCATCATCTTTTGCAACCCCTCGGGGAGCTTGGCCTCGCGGTTAAAGAAATCTGCTATGCCCTGGGTCGTGATACCAGCGTCGTTGAGGGCGTTGATCGCGATGTCATCCGCTGCCGCCTCGTCATCGCGCGAATAGCTGAAGGTGATCACCAGTGCGGCGACCGACTCAAAACCCAAACCGCCTCCGAAAATCGCATCGACGACAGCTGACAACAGACCTCGGCGAAAATATGCCTCGGTTGGATGGTTGAGCTTCATATGCCCAAGCTCATGGGCGATGATCCCGGCAACCTCGGCGGAGGATTCGGCTGTTTCGATCAATTTTTCCGTCAGCACCATGTGCCACCCAGGCAAGGCAAAGGCGTTGACCATGGGAAATTGGGTGACATGAATGGCGATATCTTCGTCGACGCCGACCGTACTCGCGAGTTGATCCACCAGCCCTTTAAGGGCCTGCGTGCCGGCCTCGGCGATGCATAGGCCGGCCGGCTCGAATATTTGCTGTACCGTCCTGGCCCCCACCGCGCGCTTGGTCGTGTCCGGAACCAGGAAGCCGAAGACGCTGGAAACCGCCGGCACGAGGACGAAGATCACGGCCATCACGGCAACAAGCGTACCGGTAATCGCGGCCCAGCGGCGTAGGCGCGAACGTCGCAGGAACGGTGGATCTAGCACCTCTGGGGCATGGCGCCTGAGTCGATCGATCAGGGTGGGCTCGACGAGCACTAGCCTGGCGCCGGAATGATTGTTTGGCCGAAGCGCGACATGCTCGGCGGGAAGGAATGGCTGGATCCGGCGGCTGAGCGTATAGGGGCATTCCACCGGCGCGCCGCCGTCCAGGAGGGTGATGGTGAAGTGCGCGGTGTGGAAGGTGACGGTGACCGGGTGTTTGAGGGCGGTGTGACCATCGAAGAAATAGGCGGCATCGGAGGCGCCCCGGGCGCTGGATTGATCGTCAAACTGATCGCTAGACAATTTCGAAGCCTCCGCCAAGTTCCTCGCCGACATTGGTCGGGTCATAGGCTTCCTGAAGCAGCGCCTCCACCGAGATTTCCCTGTTGATCCGAAAGCAATTGCAAATCAGTTCGATCTTGCGGATCCATGTCAGCGGCCAGAGCAACCCGAGTGAGAACACTATCAGCGCCCAATTGCCCGCGGCATAGCGCAGTAACTGCCAACCGGTGACGTCATAGGCGACGTCGATCTGGTCCTCACCGATCAAAACCGATTGCGCTGCCGCCCGATAAAATTTTGCCCAATACCAGGCGAACGGCGCTAGGGCGAACGGAGCAAGAAGCAATCCGGTGATAAAATCGATCCCCACCGCGGTGCCTGGAGTGAAGACCGAAGTGCCAGAGATTGCTCCGGTAAAAGTCGAAATAACGAAAGAGAATAGCAAAATAAAACCCAGAACCATCGACAAAAGCGAGCACAGAAAAAATCGACCATACAGGTTTCTGGAACTCAGTGAGGATCGAACTTTCAAACCACCAAAGCTCAAACAGTTCAGCTTGTAGCGCATGAGAAAGGCGTGTGCGTAGGGGTAAAGAATGCCGCCGGTGAACGCCACGCCGGCTGCCAATAGCAAGGCGCGCCCGGCGAAATCGGTGGCGTTTCCGTTAACCCTTGCTCTAATGCCGCGCCAGCTTGTCCGATTGGCCCGGTAGCGAAAACGCAAAAAAATAGCGACTTCGACAATCCAGTAAAAACCCACAGCCGTGATGAAGCCGATAATCTGTTCCAGGGTGAACAGTCCCATGGACTGGAGTGCGAAATTTAGCCCGGCGATGATCAGGGTCACCGGAAGCACGATATAGAACATGACTTTCAAAAAGCCGATGAACAACTCCCACCCACTGCCGGTGTATTCGAACGGATCATCCAGAAGCACGACGCGCGACCAAAGTTGCCGGCGAATCCGGGTCATTCCCCAGAAGCGATAGACCGTCAGGGTCAACAGCGAGAGAACGACCGTGGTGACATAGGCGACCCAAAGTTGCCCGAAGCCACCGGGAATGTGAGTCAGTTGTATCGGGAGATCGGGCCCTATGGGGCGCTCCGGTTGCCCCCAAGGCCCCACCGGAACCTTGGGCGGGGGCGGAAACCCGGGCGTGAGATCATCGTCCGACAGAGTTCCATCCTCCGGCTCAAAAATGTTGTCTGACGCTAGGCGATCGGGCTTCGCCTCACAACCTCTTGCGTTTTTCGGCCAGTGGTATTCTCTTGGGTACTCATCGTTCCCCCGTCTCGCCGGAGAACCGACCGTCATGTCTGAAGCTTTTGATCTCGTCATACGAAATGGTCAGGTGATGACCCCTGGCGGCCTGGTCGAGGCCGATATCGGTATTTCCGGGGGCAAGATAGCTGCGATCGGCGCATTGGCCGATGCGCCGAGCGCCGATAGTCTGGATGCGGCTAGGCTGCATGTGCTGCCGGGTGTGATCGACACCCAGGTGCATTTCCGCGAACCCGGCTTAGAACACAAGGAAGACATCGCCCACGGCACCAAGGCGGCGATCAAGGGCGGGGTGACGGCAATCTTTGAGATGCCGAATACCAGTCCCTTGACCCTGGACGAGGCGACACTCAAGGACAAGCTAGACCGGGCCGCCGCGACCGGCTGGTGTGACCACGCCTTTTTCATGGGTGGCAATCATGAGAACGCCCACCGATTGGCGGAGTTAGAGAAACTTCCGGGTTGCGCTGGGGTGAAGATCTTCATGGGTAGTTCCACCGGCACTTTGTTGGCCAAGGATGACGAGGTGATCGCTGCCGTGCTTGCCAACGGGACAAGGCGGGTCTCGGTCCATGCCGAGGACGAGGACCGGCTGATCTCGCGGCAGAACATCGCGACCGAGGCGGAGAGCGTAGAGGCGCACCCGGATTGGCGCGATGTTGAATCAGCGGTACGGGCGACGAAACGTATCGTCAAGTTGGCGCGCGAGGCGGGACGGCGGGTGCACGTTCTACATATCTCTTCCGCCGACGAGATGGAAATCCTGGCGAAACACAAAGATCTGGTGACCGTCGAGGTAACCCTAAACCACCTGACCATGGCGGCGCCGGAATGCTATGAGCAGCTGGGCGCCTTTGCCCAAATGAACCCCCCGGTACGCGACGCCCAGCATCGCGACGGCCTCTGGGAGGCGGTGCGCAACGGCATTGTCGATGTCTTCGGCTCTGATCATGCGCCGCACACTATCGAGGAGAAGGAACGGCCCTATCCCTCCAGCCCCAGTGGCATGCCAGGGGTGCAAACCTCCCTGCCGTTGCTGCTTGATCACATGAATGCCGGGCGTTTGTCGCTGCAGCGGGTGGTCGACCTGACTTCGGCTGGGCCGCAGAGGATTTTTGGGATCGCCGGCAAGGGACGGATCGCGGTTGGCTATGACGCTGATTTCGTTCTCGTGGACCTCGCCGCGAAGCGGGAAATTACCGACGACTGGATCGCCAGTAAATGCGGCTGGACCCCGTTCGACGGGATGAATGTTACGGGATGGCCGATTGCCACGGTGCTACGTGGCGCCATTATGATGCGGGATGACGAGGTTCTCGGTGCTCCGGGCGGCCAACCGGTCCGTTTTGTCGAGGCCATGGGAACGACCTGACAATGGCGCCCAGTGGCTCTGCGCGCGGCCGGGGGCTCGATCGGGTGATGGACACTACGATCGGCGATGCCTTTCGGGCTACCGTGGATCGATATCCCGACGGGGGATTCATTGCGGTCCCGTCCGCCGCGGGCAGGGGCTATCACGAGGCCGGCATTGAGTTCACCTATGGCGAGGCGGCGATTGCCGTCGATGCCCTGGTTGCACGGTATCGCGAGGCCGGTTATGGCCATGGTCACCGGGTCGCATTGGCTCTCGACAATCGCCCAGAGCATGTGCTGCACCGAGTGGCGTTGAACAGCCTTGGCATCTCCTGTGTGCCAATCAACCCGGATTATCGCAGCGCCGAAATCGCCTATCTCCTGGAGCATTCCGACGCGGCATTGGTCGTGCACCTGGCCCGGCATGGCGAAACCATCGCTACCGCCATTGCCGAGATCGCCAGACCCGTGCGCAGTTGGTGCTTTGAGGCAAATGAAGACGCCTTTCCGCTGGTGATCGGCCCGGCGTCCGGAGGGGTTCCCGGCCCGGCTACCGAAGGGCATTTGCTCTACACCTCCGGGACGACCGGCCGGCCCAAGGGTTGTGTTCTTTCGCATCAGTACGAATTGATGTGCGGCGCCTGGTACGCCTCCCTGGATGGCTTGTTCTCCTTCCGGCTAGGCGTGGAGCGGGTCTACAATCCGCTGCCGCTGTATCATGTGAATTCCGGCATTGTATCGATCTTGGGCATGATGTTGATCGGAGGCTGTCAAATTCAACCCGATCGTTTCCATCCCCGGTCCTGGTGGCGCGATGTGGTCGAGACAAAGGCCAGCGTCATCCACTACCTCGGCGTGGTGGCACCGATGTTGCTGAACCAGCCGGATGACCCGCTGGAACGGTCGCACAACGTTCGCTTCGGCTTCGGCGCGGGGGTCGAGCCGGATCTGCATGCGGTCTTCGAGGAACGCTTCGGTTTTCCGTTGATCGAGGTTTGGGGCATGACCGAGATGTGCCGGGTGTTGGCTGCCAACAACGAACCGAGGAAGCGCGGCACTAGGGCGATGGGCAAACCGGTGCCAGGGCTTGATGTCCAGGTCCGTGACGAGGATGACCAGACCGTGCCGGCGGGTGAGGTTGGCGAGATGGTGGTTCGGTTCTCCGCCGCGACCCCACGGCTCGGCGCGTTTTCCGGGTATCTGAAAGACCAGGTTGCGACCGAGGAGGCTTGGCGCGGCGGTTGGTTCCATACCGGCGACAGCGTCCGGCAGGCCGAGGATGGCATGCTGCACTTCGTTGACCGCAAGAAGAACATCATCCGGCGCTCTGGCGAGAACATCGCCGCTGCCGAGGTCGAGGCGGTGCTCCAGACCCACGATGCGGTAACCCAGGTAGCGGTGCTGGCAGTGCCGGACAGCACCCGTGAAGAGGAGGTGCTAGCCTGTATTGTCGCCGCGCCAGGCTCCGAGACGGGGGCGGCTCTGGCCCAAACATTGTTCGATCACTGCTTTGAGCGTTTGGCCTATTTCAAACCGCCGGGCTGGGTGATATTCGTCGATGATTTGCCGAAGACCGGCTCGCAGAAAATTCAGAAACACCGGATCTTCGAGCCTGGAGTTGATCCGGTGGGGGCACCGGGAATGATTGACCTTAGGGCGCTAAAACGGCGGAGGTGAAGAGCGATATGACTGACAGGACGCTTCTCGTGGTCGGCGCCACCGGCCTGCTTGGCCGCGCGGCCTTGGTGCATTTCAAGAATTTACCGGGTTGGCGGGTGCTGGGGATGTCGCGCCGGGCGCCGGATGTGGACGGTGTCACCCATCTGGCGGCTGACCTGATGGACCGGACGTCCGTCGAGCGCCATGGCGACGCGCTGTCGACGGTCACTCATGTTCTTTACACGGCCCTGTTCGAGATGGAGGACCTGGTTGGCGGCTGGCGGCACGGTGAGCAAATGCAAACCAATCTGGTGATGTTCCAGAATCTGCTTGGACCCGTTGAGGCGGTCGCCGATGGACTCGCCCATATCAGCATCCTGCAGGGCACCAAAGCCTATGGCATCCATGTCGAGCCGATGCGGGCGCCTGCGCGGGAACGCTGGCCGCGCCATGATCACGAGAACTTCTACTGGCTCCAGGAAGATCACTTAAAAGCGCGCCAGCAGGGTAATTCCTGGACCTATGCGATCTGGCGCCCACAGGCGGTGTTTGGCCATGCGCTAGGCAGCCCGATGAATTTGGTCGGCGCCGTCGCGACCTATGCCTCGATCTGCCGGGAGCAGGGCGTGCCCTGCCGCTATCCCGGCGGTGTCCCGATTATTACCGAAGCGACGGATGCGCGTCTTGTTGCACGCGCGATCGAATGGGCCGCCGATAATGAGGCGGCGACGAACCAGACCTTCAATATCACCAATGGCGAGGCTTTGATTTGGCCTAATCTATGGCCTTGGATTTGTGATTATTTTGGTGTTGAACAGGGTGACGCGGCACCGCAATTGCTGACCGAGACAATGCCGGCAATGGAGCCGCTCTGGGCCGAGATGGTGCGAAAATACGATCTATTGCCGCATAGCCTTGCCACGTTGATCGGCAGTTCCTGGCAGTTTCTTGATCGCGCCACCCGGCCAAACGGTACCACCGTTCCGCCTTCTTTGGTGTCGACCATCAAGCTCCGTCAGGCCGGCTTTGCCGGCTGCCTCGATAACGAGGAATCGCTGCGCTACTGGTTCTCCGAAATGCGGGACGCGCGGGTGCTGCCGCGCTGGTAGCCGGGTCAACCTGGCCATATCCGGCGGATATCCCCTTTAGATCAGCGCACCACGTCTCCCTGAATTTGGGTGCGCTGCATGCGCCTAGCGTCTTCATGATTATCATGAATTGCCAAATGCTGGACACAGCGGTTGTCCCAGAACGCCACCGATCCGGTTCGCCAGCGGAAACGGCAGGTGAATTCTGGTCGGCAGGAATGGTCGTAGAGAAAATTCAGCAGCGGTGCGCTCTCCTCGACCGTCAGACCCTCGAAGTGGTGCACGTAGATCCCATTCAGGAATAGGCCTTTGCGACCGGTCTCGGGATGCGTGCGCACAACGGGATGGGCGCTCTCGGTCATCCGCCAATCGGCATCCTCGCGCACCTTGGTGGCCCGCTGGGCGTTCAATCCCAAGCCGGGGCCGGCCACCCGGGAATCATTGTGAACCGCCTTTAGTCCCGAAAGCATTTTCTTCATGCCATCCGACAAGGTCTCGTAGGCCATGTACTGATTGGCGAAAAGCGTATCTCCACCCCATTCTGGGGCCTCCAGCGCGAACAGGATCGCGGCCATGGGTGGGTTCGCCATCATCGTCGTATCGGCATGCCAAGTCTCTCCGGCGGCGCGTTTGTCGCCAGGCTTACGGGTCAAGTATACCATCTCGGCATTTTCTTGACCGAAGTTGAAATTCGGATGAATAAACAGCTCGCCAAATCGCTTGGTAAAGGCCTTGTGGCGTTCGATGTCGGTGATGTCCTGATCGCGGAAAAAAATTACCAGGTGGTGGAGCAGTGCCTGGCGAATTTCAGCAATGGTCGCGTCGTCCAAATCCTCGGCGATATTCACGCCGCCGATCTCCGCGCCGACTGCCGTTGACAGTGGTGCGACGGTGATTTTTTTGAAATCAGTCATGATGGTCCCTTCCCCTTATTCCGCTGCATGCTTGCCGACCGTCCAGCCTCGGTCTGCGAGGTTTTTGACCGCGAAGGCCTTGGGAGCATCCTCCAGATCGCTGGCGAAAGTATCGTTCCAACGGTTGAGCCAGCCGAACAGCGAGATCACCGAGACCATCTCGATGATCTGCCCCTGGGTGAAATGTTCTCTCAAGGCGTCGAAATGCGCCCGCGTCGTGGCGTTCGGGACTTCCCCGGCGGCGAGACCGAACTCGATCACCGCACGCTCGGCATCGCAGAACAGCGGACTGGCCCGGTAGTTCAGCAGATCTTGAACCTTCTCGGTGGCGAGGCCTTTCTTGCCGCCATTGGCCGCCGTGTGGGCCTGGCAATAGATGCAGCCCGCCGCCGTGCTGACGGCATGCGCGGTGAGCCATTTGGCCTCCATCGGTAGCTCGGTCTCGGTGCGCATGATCGCGCCGATGAGGTCTCCGAAGGCACGCAGGATGTCCGGCTTGTGCGCCATGATCCGCATGCTTGTCGGCACATAACCGCTAGCCTGGCGGGCGATGGAGATGATGTCCTCGACCTTGCCTAAGGCGTCCATAGCGACGGGCTCGATATGGGCCGAGCCGGTGGGTTTCGCGTCTGTCATCGATCTATCCTCCCCTAACCCATGAGTTCGCGACATTTGACGGCGATGTTGGCAGCGCTCATGCCGTATTTCTCGCGTACCTTCCGGGTCGGACCAACGGTCGCGAAGGTATCGGGCATGCCAACGAAGCGCATACGGGTGGGATGCTCCTCGGCGACCAGTTCGGCAATCGCGCCGCCCAGCCCGCCGGTCAGATGATGCTCTTCAGCGGCGACGATACCGCGAGTCTCTGCCGCTGCCGCCAGCACCGCATCACGGTCCAATGGTTTGATGGTGTGCATGTTCAGCACCCTGACGCCGATGCCCTCGCTGGCTAGCTCATCCGCCGCCGCCAAGGCTTCGACCACCATGCATCCACAAGCGATCACGGTGACGTCGGTCCCGCGCCGAAGCGTGGTCGCCTTGCCGATGGTCGGGCTGGCGTCGACGGCGGTAACCGCAGGCTCATCAAACTTGCCGCCGATCCGGACATAGGACGGTCCGTCCAAAGTCTCGGTCGCCTGGGTCAGGTGCCATGCCTCCAGCGCGTCGGCGGGAACCATCACCGTCATATTCGGCAGGCTGCGCATCAGCGCGATGTCCTCCAGCGCATGATGGGTGCCGCCGGAGACCCCGAGGACGATCCCCGAGCACGCGGCGCCGATAACCACGCGCTGGTTGGCGTAGGCGACGTCATTGCGCAATTGCTCCATCGAGCGCGCGGTGATGAAGGGCGCATAACCACACAGATAGGGTCGCATGCCGGTTGTCGCCAGACCGCTGGCCATGCCCATGGCGTTCTGCTCGGCGATACCAGCCTCGATCACGCGTTCCGGCGCCGCCGCCACCATCTCGCGCAGGCCGATCAGATCCAGTGTGTCGGCCGAGATCGCCACCACTCGGTTATCACGGGCCGCCATATCAGTGACCGCCAGGCCGAAGGAAAGTCGCGACTGGTTCTGCACCTTGGCGACCCATTCGGGGTTAGTGCTGGCGGCGCTCATGCGGGTTCTCCCAGTTCGGCCATCGCTTTTTCAAAGACCTCGTCGGGGACCATGTTGTTGTGCCAGAGATGGGTGTCTTCAGCGAAGCTGACGCCCTTGCCCTTGACGGTGTGGGCAATGATTATCGAAGGCTTATCCTCGACATACGGAAGCTCGTCGAGGGCGCTGATGATCTGGTCCATGTCATGACCATCGATCTCGCGCACCGCCCAGCCAAAGGCCCGCCATTTGTCGGGCGCCGGCTCCAAGGTCAGCATTTCGGAAACGTGGCCGCTTTGTTGGACCTTGTTGTAGTCGAGGATCGCCGTCAGGTTCGCGGCCTTCTGGTGTGATGCGGCCATTGCCGCTTCCCAGTTCGAGCCTTCTTGAAGTTCGCCATCGCCGAGCATGACGATGGTGCGGAACCCCTTGTTCTGCAGCCGGGCCCCCAGCGCTACGCCGAGCCCGATAGACAGGCCGTGGCCGAGGCCGCCGGTGCTCATCTCCACACCGGCCATCTTGATGTCCGGGTGCATGCCGAACAGTGATTCATAGGCATAGAATTGGTCCAGCACCGCATCGTCGATGAACCCGGCCTGGGCCAGCACCGCCCCGAGGGCCGCATTGGCATGGCCTTTGGAGAGGATGAAGCGGTCACGGTCCGCCCAATCAGGCTCGCTGGGACGTAGCCGGAGGTGATGGAAATACAGGGCCGCGAGAATATCCGCCGCCGATAATGATCCACCCATATGCCCGGATCCCGCAGCATGCAAAGCACGCCAGACATTGCGTCGGATTTGCAACGCATGGGCACGCAATTCGTCAAGCGTGGCCTCTCTATTGGTCAGCATGGCCAGGGGCTCCCTCGGGGTGGTCAGTGCATACCACCCTGTAGTTTTTCAAAAGCTGACGCAGGTGGCCAGCCCGTTCTCGTGCCGGGCGGTGAAAATCAGCCCGCTGTGACCCAACGATGATCACAGGTGCACGGAGGCGCGTTGTGGCTGAGCCGTCTTTAGCGTACGGTGCCGGTTCAATTTGTCCGTATGAGGCGTCACGCTATGAAACGATCGAGAACCCTGACTCTGGCGCTGATGAGCGCGACTGCGCTCACCCTGGCAGCCTGTGACAATCCGGAGGAGGTGGCGGTCTTTGAGACAGTCGAGCAATGCGCTACCCAGGACGGGTTTAATCTTCAGGCTTGCGAGGCCAATATGAAGCAGGCTCAGGCCGAACATGTTCGCGTCGCGCCGAAATACACCTCGGCGGCCGATTGCGAGGCTGATTTCGGCGCCGAGCAATGCGAGACCTCCCCCCAGAGAACCACCAGCGGCGGCTCGGTCTTCATGCCGCTGATGATGGGTTACATGATGGGCAATATGATGAGTGGGCGTTCCGGCGTCGCCACGCAACCGCTCTATCGCTCCAGGGATGACGCGAAGAACTTCCGTACCGGCGACAATCAGAAAGTTTCGGGCAAGACCGGTATTTCCAAGGTATCAGGCCAAACTGCGCGGGCGCCGAGCACCAAGACCTCGACCATTAAGCGAGGCGGTTTCGGCTCTGCCGCCCGCGCCCGCGCGTCGATGGGCAAGTTCCGCAGCTTCGGCGGCTGAACGCCTGCTTCATGCAACGCATCACGATTGAAGAGCGCGACGACTGGAAAACCCAGGCGGACGAGCTGGGCTTCAATTTTCATACCCTCTATGGCGCTGCCTATTGGGATGAGACCGCCTGCTATCGCTTTGGTCTGCAGCAGATAGAGAACGATATCGAGGATCCCAGCGAGGAAATCGAGAAAATGTGCTTCGAGGTGGTCGCCCGGGCGCTTGATAGCGAAGAGATCATGGGCAAGTTGGCGATCCCCGAGGGGTTTTGGGATTACATCCGTTCTAGTTGGATGAACCAAGAAAAGAACCTATATGGCCGTCTGGATCTATCCTATGACGGCAATGGCCCGGCCAAGTTGTTGGAATACAATGCCGATACGCCGACCTCGCTCTATGAAAGCGCGGCCTTCCAGTGGGTCTGGTTGGAGCAGGCGATGAAGCGGGAGATCATTCCGCCGGGTTGCGACCAGTTCAATTCCATCCACGAAACCATGGTCGAGGCGTTCCGTAATTTCGGCATCCCGGGGAAATTGCATCTGGCCTCTTGTAAGGGCAGCGACGAGGATGCCGGGACCGTTCATTATATCGAGGAGTGCGCCGCACAAGCCGGTTTGGAAACGGCTTTTCTGTTCATGGAGGATATCGGCATCGACGCCGCCGGCCGCCTGACGGACACGGATGACTTGACTATTTCGACCTTGTTCAAGCTGTACCCCTGGGAATGGGTGATGGCCGATGAATTTGGCCGTGCCTTGCCGAAAAGCGGCGTGACGGTGATTGAGCCGGCTTGGCGCGCGATCCTGTCGAACAAGGGCTTGCTGCCATTGCTCTGGGAGATGTTCGAGGGCCATCCCAACCTGTTGCCGGCCTATTTCGCTGATGATCCCCGCGCTGCTGATCTGCAAGGCGGCTATGTTCGCAAACCGCTCTTGTCCCGCGAGGGCGGCAATGTCGAGATGGTGCGGCCCGGCGAAGAGACTCTCATGGTCGAGGGCCCCTACGGCGAAGAGGGCTTCATCGTCCAGGCGCTGCATCCGTTGCCGGTCTTCGAGGGTAATCATACGGTCATCGGCTCCTGGCTGGTGGCCAGTAAACCTTGCGGCATGGGCATCCGCGAGGACAATTCGCCGATCACCAAGGACAGCTCGCGGTTCCTGCCGCATGTAATTTTGGACTGACCGGCCGAACGTTCCTTAGCCACCGCCGGCTGAGGGCGGGCGGCGCACCAGGCTCCAGACATTCGGCATCTCACCGACCGGTACTGTGATCAGGCTCGGCGCATCGAGGGCGAGGTGACGCGACAGTACTTCCTCCAATTGCGCCTCGCTTTCGGCCTTCTCACCCTTCATGCCGAAGGCCTCGGCCACCTTGACCCAATCTGGGTTGGCCAAGTCGACGGCGATATGGCGGCCACCGAACTGGTTGGCCTGGATGGTTTTGACATTGCCGTAGGCGCTGTTGTCGAAAACCACGACGGTGACCGGGATCTTGTGCAGTACGGCGGTCGCCAGTTCCTGCATGGTGAAGCCGAAGCCACCATCGCCGACCGTCGCCACCACCTTGCGGTAAGGGGAGCCGATTTTCGCCCCCAATGCGGCTGGATAGCTCCAGCCCAGGGTCGCCTGAAAGCCCGGCATGAAGAAGCTGCGGGGTTGATAGAACGGCATGCCGAAGCGGCTGAACACCGTGAAGCGCGTAACATCGGCGAACAGCATGCCGTCCCTTGGCAGAGCCGCTCGGACCGCCCGGTTATAGCCGGATAGCGGCTCCAGGGCGTCAAGCTGAACGGCGATCTCCTGACGCACCGCATCGGCGCCTTGCCATAGCTCGGTCCGCCTTGGGCCCAAGTTAGATAAGGCCATGTCAAGGCGGGCGAGGCCAATCTGGGACGAGGTGAGCAGCGCCACGTCGGATTTGCGCGGCTTGACGATCTGTGTCGGGTCGATATCGATGCGGACCAATGCAACCTCGCCGACCCGGCCCCAGGCCAGTCCAGGCGTCGAAAAGCGCCGGCCAACGACCAGTGCCACATCGGCATCATCCCAGAGGCGCTGTCCGGCGAGTTGGTTGAAAGCCAACGGATGCTCGTCCGACAATGCGCCGCGACCGCTGGGTGACATCACCACCGGCGCGCCAAGCTTCTCCGCTACTGCCTTCAGTTCCCCCTCGGCCCCAACCACGCCGCCGCCAACCAAAATGATTGGCCGCTTGGCGCCATGCAGCCGCTTTGCCGCATCGGCGAGCAAGATCGCATCGGGTTGGGGTGCCGGGCGCGGGGTTGCGGCGGGCAGTGGTTCGACCTCTGCAGTGGCCAAATACTGGTCCGGCGCCATCTCAAACAGGGCGGCCTTGTTTCGCCCGGAATGGCAATGGGTAAAAGCGGCGTCGAGCAGCGCCGGAACCTCACTCGGGTGATCAGCGCGCTCGGCCCAATCGACCACGCCCCGGCTCATCGCCAGCTGGTCCTTGACCTCATGGGCGATGCCGTAATTCTTGCCAATATGCTGCGAAGGGATTTGCCCGGTGATCCCGAGCACCGGTTGGTTCGCCGAGTTAGCGGTGATCACCGCCGTCATCGCGTTCAGCAACCCCGGCCCGGGCACGATCGCAAACACCCCGGTGCGCCCAGTCGCCTGGGCATAGCCCATCGCCATGAACGCCGCGCCTTGCTCGTGCCGCGAGTGCACCACCTTCAGATTGTTCCGGCGCTCGTAAAACGCGTCATAAAGCGGGTCGAGCTGAACTCCGGGAATGCCGAAGACGGTATCGACGCCATTGTCGATCAACGCGCGGACGACGGCCTGGCCGCCAGTCATGACGGGCATGATGAGACTCCGTGGTGAGGGTGGCGGTGGAGACGCCAGGAGCGGGAAGTTTGGCCGACGGGAGCGTCTGGAGCAATGGGGGAGGGGGTATTGGAAGTGGGAGTGAAAACGGAAAATTTCAAAGTGTTCAACGATCCGCCGGTAGCGCATCTAAAATCCATTTCGCCTGTTGAGCGGCCTCACTTGGATGCAGGGACTCGATTGAGTGGCCGGTGAGGCTGTGCAACGCCCGGGAGGTTTCCCGGGTGAAATGAACCGTTCCGTCTGCGTCGAGTGCGCCAATGCCGTCCCAGGCGAGCGATGCAGTGTTGGTCGCTACCGCTGCGTCCACACTCCAGCCCTCGGCCAAGTCTAGCTGCAGATGCTTGCCCTCGACAACTACCGGATAGCCGCCGGGCAAACCCAAAATCCCCGGCAGGTGCGTTCGGCTCGGCCCTTCCGCCGCCAATGCCTTGAGCGCAACAAGGCAGGCTGATGCGGTCACCCGGTTGAAATGCAGGTCGTACGGAAACGGAAACGGCTCGCGCAGGATCCGGTGGCCGAGATCGCTTACGTCCTTGCCCGCCGCCAAAACCTGCAGCTGATAAGGCGGCAGCGCATCCAACGGCTCTTCGCGCATCACGTAATATTCGAAGGCGTGCTGGGCGACGAGCCGTATCTCGACCTCCGTTGGATCGACAGACAGGGCCTGCCCGACCCCGGCCTGAATTTTGGCGATCGGCTCCTGCAAATTGCCGACCCCGCAATGTGGTCCATGTCCCGAGCGGGTGAGGCACGGATTGATCACATCGGGAAACGAAGCGGCGATCCAGATGCCGTCAAGATCCGCCTCGGCCATCCGCTCGCGCAACACTGCCATTGGCGCCAGATGCAGGCTCATCAGTGCGGCAAAAGGCAGCGCGCCGGTTGCCGGGTCCTCGGTCCGCCACCAAGGCCGAAGCGATGGCGCGCTGAAGATAACGTCGGGAGCAAGCGCCCGAAGCTGTTTCGCGCAGTCCGGATCGTTGAAATCGAGCTCCACTGCCTCGAAACGTGGGAAATATCCGTCCAGGCCGGCCCCGATTAAGGCGTTGTTAATGCGCTGTTGGGCTTTGCGGCCGGAGCGGCTGGCGACGACGATGCACCGGAACAACCCGCTCCGGCTCACCGCCTCCAGAACATGGGTGCCGAGCTCGCCGATGGAGATGATCAGCAGGGTGTCGAAACCTGGCGCCCCGGATACCCTTGCCGTCTCGATTGCCCCTGGCCGCCCCAAGCCGCTCTATGCCGCCACGCCGAAATCGATCACCGAGCGGATCACCTTGCCGGCCTTCATGTTGGCGAAGCCTTCGTTGATCTCCTCGAGCTTGATCGTATCGGACACCCAATCATCCAGATGCAGCCGCCCCTGCATGTACAGCTCGATCAATCGCGGCATGTCGACCCGGAAACGGTTCGAGCCCATGGACGAACCCTGGATCTTGCGCTCGTCCAGGAAATCAAATCCATGCAACTCGATCTTCTCGCCGAAGGGCACCATGCCTACAATGGTGGCGGTGCCGCCCATGGCCAGCATTTCGAAGGATTGCTCCACTGTCTTCTTCAGTCCGAGACACTCGATCGCATGGTGAACGCCGCCCTTAGTTATCTCCATGATCCGGGCGACCGGGTCGCCGTCATTGGGGTCGACGAGATCTGTCGCCCCAAGCTTGGTTGCGAGTTGTAGTTTGGTTGGGTTGGTGTCGACCGCGATGATGCGTCCGGCACCGGCGACAAAGGCGCCATTGACCGCCGCCATGCCGACACCGCCGCAACCGATGACCGCTACAGTCTCGCCCATTTTGACGGCCGCGGTGTTGACCGCCGCGCCAAAACCGGTGATCACCGCGCAACCGATTAGCGCCGCGCGGTCGAAGGGCATGTCCTTGCGAATTTTTACGATGGCGTTCTCGTGCACCAGCATCTGCTCGGCGAAGGAAGATAGATCAAACCCGGTATGCAGCTGTTCCGGCCTGTCCCATTCGAGGCGGCGGGCCTTCCCCGGCGGTAGCTTGACGTCGGTATTGCTGCAGATCATCGGTCGCCCGGTCATGCAATTCTCGCAGATCCCGCAGAACACTGACATGCAGGTGATGACATGGTCACCAGGCTGCACATAGGTCACCTCGGAGCCGACTTGCTCGACGATCCCGGCGGATTCGTGTCCCAACACGACCGGTAGCGGGTGTGGATACAACCCCTCGATGAAATGCAGGTCGGAATGGCAAAGCCCGGCGACGGCAGTACGGATCATCACCTCACGGGCCTGCGGTTTGCGCACGGTGATATCCTCGATCACCAGCGGTGTATTTGGCTCGTAAAGGACGGCGGCTTTCATCGGTTCGGTGCTTCCTCTTTGCTTTTGTTTATTTTTACAGGAACTATCCTAGATCATTGGCAGTTTTGTAAAGAACCCCGCCTCTTCCATTTTCCGCATCTCCGGCTTTCGTAGGGCATCGGATCTTCCAGGGCGCCCACTAGCAGAACTGTGATTGTCGTTCCCCTCGCGCCCATCCCGTCACCAATAGATCGTGGAAATTCACCCGCCGACCATTAAACAAACGGGACAGGTTTCCAACGCGATGGAAAGGTATTCATGGGCAAGACACTGTTTCAAAAAATCTGGGACGAGCATGTCATCCACGAACGCGAGGACGGCAATGCTCTGCTTTATGTCGATCGCCACTTGACCCATGATCTGCATCACCGTCTGTTCAAGGTGCTGCAATCGAAGGGCCTCAAGGTGCGCGAGCCGGATAAATTGTTCGGCGTCCCCGATCACAGCGTCCCAACCACCGCCAAGACCGTCGAGGATATTCCCGAGGGTGAGATGCGCGAGACCGTGGCCGGCCTGCAGCAAGCCGCCGATGATTTCGGCTTTCACCATTTCTCAATGACCGACGAGCGTCACGGCATCGTCCATGTCGTCGGCCCGGAGCAGGGCATTACCTTACCCGGTCTGACCCTGGTTTGCGGCGATTCTCATACCTCGACCCATGGCGCGCTCGGCTGTATCGCCTTCGGTATTGGCTCGACCGAGGTGCAGCATGTTCTGATCACCCAAACCCTGTGGCAACGCAAGCCCAAGACTATGCGGATCACCATCACTGGCCAGCTTGGTTTTGGGGTCAGCGGTAAGGATGTCATCCTCGCGGTGATTAAAAAGATCGGCGCCGCTGGCGGGACTGGCTATGCCATCGAATACGCCGGCTCGGCGATCGATGGCATGTCGATGGAAGGGCGGATGACTGTCTGCAACATGACTATCGAGGCGGGCGCACGTTTCGGCATCATCGCGCCGGACGACAAGACGATCGAGTACTGCGCCGGTCGACCCTTTGCACCACAAGGCGAGAAGTGGGATGAAGCCAAGGCCTATTGGCGCGGGCTGACTTCGGACGCCGGCGCCCGGTTCGATGTGGAAATCACCCTGGACGGCGGGGCCATCGCGCCGATGGTTACCTGGGGCAACAGCCCGCAATGGGTCTTGCCGGTCACCGACTGCGTGCCAGACCCAACCAGCGAGGTCGATCCGCAGGTCCGCGCCGACATGGAAGCGGCCCTCGACTACATGGATTTGAAACCCGGCATGGCGTTGTCGGATATCAAGGTGGATACGGTTTTCATCGGCGCCTGCACCAATAGCCGGATTGAGGATATGCGCGCCGCCGCTGCGGTCGCCAAAGGGCGTCGAGCCAAGGCCCGCACCCTGGTGGTGCCGGGATCCGGTCTGGTGAAGAAACAGGCCGAGGCCGAGGGGCTCGACAAGATCTTTATCGAGGCGGGCATGGAATGGCGCGAGCCGGGGTGCTCCATGTGCATCGCCCTGAACGGCGATATGTTGGCGCCGGGAGAACGCGCGGCCTCAACCAGCAACCGCAACTTCCGCGGCCGCCAAGGCCCTGGTAGCCGCACTCACCTGCTCAGCCCGGCGATGGCCGCCGCTGCGGCGGTAACCGGTCACCTCACCGACGTCCGCACGCTGATCGAGGAAGTTTGATGATGACGTCGAAGCCGGGCTTAACCCCGTTCACCACCTTTAGCTCGGTCGCGGTGCCGATCGATATCCCCAATTGCGACACCGACCAGATCATCCCGGGTCGTTTTCTGCGCCGCGCCTCTACGGATCCGGACTATGACCGCATTTTGTTCCACGATCTGCGGTTCAACGCCGACGGCTCTGAGAAGGATTTTGTCTACAACCGCGCGCCTTATCGGGAGGGCCGAATCTTCGTCACCGACATCAACTGGGGCTGCGGTTCGTCGCGGGAGCACGCAGTATCGGTGCTAACCGCCAATGGTGTCCGGTCGGTGATCGCGCCGAGCTTTGGCGATATCCACTACAGCAATTGCATTAAGAATGGCGTATTGCCGATCCAACTCTCGGGTGAGCATTGCGCGACCCTGCGCCGGCAATTGCGCGAAAGCCCGGGCGCGGAGATCGCTATCGACCTGGATACCCAGAGCCTGACCGGTCCGGATCAAACCGGTTACGCCTTCGAGATTGATGCATTTGATAAGCACCGGCTGCTCAACGGACTGGACGATATTGGCCTGACCATTGAGTTTGAGGACAAGATCGCCGATTTCGCCAAGACTTACGCCAAGCGGCACGGTTGGGCCGGCTGATGGTGGTGATTTTCCCGCCAGATCCGTCGTCCTGGCTCCATGGCGACGGGCACCCGCCCGGTAACCGATAAGGACATCACAAAATGACCAAGCGCCTGCAGGATAAAGTGGCGATCATTTCCGGCGCCGGCTGTGTCGGGCCGGGCTGGGGAAACGGGCGGGCCACGACCTATCGGTTCATCGAGGAAGGCGCCAAGGTCTTCGCCGTCGACCGATCCGAAACCGCACTTCAGGAAACCGTGGAACGGACGGCCGAGCTTGGCGTCGAGCTGTGCACTCATATCTGCGACGTTACCGATGGCGCCTCGGTAGAAACCATGGTCGCGGCGTGTATCGAGCGGTTCGGGCGCATTGATGTTCTGGTCAACAATGTCGGCGGTTCAGCCGCTGGCGGGCCGGTGGAAATGGCCGAGGAGGTCTGGGACGCGCAGATCGACCTCAATCTGAAATCCGTGTTCCTCACCTGCAAGCACGTCTTGCCGCAGATGGAAGTGCAAGGCAGTGGTGCGATTGTCAATCTCGCCTCGACCTCGGGGCTTAGATGGACCGGCTCTGCCCAGGTCGCCTATGCCGCCACCAAGGCCGGGGTGATCCAATTGTCCAAGGTTGTGGCCATGCAATACGCCCCACATGGCATCCGGGTGAACACGATCGTTCCCGGTCAGCTGCACACACCAATGGTCGAGGTCCGCCTCGCCGGACAGCGCGCCGGCGGCGACGTTGAGAAACTGCTGGCGCAGCGCCTGGCCCGAATTCCCCTCGGCTTCATGGGCGATGGTCGCGATACCGCCAATGCGGCGGTCTATCTCGCCTCTGACGAGGCGCGCTTCGTTACCGGTACCGAGATCGTGCTTGATGGGGGAATGTCGGTGCGGGTCGGATAGATGACTGATCTATCGGGGAAACCCGGTTTATAAGACAGGCAAAAAACGGGGACGTAGGGAAATGCAGTTCGAACATGTTTTGGTGACCGGCGCCGGCGGGTTGATGGGCGGTTATGTGATCAACGAGCTGAAGGGGCGGTGCAAGCTTTCTGGCCTGGATGTGTTGCCCGACAAGAGCAACATCCCGCATATCGCCGATACCATCGTCAATCCCGATGCGGTCAGCCGGGCCTGCGAGGGCATGGACGCCGTCGTGCATATCGCGGCAATCCCGAATATCTGGAGCGGTACCGGCGACGAGATCATCCACACTAATGTCACCGGCACCTGGAATGTGCTGAAGGCCGCGCAGGATGCCGGCGTCAAACGGGTGATCATCACCTCCAGCGACTCTGTTGTCGGCTATACGGTGTTGTCGGGCTCGATGATCTCGCCGGACTATTTGCCGATTGACGTCGACCACCCGCGCCGGCCCACCGATCCCTATGCCCTCAGCAAGAAGCTGTGCGAGGAAATGGCTCGGAGTTTCGTTGACCGAGGGGCTTTCGAGGTTGTGGCGATGCGCCCGGTTTTTGTGCTTTACCCGGATATGGAGGGTGAGGTTAGAGCGCGTGCCGCCGACCCGGCCGGCTACCAATGGCCGGCGGCTGGGGGCCGTAAGCCACCGGGGGGCGGCGCTATGTTGCACTATGTCGATCCGCGTGACCTTGCGATTGCCTATCGGTTGGCCCTGGAATTGGATGATCCCGGGTTCGGTCCGTATTTTCTCTGTGGCCCCAACACTCTGGCGCCGGAACCGACGCTTGAGCGTTTCGCCGACAAGGCTGGTCAAGAGGTGGAGGTACGGGACCCGTCCCTTTACGTGGAAAACCCGCACGCGCCGCTTTACGACCTAACCCATGCCGAAGAGCACCTCGGGTTTCGGGCGGTGCACGATTTTCGCGCGAAAATATATGGCTAGAGGGGCGACCGCGCCGTTACCGAATGCGGCCTCGGACCGCCAAAGGCCCATGGCGTCCTCGAGGTCGGTCGGGCCGGTGGCCGGCCGCATGCCGCGACCGCCTTCACCATGACCGCCCCGCCGGGTCCGAGGGGCCGATATAGGGTAGCCCGGCTGCGCTAACCGCCCGGGTGAATTAGGCGTTCTCGCTGAGAAATCCATAGCCCAGATGGATCGTATCGACGTAATTCGCCAGCGCCGCTGCAGCCATCCAGTCGATATCCAGATAAGCCGCCGACCCAACGCCCGAGTGCGCCACCGCGTGGTCTGCCCGTCGGACATGCAGAGACGCCGCATCGTCCTCGGTGAAAACCGCGGTCGTGGTAAATTCGGCTTCCGCGGCGGCGCGGGCAATAGGGATGGCAATCTCGTCACCGTTAGCAATCAGAATATGTTTCATCGTGCTGGCGCCTTTATGTCAGAGAGCGCCGGCAACCTAGGTCGGCTGGATCAGCCGCGACAAGACTGCGACAGCCCACGAACCTGATATTCGGTTCACACGGGCCGAGTTTGCAACGAAACCATCATCGCGATGGACCCACCGCCGTGCTGGCACTACCGTTTCATTAAATGGCGAAACGGGAGGGAACGATGGTGGATTGTGTTTTGGTCACGGGAGGATCGCGCAATATCGGCCGAGGCATCTGCGAGCGTCTCACCGAGGATGGTCACACGGTCGTACAGTTCGACGTGCTGGAGCCGGAAAATCCGGGTGCGGCGATATTCGTGAAAGTTGACCTCTCCAACGAGAAGGCAACGGCGGATGCTCTCACCACCCTCAGCCAACAGCACCGGGTTACTCGCCTGGTCAACAACGTCGGCATTTCCAGCGTCGCCAATGTGGAAGACGTCAGCCTCGACGAGTTCGATCGGGTGATCAGGATCAACACTAGGGTGGCCCTGCAATGCGCCCAAGCGGCGGTTCCGGGCATGAAAGCGGTGGGCTTTGGTCGTATCGTCAATATCGCCAGCCGGGCGATCGTCGGCATTCCCCAACTTTCATCCTATGCTGCCAGCAAGGCCGCCGTGGTCGGCTTGATGAAGACCTGGGCGATGGAGCTGTCACCCTCCGGCATCACCGCAAATGCCGTGGCGCCTGGCCCCATCGACACCGACATGCTGCGCGGTGCCTATACGACGGAAGTTTATGAGCAAGTCCGCGCTTCGGTGCCGGTCGGCCGTTTCGGTCAGCCTGCAGATATAGCAAATGCGGTCAGCTTTTTGTTGGATGATCGCAGCAGCTTCGTCAATGGCCAGGTGCTGCATGTCTGCGGCGGCATGTCTATTGGGCGCGCCGGCTGATTCCATTTTACCGAAGCAGGCAGTCGTGATTTTACGCGCTGGCGCCGTCACGCCATCGGTAATAGGCGACCGATGCAGGTAGGAACCAAGGCGTCCCGGTATAGAAGGGCCGGGTTTGGAAACTGGCGCCTACGAGCCCGGTACGTCCCTCGGCCAAGCCGAGAACCTGCTGACCGACCCGAGTTCCCAGATAGCCGGCCATCGCCACGCCCGAGCCGCAATAACCCATGGCGTAGTGCAGACCATCATGACTGCCTATATGTGAAAGCTCATCGAAGGTATAGGCGACAAACCCCATCCAGGAGTGACTGATCTTGACCTCGGCGAGCTCGGGGAAAATGCCGATCAAATCGCGCCGGAGCATCGCGCCGCTGCGTAGCGGGTCGGTCTCGCCGCTGGTCACCCGGCCGCCGAACAAGATGCGCGTGCGATCCGGGGAGGGACGATAATAGTAGACCACCTTGCGGGTATCGCTGATGACCTTTTGGCTTGGGAATAACCGGTCCATCACATCAGGCGCCAGCGGCTCGGTGGCGATGATGTAGCTGCCGATCGGGATCACCCGGCGGCGTAACCAGGGGGTGAGGGATCCGGTATAGCCGTTGGTCGCGACGATGATATCGCGGGCCTGAACGGTGCTCCGGGAAGTAACGACGGTGAACCCGCCGGAGGTTTTGTTCAGCGCGGTGACCGGGCAATGCGGGACAATTGTCGCACCCGTTGCTAGCACCCGCTCCAGCAGTCCCTGATGGTAGCGGCCGGGATCGAGGGAGGCGTGGGCTTCCATCACCACCCCACCGTGATAGCTATCGGTGCCAAGCGTGCGGCGCTGTTCGGCGCGCGGCACTACATGGGCCGGCACTTCCAGCCCTTTCGGCTGATTAGCGATGTCTCTGGCCAGGATCTCGAATTCCCTGGGATTATGCGCGGCGTGAAACCGGCCGGGCACCAGAAAGTCGCACTCGATCGCTTCGGCGGCGACGAACGCTTTGATCCAGGCGAGCGAATTGTGGCCTTCCTTGACGATATTGAAGGCCGTCTCGGGGCCGTGCTTACGCGCCAATGCGTGATAGTCTGGTTTGATACTGGTGCTGATCTGGCCGCCATTGCGCGAGCTGCAGCCCCAGCCAGCGTCCTCGGCGTCCAGGACCAGGGTCGAGCGACCGCCGCGCGCCACCTGCAGCGCCGCGCAAAGTCCGGTATAGCCAGACCCAACGACCACGACATCCACTGAGGTAGGGAGCGTCGGGACGTCAAGGTTGGGGCGCGGACTTCTCTCCCACCAATAGGGCTGGGCCATGAAGTCGCTGGTAAGAATATCGTCCGTTCTGTTTATTTTCATGGCCGGGTATCCGCGAGTCTGGGGCGATGGGGAAAGCGTGACGCAAGACCTTGCCATAGCTTGATTGGAGCGCCAAGGTTCGCGCAAAACGGCCTCCAATACCGATACGGTAACTCTCTCCTTCCGACCCGATGTCACTGGCCCCGCTCTTCGGGGTGTCGACCGGCCAGTGCAATTCAGTCATTCTTGCGGGGTCGGTGGAGCAACATAGCCTAGTTTTGGCGAAGCACATTCCCCGTTCGGATGGTCGAATGATGAGCCTCGCGAAGATAATGAACGAGCGGGTTATCAACGATACTATCATGTTCAGTTGCTGAAGGAGCAGAGTTAAGCTATGTGTCGAACTCACTAGAGGAATTGAAAGCAGTTGCCGTCGACATGGTGGCAACCACATCGGATTCCCCGGGTTGGCGAGTGCTGAGCATTCCGGCTTCGACCACCCCGGCGAATAAATTCCAATAGCCTCTGCCGCATAGTATGAAACATAAAACCGCCAACTATCCCGAGCTTATCGGTTCGGTTGACTGATCGTCTGCATCGGGCGTCGGCAGAGGAATATCGTTCCGCCGCTTGGCGGGTTCGGCTAGCATGCGGCTAAATTCGAGGCGACCAAACCTGGACGCTAGTCGCGTCGATATACTGGGCTGTGTTGGACATTCTAAAGGATAGGTAGCATACCGTGGCGAGCGTTGGAGCGTTTGAACGTGTAATTGGAAAACGGTCGACACCGGTTGATCCGGTATGGCTGGAGCAGCATTCCCGACGCTATGGGTCAGTCGAGCTTGATATAGGCACCGGTGATGGGCGTTATGTGCTGGATGCCGCGCGGGAAGATTCGGAACGCCTCGTCATCGGCGTTGACGCGGTTGCTGGGAACATGGTCGAGTCGGCGCGTAAAGCGTCTGCCTCGACGCGCAAGGGCGGGTTGGAGAATGCGGTCTTCTTTCGCGGCGGCGCCGAACAATTGCCCGGTCCGTTTTTTGACCTCGCCGACTGGGTGACGATCAACTATCCCTGGGGATCGTTGATGCGGATTGTGGCCGAGCCGGACACGGATGCCCTGCGTGGCATACGAGCGAGTTGCAAGCTTGGGGCGGGGCTGCGCATTCTTCTGAACTATACTGTGATCTCGGATCGCCCGTATCTTGAGCGTCTGGGCCTCGGCGCTTTGGTCGATCCGGTTGATAACCCAAGCCTTAACAGCGCCTATAAAGGCGCTGGTTTTGTTCTCGATGGTTGTCAGATTTTCTCCGGGGATCCGCCGGTTCGCACCCGCTGGGGCCGCCAATTGGTGCGCGGCGCGGCGCGGCAAACCCTCTCGATCGAAGCGACGGCGGGCGCGGCTCGAGACGCCCAATGGGACGAGACATGAAACCCGCGCGCCAGGGTCGAACGGTGGACAATCCAGCGGCGAAACCCGGCCCTGTTGGTATCGCGCGCGCGATACCAACAGGGCCGGTCACAATTAGCGCCCGCGGACATCCTAATATCCGCGCAACCCATGCAAACACGTTCGAGCTGACGCCCGATACCTCGGTCACCACATCCGGGACCTGCATTATTGGGATCGACGCAGACTGGTCTGAGGACGCGCTCCTGGCGTTGCGTGGTGGCGTGCGTATTACTATCCGCTCTGGTTCCATCGAGGAGACCGTGCGCGCCCGGATTAACCCTACCTTCATTCGCGGCGATCCGCTGGTTATCCGTCGGCATCCCGACCCGCAGCCACGCAGCCTATGCATTGCTGCCGAGAAAGGATCCGCAGCCTTGGATCGGTCGCTAGCCGAGGCGCTGCGCCAACCCGATGCCAATCTTGAGGTTACTCTGGAGATGCTTGGCGTTCCCGGCGCCTCGGACGGTGCGTTATTCGTCATCGCGACCCCGATCGGCAATCCCGGGGATCTGTCGCCGCGCGCACTTGCCACCTTGCACAGCGCTGATCTGATCGTCGCGGAGGACACTCGGACCACCCGCGCGCTTATCGGGCGGGGCGCTCCGGACATGCTTTCGCTGCATGATCACAACGAGCGGGGCCGGGTTACCGAGGTGCTGCGCCGGCTTGACACGGGCGCGCGGGTCGCCCTGGTGTCTGAGGCTGGAATGCCGTTGATTTCGGACCCGGGTTTTGTCCTGGTCCGGGCGGCGGCGGCCGAGAACTATCTCATCTCCCCAGTGCCGGGCCCCGACGCGCTGACGTCGGCATTAAGCATCTCCGGCCTTCCCACCGATGATTTCCGCTTCATCGGCTTTCTGCCGCGCAAGGCGGGCGAGCGTCGGAGCGCTCTGGCGACCTTGCGCACGGCCTCCTATTCGACCGTTTTTTTCGAGGCCCCACACCGTATTCTCGATGCCCTGGAGGCCTTGCTCGAGGAAATAGGAGATCGCCGGATAGCCGCCTGCCGCAACATGACTAAACCCGGCGAGGAAGTCATTCGCGGTCGGGCCAGCGAAGTAATCGCCGTTCTGAGAGACCGTGAAATCATTCGGGGTGAATTTACTGTCGTTGTCGAGTGTGCCGCCGCTGCTCCTGACAGCGGCCTTGGCGATGCGCTATTGCAGATGGCGGAAAGCCTAGTCGATGCCGGCGTCCCGACCAAGACCATCAGCGCCGCCTTGGCCAAGGCCACCGGCGCAAGCCGGCGAGACATGTTCTCGATCGTGTTGGACTTGAAGAGCGCGGCAGCCGACCAGGACACCGCTGGCTCCGAGGATCAAGATTGAAATGGCACTCTCGCCTCCTTGGGTCGTTTTTGCGACAGAGGCGCCACGATGCCCGGTCGACAGTGCCGCCAATTCGACACGCGCATGGAGGAGCCGCGATGTAGGATACAGCACTGAAGACCCGGTCCATCGGATTGGGCAATGTCGGCGGCAAGCCAGCCGCTCTCAAACCTCCAGCGAATCTCATTCGCCGTTCTGCCTTCGGTTTTAATCCTACCGATTAGTAGGTTGCCGGTCGATTAGCTGACTCGGGTTGACGGTTGGCTCCCTCGTGGTCCAACAATTCACCCGCCCGCGCCGGTCCGGCGATCGTGGTATCTGGGCGCAACTTCAGAGGTGGGGAACAAACATGGGGTACCGGGTAGGGGTCGACATCGGTGGAACGTTCACGGATTTCTGTGTGTTCGATGAGGACAGCGGCGCGCTGGAAACCTTGAAAGTGTTATCGCGACCGGACCAACCCGGCGCCGAGGTGACGACCGGCCTTGCCGAGATCACAGCGCGCCATGGCGTTACCCCTTCGGCGATATCCTATTTTACCCATGGCACGACAGTCGGCGTGAACACGGTCATTCAGCGCAAGGGAGCCGTACTCTGTCTGTTCACCACCGAGAATTTCGAGGATGTGCTTGAAGTTGCCCGGCTGAAGATGCCGGATCCTTACGATCTGTTCTCGACCCGCGCTGAACCGCTGGTGACCCGTGACCGGGTGTTTGGCATTACCGAGCGGATCCTGGTTGATGGCTCGGTCGATGTGCCGGTGGACGAGGCCAGTGTGCGCCGGGCCATCGACGGCGTGCGCGCGGTCGGCGGCGAGGCGGTGGTGGTGGCGCTGCTGCATGCTTACCGCAATGCCGAGCATGAGCGCTGGGTCGCCAGCGTCATCCGCGCCGAGGCGCCGGAGCTCGACGTGATCCTCGCCAGTGCTGTCTGGCCGGTGATCCGCGAGTACGAGCGTACAGTGACGGCCACCGTGGCCGGCTATGTTCAACCCCGTGTGGCGCAATATCTTAGCGCCTTGCAGCAGGCGCTCAGCGACGCAGGGGTCATTGCCGAGGCGATGATTACTAAATCCAACGGCGGGGTGATGACAGCTGAGATCGGTAAGACCGATTGCGCGCAAATGCTGCTCTCGGGCACCGCGTCCGGCGTCATCGGTGCCGCCAGTATTGCCCGGGGCACCGGGGCGCCGACGGCGATGAGCCTGGATGTTGGCGGCACCAGCGCCGATGTTGCGATCATCATAGGCGGCCAACCACAATACGGCGTCGGTGAGATGATCGGTGAGTTTCCGATCCATATCCCGACCGTTTCGGTAACTTCGATCGGCGAAGGTGGTGGCTCGATAGCTTGGGTCGATGGTCATGGCATGCTGAAAGTTGGACCGGAAAGCGCCGGATCGTCGCCCGGCCCGGCCTGTTATGGCAAGGGCGGGGAGCGTGCCACCATTACCGACGCGCTGGTGGTGCTCGGCTTTCTCGGACGTGCCGCGCTTGGCTATAGCGCCGTTGAGATGCATCCCGAACTGGCCCGCACGGCGATGGCGGCTATCGCCGTGCAACTGGCGATGAGCGTCGAGGCGGCGGCCGAGGCGGTGGTTCGGGTAGCGGTCTCCGGAATGTACCTGGAGGTCAGTAAGCTGGTCTCGCGGCGCGGCATCGACCCCCGGGAACTCTCGTTGATCGCTTTTGGTGGGGCCGGGCCGATGCTCGCCTGCTGGCTGGCCCGGGAGTTGTCGATGCGCGAGGTCGTGGTGCCCCGCGTGCCGGGTGTGCTCAGCGCCTTTGGCGGCCTTATCGCCGACATCAAGAATGACTTCATCCGCACTATCTACCTGGATCTTGACGAGGCCGCGATTGAGCCGATGCAACAAGGCTTTGGTGATTTGGCTCGCCAAGCGATGGTCTGGATCCGTGACGAGCAGGGCTTCCAGGAGGATGTGGCGATGTTCCCATCGGCGGATATCCGCTATCGCGGCCAATCCTATGAGATTGATACCCCGCTCGAGGCGACTTGGATCGAAGAGGGCGATATTCAGGCGATTGCCGGCACTTTTCATAATTTGCACGAGCAGGTCTATGAGCACGCCGACCGGGCAGCGAAAATCCAGATTATCAATCTAAGGCTGGTGGTAACCGGACAACCACCGAAGCCGGCCTTCGCGCCGGCGCCAAAGGCTAGCGGTTCGTTAGTCGCCAGCCGTCAGGTCGAGGTTTTTCACGATGGTGAGTTACATTTGGCCGATATCCATGCGCGCGTTGACATGGCGGCGGGGCATCGCTTCAACGGTCCGGCTATCATTACGCAAGATGACTGTACGACCTGTGTCCTGGCAGGGTTTTCCGGCGTCGTTGATGACGCGGGTAATCTCATTCTGACGAGAAAGGACTAAGAGATGGCGATCGATAAGGTCACTCTGGAGGTCCTGAAGAACCATTGCCGGGCGGCCGCGGAAAGCATGGCTTTTACTCTGTATCGCACCGCGCATTCGACGTTCGTCAAGGAAACCGAGGATTTTACCACCGGCCTGACGACGTCCGATGGTGAGACTTTCGCGACCCCGGTGGAGCTTGGCGCCACATGGTTTGTTGGCCTCAACTACAAAACCGTCATTGAGATGATCGACGCCTATGACGAGGGCGACATCTGCATGACTAACGATCCGTATAGCGGCCATGTCTGTACCCACTCGCCGGATATGCATGTCTGGAAGCCGGTGTTTCACGAGGGTAAAATTGTCTGTTTCGTGGTGGGGCATATCCACAATACCGATGTCGGCGGCGCGGTCCCGGCTAGCATCTCGCGCACGCTTTCCGAGGTGCATCAGGAAGGCATCCGCATCCCGCCGGCCAAGGTGATGCGCAAGGGCGTGTTTAATCAGGAATTGATCGACGTGATGCTCGCCAATGTGCGTATGCCGGAGCAGAATTGGGGTGATTTGAAGGCGCAGATTGCGGCGATGAATACCGGCGAGCGCCGGGTGCACGAGATGATTGGCAAATTCGGCATCGAGGTGTTTCGTGAAGGAATCGGCGACCTGCTCGATTATGCCGAAGCCCAGGCGCGGGCAATCGTCGCGGAACTCGCTGATGGTGATTATTTCTTCGCCGACTACATGGATGAGGACGCGTCGGATGGTTTTCCCTGCCGGCTGGCCCTGACCCTGCGGATCAGAGGCGAGACGGTCGAGCTGGACTTTACCGGTAGTGATCCGCAGGTCGAATCCTCGATCAATATGCCGACCGGCGGACAGGAGCGTCATGCCTTGCTGATGGTCGGCCTGATCTATGTGCTCTATTCCCTGGATACCCGATTGTTCCTCAATTCCGGGGTCTGTAGGGTGGCCAGTTCGGTGCTGCCCGAGGGGACGATCGTCAATCCACATTTCCCGGCCGCCGTAGGGCTGCGGACCCTGTCGGTGCAACGGTTGATGGGGGTAATATTCGGAGCCTTCGTGCAGGCGGCGCCGGACCGCTTACCGTCCTGCCCTGCGAGCGGCGGGCCGATCATGAACGTCAACACCATCGATAATCGTACTGGCCGGCGTGTTGTTGCCGCCATCGGACCGATCACTGGCGGCGCGGGCGGCGACCCTTGGCGCGATGGCGCCGAGGGATCGGGCGCCAATTCCTCGTTCCTGAAGAACACCCCGGTCGAGATCAATGAGGCCGAGGTGCCAATCAAGATCCAACGTTATGGCTTGACGCCGGATTCCGGCGGGCCGGGTAAGCATCGGGGCGGTCTGGCGCTGGAGATGCGGTTCGAGGCTCAGGCGCCAAACACCAAGGTAACGGCGCGCAATATGGATCGTAGCCGCTTTTCCTCCTGGGGCGTGCTCTCGGGCGAAGCTGGGAGCCTCTCGCGTTTCGTGCTCAATCCCGGCACCAACCGCGAAAGGAACCTTGGCAATATCGACTTTCTGAGCATCGATCCGGGCGACGTGGTGCACGTCGGCTCCGGCGGGGCTGGCGGTTGGGGCGATCCGTTGGAGCGGGATCCGGAGCTGGTGGTGCAGGACGTGCGGCGGGGCTTTGTCTCGAGAGGCGCTGCCGAGAGCCGTTATGGGTTGGTGCTTGGCGACGGCGGCTATGACAAGGCGGCGACGGTGCGCTTGCGGGCCGAGCGCGTCGCGGCACGACTAGATGGCGAGTCTTTCTTTGATTTTGGCAAGGGCCGCAACGATTTCGAGGTTGTTTGGAACCATGGAAACTATGATGTTCTCACTGAACTGCTGGCCGCCACGCCAGTGCATTGGCGCTTTTTCGTCAAGCATCGGGTGTTCGAAGCGATCGACGGGATTATTGCCGGAGCCGGGGCTGTTGATGAGCCCGGCCAGGCGAAGGTGAAGGACGACGGTAGCGATGTACGGGCCTGCTATCAGCGGGTGCTTAAGGAGTTTCCGCAATTGCGTGCTGCGGTGGAAGGCTGAGGGGCCGAGGTGAAGGTGAACCAACTGGACATACGGGTCGGCGTCGATGTCGGTGGCACCTTCACCGATTTCGCCTGCGTGCTGCCGGATGGCCGGCGTCTGGTGTTCAAGATTGCGAGCACGCCGGGCGACCCTAGCTTGGCGGTGATTGCCGGCTTGCAGGAATTGGTCACGACCCATGCGGTCTCCGCTGCGTCGATCTCGGTCTTTGCCCATGGCACCACCGTGGCGACCAACGCGGTGCTGGAGCGCAAGGGCGCGGTGGTCGGCTTGCTGGCGACTGAGGGCTTTCGCGACGTGCTGGAAATTGGCCGGCAGATGCGTCGGCAAATGTACAGCGTTCGGCTGGCGACCGAGACCCCGGTGTTTCTGGCGCCGGGGCGTCGGCGCGTTGGTGTCGCTGAACGGATAGGCCCGGACGGCGCGGTGCTGCGCCCGCTTGATGAGGCTAGCGTGATCCGGGCCGTGGAACAGCTGCTGGCCGAAGGCACAACCTCGCTCGCGGTGACGCTGCTCTTCTCCTTCGCCAATCCGACCCACGAACGGCGCATTCGCGCCATCGTTGCCGAACGTTGGCCGGAACTACCGGTCTCGCTTTCGAGTGACATCGATCCGGTATTCCGCGAATATGAACGCACGGTGGTCACCGCCTTTGACGCCTATATCAAGCCGACCGTTGATGCCTATCTGGCCAATCTGGCCGAGGCGTTGGTCGGTGAGGCGGTCAATGCGCCGCTGCGGGTCATGCAATCGCGCGGTGGCTTGGCTGGTGCGGCCATCGCCCGGCGCCGGCCGGTGAGATTGTTCCTCTCCGGCCCGGCGGCGGGGGTGATCGGCGGATTGGCGGAAGGCGAGGCGAACGGTTATCGCAATCTAATTACCGTGGATATCGGCGGGACAAGCTGCGACATAGCCCTGGTGAATGATGCCAAACCATTGGTTCGACAAGAAGGCATGATCGACGGATTTACCGTGCGGGTGCCAATGGTCGATGTGAATGCGATCGGTTCCGGTGGCGGCAGTATCGCCTGGATTGACCGGGCTGGGGGCCTCAAGGTCGGTCCGCATTCAGCCGGCTCGGCGCCGGGGCCGGCCTGCTACGGCAGGGGTGGTGTGGAGGCCACGGTTACCGATGCCTCTGTTGTGCTGGGACTGATCGATCCAGGCTATTTCGCCGGCGGGAGCTTGGCGCTGGATGGCGAAAAGGCGCATGCGGCCATTGCCGAGCGTATTGCGGGTCCATTGGCGCTGTCGGTCGAGGCGGCGGCACTGGGTATACACCGGGTGCTGACCGCGCAGATGGCCGAGGGCATCCGGTTGGTTTCGATCAAGCAGGGATTTGATCCGCGCGATTTTACCCTATTGGGGCTTGGCGGTGGTGGGGCGCTGCATGCCTGCGCGCTGGCCGAAGAACTGTCGATGACTCGGGTTCTGGTGCCGCGATATCCTGGAGTGCTGTCCGCCGCCGGCCTGCTGGCCGCACCGGTGGAACACGAGGTGTCGGCGTCCTTCGCGCGACCGATTTCCGGTTTACCGCCAGCGGACGTGTCGGCGGCGCTGGCCATGCTGGATATCGAGGCCGCCGCACTGATGTCGGCGGAGCATCTGAGCACCGACAGTATCAAGATCCAGCACGCCGCCGACATATGCTATGTCGGTCAGGGTTACCATCTTGAAGTGCCCTTGGATCTGGTGGGACCGGACCCGCTCGGGACGCTATATCGGGACTTCCTGGTGCTGCACGATCGGATCTATGGCCATTCGGTCGAGGGTGAGACACGGATCGTCAATTTGCGCACCGTGCACCAAGGGCCGATTGACACGCGGCCTGCGGCCTTGCAGGTGGAGGCTGGTGATCCGGTCAAGGGGATCCGTCCGGTGCTTGTCGGCGAGGGTGCGGTGGCGCTCCAGGCGCCGGTGCTCGACCGGGCCCGGATGGTGGCGGCGCACGAATTCGACGGCCCGGCGATCATTGAGCAGGATGACACCACGACCTGGGTGGCGCCGGGTTGGCATGGCCGAGTGCTGGATACACTCATGCTGTTGTTGGAAAAGACTGGAGACGCGGACAGGGATGGAAACAGGGACGCAGGATGATGCCGCATCACAATGATTTACCGGATCCGATCACCGTCGAGGTGGTTCGTAACAAACTTGAGGGGATCGCCAATGAGATGCAGTCGACCCTGTTCCGCAGTTCGTTCTCGCCGATCGTCAAGGAAGGGTTGGACGCCTCGGCAAGCCTATTCACTCTGGAGGGCGAGACCCTGGCCCAGGCGATCGCCATTCCGATCCACCTGGCGACCTTAATTCCGGTTGTGCGGGCGATCCTCGACGAATTCCCTGCCGCGACCATGGTCGACGGTGATGTTTACATCATGAACGATCCTTATCTCGGCGGCACGCACCTACCGGATATCGCGCTTGTCATGCCAATCTTCCACGATGGCCGCCCGATGGCGTTCAGCGCCGCGATGACCCACCACCAGGATGTCGGCGGCATGTCGCCAGGCTCAGTACCGACCAACGCGACCGAGATCTATCAGGAAGGTATCCGGATCCCGCCGCTGAAATTCATGGATCGCGGCGTGGTGAACGATACTTTGATAAAAATGTTGCGCTTGAATGTGCGCATGCCGGACAGTTTTACCGGTGATTTGAACGCGCAGATCGCCGCCTGCGAAATCGGTCGCCGGCGGTTGGGTGAGCTTGCGGCGCGCCATGGCGGTGCGACGCTCACGGGAATTTTCGCTGATCTTCTGGCGCGCTCCGAACGGATGACCCGCGAGGCGATCCGGGCGATTCCCGATGGCCGCTACGGCTATCACGACTTTCTCGACAATGACGGGATCGATCTGGATACGCCGATCCGTATCGAGGTGATGGTGACGATTACCGATGATACAGTACATGTGGATTTTACCGGAACCGATCGCCAGGTGCGCGGGCCGTTCAACTGCATGCCCTCGGGCTCCCACGCGGCGGCCTATTTTGCCGTGCATGCGATGACCGACCCGGATATTCCGACCAATGGTGGCTGTTTTCGCCCCATCAGCTTGCATCTGCCCGAGGGCAGTTTGGTCAATCCCCGTGAGCCGGCGCCGGTCAATGCCCGAACCTCGACCATCAAACGGATCTCCGGTTGCATCGTCGGGGCGTTAGGCCAAGCCGTGCCCGAGCGAGCGCCGGCCGACGCGGCGAGCGAAATGCTGCTGTTAGCTTTTGGCGGGACCCGGCCGGATAGCAGCCGGTATGTCATTGGCGAGCTGATTGCCTCGGGTAGCGGAGCCAGCGATGGGATGGACGGGGTTGATGTGATCGAGACCGACGGCACTAATTGCATGAACCTTCCCGTTGAAGCGTTGGAGATGGACGCCCCGATCCGGGTCCACCAAACCGAACTTCGATCTGGTTCAGGCGGTCAGGGGGCCTTTCGTGGCGGCTTGGGGCTGGTGCGGGAATACGAAATCTTATCCGGCGAAGTGGTCTTCACCCACCGGGGGGAGCGCCATGCCTATCCAGCGCGCGGCCGGCTTGGCGGTGGCGCGGGGGCTCAGGCTCGGTCGGTGATCCGCCGGGTCGATGGGACGGAGCAGGTAATCAACTCGAAGACCGTCGAACGGTTGGGTCCCGGCGATCGTGTGCTTGTGGAAACCGCCGGCGGTGGCGGCTATGGCGATCCAGAGGCAAGGGAACCACAGGCAAATGCAGCTGATCGGGCGAACCGGAAGACGGCTTCAACCTGAGCGATTGTCTCGACGATCGGCCTGGAGTGATGACAGAATTTTAGATAGGCAAGCTCGAGCTACCCATTAGGTAGGTATCCACCGCGTGGGCGGCCTGACGTCCCTCTCGGATAGCCCAAACCACCAGGGATTGGCCCCGCCGCATATCACCGGCGGCGAAAATACCCGCACGTGAAGTTTGGTAGCGTTCGGTGTCGGCTAGGACATTACCGCGCTCGTCCAGCTTGACGCTGTAACCCTCGACCACACCATCGTGGCGCGGATGTAGGAAGCCCATCGCCAATAGGACCAAGTCAGCCTTGATCTCAAAATTCGAACCCTCGACCTCAACCATCGCCATGCGACCGCCGGCGCTAGCTTCCCATTTATTGCGGACCAACTTAAGCGAGGTAACCCGTTTGCCGTCGCCCTTGAAGGAGCCAGTCGAGACCGACCAATCCCGCTCGGCCCCTTCAAGATGCGACGAGGAGGTCCTTAGCTTCAATGGCCAGTTCGGCCAGGTCATGGACTTATCTTCGGACTTGGGCGGTTTCGGCATGATCTCAAGCTGGGTCACCGAGGCGGCACCCTGACGAATCGAGGTGCCGACGCAGTCGGAGCCGGTATCGCCGCCACCGATTACAACTACATGCTTGCCGCCAGCCAGGATCGGACGGTTTTGACCAATATGCTCTTCGGCGACGCGCCGGTTCTGCTGGGTAAGGAAATGCATGGCAAAATGCACGCCATCAAGCTCGCGGCCTGGAATTGCCATGTCGCGCGGTTGCTCGGATCCGCCGGTCAGAACCACCGAGTCATGCTCGGCCATCACATCGTCGACGGAAACCGTCGTGCCGACCTCGACATTGGAGCGGAATTCGACGCCTTCGGCCCGCATCTGCGAGAGCCGGCGATCGATCAGATGTTTCTCCAGCTTGAAATCGGGGATCCCGTAGCGCAACAGACCACCGAGCCGGGCGTTGCGTTCGAATAAGGTTACCCCATGACCAACCCGCGCCAATTGCTGAGCGCAGGCGAGGCCGGCCGGCCCGGAGCCGATAACCGCGACCCGCTTGCCGGAGCGCCGTGGCGAAATCTTCGGCTCGATCCAACCTTCCTGCCAGCCGCGGTCGATGATCGCGGCCTCGATGTTCTTGATGGTCACCGGATTGTCGGTAATGTTTAGGGTGCAGGACGCCTCGCATGGGGCAGGGCAAATTCGGCCTGTGAATTCCGGGAAATTGTTGGTTGCGTGCAGCGCGTCGAGGGCGCCGCGCCAATTGCCCTCATGGACCAGATCGTTCCAGTCGGGGATCAGGTTATTGACCGGACAACCGCTGTGGCAATACGGAATACCGCAATCCATGCACCGGGCGCCCTGCTGACGCAGCTCAGCCTCGGGCAACGGAATCACGAATTCCCGATAATGCTTGATCCGTTCGGAAACCGGCGCGTAGGTGTTGTCGTGGCGCTCAATTTCCTTGAAACCTGTTGGCTTACCCATACTCACTCACCCGCTAAAACACTGACGTCTTCTCGCTCTTCCATTTGGGAAGAAGTCTGCATTTCCTGCAGCGCACGGCGATAGTCAACCGGAAATACCTTCACGAACATTGGTAGATATTGATCCCAAAGATCCAGGATCTGTCGCGCCCGGCCGCTTCCGGTATAGGATTTATGTCGCTCGATCAAGTCTTTCAGACGCCGTGCATCATGGCGGGTCAGGTCTTGCGCCAGATCGACCTGGGCATCCTCTGGCGGGCCATCCTCGTCTATGGATTCCAACTCGACCATCGCCAGGTTGCAGCGATCCTCGAAGTCACCTCGTTCGTCCAGAACATAGGCGATTCCGCCGCTCATTCCGGCGCCGAAGTTACGCCCGGTCTGGCCAAGCACCACGACGACGCCGCCGGTCATGTACTCGCAGCCGTGATCGCCAACGCCCTCGACCACCGCCGTGACACCGGAGTTGCGCACGGCGAAACGCTCGCCCGCGACACCGCGGAAGAAGCACTCGCCCTCAATGCCGCCATATAGCACCGTGTTGCCGACGATGATGTTTTGCTCGGGCGCGAAATTGCCGGCTTTGGCCGGGTAGATGATCAATCGGCCACCGGAAAGCCCCTTGCCGACATAATCGTTGCCGCCGCCTTCGAGCTCTAAAGTGACGCCCCGGCTCAGAAAGGCGCCGAAGCTTTGCCCGGCGCTGCCTTTCAGCTTTACCTGAATGGTATTGTCGGGCAGGCCATCATGGCCATATTTGCGCGCGATCTCACCTGAAAGCATGGCGCCGATGGTGCGATTGGTATTGGCGACTGGGGTCTCTATACGGACCGGCGTACCAGACTCAAGTGCTGCCGCAGACTTCTCGATCAGCATGTTGTCCAATGCCTTGTCGAGACCGTGGTCCTGCTTCTCGCACTGATGGATCGCCACCCCGGCAGGGACATCGAAATTGTACAGGAGGCGAGAGAGGTCCAGATTGCGCGCCTTCCAATGCTCGATCACCGCCTGGGTGCCAAGATGTTCGCGCCGACCGATCATGTCTTGGAAATTGTGGAAACCCATCTGGGCCATCAATTCGCGCACTTCCTCCGCCAGGAACATGAAGAAGTTGATCACGTGCTCCGGTTGGCCGGTGAACAGCTTACGCAGTTCGGGGTCCTGGGTCGCAACCCCGACGGGACAGGTGTTCAGATGGCATTTGCGCATCATGATGCAGCCTGCCGAGACCAGGGCCGCCGTCGCGATACCGAACTCGTCGGCTCCCAACAAAGCGCCGACCACCACGTCGCGCCCGGTACGGAAGCCGCCATCGACCTGGACCGCGATGCGCCCGCGCAAGTGGTTGCGGACTAGCGTCTCATGGGTTTCTGCGAGGCCGATCTCCCACGGGCTGCCGGCATGCTGGATCGAGGTGATCGGGCTGGCGCCGGTACCGCCCTCGAAGCCGGAGATCGTAACATGATCGGCATGCGCCTTGGCAACACCGGCCGCCACGGTTCCGACACCCAGTTCCGAGACCAGCTTGACGCTGACCCGGGCGGCGGGATTGACGTTCTTCAAATCATGGATCAGTTGGGCCAGATCTTCGATCGAATAAATATCGTGATGCGGTGGCGGTGAGATCAGCCCGACCCCGGGCGTCGAACGACGGACCCGGCCGATCCACTCGTCGACCTTGTGACCCGGAAGCTGGCCACCTTCACCGGGTTTGGCACCTTGGGCCATCTTGATTTGCAGATCGGTCGCGTTGACTAGGTACTCGGTGGTCACGCCAAAGCGCCCGGAGGCGACCTGCTTGATCCGCGAGACCATTGAATCGCCGTTCTTCAGCGGTGCGAAGCGCCTGGAGTCCTCGCCGCCTTCGCCACTATTGGAGCGCCCGCCGATCCGGTTCATGGCGATCGCCAAAGTGGTATGCGCCTCCCAGGAGATTGAGCCGAACGACATCGCGCCGGTGGCGAAACGCTTGACGATTTCCTTGGCCGGTTCAACCTTGTCCAGAGGGATCGGGGTGTTGCTCAGCTTGATCTCGAACAGGGCGCGAATATTGCGCAGCTTCAGCGACTGATCGTTCATTTTTTTGGCATAGGCCCGATAGCGTCGCGGATCGCCGGAGCGGGCAGCGTGCTGCAACAGACCAATGGTTTCCGGCGTCCAGGCATGGGTCTCCCCACGCAGACGAAACGAAAGGTCGCCGCCGATATCCAACGCACCACTGAACTGCAGCACGCCTTGATAGGCGATCGCATGCCGGCGCACCGCCTCGTTTGCCAGCTCTTCCAGTCCAATTCCGCCGATGGCGCATTTGGTGCCGGTGAAATAACGGGCCAGGAGTGTGTCGGACAGGCCCACAGCGTCAAAGACCTGAGCCCCGCAATAGGATTGATAGGTCGAAATACCCATCTTCGAGATGACCTTGAGGATGCCTTTATCCACTGCCTTGATATAGCGCTGGTGCAACTCCTCGATCTCGGGTGGCTGGTGCATGCGGAGCCGCAGATCCGACAGCGTGTCGAATGCCAGATAGGGATTGATCGCTTCCGCGCCATAGCCCGCCAGCAGACAGAAGTCGTGGACTTGGCGAGCCTCGCCGGTTTCAACGACGAGGCCGACGCTGGTCCGCAAACCTTCGCGGATCAGGTGATGGTGAACGCCGGCTGTCGCCAGCAATGAGGGGATCGGAATATGGTCGGCATCGACGTCCCGGTCGGAGAGGATGAGGATATTGTATCCCCCCTTCACCGCGTCCGCGGCCTCCTGGAACAACCGCTCCATGGCATTTTTCATCCCGCCGACACCCTCGACCGCTGGATAGGTGATGCTCAGGGTCGATGTGCGGAAACCGTGATCCAAATGGTTCTCGATCTGGCGAATTCGCTCCAGATCAAGGTTGCTGATGATCGGTTGGCGTACTTCCAGGCGATGGCGTGAGCCGGCACCCTCGGGTTCCAGAAGGTTCGGACGTGGCCCGATCAGAGAAACTAGTGACATCACCAATTCTTCGCGGATCGGATCGATCGGCGGGTTGGTCACCTGGGCGAAGCATTGCTTGAAATAATCAAAAAGCAGCTTCGGTCGGTCAGAGAGCACGGCGATCGGCGTGTCCCGTCCCATGGAGCCGAGTGGGTCTTCTCCATTCAGGCCCATGGGGGTCAGGAACTGGCGGACATCCTCCTGGGTATAGCCGAAGGCCTGCTGGCGGTGCAGTAGGGTTTCGGCATCCGGTGGCATCGCGCCGATCTCGTTTGGCAAATTCTCAAGGTGGATCTGGGTTCGGTCGAGCCATTGCTGATACGGGTGAGCCGAGGCCAACGACGCCTTCAACTCCTCATCGTCGATGATCCGGCCTTTTTCGAGATCGATCAGCAGCATCTTGCCGGGCTGCAAGCGCCATTTCTGAATCACGCTGTCATCAGGCACTGGCAGGACACCATCCTCGGAGCCCATAATGACCAGATCATCATTGGTCACTACGTAGCGCGCCGGGCGGAGCCCGTTCCGGTCAAGGGTGGCACCGATTTGGCGGCCGTCGGTAAAGGCGATCGCCGCCGGTCCGTCCCAGGGTTCCATCAGGGCCGCGTGATACTCGTAAAAGGCCCGCCGCGACGAATCCATCAGCGGATTATTGTTCCAGGCTTCCGGAATCATCATCATGACCGCATGGGACAGCGAATAGCCGCCGGCGACCAATAGTTCGAGTGCGTTGTCGAAGGTGGCCGAGTCCGACGCGCCATCACCGATCAACGGCCAGAGCTTATCGAGGTCTTCGCCAAGGATCTTCGACGACATGGTCTGCCGCCGGGCGGCCATCCAGTTGATGTTGCCGCGAACGGTGTTGATCTCGCCGTTGTGGCAGAGCAGGCGGAACGGCTGCGCCAGCTTCCAGGACGGAAAGGTGTTGGTCGAGAACCGCTGATGCACCAGCGCCAGCGCCGATTCTGTGCGCTCATCATGCAAATCGGGGAAATAGACCGGTAGATTGCCGGACAGCACCATGCCTTTATAGACGATCGTCCGCGACGACATCGAGGTGATGTAGAAGAGGCCCGTTTCATCGCCCTGGCTGGCGTCGACCGGATACCAGATCTTGCCGTGCGATTGTTTGCGAATCACGAAAAGCTTGCGCTCGAACGCATCCTGATCGGCCAGGCCGGGGGGAGGTGCGAGCAGAAATTGCCGAATCAATGGTTCGTTCGGGCGGACACTCTCGCCGAGACAGGAATTATCGGTCGGAACTTCGCGCCAGCCGAGGATTGTCGCACCTTCGGCGGCAACCGCCCGCTCGATGCTGGCGAGGCAGCGATCCCGTATCTTTTTCACACGCGGTAGGAACACCATGCCGACGGCATAGCCGCCAGCGTCAGGCAAAGTGATACCCTGTTCCGCCATTTCCTCGCGCAGCAACCGATCCGGGACCTGGATCAGTATCCCGGCGCCGTCACCAGCCAGAGGATCGGCGCCGACGGCGCCGCGATGGTCTAGATTCACAAGAATCTGGAGGCCTTGGCGAACAATTTTGTGGCTTTTTCGGCCTTTGATGTTGGCGACGAAGCCTACACCGCAATTGTCATGCTCATGGGCCGGGTCATAGAGCCCAGCGCGTTGATCGCGATCAAAACCGTGCATAACCTTGGTATCCGACAATTCGTCCCATTTAACCCAATCGAGGTCGCGGCCGTAGCCTGACCGGGCGATGCCGGCCAAAGTCAACGTTGCATAGTTTGCGACCTCCTCTCGAAGGAGCCTTAACCGCCCACGCCAAACGGGTGGGTCATATCAAGACAACTACCCTATAGCAATTTGCGAATTTGTCACGACCTCGGCTACTAGCGCGCCGGAAAGTCAATAAATTCACCATTTTTGTGATGCTGCGCCAAGGCAGGACTTCCTGAACCCAAGGTCTTGAATTATCTTGGGGCCAGTCGGATCATGGACAGGGGCGCGGCAATGCAAATGAATCCATTCGAACGGGTCGTGATCGGCGATACCGGGGTCGAGGTCACCCGATTGGGACTGGGCGGTGTTTTTGTCGCTGGCCGGGACCATGATGACGGATCGATTACTGGCTACGACACTGCGCTTGCCACGCTTGATCGGGCCTACGAGATTGGCATTCGCTATTTTGACACCGCCCCGTTCTATGGCCGCGGGCGTAGCGAAAAGCGATTTGGCAAGATGTTGGGCCGCCGGCCCCGGGAGTCGTTCACTCTGTCGACCAAGGTTGGCCGACTTTTGGTTTCCGATACTGAGGATCCCGGCGTCTGGGCGGAGGATGGGATTCCCCATTTCGCAGCGAAATTCGATCTGTCCCGCGATGGGATCCGCCGATCCATCGAGGAAAGCCTGGAGCGGCACCAATTGAGCCATGCCGAGATCCTGTATCTGCATGACCCCGACGTCGAAAACCTTGAGGACGAGGCGATCAGGACAGCCTTTCCGGCGTTGTTCGAACTCAAGGAAGAAGGCACCGTCAAGGCTATCGGCACCGGTATGAATCAATGGGAAATGCCGTTCCGGTTTCTTCAGGAATTCGCCCTGGATATCATCCTGTTAGCCGGACGCTACACCTTGCTTGATCAGGCAGCTTATCACGAGTTTTTGCCCGAATGCGAAAAGCAAGGGACGAAGGTGGTGACTGGCGGGCCGTTTAATTCCGGCATTCTGACCGCCACCGATTTCGACAAACCCGCGTGGTTCAATTATCAGCAGGCGTCGCCGGAGTGGCTCGATAAGGCGCGAGCGCTCAAGGCGGTATGCCAGCGCCATGGCGTGGATATGAAGGCCGCTGCGTTGCAATTTCCCCTGGCGCATCCGGCCGTCGCCTGCGTGATCCCCGGCGCTGCCAGTCCGGAACAGGTCGAGCAGAACGCGGCGCTGATCCGGACCGACTGCTCGGCTGATCTGTGGGCTGAAATGAAGCATGAAGGCCTTATCCCGCTCGACGCGCCGACCCCCTGAGGCATCGACCCCCGGAGGCATCGAGCCGGCGGAGATGGCGGCGGAGATGGCGGCGGAGATCAGATGAAGATTCGGCGGCAGCGGCACATGGCCGAGGGGTGAATCCGTCTCCTGCTTTATGCGATGGCGCATCTACCCCTGCCGCGCCGGGCAGGCTAAGCTTGATGCTGATCGAAACAAGCGCTTTCACACATTAAAATAATATTCGGCCGGACCATCCGGACCGAGCCGGCGGACGGGGAGCAAACCATGAACGGGATCGACTATGTCGCCCAAATTCTGAAGCAGGAGGGCGTCGAATGGATGTCCTGCTTTCCCAGCAATCCGTTGATCACGGCGGCCGCGAAAGTTGGTATTCGACCCATCGCCTTTCGCCATGAGCGCGGCGCGATGATGGCCGCCGATGGTTATAGCCGAATTGGCGATCGCCAGCGTTTCGGCGTCGTCGCGGTGCAGTCCCAAGCCGGTGCCGAGAATATTATGGGCGGTTTGTCCCAGGCCTATGCCGATAACATCCCGGTCTTGGTCATGCTTGGCGGTAACAACCTGAACCAGCTTTCGGTGCGCCCGAATTTCCATGCGGCCGAGAGAATGCGGGGCTGGGCTAAGCAGATCGAGACAGTCTATACGCCAAGCCAAGTCGGTGACGTGATGCGCCGGGCCTTCCACGCGCTACGGAACGGCTCCCCCGGACCTGTCGTGGTCGAACTGACCGGCGATGTTTGCGGCCAGGAAGTGCCAGAGGCGGCGAGAAATTATAAATCTCCCAAGCTCACCCGGCAGGTCCCGGAAGCCGGCGATATCGCCGCCGCGGTCGAGGCGTTGCTCAAGGCCAAGAAGCCGGTGATCTGGGCCGGCGCTGGGGTCTTGTCTTCCGGCGCGACCGAGGACCTTCGTGTACTGGCGGAGCTGGTGGCGACGCCGGTGTTCTGCACCATGCCCGGTAAATCGGCGATGGATGAGCGGCACTCGCTGGCGCTTGGCGCCGGTGGCGGCACCACCACCAAGCCCGCACACGTCTGGCTTGCCGAGAGCGATCTGCTTTTGGGGCTCGGCACCAGCCTTACCCGGTCGCCCTATGGTCAGGCGATCCGAGGCGGCAAGACCTTGATCCACAACACCGTCAATCCGGACGATATTAACAAGGACGAGGCGGCGGATGTTGGCCTCGTCGGCGACACCCTGCTGACCATCCGGGCGCTGATCGCCGAGGTCAAAGCTCGGACCGGCGGCGCGGGTGCCGGTGACCGAGCCAAGGTCGAGGCCGAGGTGGCCGCCGTGAAGGCCGAATGGATGGCCGAATGGATGGCCATTCTCACGTCCGACGAGGAGCCGCTGAGCTATTACCGGGTTATCCACGAGATCAACCAAAACCTTGATCTAGAGAACAGCATCGTTACCCACGACGCCGGCGCGCCGAGGGACTCGATCGTCCCGTTCTTCAATGCGACGACACCGCACAGCTATATCGGCTGGGGCAAGACCACGCATCTGGGCTTTGGCATACCGTTGATGATTGGCGCCAAGATGGCCGAGCCGAACAAGTTTTGCCTTAACCTGATGGGCGACGGCGCATTCGGGATGTCCGGCACCGATATCGAGACCGCTGCTCGGTCCGGCGCGGCGATAACTACGGTGCTGCTGAATAACAGCGCCATGGCGACCTATTCTGGGCCGACGCAGGGGGCCATCGGCGCTGAGGCACGGGAGCAGTACGGGGTCTCCACAATGCATGGTGACTACGCCAAGATCGCCGAGGGCATGGGCGCCGTCGGATTGCGGGTGAGCAAGGCCTCGGAGATCGGGCCGGCGCTGCAAGAGGCAAGACGCTTGAACGCCGATGGACGGACCGTCTTGATCGAGGTCGCCGCGAATGTCGAGGAGCGGCGCTCCAGATTTGTGCCGCGGTGATCTAAAGCGAGTGGGAGAGGTAAGCGATGAGCACCAAAGGGATGGCCTATATTGTCGGGGCCTATGAACACCCGACCCGTAAGGCCACGGACAAGTCGATTGCACAGCTCCATGCCGAGGTCGCCAAAGGCGCGCTGGCGGATGCCGGATTGACCAAGGATGATGTCGACGGCTATTTCTGCGCCTCCGACGCGCCGGGGCATGGGCCTCTCAACATGATCGACTATATGAACCTCAACGTTCGCCATGTGGATGCGACCAATACCGGCGGCTCGTCGCACATGATCCATGTCGCGCATGCGGCCCAGGCGATCGCATCGGGCAAGTGCTCTGTCGCGCTGATTACCCTGGCCGGCCGGCCACGCAGCCAGGGTCAGGAAAAAGGCGCGATCCCGCGTGCCGACAACCCGCTGCAGCCTGATTTTCAGTGGGAGAACCCGTACGGAATCACCACGCTCAACATCTACGCCATGGTCGCTATGCGGCATATGTACGAGTTTGGCACCACCAGCGAGCAGCTCGCCTGGGTCAAGGTCGCCTGTTCGCACCATGCCCAGCACAATCCGAATGCCATGCTGCGTGACGTGGTCACGGTCGAGGACGTGGTGAACTCGCCGATGGTGTCGGACCCGCTGCACCGGATGGATTGCTGTGTGATTAGCGATGGCGGCGGCGCGTTGATCGTCACCAATCGGGAGATCGCCCGAAGCCTGAAGCGGCCGATGGTCAAGCTGATCGGTGCCGGCGAGGCGCCGAAGGGGCAGACGGCCGGGGCTGTCGACCTCAGTTATTCCGGCGCTGCTTGGTCCGGCCCCCGGGCTTTCGCCGAGGCCGGTGTGACCCAAGCTGATATCAAATACGCCTCGATCTATGACAGCTTTACCATCACCGTCTTGATGCAGCTTGAAGACCTGGGGTTCTGCGCCAAGGGCGACGGCGGCAAGTTCGTCTCCGACGGCAATCTGATCTCCGGCGTCGGCAAGTTGCCGATCAACACTGATGGCGGAGGGCTGTGTAACAACCATCCGATGAACCGGGGCGGCATGACCAAGGTGATCGAGGCGGTTCGTCAGTTGCGCGGTGAGGCCCATTCGGCGGTCCAGGTGCCGAACTGCGATATCGCGCTGGCGCATGGCACCGGCGGCGGCCTCGGTACCCGCCATGCCAGCGCCACCTTGATTCTCGAACGGGAGTAACTCGATGGCTGAGCGCATAATCCCCGATCCCAACCCCAATCCCGAGACCGAGGTGTTCTGGGAGGCCACTAAGGGCGGCCGCTTCATGCTGCGCTATTGCGGCGATTGTGGGAAAACCCATTGGTATCCCCGGGCTATTTGCCCGCACTGTTTCAGCGACAGTTCCGAATGGCGCCGAGCCTCGGGACGCGGGAAAATCTACACCTACAGCGTCATGCGCCGCGCCGCTGTGCCCTACGCGATCGCCTATGTGACCTTGGAGGAGGGGCCACGGATGATCACCAATCTGGTTGACTGCGTGTTGGACGAGCTTGCGGTTGGCCAGGACGTTGAATTGGTGTTCAAGCAGAGCGAGGGCGGTTACGCGGTGCCGATGTTCAAACCAGCTGGCTGAGGCTTGCGCTCTAGGCCTTGAATCCGAAGTTCGTTTCAGTTTGTGGAGCGCTAGTTCGATTTTCGGATTTGATGAAGGCACTCGCTGACATATTAAATATAGTGTGGTTTGCGGATTTGAAGTGGGCAACGCCTATGGCCCAGACAAAGAAGCGAACTTCAAACTCACCACACGAGGCCCTTGCCAATCCCGAACGCCAAGGCGTCACCTCAATGGCCGACGGATTGGGATCCCAACCGGATCAACCGGATGCGAAGGGTAACGACGTGGCTCTTTCCAATCTTGCCGCCCCGCCGGTCGCGCAATATGACATGGTCAACCAACAGGTGCCGGTCATCGATCTTGGTGGCGCGCTTGAGCGGTCCAGCAATAATCCTTGGGGTTATTTGGACCGGGAGTTGACCAAAAATATCCGGGATAAAAAGGAAATTTTCGATATCGGACCGGAGGTCGAGGTGGGAGCTATCTCTAAGGATCCGTTTTCTGGTACGACCCCCTGGCCAGCGGAGCAACCGGCCTTCGAGGCGGTGATGCGGGCGCATCTCGAGGCCTGCGAGCGGTTGTCGATAACCATGGTCGAGGCCATTTGCCTCGGGCTTTGGTTGCTACGCGCTTGGCTCGCCGCGAACTTGAGCCCAGCCACACGATTTCTCCGTCTCAACTACTACCCGGTACAGGACCCGCTGTCGGATCTTCCGGTGGCGCAGCGAGAGGGTACGGATTTAGGCGTGCATCACAATTCCGACGCCGGCGCGGTGACCATCCTGATCCAAGATCAGGTCGGTTACCTGCAGGTCTTGAAGGACGGTATGTGGCATGGTGTAAAGTCGATCGAGGGTGCGCTCGTGATTAAATTCGGTGATATGGTTCAGGTCTGGTCGAACGATGAATATCGCACCACGCCAATACATGGTTGTGCACTGGAGAGAGTTCCGACGCAAACGGGCCGGCGGTGACTTCGCCAATACTGGCTGAGAAGTTCAGATCACCGACTATCTTCTTTGATGCAGATCGGCCTTTGATTAAAAACGTGCCCGATGGATCGGGTTGAAAGGGAATAAAGATGGATACTATTCGCATTGGTTTGATCGGCGCCGGGGGCAATACCCGGTCCCGTCATATTCCTGGATTCAAGGCGCAAGAGGGTGTCGAACTGGTAACCGTCGCCAACCGCACGGTCGGCTCCGCCCAACGGGTCGCTGATGAGTTCGGGATTCCCGACGTCGCGGTCGATTGGCGCGAGGTGCTGGAGGATGACACGGTCGACGCGGTCTGCATCGGCACCTGGCCCAATATGCATGCCCCGTTGACGATCGCGGCGCTGCAACACGGGAAGCACGTGTTGTGTGAGGCGCGGATGGCGCTGAATTCGGGGGAAGGCCATGAGATGCTCGCCACCGCGCGGCAATGTCCGGGGCAGATTGCGCAAATCGTGCCGGCCCCGCACACTCTGGCTTTCGACCAGACCATCGTCGAGCGGATCGTCTCGGGCGGTATCGGCGAGTTGATCGCCATCGATGCGCGGGTGACGGTCGGCAGCAATTTCCCCGATCCAAGCTCGCCGATGCACTGGCGCAACGACCGAGATCTTTCCGGCAACAACATCATGAGCATGGGGATCTGGTATGAGGCGATGATGCGCTGGGTTGGTCCGGCCGCCAGTGTTTTTGCGATCGGTCAATCGGTGATCAATCACCGGATCGACGCCAACGGTCGGCGCGCGGCGATGACGGTCCCCGACCATATCGATGTCGTCGGCGCGATGGCTCAGGGCGGCCAGATGCGCTTTAATGTGTCCACCGTGGTTGGTTGCGCGCCCGCCCTGGCGGATATCCATATCTTCGGCACCGAGGGAACCTTGCGCCTGCACCAGAGCCAATCCGAGCCGATGGCGTTGCACTATGGCGCCCGCGGCGATTCAGGTATGACGTCGGTGAAGGTTGACCCGGCCAAACAAGGCGCCTGGCGGGTCGAGGAGGAGTTCATCAATGCCATTCGCGGGGTAGAGGAAGTCACCCACACCGACTTCCAGACCGCCGTCAAATACATGGAATGGACCGACGCGGTGGCGCATTCGGCCCAGACCGGCGAGCGGGTGAGCCTGCCGCTTTCGTGATCCGGGCCTGATCCGCGTCCACTCCCGGCCTAACCCCGGAGCCTCGTTCCGGTAATCCGGCGGGCTATTCCCGGCGCTCTATATAGTCGGCCAAGGCTGGTGACAGGCCCTTGGTCGGCTTACCGGCGGGACGGGCGAAGCTACCCATGGTGGCTTTGCCTGGGGCTAGGTCGATCAGGGTCTCAGCCAGCCGAACGGCGCAGGACACCCCGTCGAGAACCGGCACCGGGATCTCGTGCGATACTTCGCGCGCTAGGCCGGCGATGGGCCCGCCGCCCATGATGACCACCTCGGCCCCATCCTGGGCGACCGCCTTGTGGCAAAGCGCGACCATAAGGCGGCCGGTCTCGGCTCGGGCGTTGGTAATGTCGCCGGGGGGCACGGCCAGCGGGTGGACCCCGACCAGACGCCCGGCGAGGCTGTATCCCTCGGCGCATTCCCGATACCAGACTCCCAGCCTTTGGGTCAGGCAGACGATCGCATAACGACGCCCGAGCGCGTGGGCGGTGAGGAACGCCGCTTCGGAAATTCCGACCACCGGAAACCCCATCATCTCTTTGGCCGCGAATAGGCCGGGGTCTCCGAAGGCGGCGACGATTGCCGCATCATATCCGTCTGGCTTTTCGGCCAGAACATCGAGCACCGCGTGCCCGGCGATCGCCGCTTCGCCCCGGTTCTCGATATATTGGGCGCCGAAAGCGGCGGTGGCTGCGTGAATTTCCGTACCCTCGCGGGCTGACAGCCTAGCTTCCACCGCCATGAGGTTGGTGATTGCCTCGGTGACGTTTGGATTGATCAAGAGAATATTGCGCGCCATCGCCCTAACCGACCTTTCTCACCGGTGCGGCTTTCGGGCCCTTGGGCCGTTTTGGTCTCTGGTCTTTGGGTTTGCCAGCGAACTTTTTCTTTGGATTGGGGCTGCCAACCGCCGCACCGGGTCGTTTGGCGAGTTTTTTCTTTGGTTTTTTTGGCGAAGCGGTATCGGTGCCGGCCATCACCGCGCTCAAGATCGTATCCAGTGAGGTGGCGGCTGTTGGTGTCTTTTTGATGTAGGTTTTGGGCGCGCGGGTTGTCGGCTCGCCGGGGGTACCGGCAAAACCACGCTTGGGTTTCTTTGGCTTTCTCGGCACTGGGATATAGGCGTCGGCGACCCCGGCGCTAGAAACCGGTTTTGGCGTCGTGGAGAGTGTCGATGTTGGCCTCGTGGAGAGCGTCCACCTTGACTTCGCGTAGGCTTCCGGCGTCGCCGGTTTATTGGAAAAATTACGTTTTGGCTTTTCCGACTGGCTCCGTGAGAACGCCTGTGGGTTGGCTGTTGCCGCGTCTGCGACTGGCTCTGGCGAGGGCAGTGGCGCCGGGGTTGGCTTGGTGTCGAATTCCACCTCGCCTCGACGTTGTGGCTCCGTCCGTGGTTCCGTCGTCGGTTTTGCTTGGGCCGCCGGTTTTTCTGGGACCGCTAGTGCAGGTTTGGCGTGATGCAACGGTTGGGCATCGGCGGGTCTGGTGTCGGCGCGCTTGGCGGGGGCTTGCCGTTGCTCCGTTGGCGGAGCGTCCAACCGGGTCACGATGATCGAGTTTTCCAGCTTGCGGCTTGGGCCGATGGTTTCAAGAAAGCGCTCGACGCAGCCGGCGGCAAGCTCCACATGGGACTCTTTTTGCTGAATTTTTATGGCGCCGACCTCTTCCTTCGTGAGCTTGCCAAAACGGCAGAGCATCGGCAGCAGCCAACGGGGTTCGGCATTCTTCTCGCGTCCGATCGATAGGCTGAACCAAACGCCATTCTTGAAGTCTTCGCGTTGCCTGCGCTGCGGTTCTGGAGGGATGTTGTCCAACAGCTCCTCCGGCGCTGTCTGGCCGGCAAGGTGTTGGCGCATGAAGGCGACAGCGATCTGCTCGGCGCTATGCCGGGTTAGTAACTCAGCGGCGAAGGTTTGCTCGTCCTTGCTGATTGGGCCGCCCAGGCTGGAGTCTTCGAGAATGCGCTCACGGTCACGGCGAATAATATCGTCAGCCGATGGCGGCTTGCCCCAGCTGGCCTCGATCTTGGCGCTGGCCAACAGCCTTTCGGTATGTCGGCGTTTGATGAACGGCACAATCAGAGTGCTGATGCCCTTGCGTCCGGCCCGCCCGGTTCGTCCACTCCGGTGCAGCAGGGATTCGGGGTTCTTTGGCAGGTCAGCGTGGATCACCAGCTCAAGATTGGGCAAATCGATGCCGCGCGCTGCCACATCGGTGGCGATGCAGACCCGGGCGCGTCCATCCCGCAACGATTGCAGGGCATGGGTACGCTCGTTCTGGCTCAACTCGCCGGAAAGCGCGACCACCGAGAACCCCCGATTGCTGAAGCGACTGGTCATGTGATTGACAGTCGCCCGGGTGGCGCAGAAGACGAGCGCGGTGCTGGCGTCGGAATAACGCAAGATGTTGATGATGGCGTTTTCCCGGTCATTCGGGGCGACGACCAGGGCGCGATATTCGATGTCGAGATGCTGGGATAGCTCTTCGCTGGTGGAGACCCGCACAGCGTCGCGCTGGTAGCGTTTGGCGAGCGTGGAAATAGTCCGGGGTACGGTTGCCGAGAACATTAAGGTGCGCCGGTCGGACGGTGCAGCCTCGAGGATGAACTCCAGATCATCGCGAAAACCGAGGTCCAACATCTCGTCGGCTTCGTCCAGGACCACGGCTTTAAGGGCGCTGGTGTCCAGGGAGCGACGCTCGATGTGATCGCGTAGGCGGCCTGGTGTCCCGACCACAATATGCGCGCCACGCTCTAACGCCCGACGTTCGTCGCGCATGTCCATGCCGCCGACGCAGGAGGCCACGGAGGCGCCGGTAAACTGGTACAGCCATTCCAGCTCGCGCTTGACCTGCAGCGCCAGTTCGCGTGTCGGCGCCACGGTCAGGGCCAGCGGCGCGCGGGCATGGACGAACTTCTCGACGCCGCCAAGCAAGGTTGGCGCCAGGGTCAGTCCGAAGGCCACGGTCTTGCCGGACCCGGTCTGCGCTGAAACCAGAAGATCGGCGTCTTTTAATTCAGGGGCCAGCACCGCGCGTTGCACTGAGGTCAATACCGTGTATTCGCGTTTACTCAACGCTTGGCCAAGCGTGGGAACCACGCCTTCGAATTCTGTCATCTGTTTGCTTTCGGAATACGGCTTTCGTGCGCCGGGGCATCGGCGTTTGTCGGCGCGTCCACGCGCGCGGCAGACCAATTCATTATGACCGCAACTTATTGTCTTTTACTCATTTTGTACAGTGCCGGACTGACGGTACGGCCATAGATCGTTCGGGCTTGGTTTTTTATTGGTTAAGGGGCGTTCGGCGGAATTGATGCTCTGGGTTATTCTTGGTTGTGTTGTGGCTGATCGACGAAGTGCCAGCACGTCAAACGCTATCGCCGAAACCCTGGGAGAGAACGTGACCACGAAACCAACAAAGAGACCCCAACCGTCTGAACCGGGCGAGGCGGGCCCGTCGATACTGCGCAGACTCGCCGAACCGACAATGACCGATCGACTAATTGATTATGCTTACGGCAAGCTGTTCGGGTTGCGCGGGCAACTGGTTATCGCTTCGGTCTTTCTGGTGGGCTGGTGGTCAAATTCGTCACTGGGATCGACGGTGTTTCCCTTGGTTCGCGGACTTGCCAACTCGCCTGGTACAACAGCGTCTACGAGCCGTTCCACCAGGGCCCCATCCTGGCCAACACCTGGCGGAGTTTTAACAAGGTGATGGTTGAGACGGAGACGATGCTTTATCACATTAATCTCGGGCACAATCCATATCCCTCGTCCACCGATAGCAACGTGGTCGGCGGCCGGAAAATCAACAAGGACAAATTCTTCTGGAAAGCTTTGGTCGCAAAACTCAAGGAAGACCGTTTGGCGATCGGCAATTGCCTGCGCCAACTTCTTGCATATGATTGCGCATGGCGACTCTGGTGAGATTTCTTTTAAGCCATGATGATCCAGGCGATCGCGAGACCCTCCAATGAACAAATCTGCGAAGAATCCCATGGAAATTCATATTGGTGTCGATGTTGGCGGTACGTTTACCGATTTCGCCGTCAGCATTCCCGGCCAGAACCGGCAAATTCTGCATAAGCTCGCCTCAAGTCCGGACCGGCCCGATCAGGCGATTGTCGATGGGTTGAAGGAGGTGCTGGCGACCCATGGACTCGATGCCGGGAACATCGTCCGGTTCGGCCATGGCACAACCGTTGGCACCAACGCATTGATCCAACGCCGGGTTGGCAAGGTGGCCGTGGTGACCAGCCAGGGGTTTCGCGACCTGCTGGAAATCGGTCGGCAGATCCGGCCCAAGGTTTACGATATTCATCAGGATTTTCCAAAACCGCTGGTGCCTCGTTGGCTGCGTTACGAGGTGCCGGAGCGCATGCGGGCCGATGGTGTGGTGCATAAGGTCCTGGACGAAGCCGCAGTGCGCCGGGTCGCCGAGGAGATGGCCGGTGAAGAGATCGATTGCGTTGCCGTCTGTTTCCTGCACTCCCATGCTTTTCCGGCGCATGAGGAGCGCGCCGCCGAGATTCTTCGGCATAGCTTAGGCGAGGACGTGTCGGTGATGACCTCGTCCATGGTCTATCCGGAATTTCGCGAATATGAGCGGTTTTCGACGACGGTTCTGAATGCGGCGCTATTGACGGTGATGGGCGCCTATCTCGACCGGCTGACCAAATCTGTGGCCGACCTCGGCGTCGTCGTGGAGCCGACGGTCAGCCAAAGCGGCGGTGGGTTGATGTCGGCGGGCTATTCCCGGCGCTATCCAATTCGCTCGGCTTTGTCCGGTCCGGCGGCGGGCGTGCTCGGGGCGGCGTATCGCGCCAAGGCAACCGGCGAGGCGAACGTGATCACCCTAGATATTGGCGGCACCAGCGCCGATGTCTCGCTATTGGCTGATGGCGAGGCGTCGGTCGTGCACAGCCGGCGGCTGGCGGGCTTCCCGTTGCGGTTGCCGGCCTTGGATGTCAACGCGGTCGGCGCTGGTGGCGGCTCAATCGCCTGGATTGATCGCGATGGATTGCTGAAGGTGGGACCGGACAGCGCCGGCGCGCTGCCGGGGCCGGCCTGCTACGGCCATGGCGGCGAGGCGGCCACGGTGACCGATGCCAATGTCCTGCTCGGACGGTTGCCGAGCGATTCTCTGTTGGATGGGCGCATGGCGATCCGTCGGGATCTAGCCGAAGCCGCCATCGATCGATTGGCCGAACAGTTGCAGATGAGCCGCCAGGTTACCGCACTAGGGATCGTTCAGGTCGCTTGCGCCACCATCGTCAAGGCGATCCGAGCGATCTCGGTCGAACGCGGTCACGACCCGGCGGATTTCGCCCTATTCGCCTTTGGCGGCGCCGGGCCGCTGCACGCTGCCGACGTGGCGCATGAGCTGGGGATAAAGCGGATCTTCATCCCGCCCAACCCGGGTATTTTGTGCGCCGAGGGGTTACTTGGCTCGGATCTGGTGGCGGATCTGGTGCAGCCATCGCTGGCCAGCTTTGGCGTGGAGGCGTCAGAAACCCTGAATGCGGCTCGTGCGGTGCTGGAGCGGCGCGCCGACGCCTGGTTCCACGACGAGAACGTGGCGCCGCCCGACCAGCGCGGGGCGTGGTCGGTTGATTTGCGTTATGCCGGACAGAATTTTGAGCTGTCGATCCCGTTTGATGCAACCGCATTCGATCCGGCCAAGGCGGCGGCCTTGCGGGAAGCCTTCGATGCCGAGCACGAGCGGGCCTACGGGTTCGCTCAAGCCGGCGAATCGATGGAAATCGTCAGCATGCGGGTCAAGTTGACTGGCGTGCTCTCGAAACCGCCGCTCCCCAAGGTCGCGGGCTCGGCGCCGGCCAAGCCGATGGGCAGCCGGCTTGTCACTTTCGCCAAGGATGAGGTGTGCGAGACGCCGATCTATCGGCGTGATGCGCTGAACAGTGGCCAAAACCTGATCGGCCCCGCGGTGATCGAACAGATGGACAGCATGTTGCTATTGTTTCCCGACGACCGGGCCACCGTCGATCGTTGGGGCAACCTGGTTATCGATCTTGCGGACCGGGGAGTTTGATCATGGTGACGTTGACGCCGATCGAGGTTGAACTGCTGCGTAATGGGCTGACCAGCATTTGTGACGAGATGTTTCTGGCGATCATGAAAAGCGCCTATTCCACCAACATCAAGGAGCGCCACGACCATAGCGCCGCCATCTTCGACGCTGCCGGTCGGGTGGTGGTGCAGGGTGAGAGTTTGCCGCTGCATCTGGCTTCAATGTTAGGGCTGGTCGAGGTGGTGCTCGAGCGTTATGGCGCCGAAAACATTCGCCCCGGTGACATGTTTCTTTCCAATGATCCGTTTGTCGGCCGGGGCTCGCACCTGCCGGATGTGGCGATCCTGGCGCCGGTGTTTCGTGATGGTGAACTGGTATTGTTCGTCTCGAATATTGCGCATCACTCCGATATTGGAGGGATGGCACCCGGTTCCATGGCCGGCGGGATGACCGAGATCTATCAGGAAGGCCTGCGTATCCCGCCGATCCGTATTGTCCAGGACGGCGAGATCCTGCGCGACGTGCTGGATCTGGTGCTTTTGAACGTTCGGGTGCCGCGCGAGCGCCGGGGCGATTACATGGCGCAGATTGCAGCCAACCGTCTCGGGACCCGCCGTCTTGAAGAGCTGTTCCGGCGTTGGTCGCGGGACCAACTGGTGGTCGGCTGTGACGGGATTATCGACGCGGTGACCCGGCGTATGCGGGCTGGTATCGCGGATCTTCCGGATGGTGAATACCACTTCGAGGACGTCTTGGATGACGATGGCATGGGTACGACAGATATCCCCGTCGTCGTGCATATTCGGATTGCCGGCGAGGAAATTTGGCTCGACTTCGCCGGCTCCGGTGCTCAGGTCAAAGGCAATATGAACAACAGCTTCGCTGGCCTGCAAGCCAGCGTGTTATTCGCGCTGAAAGTGCTGATCGATCCTGATGGGGCGACCAATCACGGTATGCTGGAGCCTGTGCATATCAGCGCCCCTGAGGCCAGCGTGGTGAACGCGTCTTTTCCAGCGGCGACGGCGGCCCGGGCGCAGACTTGCCAGCGGATCATCGACTCCATCCTGGGCGCCTTGGCAAGCGCTGTCCCTGACCGGGTGATTGCCGCGAGCAATGGCGCCAACGGTGTGGCCACCTTCTCCGGAACCGGTCCCGACGGCCGATATTATCTCTATATGGAGACCATAGGCGGTGGCGCCGGCGCCCGCGCCTATAAGGACGGTACCGATGGCGTCCAAGTGCATGTGACCAATACCTCGAACCTGCCGGTCGAAGCGCTGGAGAATGAATATCCGCTATTGGTCGAGCGTTACGAGCTGATCGATGGTTCCGGCGGCGCCGGCGCCTGGCGCGGCGGTTTGGGATTGCGCCGGGTTTATCGCGGCCTCGACCACACAGTTACCTTTTCCGGTCAGGGTGAGCGCGCGGTACACCCGCCCTGGGGGTTGTTCGGTGGCCAGCCCGGCGGCACCGGCTCCATCGCCTTGCTGCATGATGGCGGCGCCCGAGAGGGACTGACGATCAAGCCGGCATCACTTGAGGTTGGGCCGGATGCCGCGGTCTGTATCGAGACGCCGGGCGCCGGCGGTTATGGTCCGCCCGGGGGTCGCGATGCTAGCTCGCTGGAAGAAGACCATCGGTCGGGGAAATACACCGCTGATTTCATGCGTGAAACCTATGGATATGAGGGGCCTGGGGGATAGCGCGATGGTCGGCGATCAAGCCCACGGTAATGCCCTTTAAATACCCTCTGATTTCGTCCACCTTGCGTAAAACCAGCTTCGACAGGAGACCCAGGCATGGAAGTCGGCGTGCAAATGATCTTCCAGAAATGGGGCTATGACGACGCGATGTCGGACAGCCAGATCTATGACGAGGAGATCCGCCTCGGTGTATTGGCCGATGCGCTTGGTTTCGATGCGCTGTGGCCGGTGGAACATCATTTCGAGGACTATTCGTTTTGCCCCGATAACGCCCAATTTCTCTCTTTTATGGCGGCGAAAACCAACCGGATCAAGTTGGGGACCGGGGCGGTGATCTTGCCGTGGAATCAGCCGCTACGGGTTGCCGAAAAGATCGCCATGCTCGATGAGTTGTCCGGTGGACGGGTGGTATTCGGCATGGGGCGCGGCCTGTCGCGCCGGGAATACGAGGTCATGGGCATCGACATGGCAACCTCGCGGGATCGTTTTGACGAGGCCGCGGCGATGATCCTGAAAGCGCTTGAAACCGGGTACGTCGAAGGCGAAGGGCCGTTTTATCCGCAACCTCGCGCCCGGATCCGGCCAAAACCGACCCGTTCGTTCCGGGGGCGGGTTTCGGCGGTGGCAATGTCGCCGGACTCGCTGGAACAGGCGGCCAAGCTCGGGGTGCGGATGGTGGTGTTCAGCCAGAAGCCGATGGATAAGCTGGTCGTTGATGTTGATCGTTACCGCGCCTTGTTCGGCGAGAACCATCCGGCTGAGCCCGTGCCGGCGCCGATGGTCTGCGATTTCCTGTATTGCCACGGCGATCCGGCACTGGCCGAGGAGCGGGCCCGTCGCTACATGTCGGCTTATCTGACCAGCGTGCTCCATCACTATGAGTTGGCCAGTGACCATTACAAGGACGTCAAGGGTTACGAAATCTATGGCCGGCAGGCCGAAACGATCCAGCGCATCGGCCCGGATGAGCTTTATGAGATGTACCTGACCGTCCAGGCTTGGGGTACCCCGGATCAGATCCTGGAGAAATACGCTGAGCGGCGGAAGCAACTCGGAGAATTCCATATCACCAGCTGCTTCCGCTTTGCCGGCATGCCCTATGAAGAAGCTGAAGCCAGCATGCGGCTTTATGCTAAGGAAGTGCTGCCGCAAGTCCGGCGCTGGGAGCGTGAGGACGCGGCAGCGTAGGGGTGATGGTCAAGGCCTGGTGCTTTTGGCTAACCCTTGGGCCCGCAGCCGCTCCGTCAATAATTCCATCCGCTCGTTGCCCCAGAATAATTCACTATCTAACAGGAACGACGGCACACCGAAGACGCCGTGCAGATGTGCATCCTCCACCAAGGTTTTGAAAGCCTCGGCGCCATCTCCGAAAAGATAGGCGGCAAAGCCTTCCCTATCACCGCCGCATTCGCCGAGGACAAAGGCCACTGCGGCGGCGTTCTCGATGTCAAGCTCGCGTTTGAAGAACCGGTCGAAGGTCACATCGATATAGGCGTCGGCGACCCCGGCGTGTTTGGCGTGCAGTAGGCCGATCGAGGCAATTGTTGAGTCAAACAGCTTGCGTGGGCCGAGGATCGTCATGCCGCGTTGGTTGGCAAGCCGGCGCACGTCCATGTAGGAATATTTGACCCGGCGCCATTGATGTTCGTTACGAGTACCGACGGCGCCAAGATAGTCGGCGATCGGCAGATTATAGGGGCGCCAATCGATCGCCAGGTCGTAGGCGATTGCCATGGCCCGGATCGGCTTGATCGCCAGATAGGCATAGGGGCTCTTGAAGTCGATATAGGTGGGGATTTCCAAGCAAGTCATGTCCGTCGGACCATTCTGTTTTCTTGTGCTCAGGCCAGTGTCTCGGGGCGTAACCGTATGCCAGCGGCCTCTCGGTCCCAGGTGTCCTCGGTAATGCCGGCCTCACGCAAGCCGGTTTTCTGAATCTTGGTGGTCGGCGTTTTCGGCAGCGCGTCGAGGATGCGGATATAGCGCGGCACCATGAAGTGGGCCATGCGCGGGATCAGAAAGTCGATCAGTTCGGCAGGATCGACGGTCTCGCCCGGTTTTGCGGCGAGCACCACCATCACCTCGTCCTCGCCATGCTCGCTGGGCACCGGGATGGCGGCGCACTCCTGGACCGCTGGATGATCGTTCACCACCACCTCAACTTCGAAGGAGGAAATGTTCTCACCGCGCCGGCGGATTGCGTCCGTCAGGCGGTCGACGAAATAGTAATTAGCCTCAGCGTCGCGTCGGAAGGCATCGCCGGTATGGAACCAGCCATTGCGCCAGGCGCGTGCCGTGGCTTCTGGGTTCTTGTAATAGCCGTGATTGATCGCCCAAGGCATATCGGGCCGGATGATTAGCTCACCGACCTCGCCTTCGGCGACTTCGATGTCGTTCTCGTCGACGATTCTCAGTTGGTTCACCGGACGCGCCTGGCCGGCCAGGCCGGGTTCGCGCGGATTGGCCCGGGAGATAATCGGGGTATTGACCTCGGTCATGTTGAAGATGGTGTATAGATCGGTGCCGAACCGCTCCTGAAATTGTATCGATTCCTCGGTCAGCGGCACTGAGAAAACCATGCGCAGCGGATGATCGTGATCGTCCGGGCGCGGTTTCTGCTTGATCAGAAAGCTGCACATCACGCCGAGCAGAAAAACCATCGTACTTTCGGTCGCGCGCACTACATCCCAGAAGGTTTCCGTGCGAAATCCGGGACTCATGGTGATCGAACCGCCCCGGCACAGCATGGCGTAGGTGATGAAGCATCCGGCGATATGGAACATCGGTAGATTGATCAGCGCTCGGTCATTGTCCCGGAGGCAATACCAGGCGTCGTGATCCATGCCATTATAGGCGTGAAAGTAGGACGACATCGTGCCCTTCGACGGACCGGTGGTGCCGGAGGTGTAGACGATGGATTGCAGGTCCCAGGGCTGTATCGGTCGAGAGGGTTCGGTTGGTTCACCGGCGCGCGCGACGACTTCGTGATAGTCCAGGACCGTCAGCCCGCCAATCGGTCCGGTGGCTCCACCGCTAAGCACGACGGTTTCCAGGCAGGCGGTATCAATTTCCGTCAGGCGCGTCGCCAGGTCATGATGAGCGATGATCAGCTTGGCGTCGGCGTTCTCGATGATATGGGCTAGCAGGCCGCCACGATAGCCGGTATTGATCGGGATATAGACGGCGCCGATATGGTTGATCGCCAAATAGGTTTCTAGCGCCTCGGCGTTGTTCGGCAGCCAGACCACGACATGATCATCCTGGGTGACGCCCTGGTCTTGCAGGGCCGCCGCGACCTTGCGGGTGCGGGTGAGAGTCTCGGCATAGGTCCAGGAGCCACCAGTTTCAAAGACCGCGAAGGTCTGTTCGGGTCTCTCGCGGGCATGACGCTCAAGCACGTAACGTGAGACGCAGACATCGGCGTTGGGCAATGTCCTGGGCAAGTTGGCCTCCAGGTGGTTGTTACAAGTCTGCCTAAACGGCAAGGACCTCGCAAGACGCGCGTCGGCTTGGTGACTATGATGCCTGCATCACCGGCTTGCTTGACGCTAAAACGAGTTGGGGAGCCGATTTGGCCTACGGGTGTGGGAAAGACTAATGAATCGAAATTTCTGTTCGAAGGTATGCCCTGTGTCACTTCGACCCCGGACCTGGAGTGCTGGAAGATTGATCTGTTGGAGAGTACGTCGGATAAATACTGGCGGCGGACCAGGAATTGACCGATTGATCGGTTGGCTGGCCGGTATGTAGATGATCTGCCGCTGCAGGAGCGGTTTCGTGCCATCGGCAACGCGTTTCAGGTGGCGTACAAGACCTAACTGCCGGAACGCCGACAACCCGACGCGCCCCGTGTGACGCGTTACGGCTATGGCCTGCCCTGGGCTTGCTAAGTGCGTTCGTACAGCGAGATGCATCCCGGCTTCATCGATTAAAGTCCAGTAGATCCGTCAATTTGGTGACCACTCGGTCCGGGGTCACTGTTGAATCGCTCGGCAATGCGCCGTCGCCACGTGGATCACGCCAGATAGCGTAAATGCCAAGCCGTTGCGGCGCGGCGACCTCCCATTCCAGATTGTCGCCGACAATCCAACAATCTTCCGGCCCGGTGCCCAGTGCGGCCATGGCCTGGCGATAGGCTTCCGGTTCCGGTTTGCCTATACCGGCCTCGCCTTCGATTTGGATGTGCAGGAAGTGCGGTTCCAGCTCAAACCGATTAACTTTCGCGCGCTGAGCGTCGGAAGCGCCATTGGTGATCAGCGCCAGGGCGATCCCCTCGGCCTTAAGCGCTTCAAGGGTTTCGATCGCGTCGGGATACAAGCTAGTGCGTTCGAACATCAGCGCGCCACAACGTTCGGCGATGGCCCAGCGAAGATCCTTGTGGAACCGATCCGGCTGGCTCAATCCACCATTCAGGATCTCCAAGCGCGCCATTGACAGGTCGAGGCGTCCGGTCCGGTGACGTTCGGGATCGGACCAAAAATGTTTTGCTGACCCATCGATACCTTGGACCATGTCCTCAAGGTCGTCAGGCAGATCAGCGTCGTCGCCGTGGCTATCCCTCCATACTTCGGTGATGGCATCGCGCCAAAAGGTCGTTCGATGCAGGTGCGGAGAGATCAACGTGTCGTCGAGGTCGAAAAGAATGGCCTTGGGCCGCATGGCGTTTCCATCAGATATGAAGGTCGGGGGTATGGCCGTCTTGGTACCCGTGCAGCGCCTCGATGGGAAGCGCCGGTAGCGCTTTGTGGGTGTGAAAGGCCAATTGGCCCTCAATTCCGGTCCGCGCTAGGGTGTTGGTGAAGATCTCGCGGATATCCTGGCGTATAGTGTCGGGCAGTGCCTTGAGCGAGTGGATCAGTAGATTAACGTTCTTTTGCTTGGCGGTGTCATCGATCCGCAGATCAAGAAGTTGGCCCAATGAAAGGTCGGAAAATTTTCCCTACGGGGACGATATAAAGAGAAAATATGAAATAAAATAACTAATTCATAGATTAAATTTTTTAACTTATTAATATATCCTAGAAATTTTCTATTAAAGCGTGATTAATTCGAAAACTTTCTATGTTAGAGGTCGGTATTCAGCAGGGCGCTCCAGAGCGTTGATGTGGAAACGAATTAGGCTGTGAGAACAGAGAGACGTATCGCCCTGTCCCCTTGGCCGGCGATGTTTGGACGTTTCATAGCCGTTTTGGGCCGACAACCAATTTTCTTCCCTGCGGCGCCATCACGTATCGAATGGGCGCGGATGTCGACTTTTTATCGGACGGCCAATCGGCGATAGTTCCCTTGAGTGCGGCGACGCGGGACCGCGCAACCCTCGGGAGGCGAGCATGTCGGTCATTCTGGGTAGTGGAGAGCATCGTTATCGGGTCGTCGAGAATTGGGGCAAGGTGCCCGACGGCTGGAAGCTGATGGATGTCGCGGCCGTAGCGGTCGACAGCAAAGATCAGGTCTACGTGTTCAATCGCGGCGAGCATCCGATGATGGTTTTCGACCGCGATGGCAACTTCCTGCGTTCCTGGGGTGAGGGAATGTTCAGTCGTGCCCATGGTCTGCATGTCGGCCCCGATGACATGCTGTATGCCACCGATGACGGCGATCACACGGTGCGCAAGCTAACGGCCGAAGGTAAGCTAGTGCTGCAGATTGGCGTGCCGGGCAAGCCAGCGCCGTTCATGAGCAACGAGCCGTTCCACCGCTGCACCCACACCGCGTTATGCCCGGATAATCACATCTTCGTCTCTGACGGATACGGTAACGCTTGTGTCCACAAATATTCACCGGACGGCAAGCTAGTGAAGACTTTTGGCGAGCCGGGCAACGGACCAGGACAGTTCAATCTAGTTCACAACATTGTCGCTGACGATGACGGCTGGATCTATGTTGCCGATCGCGAGAACCACAGGATTCAGGTCTTTAACACCGATGGAAAATATGAAACCCAGTGGAACAACCTGCATCGACCCTGCGGTCTGTTCATGCCGCGGGGCAAGTGTCCGCATTGCTACATTGGAGAGCTTGGACCGGGCATGGCGGTGAACCGTCAATACAAGAATATCGGCCCGAGACTGTCCATCGTCACCAATGAGGGCAAGCTGTTGGCTCGGCTTGGCGGTGAAGACGGCCCAGGCCCGGAACTCGGCAAGTTCTGGTCGCCGCATGGCCTGGCGGTGGATTCACGCGGCGATATCTATGTTGGCGAGGTGTCCTATACCAACTGGAAGAACCTGAACGGCGACAAGGAACGGCCGGAGCATCTCAGGAGCCTGCAGAAGCTGGAGAAGGTGGCTTAGCGCTGGCGGCGCCTTACCTGAGCCCCTGCAACAACGGCATGACCTGACTGGCGAAGCGGTCCACCTGTTCCATCCGTTTCTCATAGGGGCCGACCAGATCGATGATAATGTGGCGCACCCCCGCCGCGTGGAATTCGTTGATCTTCTCCGCCACGTCCTGGGGCGAGCCGAGCGCGGCGTAGCGTTCGGCGGCGCGGCGGAAATCCATGGCATAGCGTTTGGTCAGCGATTCCGTCGCTACTTCTAAGGCGGTCTCATAGTCGTCGTCGACCCTAGTGAAAACCAGATGGCCGGTGCCAAAATTGTCAATGGTGCGCCCGGCCTCGCCCGCCGCGTCCTCGATCTTCACCAGGGCATCCCGATACATTTGCGGGGTAATTACATAGGAAACATAGCCATCGGCGAGCCGGCCCATGCGCCGGAAGGCGGCGTCGCGGCGTCCACCGCACCAGATTGGCGGCCCGCCGGCCTGACGCGGTGGTGGCGTCATCAGGACGTCGGAAAATTGGTAATGCTTGCCGTCATAGCTGGCCGGTGCACCGGTCCAAAGCTTACGCATCACCTCGATCCCCTCGCCGAGCCTGGCGCCGCGTTCGTTGATAGGCACGCCGGCGACCTCGTACTCTTTGGGAAACTCGCCGCCGATGCCGACCCCGAAGATGAACCGACCCTCGGACAGATGATCCAGGGTAGCCGCTTGTTTGGCTACCGGTCCGGGGTGGCGCAGCGGCAATAGATAAACCCCGATGCCCAGCAACAGCCTCGGGCTAGCCACCGCCGCTTGGGCCAGCAGCTGGAACGGGTCGAAGAACGGCAGTGGCATCGACAGATGGTCACCGACCCAAAGCGCGTCGAAGCCGGCTTTGTCGACGGTCTGCACGAACTCCACGAGCTGTGCGACCGTTGGCTGCCAGGGGCCAACCTGCCCATCCGGCTCCCGATGAATGGTCTGCATGCCGATCTTCAGTTTTGCGTCCAGCGGTAAAGTCATCGTCGGTCATCCCAGCTCGTGGTCGTTCGATCTTTGTCAAAGTCCGGTCCCGGTGACGATCTTGTTGGTGGCCATCGCGCTGATCTCTGGGTCGCTATAGCCAAGTTCGGTCAGGATCGTCTTGCTGTGTTCACCAAGGATTGGCGCTGGTCGGGGGGTGTTCGCCGGTGTTTTGTCAAAGCGCGCCGCCGGTCTGGCCTGACGGATCGGACCGACGCCGGGCTGCTCCAGCTCGTGTACCAATTGATTGTTGATGACTTGCGGATGATCGAAGATCTCGTCACGTTTGAGCACCGGTGCGTTGGGCACATCGTTGCGGTCGAGGGCATCGAGCCATTCGGCACTCGGCCGATTGATCATTTCCTTGGCCATCAGGCCGTAGCGCAAATCCTTGTTGCGGGTGCGCAGCGCCTGGGTGGCGAAACGCGGGTCCTCCAGCCATTCCGGGCGCTCCAGGGCGGCGCAAAGGCCGCTCCATTCGGAATCCGAAACCGACCCGGCGGTGATATGACCATCCAAAGTTTCGAAGATCCGGTCATGACTGGGTGGCGGCAAGACCCCAGCCTCGGCGATTACCGTAAACGGTGCCATTCCTTCCGGCCAGAGCAACGAGACCATCGCATCAAGCATGGCGACGCGCACATGCTGGCCCTCGCCAGTGCGCTCGCGGTGAAACAAGGCCGCCGTCACCGCCTGGGCCGCATAGACGGCGGTGGTCTTGTCGGCGATCACCGTGCGGATCATCTTTGGCCCGATTCCCTCTCCCTGCAGGTCGGCGAACCCGGACACCGCCTGGACCAAGGGGTCGTAGACCCGCTTGCCGGCATAGGGGCCGGTCTCGCCAAACCCGCTGATCGAAAGGTAGATGATCCCCGGATTGCGGGCGCGCACCTCCGGTTCGCTAAAGCCGAGCCGTTCCATCGCGCCCGGCCTCAGGTTCTGAACCAGCACATCAGCGCGTTCCATCAGCCGCCAAAGCACGTCCTTCGACCGTTCGCGCTTTAGATCAATGGCGAGCGAGCGCTTGCCCCGGTTGCAGGAAATGAACATCGGCGGCAGGCCGGACTCCGCCGATTTGCGGATCAGATCGCCGGCCGGCGGCTCGACCTTAATCACGTCGGCGCCCTGATCGGCAAGTTGCGCGGCGCAGGAGGGGCCGGCGACGACGTTGGTGATGTCGACCACCCGTATGCCTGAAAGAGGACCACTCATTCCGGGAAGTTCAATGCATAGGCCGCGATCCAGCCCGGGCGCTTCGACAGGCGGTCAAAATAGTCTTGGAACACAGCCGGCAGTGTTTGGTTGTATTTGATAGCCCAATCCAGGGTCGTCGCCATTAGAATATCGATGCCACTGAAGCTCTGGCCCATCATGTAGGGCTGGTCCGTGTCGATCAACTTGGCGGCAGCGTTGATCATCCGCGTGAAGTATTCCTCCGACGCCTTGTTGGCGACCGGCGACTCGCCATAGATCTGTGGCAGCGACCAATGTCGGCGCAGGACATAGAGGCTGGTCGCGTCCAACTCCATGCAGATGAAGGACATCCACTCCATATACTTGGCCCGCTCGGCTGGGTCGGTGGGAACCAGCACCGTCTCGCCATCCCGGTAGGTCTCGCCGAGATGCATGACGATGGCGGCGCTCTCGGCGATGATGATCGGTCCATCCTGAAGCACCGGGATCTTGCCGCGTGGGTTGAGTGCCACGAAATGCGGCGTTTCGGTGTCCGGTGTGCGGGTTCGAACCACCTCAACCCGATAATCCAGGGCGAGCTCGATCATCGCCCAATGGGCGCGGATCGTGCGCGAGGTGCCGATGCCCCAAACAATTCGTTCCTCGCTCATAGGGCCTCCGCCACGTCGGTTATTCGTCTCTCGGAACCATGCCAGCGATTGCCTGACGGCATCAATGTGCCGGAGACCACCATCCCCCATGTGTTCGACCTTGGTGGCGGAAACAAACGGCTGCAACCAAGACGTCACTTGGTCCTGGCGCGCGCTCTCTTGGCAATGGACAATTTTCATGACCCTTCGAGACACTTGGGTTGGTCTCGAAGGACCGTTGTCCCAACCCGACTCGAAGGCGTTCGCGTAAAGTTTCGCTATCTCTCACCTGATTTCACCGAGCCCCCCGAACGGTTGATTTGCCACGCCCGGGGCAAATGTGGACCATCGGCGTCAAACCAGTCACGAAAATCAAAGGAGACCCATCATGGCGCTCGAAATCATTGGTTTCCCACGCTCGAACTTCGTTCGCACGGTTCGGATGGTCGCCGAGGAGAAAAGCGTTGCTTACGAGCATCTCCCCGAGCTGCCGCATTCCGACGTGGTCAAGTCTCTGCACCCGCTGGGCCAGATCCCGGCGATGCGCCATGACGGGTTCGCGCTATTCGAATCTATGGCGATCGCGCGCTATATAGACACCGTATTCGATGGCCCGGCGATGATCCCATCTGAGCCCAAGGCGGCCGCCGTGGTGAACCAATGGGCGTCGTTCGTACAAACCTCGGTCGACCGTCTAATCCTGCGGCAATACGTCGTCGAGTACCTGTTCAACAAGGATGCCGACGGGAATGTCGTGCGGACCGAGATCGACAGGGCGATCAAGCGTTTTCCCAAGATGTTCGGCGCGCTGGATGCGGCGGTGGCGCAAGGATGTCTCGGTGGCGATAATTTTAGTCTGGCGGATTGCTTCTTGATGCCGATCCTGTTCGGCGCTCAGATGTTTCCCGAAGGTAAGGAGGCGCTGAACGGAAGCGCCAGTCTCAAGGCGTATTTCGACACGCATGCCAAACGGCCGAGTTTCGCCTCGACCTCGCCAATCGCCGCGTAGATCTCGGTGCGGTGATGCGAGGCTGGAAATGCACCTGCTGACAGGAGAGCGACGATGACGAAACCGGTTTGTCTGGTCACCGGCGTTGGTCCTGGAAAAGGGACTGGTGGCGAGATAGCTCGGCGCTTTGCTGAGGGCGGTTATCAGGTGGCAATGCTGGCGCGTAACGGTGACAACCTTGCCGAACTCGAGGCAGAGATCAATGGCGCGACGGCGTTTCCCTGTGATGTCGGGGATCTCGATGCGCTGATCGCGACGATCGCCGAGGTGAGGAAACGCTTGGGCGATCCGTCGGTGGTCATCCACAACGCCTTGCGCAGCGTCAGGGGCGGCATCCTGGAGCTTGATCCGGAAGATCTGGAACGCAATTTCCGGGTAAACACGACGGCCTTGTTGCATCTGGCCCGCGAGACCATCCCGGCGATGCTGAAGGCGGGTAAGGGCGCGATCTTGGTGACCGGCAATACTTCGGCCACAAGGGGCAAAACCAATTGGGGCTTCTTCGCCTCGACCAAGGCGGCTCAGCGTATCCTGGCGGAATCGATAGCCCGCGAGTTTGGCCCGCAAGGCATCCACACCGCCTATTTCGTCATCGATGCCTCGATCGACACGCCGCGCACTCGACCGATCCTGGCGCCGGACGCGCCGGATGCCTTTTTCGCCAAGCCGGTGGCTATCGCCGACGAGATGTATCATGTCGCTCACCAGGACCGCTCAACCTGGTCGTTTCTGGTGGAACTGCGACCGTTTGGCGAAATCTGGTGAAGTCTGAATAGGGAATACACATGCCGATCTACAAGCTGGGTGACAAAACACCCAATATTGATCCAAGCGTCTATATCGCGGAAACCGCCTCGGTGATTGGCGCTGTGACTCTGGGCCCCGGGGTCAGTGTTTGGTCCAGCGCGGTAATTCGCGCCGACAATGACACGATCACTATCGGCGCTGGGACCAACGTTCAAGACGGCGCAGTGCTGCACGCCGACCCGGGTGAGCCGCTGACCATCGGCGCCAATGTGACCGTTGGTCATCAGGCGATGCTACATGGCTGCACCATCAAGGACGGCGCCCTGGTCGGTATTCAGGCGGTGGTCCTGAACGGGGCGGTGATCGGCGAAAATTGCCTGGTTGGCGCCGGCGCTCTAGTCACCGAGGGCAAGGTTTTCGAGGGCGGCCAGTTGATCATCGGAACGCCCGGTCGCGCGGTACGCGAGGTGACGCCGGAGATGCTTAAAGTGATGCACGCGGATACTGCCGACTATGTCCGGAGGGCGAAACAGTTTCGCGAAAGTTTGGAACGCGTGGGTTAGTGCAAGGATTTTGGGTTAGCGCAAAATAAATTAAGGGGGAGAGTAAGAGCATGGACGAAAGAAGAATGCCAATTCTGGTCGGCTGTGGCCAGGTGACCCAGCGCGAGCCGGACCCCAAGGCGGCGCTCTCGCCGATGGATCTGACGGCTGCCGCGGTGTGGAAGGCGGCCGAGGATAGCGGCGCCGGACAGGCATTGCTCGGGGCGCTGGACACCATCGTCATGCTACGGTCGTTCTCCGATACCAGCTGGCGCTTCGTCTGCCCGTTCGGCAAATACACCAACCCCCCACGTTCGCTTGCCAACCGGCTTGACGCGCATAACGCCAAGCGGCTGGTCTATACCCATCCCGGCGGAAACATGCCGCAATGGTCGGTTAACCGGATGTTCGAGATGATCACTCGGGGCGACCTGGAAGCGGCAGTGATTTGCGGCGGCGAGGCGTTGTCGACCCAGAAAGCCGCCCAGCGGGCCAATATCGAACTCGACTGGAGCGAGGATGCGGGAGGCTCGAGCGAGGACTGGGGCGTGTCGACCCGAGGCTGGAGTGACATGGAAGACCGCCACCGCATGGCCGGCGCGATCTTCGCTTATCCGATGATCGAGAACGCCATTCGCGGTGACTGGGGCCGGACCATCGCCGAGCATAATCTTGCGATGGGCAAGCTGTTTTCCGGTTTTGCCGCGGTCGCCGCCAATAACCCGCTCGCCGATCGGCGCCAGGGCTTCACTGCCGAGCAGATTGGCGAGGTCAGCCCCTCCAATCCTTATATCGGTTTTCCCTATACCAAGCTGATGAACTCGAACGCCTTCATCGATCAGTCCGCGGCAATCATCCTGACCTCGGTCGCCAAAGCCAAGGCGCTGAGCATCTCTGAGGATCGCTGGGTGCATCTGCATGGCTGCGGCGACGCCTATGATCATTGGTACCTGAGCGACCGGATCAACATGCACTCTTCGCCGGCGATGCGCACGGTCGCCCGTGAGGCCTTCGAGATGGCCGACTGCGGCCTGGACGATATCGCCGCGCTCGATCTCTACAGTTGCTTCCCCTCGGCGGTGCAAATTGCTTGTGATGAGATGGGCATTCCGCTTGATGATCCGCGCGGGCTGACGGTGACTGGTGGGCTACCGTATTTCGGCGGGCCGGGGAATAACTATGTCACCCATTCGATTGCCGAAATGATGAACACGGTGCGGGCCAAGCCCGGCTCCAAAGGGTTGGTGACGGCCAATGGCAACTACGTGACCAAGCAGTCCGCCGGGATTTACTCGACAGAACCGGCCGGCAAGCCCTTCGCACCCAAGGACCCGAAAATCTATCAGGCGGAGATCGACGCCGACAAAGGACCGGTGGTGACCGAAGTGGCAAATGGGTCCGGGACCATCGAGACCTATACGGTGATGCATGACCGCAAGGGACCGTCCTTTGGTATCCTGTTCGGCCGGCTCGGCGATGGCAGCCGCTTCATGGCCAACTCACCGGATGACCCGGCGCTGTTGGCGCAGATGGTGGCAAAAGATTATCTCGGCGCGCCGGGCAAGGTGCGCAGCGTCGACGGGATCAATACCTTCACGCCGGATTGAGGGTACGGCGGGGCACGGGAGTCGCGTGGTCGGCGGCAATCTCTGTACTGTCATCTCAGCGCCGGCTCACCGGCCTCCGATGCAATATCACCCGTCGCCCTGGCGAATGAAGGGCCGAAGCTTGAAGTCGTTCGGCAGGACAATTCACATGAGGCCGACCCCGGCCTAACCGTGCGATAGTTCTCTAATCCTGGAGGATGCCCCATGACTGATCCCACCGAAGCGTCGATTACCGACCTTTGCGGCTCGATGGAGCACGGAGCGTTCCGTTGCATCGATTTGGTCGCCGCGTACCGGGTAAAGATCGAGGCCGAGGATGGGGACTTCAACGCCGTCGCCTTCCTCAATCCGGACGCCGAAGACATCGCCGCGGGTCTTGATCGCGAACGTGCCGAGGGCCGGGTGCGCGGGCCCTTGCATGGCGTCCCGATCTTGGTGAAGGACAATATCGCGTCTGGCGATAGGATGATGACCTCAGCCGGTTCTTTGGCGTTGGATGGGGTTGGTGCGCCTGCTGACAGTCATGTGGTCTCGCGTTTGCGGGCCGCCGGCGCGGTGCTGTTGGGCAAGACCAATCTGAGTGAATGGGCGAATTTCCGCTCGACTAGATCTTCCAGCGGTTGGTCCAGCCGGGGCGGGCAGGTGCGTAACGCCTATGCCACGGATCGGACCCCCGGCGGCTCCAGTTCCGGTTCGGGGGTCGCGGCGGCGCGGGGGTTTTGTGCGGCCGCGATCGGCACCGAGACCGATGGTTCGGTGGTCAGCCCGTCGACGATGAATTCGATTGTCGGGATCAAGCCGACGGTCGGAATGATCGGGCGCACCGGGATCATCCCGATCTCGCACAGTCAGGACACCGCCGGCCCGATGGCCCGAACCGTCGCCGATGCAGCGGCGGTGTTGAGCGCCATTGCCGGCCCCGATGCCGCCGACCCGGTAACGGCGCAAGCCCAGGGTGGGGATTTCACCCGGTTTCTCGATGTCGCCGCGTTGCGCGGTAAGCGGATCGGGGTGGTGCGTAACTACGCCGGCTTTCATGAGGCCGTGGACGCGGTCTTTGCCGAAGCGCTCGATGCGTTGGTCGAGGCCGGGGCAACCCTCGTCGATGATCTGTCACTGGCGCAGCGGGACGAGATCCGGCCGCACGAGCTGATCGTTATGATGACTGAGTTCAAGGTCGGCCTGAACGCCTATCTTGCTGGTCTGGGGCCGGAAACACCGGTTCGCACGCTGGTTGATGTGATCGCCTTCAACGAGGCCCATGCCGGTCGCACGATGCCGTATTTCGGCCAGGAAATCCTTCTCATGGCCGAGGAGACCGGCGGTCTGGAGGACCGGGTGTATCAAACCGCGCTGGCGGTCAGCCGTCGCCTCACCCGTGAGAACGGCATCGACAAGGCGTTGCGGGATCATCAACTTGACGCCCTGGCCGCCCCCACGGCCTCGGCGCCTTGGGCCATCGATTTGGTTAATGGTGACAATCGCGGCGGCGGCGGATCATCAATCCTAGCGGCGGTTTCCGGCTATGCCAGCATCACCGTGCCGATGGGCTATGTCTCGGGTCTGCCGGTAGGACTGTCTTTTATTGGCGGCCCGTGGAGCGATGGACCGTTGATCGCCCTGGGCTACGCGTTTGAACAGACCCGGCAAGTACGGGTGCCGCCGGGGCCCGCCCAACGCTTTCTTTCCTAATCAAAGCGTTCGGCCTGATCACGTCGTCCGGTCGGCCAACATCACTGCCCGGTCGACGGCGATCCACAGTGCTCGTGCCATCGCCAATGTCTCGCCATGGGCATCTCGCAGGACGCCATCGGCGGTGATCTTGCGACCCTCGCGGGAGACCAGCTTGGTCACGACGACGCACGGCTCGCCCGGCGTCGGGCGGCGATCAATGCGGGCGGTCAAACGGCCCAGCAACATCGATCCGTTCGACCCGGTGCCGTGGCAATCGGGCTTCAAGGCTGTATACCCGGTCGGACAGTCCAGCGCCGACCAGACGAACTCCGACGCCACCAACCCGTCCTCGGCGGCGAGACCTTGGTCGGGGGTCCAAGCAGCGGCGAGCGGCCCGGTCCAACCAGCGTCTCTGGCATCCAAGGGGCCGGCAAAGACCCGCAGGCCATCGCCGTGATTTCTGCCTGGTCCACAAACGAAACAATGCGGCAGAACATGCTGGTCCGGTCCGATGCTTCGCGCCGTCGCCGCTTGCGCCTCGGCGAGCGAGGCTTGCGGCAGCGCCTCGATATCCAACACGAATGGCCGCGCCGTGGCGATGACGGTCATGCCGTCCATCATCGTCGCCTCGCCGTCTCTGGCTTTGATAAAGCTCAACGGGCGGCCGAGCGGGGTCGGCGCGCGCAGGGTCACTTCGGCGCCGGGCTGAAACCCCGCCTGTCGGGCGATCAGGCCGCAGACATAGCCGCCATTGCCGGAATGTGGCGGTCCGCGAAATCGGTGATCAACCTCGATGTTGCTACCGTCCATCTGGCGCTCCCGTAGAATACCAGCCATGCTTATTGCAGACGGGGGACAGCTAAACCATCCCAACATCAAGGGAGTAGATTAATGATCGGTCGGATTGACCATGTCGTCCTCAATTGCCGGGATGTGGAGGCCACGGCGGCTTGGTATGAGCGGGTGATGGGCTTTGAGCGCGAAGAGTTCTTCGGGCCGATCTACCGCATCGCGCTGAAATTCGGCCGCGCGAAGATCAATCTTCGGCCGGTCGGGGCGGAAAATTGGATCACCGCCGCGGTGGAAACCCCGGGCTCGCTCGATCTGTGTTTCATCACCGAGAGCGGCATCGGCGGCGCCATCGAGCGTCTGAAGATCGAAGGCGTCGAGATCATCCGCGGTCCGACCGCCCAGACCGGCGCGATGGGGCCGATGACATCGGTGTATTTTCGCGACCCCGATGGCAATTTGCTGGAGATTGCATCGTATAACGAGACCTGAGCTCACCGCTGCGCTCTGTCCTTGCATTTACCCATCGCAACAGCGATCTAACACCACCCAAGGTCGCCGCCGCCAAAATTTCCGTGCGCGAGGCTGTCGGTTGCGCCAGGATGACTGCAATCCACCAACCTGAGCAGGAAGTATCTCGTATGTCCCCAGATGTCGTGAAGGATCTCACTCCAACCGGCGTGCTGCGCGCCGCCATCAACATGTCCAACTTTCTGTTGGTCACCGGCCGCGCGGAAAACGGTGAGCCTGATGGTGTGTCACCGGACATGGCGCGGGAGTTGGCCAAACGCCTGGGGGTCGAGTTGAAGCTCATGCAATACAAGACACCGGGCGAGATCGCCGATGATGCCGGCACCGGAACCTGGGACATCGGCAATATTGGCGCTGAGCCGCAGCGCGCCGAGAAGATCGACTTCACCGCCGCCTATGCCGAGATCCAGGCGACCTATATGGTCCCGCCCGGATCGCCGCTGCAGAGTGTCGGGGATGTCGATAAACCGGGCATTCGCATCGCGGTTTCCGCTCGCAGCGCCTACGACCTTTGGCTGGAGCGGAATATCAAGAACGCCGAGCTGGTTCGCACCCAGGGGCTCGACGCGTCGTTCGAGCTGTTCGTTAACGAGAAGTTCGACGCGCTGGCTGGACTGCGCCCGAAGCTGAGCACTGATATCGAGAAACTGCCCGGTGCCAGGATCCTGGATGGCCAGTTCACCGCCGTTCAGCAGGCCATCGGCTGTACCCGCGGCCTTGATGCCGCCGCTGCCTATCTCAAGGAATTCGTCGAGGAGCTTAAGGCCTCCGGTTTTGTCGCCGCGTCGATAGAAAAGCACGGCACGACCGGACGGCTGTCGGTGGCGCCGTCAGCCTGAGGCGGTGCGGTTTTCTCTTGTTTGTAATGGCTTGAGGGATCCATCTGGCGCCTGCAAACTCGGTAGAAGCGCCGTCTTTCGCCGTGGCGAGGTAGCGCTTTGCCGCTGAGAAATTGTTGCAACCGCTCCAAGGATTCACGACGATGTCCGATCTCTCCGATTTGCAGACCTTGAAGGTCTCCGCGGCCGACTTCATCGCGGTGGTGACTATGGATAACCCGCCGGTCAATGCCCAGAACCAGCAGTTTCACGAGGATATGATGCTGGCTTTCGACGTGTTGAGCGATCGCACCGACGTTCGGGCGGTGGTGCTGACTGGGGCCGGGAAGTGTTTTTCGGCCGGCGCTGACATCAAGGGGCGGGCCGGCCAAGAACGCGCCGATGGCGAGCATTGGCAGCACAGCCGGCGGGCGCGTGAATGCTTCCACGCGATCAGGGAATGTCGCAAGCCGGTGATCGCGGCGATCAACGGGCCAGCGCTGGGGGCGGGGCTGGCGGTCGCGGCCTCGGCTGATATCCTGCTGGCGGCAGAGGAAGCTCGGGTTGGTTTGCCGGAGATCAATGTCGGGCTGCTCGGCGGCGGCCGCCATGCAATGCGGTTGTTCGGGCATTCCAAAACCCGGCGCCTGATGCTGACCGGCCAACGGCTGAGCGGGGCCGATCTTTACCGTCTCGGGGTGGTCGAGGAATGCGTGCCCGGCGATAAATTGATGGAAGTCGCGATGGCGCTGGCGGCGGAACTGGCGGCGAAAAGCCCGATCGCCATGGGTCTGGCCAAGGAAACCCTTAACGCAATCGAGGAATCGTCCTTGCGCGACGGCTATCGCTACGAGCAGAACAAAACTGGCGAGCTATCAAAATACGAGGACAGCAAGGAAGCTATGCTGGCCTTCGCCGAAAAACGCGCCCCGGTTTTCAAAGGGCGTTGAGGGCGATCCTAACAAGCTATCCCCCCCGATGGGTGTGCTCGAGAAGATAGGACCAGAACGGCGAGAAGAATGGGCGGGTGAGCTATCACTCTTGGCCTCGGAAGGTTCTCGCGGTTCGTTCGATAACCCACCCCAAACCCTTCAAGATATTGCCGATCCGTCTCGCGTCGGTTAAGAAATTGCTATGTTCAAAAAAATCCTTATCGCGAACCGGGGCGAGATCGCTTGCCGGGTCATGAAGACGGCGCGGCGCATGGGTATTGCGACGGTTGCCGTCTATTCCGATGCCGATGCCGATGCTCTGCATGTCCGAATGGCGGACGAGGCAGTGCATATTGGTGGCGCCTCCTCCTCGGAAAGCTATCTGGTGATTGACCGCATTCTCGATGCAATCCGTCAGACCGGCGCCGAGGCGGTGCATCCGGGTTATGGTTTTCTGTCCGAGAACGCGCGCTTCGCCGAGGCGTTGGAGGCGGAAGGCGTCGCCTTCATCGGGCCGGGCGTCAGGGCGATCGGCGCCATGGGTGACAAGATCGAGTCGAAGAAGCTGGCGAACGCGGCTGGCGTCAGCACCGTGCCGGGCTATCTCGGGGTGCTGGCGGACGAGGACGAGGCGGTCAAGGTCTCCGGCGAGGTTGGTTACCCGGTGATGATAAAGGCCTCGGCGGGCGGCGGTGGAAAGGGTATGCGGGTCGCTTATTCGGATGCCGAGGCGCGCGAAGGCTTTCGCTCCGCGGTTAACGAGGCGGTCTCCAGTTTTGGTGATGGCCGAGTTTTCATCGAGAAATTCATCGAGGAACCCCGGCATATCGAAATCCAGGTCCTGGCCGATAGCTTTGGCAACACCGTCCATCTTGGCGAGCGTGAATGCTCGATCCAGCGGCGTCACCAGAAAGTCATCGAAGAAGCACCAAGCCCGTTCCTCGACGAGACGACACGTCAGGCCATGGGGACCGAGGCGGTGGCGCTGTGCAAGGTGGTGGACTATAGATCCGCCGGCACGGTTGAGTTCATCGTCGACAAGGAGCGTAATTTCTATTTCCTGGAGATGAACACCCGCCTGCAGGTTGAGCATCCGGTGACCGAATGCATTACCGGCCTCGATCTGGTCGAACAAATGATCCGCGTTGCCGCCGGCGAGAAATTGTCGTTTACCCAGGCGAGTGTGACGCTCAAGGGTTGGGCCGTCGAATCACGGATTTATGCCGAGGACCCCTATCGCGGGTTTTTGCCGTCGACCGGGCGTCTGGTGCGCTATCAGACACCGGCCGAGGTGGATGGGGTGCGGATCGATACCGGCGTCGCCGAAGGGTCGGAGATTTCAATGTTCTATGACCCGATGATCGCCAAACTAGTGACCTTCGGGAATGACCGCATGGAAGCCATCGATAAGATGGCGGCGGCGCTCGACCGGACACTGATTCGCGGGGTCGGGCATAACGTCGACTTTCTTGCCGCAGTCATGGCTCATCCGAGATTTCGCGAGGGCCGACTATCGACCGGTTTCATCGCCGAAGAGTTTCCCTCGGGCTTTACCGGCGCGGCGCTGGGCGCGGCATCGATTATCGCATTGCGGGCGGTCGCGGTGGCCTATGAATGCGCCCAGGCTGAGCGGAATGCCTGTATCAGTGGCCAGGTTGCGCTGGCGCGCCGCTCCGGGTCGGATGCGGCCTCGGAGCGCTCAAGCTTGGTGATCCGTGACGGCGAGGTCAAGGTCGCGGCCGCCGTCACCACTGTCGACGGCGGTTATGACGTCACCCTGGATGGTGAAACCCATACCGTGCGCGGGAGTTGCGGACCGACGGTCAAAGTCTTTGACGGCACGGTTGATGGGACGGCCCTGGTGATCCAGGTCGAACGCGATGGCACCGGAATTCGGCTCGGTCACGGTGGTTCCGAGCGGCGTGTTCAAGTGGCCCCGGCGCGGGTATCGGCGCTGCTAGACCTTATGCCGGTCAAGCAGGCGCCGGATATGTCCCGCTTCCTGCTCTCGCCGATGCCCGGGCTATTGGTTTCTGTCGCGGTGTCCGAGGGTGAAGTGATCAAGGTTGGCCAGGAACTCGCCATCGTTGAGGCGATGAAGATGGAAAATGTGATGCGCGCCGAACGGGATGGCGTGGTCACCAAGGTCCATGCCGCCGTCGGGTCCAGTCTCGCGGTGGACCAGCCGATCATCGAATTCGAATAAAGTGGGTTTTTCCTTGCCTCCGCTGGGCAATACCACTAATAGAGCCCGCTGACCGTTCAGGTGGTGGGGAGCGGCCCGCCGCGTACCGAGCCCACCTCGATAGTAGACCAGGGGATTGCAGCCATGGCTGTTCCGAAGAGGAAAACCACGCCATCCAAGCGAGGTATGCGCCGTTCGCACGATTCCATTAAGCCCGACGCTTATGTGGAAAGCCCGGATACCGGCGAATTGCATCGCCCGCATCATATAGATCTGAAGACCGGCATGTATCGCGGCCGTCAGGTGCTCAAAGTGAAGGATCCGTTCTAAGCCCCCGGGCTGAGCAACGTTTCCTGTCAAGGCCCCCGGTTGGGGGCCTTTGTCGTTTGTGACTCGGTTTGGGCGGCAATGAGAAAAACGCCGACGGGACAGTCAACCGGTTGTTCTTTATTCTGATCTTCGCCAGTCAGGGGAGCGCGCCATGGTTGATTTGATGTCAGGAAAATCCGTCCTTCGTCTCGAGGATTATCGGTTTTTGACTGGAGCGGGGCGCTTCGTCGAGGATCTGGATCGCGATGGGCAATTGCACGCTGTCGTCATTCGCTCGCCCCACGCGCATGCCGAAATTCTTCGCATCGATGTCACGGTGGCGGCGGAGATACCCGGGGTGATCGCTATTCATACCGAGGCCGATTTAGCCGCTGACGGCGTCGGTGCTTTGCCTTGCATCGCCCAATTCCAAGCCAAGACCCCTTTGGTTATTCCGTCACGCTATGCCCTTGCCAGGGATCGGGTGCGCCATGTCGGCGATCCCGTGGTTTTGGTGATCGCCGAAAGCCGTCAAACGGCGATCGCGGCGGCTGAACGGGTCGAGATCGACTATCAGCCCCTGCCGGCGGTGACCAACGCCCACGCGGCGCTGGCTGAGGGCGCTCCCTTGCTGTGGCGAGAGGCACCGGGCAATGTCGCGTATCGGTTCGAGAAAGGGGACCCCAATGCCATGCGCGCGGCCTTCGCCTCGGCGGTTCATGTGGTGGAGCTTGATCTCGTCAACAACCGGGTGATGGCGGCCCCGGTGGAGCCTCGGGCGGGCATCGGCGACTATGATGCCGCCAGTGGCGTCATGCACCTGACCTGCACCGCCCAGGGACTGCATGCGATCCGCGCCCAGATGGCGAACGCGGTGTTTAAGGTTCCCGAGCAAAGAATTCAACTTTCCGCACCTGATGTCGGTGGCGGATTCGGGTTGAAGAATTTCCTCTATCCCGAATGGGTACTGCTGCTTTGGGCGGCACGACGCCATGAGCGGCCGGTGAAATGGGTGGCTGAACGCGGTGAAGACCATGCCGCCGCCACCCACGGTCGAGATATTCGGACCGCGGCGCGGCTAGCCCTTGATACCGAGGGGCGGTTTTTGGCTTTAGACGCCGATCTGGTCGCTAATATGGGTGGCTATCTGTCGGCGGCCGGGCCGGGGGCCTCCACTGTTTCATCGCCAACGGCAATGGGCGGGGTTTACGACATTCCGGTCATCCACATGCATTCGACCGGGGTTTTCACCAACATGGCCCCCATCGACGCCTATCGCGGCGCCGGAAAGCCGGAAGCAAACTTCATCATCGAGCGGCTGGTCGACGCCGCCGCGCGCCGCTGTGGTTTCGATCCGGTGGCCTTACGTTTGCTGAATGCGATCGACCGGTTTCCGCACCGCACGGCTCAAGGCATGACTCTTGATAGCGGGCGGTTTCGGCGCAATGTCGAGGACGCGGTTGGCTACGCCGATCGGGATGGCTTTGAGACGCGCCGCGCCTCCTCGGCGACTGCCGGCAAGTTACGTGGCCTCGGGTTCGGGTGCTTTTTGGAAACCGCGCGTGGCGCCCCTCAGGAAGGTGCTGAAATTCACTTTACCACCGGCGGCCGGATTGAGTTGCGCGTCGGCACCGAGTCGAATGGCCAGGGCCACGAGACGGCCTATCGGCAGATCGCGGCCGATCGACTGGGCCTGGCAATGGACGCCTTCGACTATATCCAGTCGGATACCGCCGAGATCCGGATCGGTCATGGCCATGGCGGCGCCCGCTCCATGCATATGGGCGGTGGGGCCATGGCATTGGCGATCAACGCGGTCTTGGCCAAGGCGCGGGCCGTGGCGGCGACCCTGCTGCAGGCCGAGGCGGCGGCGCTCGCCTATATCGATGGACGCTTCACGGTGCCGGACAACGATCGTTCGGTAACATTGCTTGAGGTTGCGGCGGCGGCGCGCAACCAGGACGTGGCCCCAGATTTTGACGGTGCCGGCCTTGATAGCTTCGTGATGTGTGAAAAGGCGCCCTTCACTTTCCCGAACGGCTGCCATGCTGCCGAGGTTGAGATCGACCCGCAGACCGGCGTCGTTACCCTGCTGCGCTATCTGATGGTCGACGACTACGGCACTTTGGTGAACCCAAGACTGACCGAGGGTCAGGTCCATGGCGGCGTCGCTCAGGGGATTGGTCAGGCGTTGATGGAACGCGTGGCCTACGATCCGGAATCGGGACAACTCCTGTCTGGCTCATTCATGGATTATACTGTGCCCAGGGCGACGCACCTGCCGGCCTTCGAAACCCATCTGGAAGGCGTGCCGACCGCCGCCAACCTGCTTGGCGTCAAAGGATCGGGGCAGGCCGGTTGTATTGGTGCACCGCAGACCATTATCAACGCCGTTCTCGATGCGCTGACGTCGCTGGGCATCGACCATATCCAGATGCCGGCCACCGCCGAGACGATTTGGCGGGCGATCCAGACAGCCAAGCGACGGTAGAGACCCCGTTTCCAGCTTTCCGGGGGCTACGTTCCTTCGTCGCGGCGTCTATCCGACCCACCGTCGCCGCGGCGATCAAATAGGCAATGCCAGTCAGCTTTGGGTGATTGCGATTCGGCTCAACGATAAACCGGTGCTAAGGTTTACTCAGAATAACGCGTGCGACCGGCACGCTAGCACGGGAGAAAATCATGACTGACAATTGGGAATTCTCACACAACAAGGCTAACGACGCGGTTTGGACGCCTGGCTTGCGCGAAATTTTTGAGTATCGGGATCTCGGCTTCAAGGATTCCAGCAAGGGTGATTACGTTGCCCAAATCGTCAAGGCGAATGGCAAGGAAATGACCGACGAAGTGCAGCATTGGCACGTGCATGACTGCACCTTTCAATTTGTCATGGTGCTGAACGGCTGGGCTGAGTTTGAGTATGAGGGCCTCGGCGTCAAGCGCATCGAGAAGGGTGACTGCATCAACCAGCGCCCGGGCATCGCACATCGCGAGATCGGCTGCTCGAAGGATTTCGAGGTGCTTGAGATTGTCGCTCCGGCGAACTTCGAGACCCGTATGGTTGACGCGCCAGCCGCAGCGGCGGCCGCTGAATAAGGAGCTTTGTAAGAGCGGGCTGTCCGGAGACGGGCGGTCCGTTTGCTTTTTTATTGGTTGAATTTAGAGGGTGAGCCGTCTTTGGCTCGAACGGCGCGTGGAAAAATAAGCAGTGCCTGACGGCGCCCTAAATTTCATCTGCGATCCCTCTCACGTCGACCCGGCGACCGGACTAGGTTTTGGTTGAAGGATTGCGATCTGAAGATCACCGAAAGTTTCGTGATCCCGCCATCGGATCATGAATGTCCGGCCCATGTTTCGTGTAGATGACTAATAATGGATTGATAATGCGTGGTAAAGTAGCACCAAGCGCGATGCAGGCCCTGGCTGATCTATGGGCCCTCGGCGGCGGTGACCCGGGCGCGTTGAACGATATCACCCTGACCGGCAATGATCCGGCGCTGTCCTCGGTCTTTCGGGTTGGTACGGTGGCTCAGGCGACGATCGCCGCCGCCTCTTTGGCGGCGGCGGAGCTTTGGCGCAGCCGCACGGGCCGGCGGCAACAAGTCTCGCTCTCGATGCGCGATGCGGCAGTGTCGTTCCGCAGCGAGCTCTATACGACCGTCATCGGCCACGAGCCCGAGGATTTTTTTGCGGCGGTTTCCGGCTATTACCAAACCCGCGACGATCGTTGGGTGCAGCTGCACTGCCAGTTCCCGCATTTGCGTGATGGCGTATTGAAGGTTCTGGGCTGTAACAACGACCGGGCCGAGGTTGAGGGGGCGGTGGCCCAGTGGGATGGACTGGCGCTGGAGACCCGATGCCGCGAGGACCGGCTTTGTGTAGCGCTGATCCGCTCGCCGGAGGAATGGAAGGCGCACCCCCAAGCCCAAGCGATTGCCGGGCTGCCGGTGTTCGAGTTGATCAAGATCGGCGAGGCGCCACCAGAGCCGTTGCTCGAAGATGGCGAGCGGCCGTTGTCCGGTGTGCGGGTCCTGGATCTGACCAAGGTGATTGCCGGGCCTGTTTGCGGCCGCACCCTGGCCTCGCATGGCGCCGAGGTGATCCGAATAGGTGCCAAGCATTTGCCGTTCCTGGAGCCGCTGGTGATGGATACCGGGTTTGGTAAACGGTCGGCTTTTCTCGACCTACGTGAGGACAGTGAGCGCGAGACCCTGCGCGGCATGGCTCGGGGCGCCGACGTTTTCGTGCAAGGTTACCGGCCCGGGACGATCACCGAGCGCGGGTTCAGTCCGAACGATGTGGCGGCGCTACGCCCTGGTATCGTATACGTGACCCTGTCGGCCTATGGCCATGAGGGACCGTGGAAGGCATGGCGTGGCTTTGACAGCCTGACCCAATGCGCCAGCGGCATCGTGCATGAGGGAATGATGGCGGCGGGCACTGGTAAGCCGCACCCGCTGCCCTGTCAGGCGTTGGATCACGGCACCGGCTATTTGGCGGCTTTTGGCGCTATGCTCGCACTGAAAAAGCGAGCCGAGGAGGGCGGGTCCTGGATGGTGCGGGTCTCGCTGGCGCAAACCGGACGCTGGGTTGATGGGTTGGGCCGGGTCGACGGGATGGCGGTGAAGAACCCCGAAGCGACGGATATCAACGATTTACTGGAGCAGCATGACTCGCCCTGGGGCAAGGTCAGTCATGTGAAATCACCGGAAATTCTTTCCGAGACACCGCCGCGCTGGGTGCTCGGCCCGGTGCCGCTGGGCACCCATCCCGCGGCGTGGAGTTGATCCGAGCGGCTTTAAACTGAGTTAAGACGTCCGCTTTGCCGCCTGTTCAGATCATGTCAGAGACGATAAGAATCAAGCGCCGCCGCACCTCCTCGGCGATTTGTTGCTGCGAGACGTTACGGCCACCGCCATATACCGCGACCGGGGTGCGCAGCACACCGCGGAACGGCTTGAGCCGAAGCTTATGGTTTTTCTGGCCCGACCGACTCTTTCGCTTCGGCGATGCCGATCGCTACCTCGGAAATGGTGATGTAGGGGTCGCGGGTTTGCGTGCTGCCGATGGCCGCGACGGCCAGGACGCCAATGGTAACGCATTTCCGCTGGGTTGTGACGCTGCCTCACACAATCTCGAAATAACGCGCCATTTCCCAATCCGTCACGTGCCGGCGGAACTCGCGCTCTTCCCATTCCCGTGTTGCGGCGAAATGATCGACGAATGCGTCGCCGAACAATGTCCGGGCCGCTTTTGATTTTTTTAGTTTTTGGGCGGCTTCCCAGAGGGTGCGCGGCAGGGCGAGGCGGCGCGGGAAAGTTTTGTCATAGGCATTGCCGGTCACTGGTGGGGTCGGTTCAACCTGGTTCTCAATCCCCCAAAGGCCTGAACCCAGCGCCGCCGCCATCGCCAGATAAGGGTTGGCGTCGGCCGCTGAAACCCGGTACTCGCAGCGTTGTGATTTGGCTGACCCCGGGATTACCCGCAGAGCGCAGGTCCGGTTCTCCACCCCCCAGGTGGACTCCGTCGGCGCCCAAAACCCGGGAACCATCCGGGTGTAGGAATTCACCGTTGGCGACACCATCGCCAACAACTCCGGCATCAAGGTTTGCTGGCCGCCGACGAACCAGCGCATCGCATCACTCATGGCATGCTCTCTGCCGGGCTCATGGAAGGCGCTGCTGCCGTCCTGGTTTCTCAACGAAAGATGGATATGGCCGGACTGGCCGGGGTATTCCGTCGACCATTTGGCCATGAAGGTGGCCATTAGATCGTTGCGTTGGGCGAAAATCTTGGTGAATGTCTTAAACAAAATAGCCTTGTCCGCCGCTGCGATGATGTCATCAACCTGAATCGCCGCCTCCAACACTCCCGGGCCGGATTCGCTGTGATAGCCCTCGATTGGAAAATCCATCAACTCGCACATTTCCAGAAAAGCCATATGCAGGCCGGAATGCACCGAGGTGCGCAGCATCGAATAGCCGAAAAACCCTGGGGTGAGTGGGGTTAGGTCGCGGTAATTCTTCGCTCGCACCGATTCCGGGGTTTCCTGGAACAAAAAGAACTCATACTCTGCCGCCGCCGAGACGTCATAGCCCATCGCCGCCGCCTTCTCGACCGTCCGGCGCAATATGCCGCGCGGGCAGATCGACTCAGCGTCGCCTTCGAACTCGGCCAGGAAGAACACCATGTCGGCTTCCCAGGGAATATCCCGGCAAGTCTCCGGCAGCACCCGCACCGAGGCGTCCGGATAGGCGGTGTGCCAGCCGGTATAGCTGACATTGTCATAGACCTGATCGTGGGAATCCCAACCGAGGATCACATCGCAAAACCCAAAGCCGGACTTGAAGGCCGATGCTAGTTTGTCCCTGGACATGTACTTGCCACGAAGAATTCCATCAATATCGGTGACCCCGACCTTGGCGTGACTGAGTCTCCTTTCGTCCACCAATGCCAGACCTTCGGCAGCGGTTCGGATCTCTCGTGCGTCCATTTTGGTGTTCCTTGCAGGGGCAGACGATCATCGTAGAACGACTATCACCTAGCCAAAAGCAGAAGTGGCGACCCGCTGCCTAGTTTGCGTCCTTATGCGCGGCAATCCAACATGATCTTGCCTATATGCTGGCTTGATTCCATCAGCGCGTGGGCGCTGGCAGCCTCGGCCATGGGGAAAGTCTTGAACAGCACGGGCTTCACTGCGCCGCTCTCCAGTAGTGGCCATACCTTCGCCTTGAGGTCGCCGGCGATTTCGGCCTTCTGCGCTACGGTGCGCGGGCGCAGAGTCGAGCCGGTCAGGGTGAGCCGCAGGGTCAGCATCTTCAGGAAGTTGAATTTCTCGACCATCGGCGGTTGCAGGAAGGCGATTTGACAAAGCCGACCCTCGATATTGAGGCAGTCGAGGTTACGCTGGATATAAGGCCCACCAACCATGTCGAGGATCACGTCGGCACGGCCGAATTGCTTCATCACCGCGACGAAATCCTCGTCACGATAGTTGATCGCCCGCTCGGCCCCGAGATCTTCGCAGACTTTGCATTTCTCGGCCGAACCGGCCGTGGCGAAGACTCGGGCACCGAAGGCCTTGGCTAGCTGGATCGCCATGGTGCCGATGCCGCTGGAGCCGCCATGCACCAGAAAGGTTTCACCGGCCTTCAGATGGCCGCGCATGAAGACATTGGCCCAGACCGTATAGCTGGTCTCGACCACGCTCGCCGCTTGCTCAAGCGTGTAGCCCTTGGGGATCGCCAGACATTGCGGCGCCGGCGCGGTGCAGTACTCGGCATAACCACCGCCGGAAACCAGCGCGCAGGTCTCGTCACCGATCTTCCAATCACCGGCATTGGGACCCAGGGCGACGATGGTCCCGGCGATCTCCAGCCCTGGAATATCCGAGGCGCCGGGCGGTGGTGGATAGCCGCCGAGACGCTGTTGCACGTCCGGGCGATTGACCCCGGCATGGGAGACCTGAACCAGCACTTCGCCGTCACCCGGCGTTGGCACCGGACGGGAAGCCGCTTTCAAGCCTTCCGGCGGGCCGAAAGCTTCAATCTCGATCGCGGTCATCGTGGCGGGAATATCGGACATGTCGAAGGCTCCGGGATGATGGGAGCGACACTATGCCGAAAGAGCGAAGGTCTGGCCAACCCGGCAGAATGCGGGCGGCCAAAATTGCCGATCCTGGGCGCTGCCATCCTGTGGTTTGTATCCGCTTGAAAAAAACCGGTCCAGCGAGGTGGATGATTGAGGAAGGTTCTATCGACGATTCCAAGGTCGAAAAATTGCCGAGCGATTGGGGGTTGGAAGTTGCCATCTGCCCCGGCTTTTCGGAAGGCATCTTGGAACGAGCCTGCCCCTGGTCGCCGCCACGCGGCTCATTCAAAAAGCCAAACGCCTATTGCGCGGCACCTCTCTAACGATTGCTGAGATTGCTTTTGAAGCGGGTTTTTAGAGCATCTGTCGTTTCAATGATGCTTTTAAAATCGTGTACAAACGGGCGCATTTCGCCACCCGACGGTAACCAGCCGAGCCAGGCACATAGTCAGATTTCATGGAATGCCCTATACTAAATAGCGGTGATGGGACGGTTGATGAAGCCAACATGGACCGGTCTCGGTTAAGCTGTACCGACAAGATCCTGTTGGGAGGGCTGAGGCATGTCGATACCCGTGCATTTCGATATCAATGTTGCGGAGAATTTTCTGCGCTATGCCAGCATGGTCTCGGCGCGCGGCTATATTCACAACACTTTGGGCAATATGGTCGTGCGGGCGCCGCATCCGGATTTCGAACACGGCGTCGCCTATACCAAGCATGCGGAGGTCTCACTCGAAGAGATGTCGATGGCTAATCTGGTGGTCACCGATATTTCCAGCAGCCGTCTGCTTTATGGCACCCGGGTGACCAGCGTCGGTCACAATCTCAACCGTGAGATCCTGCGACTGAGACCGGACATCAACGCGGTTATCCACGTGCATGACGATGCGACTATCGCGTTTTTCGCCAGCGGTGGTTTCAACCGCCTTGGGGTGTTGTCGTTGGATATGCCGTTCATTCTCGGCAAGTGGCCGTTTTACGTCGATGCCCATATGGACGTGGAGGACGATGTCGGGCCTGTCGCTGGATTCATTCAGGACACCAATACGGTGGTTTTGCTGGGCCATGGCGTTACCACGCTCGGCCGGACGCTTTCGGAGGCCTATCACCGGCTCAACTCATTCACCTCGGAGATCCGGCGGAATATTCAGGCCGAACAACTGGCGGCGATCAAGGGTACAGTCCCGCTGTATCGTTCGACCGAGGAAATCGATGAAATGCACCGCCTCGCCGAGACCATCATCTACCCGAAGAGCGCCGAGAAGGTGATTCGTAGTTAGCTGGGGAGTGTTTGTTTGCCGATGCAAGCCGTGTGCCTACTGGCGGCGTTGCTTCATCAATACGTGACCTTCTTCGGTGCCGTCATGCAGCGAGCCAAACCACTTGTCCAATGACACGGTGCCGTCGCCGCCTCGGCTCTGGAGGAAGGCTTGCTCTTGAACGCGTTCAGGCCGGATAGCCTGTGCTTCATGCCGGTGCTGAACGTCGCCTCGGCCGACATTGAGTAGATGGTGGCAATCCTGGACCGGGTGTTGGCATAGGCAAAAAGGTAACCGCCGCCGGCTCAATGTTGGCGGCGGTTCGACCCTCTGACGGTTGCCGGCACCTGTGGAGTGCCTCACACCTATCCCGCGGAACGCGGTCCCGCCTATAGAGTGCGTCCGCCATCTACCGCGACGGTCTGTCCGGTCACATAGGCGGCCATCGGGGAGGCGAGGAACAAGGCGACGCCGGCCATGTCCCCGGGCGTACCGAGACGACCCGCAGGAATACCTTTCAAGCGCTCGGATAGGCGGTCCGGATCGGCGGTGGTGATCTTGGTCATTTTGGTATCCACCAGACCCGGGGCCAGACCATTGACCCGGATGCCGTCGCGGGCCCATGCTTGCCCCAGTGTGCGGACCAACCCAAGGGTTCCGGTCTTCGAGGCGTTATAAGCGGGATTGCCGATGGTCGCGGCGAAGGCGGCAACGGAACTGACAACGGTCACTGAGCCGCCCACTGCCTTCAGCATCTCGTGGAACCGGGCGCAACAGGCCATGACGCTGTTGAGATTGACGTCAACGACCTTGCGGAACCCCTCGATCGAGAATTCCTGACGATGGTAGAGCACCGCCCCTGAGAGAGCACCAGCACGTCGAGGGTATCAAAGTCGACCGGCGTTTCCGCCACTTCGGTATCGTTGGAGACGTCGACCCTGGTGTAGCTCAGCCCGCAGAGGTCCGAGCCTTCCTCGCCGTCATAATCCGCGGCGCTGGCGCGGGTGCCCCAGACATGCACATCGGCGCCTTGATCGGCAAAGCCGTGGGCGATGCCGTTGCCGATCCCGCTGGAGCCACCGACCACCAGCACCGTCTTGTTCTCAAAATCCAACCAACCCACCGGGTCTCTCCTTATTGCTGCTGTTGGAAATGGCTTGAAGAGCCGTTCGGCCTATAGCGCCAACAACCCCCGTGCCGCCTCGAACAAAGGCTCGGCATAATCGCCGTAGGTTGCGAAGCGCTGGTCATTGGTCTGGCCTCGGGCGTAGCGGATATAGATCTGTTGGACCACGACCCCGGTCTTCCAAAGCGCGAAGGCCTCATATCAATTCATGTCACCCACGTCAAAGCCGGTGCGTTGGGCGTAATGTGCGATCAGCTCGGCTCGGCCTGGATAGGGTTCACGGACCATCGGCGGCATCTTATTCCATGAAAAACTGCCATCCTCGGACGGCCAGTAGTTGAGAAAAGTGCCAAGATCGACCAGCGGATCGCCCAAGGTAGCCATGTCCCAGTCGAAAACCGCCGTCACCCGATCCGGAACCCCGTTCTCGACCATGCAATTGTCGAGCTTGAAATCGTTGTGCAGCACCGAGACCCGGGGATTGTCCGGCACACGCCGCCTCAATTCTCCATGCACCACATCGAAAACCGGTAGTTCCTTGTCCTTGGCGGCGTGCCATCGCTCCCCCCAGCCCTTGACCTGGCGGGCGGCAAAGCCCTGTGGTCGACCGAGATCGCCGAGACCAATGGCCTCGGGATTGACCAGGTGTAAGTCCGCCAGCGCATCGATCAGCGCCAAGGCGATGCGTCGCTCCAACCCGTCGAGCCGGCGGAAATTTTCCGGCCATTCCCGGCGCAGTACCGTTCCGCGACGACGCTTAGCGACCAGGAACGGCGCGCCGATGACGCTCGGGTCCTCACATAGGAGATAGACCCTTGGCGCCCGGTCATAGGTGGCATGCAGACGCGAGAGCACCTGGTGTTCGCGGGCCATATCATGGGCATTCTTCGGCAGCGGACCGAGCGGCGGTCGGCGAACCACCCACTCCCGGTCTCTGGCGCTCAACAGATAGGTCAGGTTGGCGTGACCGCCGGCGAATTAGCTAATCTGTAGCGAAGCTGGAAAGTCGTCCAGTCGCGTGCCGAGATAGGTTATCAGCGCCGCCCAGTCCATTTCCTCACCGGGGCGGACCGGGATTGCGTCCGCATCGGTCTCCAACCCGGTCCTGGCAGGATTTTTAGTCACCCCCGTCCTCGCTCCGATGATTGTGTCGACCCGTAATGCATCATTGATCGCAGCGGATCGCAACCTTACCGATAACCGCCCGCTCTTGCAGCAACGCAAAACCGGCCAAAGTGTCCTGCAAAGACAGCTCGGTGTGCACACGGGGTCTGATCCGCCCGGCATTGGCGAGGTCCCAGATCGCTGCCCGGTTCTCACGCCCACGTTCCGGAAACCGCCGGCCATATTCTCCGGCGCGGACCCCGACCACCGAGAAACCCTTGATCAGGGCAATATTCGACCGCAGGGTTGCGAAGCGCCCAGAAGTAAAGCCAATCACCAGCAGCCGACCATCGAAGGCGATGCACCGGGTCGATTCGTCGAACACATCGCCGCCGACCGGATCAAAGATTACATTGGCGCCGTGGCCAGCGGTCAGCTCTTTCACCTGGTCGGCGAAACCATCGTTGAGGTTGATCAGATGGTCGGCGCCATAGGCCTTGAGTACCGCCAGTTTGGCGTCGCTCGCCGCCCGGACCCGAACCAGCGCCTGGCCCCCGCGTTGGTATCGGCAGGTGGTGAATTCCGACACACGATAGATCATCGGTAATCGCATGGCAGACATCGGCGCGCATGATGCTCTTAAGCCTCGGGTTCGGGGTACGGTGACCTTTCAGACCTAGACCCTCAAGGCGCGAAGCTGGAGCGTAGCTGCGCCGCCCAGACATTGGCAATTTCGCTGATCACCCAAAGCGAGCGGTGCTTGGCAAGAATACTGCCATCGGCGCGAAAACGGGTGAAGCGCACATCCAGATGAACCTTGACGGGGGAGGCCATCAGCACATCCACCGAGTCCCATTCCGTGCGGTGCCAGTCGCCACTGGCGCGCGTGTGAAAATCTGCAAGATAGGTCGTCGGTCCCTGCCAAACCCGCATTACACCGCCGGAAAGACGGTAGTGCGGGAAATGCATGGTCGCGGCCAGGGCATCGGGGTCCTGGGCATTCAGGGCCTCGAGATGCGCCGCCATCACTATCCGTGCCGCTGCGATGGACACGCTAAAGGCCGTGTCGGGGATATCCCGTTCGGTCATTGTCGATCCGCCCTGAATGTTATGATTTGGGGAACGTTATGATCTGGATTTGCTAAGGCTATCCGATCAGTTCATGCTTGTAGCCCCGGCGCGCCCTTGATGATCGTCCAGTGCTGGAAATGAGTTTCGGTCAGGTTTTCCGCCCGGTCCGATCAGGCCGACTTCTCGCTTGGCGAGAGATCGTTGAAATGTGGACGCAGATCAATTTTATTGAAGTCGCTGGGCATGGTCTTGCCCAGATTTTTCTTACGACCATCATCGCCGTTGACAACACGGTAGATGGATTTTGCTAGTATGTTTACGAGAGCATCAACCATGGCCTGCTCCTATGGTGGTTTTACTATCTGTTACTTGGAGATAGCTTTTTTGGACTAATAAAAATTCTAATATCCACGGTTTTCAATCCTCTACGGGCTCAAACTACAACATCAAATTAATTAGATTTCCAATCCACCGTAACGCTATTGCTTCATATCCCGGTTCAGCGGTTCTCGGCCTTTTCGCCCAGGTTTTGCCCACCTAGTTTTTCTCCGGCTAGGCTTTGCAGCACCGATTCCGTATGCTCGCCAAGCCTGGGCGGCGGGGCGTTCGGCCCGACAGCGACGCCATCGGCTTTGAAGCCGAGGGTCGGCATCGCCGTTGGGTTGGCGGCGCCGGGCACCGGGATCGCGCGTGTCAATTCGCGGGCCTGCATTTGTGGTTCCGCCAGCACCTCGTCGAGACTACGGACCCGGGCGGCGGGGACATGGGCGGCATCCAACACCGTCTCCCAATGGTCGGCGCTTTGGCTTTTGATGCGCTCAGCAATCAGGCGGCGAAGTTCTGGTACATGGTCACGGCGGCGGGCCGGCGCGTCGAAACGTGGGTCGTCCAGCAGCGGGCCGAGGTCGATGACCCTGCAGAGATCGCGGAACTGGCGTTCGTTATTCGCCGCGATCATCAGGGTGCCGTCGGTGGTCTCGAAGGCGCCGGAAGAGGGGCTCTGGCTCCAGGCCTCATTGCCGGTGGCCGTTGGTATCCAGCCGGTATTGAGATGGTTGGTCACCAGCGAGGCCATCAGCAGCAGCGAGGTATCCAGCATCGCCACGTCGAGCCGGACGCCGCCGCCAGTGCGCCGGACCTCGTGCAAGGCCGCGACGATGGCGAAGGCGGCGTTCATCCCCGTGGCATAGTCGATATAGGGCGCACCGACCTTGTTCGGTTCGGTCTGCGGCGTGCCGGTGGTCCGCATGATGCCGCACATTCCCTGAACCACATGGTCATAGGCCGGGCGGTGGCCGATCGGCCCGTCCTGACCATAGGCCGAGATCGAGCAATAGATGATCCCCGGCTTCACCACCTTGATTGCCTCGTAGGACAGGCCAAGCCGGGCGGCGGTGCCAGGTCGGAAATTTTCGACGAAGACGTCGGCGGTCTCGACCAGCGCCAACAGCGCCGCATGGCCTTGCTCTGATTTCAGGTCTAGCGCTACGGATTTCTTAGCGGCATTCTGGGTCATGAACCCGGTGCTCATTCCCTGACCCTCCAGCCCTTCCGGCGCTGCGCCCGTGCGGGTCCAGTCCCCAACCTCCGGCGGCTCCACCTTGATCACCTCGGCCCCCAGCAACGCCAGTTGATAGGTCGCGTAGGGACCGGCTAGAACCTGTGTAAGATCGACGACACGGATGCCGAAGAGGGGTTGAAACATGGATGCGGACCCTCGGGGTTGGGATGGTGATAGGGGCGGTGGCTGGCGTATCGGTCAGCCGACGTTCAACTGCTCACCGCCATCGACGGGTAGGGCCGCCCCGGTGATAAAGCTGGCCTCGTCGGAGGCGAGGAACAGCGCCGCGTGGGCAACATCCCAACCGGTTCCCATGCGGCCGCGCAAAGGCACGCGGGCATTGCGGCCCGCCACGATTTCCTCACGCGACTTGCCGAGCGCCCTGACCCTTGTGTCGACCGCCATCGGCGTATCCATCAATCCCGGCAGGATGACATTGGCGCGAATGCCGTGCGGCGCGTTCTGGAAGGCGATTTGCTCGGTCATGGCGATCACCGCTTGCTTGGTCGTCTTGTAGTCAATCAGCGGATAGGCGTTCCACGCGGCGATCGACGAGATGCTGACGATCGAGCCGGATTGCTGCTTGCGCATTACCGGGATTACGTGCTTGCAGGTCATCACCATGCCCTTGAGGTTGACCGAGATCACCCAGTCGAAGGCCTCGCTGGTAATCTCGGTGATCTCGGCGTCACCGCCGGCGATGGAAATGCCGACATTGTTGTGCAAGACATCGATTCGCCCCCAAAGATCAAGACAGCGCTGGACCATGGCCTTGATCGAGGCCTCGTCGGTGATATCGACGCCCACTGCCTCGGCGATGCCACCTTCCTGGTGGATCATCGCAGCGGTCTCTTGGGCCGAGTCCGGGCGGTTGTCATCGACCAGGACCTTGGCGCCCTCCTGCGCGAACAGTAGTGCCGTCGCCCGGCCATTGCCCATGGTTTCACCCGGGCTCTGTCCGCCACCGACGACGATCGCCACTTTGTTTTCAAGTCGCATGGTTAGCCGTGCTCCCTAGCCTGGTCTTGATGGGTTCTTACATCGGCAGGACGCCGTTTTAAGCTGGGGTTTCTTTTGACCGGCCCAGAATGCGCGAGAATTTTCGACAATTGGGTGCCGCTGCCTTTGCGACAACCCAAAAAATACCCCTCACCTTGGGCTCGTCGGCCCTAATCCGCCTTGACAAATTTTGGGGGGTGCGCGGCGATAACCTCTTCATTCAAGGTGGCGCCCCAGCCCGGCCCCGGCGGGATTTGCACGCAACCGTTCTTTATCTCCGGCTTCCAGGTAATGATGTCGTCTTTCCACGGCACGTCGTCGATGTCCATTTCCATGACCCGAAAATTCGGCAACGCAGTGCAGAAATGCGCGCTCATCAGGGTCGACAGATGGCCATAGAAGTTATGTGGCGCGCAATTGATTTCATAGGCCTCGGCCATAGCGGCGATTTTTAGGCCAAGCCACGCGCCGTTCCAGGGGATATCGATGATCGCGACATCCATCGCGCCGTTCTCGAAGAACGGCTTGAATTCCCGCAGTCCGAAAAGCGATTCGCAGGACGCAATCGGCGTCGCCACCCGCTCGCGGATGGCGGCCAGCGCGACCGGATCATAAAGGTCGATCTCGATCCAAGTCAGGCCGAGATCATCCAGCCCGGTGGTGATCTGGCGATAGCCCTCGGGCTTGAAGTTGAAATTGAGATCTAGGCGAATGCCGACATCAGGGCCCGCGCCCTCGGCCATGGCGGTGAGCTGATCGCGCAGCTGACCGACCAGTCGGTGTGGGGTGTTGAGTTCGGGCCAACCGGGACCGCGGGCAAAGCCCGGCATGTGGCGACCGACCTTTCCGTCCTCGTCGAAGGTAATCATGTTGGTCTTTAGACCGGAATAGCCCGCCTCGCGCACCCGCCGGCCAAGAGCCACCAGGTCATCGGCCGAGTGGATCGGTTCCTGTCCGCATTGCGCCGCGATCTCCGGGTCCAGCAGATAGGTGCCGCAATGGCTCCAGTAAACCGGTATTTCCTGGCGGATTGCGCCGCCGAGCAAGTCATAAACCGGTACGTTCAACGCTTGGCCCTTGATGTCGAGCAGCGCGTTTTCGATCGTGGCGATAGCCTGCTGATTGACACCCCCCGGCGCTTGACGGGTCATGGCGTAAAGGCACTGGTGAACCCGTTCATGGGCCATGGCATCCATGCCGGTGACGCGCTCGACCAGTCGGCGGATCACGGTGGAAAGGCCAGGACTGCCATAGCATTCATTATACTCGGCGAGGCCGGTGATCCCGTCGTCGGTGGTCAGCTTAAGGAAGCTGAAATCGCGCCAGCCCGCGTTGCAATGCCGGATCTCGCAGCCTGTAATGCGCATCGGGTATCTCCTGCTATCGGTCCCGGGGTCGTAGCTTAGTCGCGAGGCATTGTCTCGCCAAGACGACAGGGCGCGATCGCGGTGAGAAAGCGGCTCGAACTCTCTAGTGAAGCTGCATTTATCCAGGATGTGGCGTCCGAGAGCTTCCGAAACGGCGCGGTCCCGACTAATCTTCGCTCTGCGGGTTGGTGAATGCCGCGTTTGAGGAGGTAATCATGACGACTATCACGCCCCTGGGTTCGACGCTTGGCGCTCGGGTCACAGACATAAACCTTGCTGAAATGAGCACCGCCGACTGGGTCGCTGTCGAGGCTGCCTTCCACGCGCATGGGGCGTTAGTGTTTCCCGACCAGCACATTACCGACACCGACCAGATCGCCTTTGGTGAGCGCTTCGGCGATATCGAAATTCTGCGTGAGGGCCAAAAAGCAGTGCCAATCAGCAATCAAAAAGTCGATGGCGGCATCATGAAGCCGGAAGAGAAACGCTATCAGTCGCTGCGCGGTAACGAGGGCTGGCACACCGACAGCTCCTATATGCCACTGGCGGCCAAAGCCTCGATCTTGTCGGCGCAAGTCGTTCCGGCAACCGGCGGCGAGACCGAGTTGGCGGATATGCGCACGGCCTATGACGCTCTTGATGAAGATCTCAAGGAGAAAATCGCCGATCTTTCGGCTTATCACTCTCTATACGCATCGCAGGCCAAGGTTGGTTATGTCTTCAAAACCGGTGAGTCCTATGGCTATCACGCCAAGGGTGCGCCGCTGCGCCCATTGGTGAAAATTCACCCGATCACTGGCCGCAAATCCCTCTATATCGGCCGTCATGCCTACAGCATTCCCGGCATGGAGGATGCTGAGGCCCAGGCCTTGCTGGACCGGCTGCTGGATCATGCTTGTCAGGCACCCCGCATTTATGCTCATCGCTGGCAACCGGGCGATGTGGTGATCTGGGACAACCGTTGCGTCCTTCACCGCGCCAGCCCCTACGACTATAACGAGGCTCGGGTGATGCGGCATGTCCGGGTCGCCGGCGATCCGGCAAGCGAGTTGGTTGCGACCGGGCGGGATCACCGCGCCGACGCCTTCGTGCCCAGCAACAGCAATCGTTGAGTTAGGCCATTCGACGGGGTAAAGGGGGAGCGAATGACCGAGAGGGTCAGGTCCCGGTTGACGCCATGTCCGAAAGGCCATGCGCCTGCCCCTTGTCAGTATAGAAGTGGCCCAGCTTCCGTTTGACGCGGCCATGTTAAATGAGCTTGCGGACCCCGTTCTTTTCGTTGATCCGCGCCTCGTCGTCGTCGGCTGTAACCGAGCTGCCAGGCAGCTTTTGGGCGATGATGATCTTTCATAACGTCACGGCGTCGAAGAAAGCCGCACAAATGCGGGCAGATTTTGTCACCAATGCCGGTCACGAATTGCGCTCGCCGCTTTCTGCGCTGCTCGGCTTGCTTTCGTCCTTGCAATAGATCGTCCGGGTCTGCCATTTGACATAGCCGATATCCCCGCCGGGTGTCTTGAATTCAAGATAACCTTGAGAAATTTCGCCGACGCCTTTGACCAGATCATGCATGCCGTACTCGGTCACCGCGCTGCCGGCCAGTAGGCCGCTGCCCTTGGCCTAGCCTTCGCGTTAGACCAGCAGCACGAAATGCTTGCTGCTGTCCTGAAAGTCCAATTTCATCGATTTGATAGGCGCCATGACCTCCTCGGCCGATGCGGTGCTTGTCGGGGCCGTGAACACAAATAAAAAACTCTGAACCGTGGTTAGGTTTTTACATCAATCTCTGGCATGAAAAGTTACTCAATACCGGGTTCGATAGTCAGCATTCTGGACGCTGGCAAGACACGTCAAGTCACGGGTCCGTGTGCGTTGATCTGTTGGCGAATTTGCTAACGATTGCGCCTACCGCACCGCTATTCCTGGGTGGGATCAAAGGCGCGGTCCTTCTTCGGGATCAGTGTGTAGGGGTGGTCATAACCTGACTTCGCGGTGATCCGCTCGGACCAGGCCTTGAGGTTTGACCAACGGTCGATTTCCAGGCCACCCTCGGCCATGAATACCATGCGGCCCCAGCAGCCTAGATCGGCAATCGTGCAATGGTCACCGACCAGCCATTCACGACCGATGAGGGCGGTGTCGATGACGTCGAGTGACGCCTCGGCAAGGGGTTGAAAATACGCCATCACTGCCGGGTCGACCTCTCGAAATCGGTGGTAATGCCGAACCTTGGCGACATTGGTGATAGCGTCGGACTCCCAGGACAGCCATTCGCGGGCGTGCCACCGGTCCTGTTCACTTTCTGGTTCGAAGTGACCGGTGGTCCGCGCCAGATAGTCGAGGATACTGTTCGATTGCACGATCACCAGGCCGCGATGGGCCAGCGCCGGAACCTGGCCATAGCGGTTTATCGCCAGGTACCAGTCTTCTTTCTGAGCGCCGAATTTCAAATTAACGGTGCGGAACGAGAACGGCAGTTTGGCCAGGCTCAGGTACAGCATCGGCTTGAAGCTGGAACTGGAGGTAAAGCTGCCATACAGGGTAAGTCGGTCGGGGTTGTCGGTCATCGGGGCTTCCGGGCAAGGGAGAGGGTTTCGATACAGGCAGGGACGGCGCATCGTTGCCCAATCCGGCGCGCTTGGCTAGCATGGGTCTCGACCGAAAGTGATCGGACCAGCCGGTTCAGCGGATACCGGCGACAGGGTGGGAGATAATGGCTTGGAACATCGAGTGGTGGCTTGCGGCGCCGGGTTTGCCGGTGACCGCACCGAGCCGGCGGTGGCGCTCGCCGCGTCCGGACTAGTCGATGCGGTAGGGCTTGAATGTTTGGCCGAACGGACTTTGGTACCGGGCTTGAGGGCGCGCCGAACCGACGGCGACGCGGGTGCTGATCCGCGCCTGGAACGCCGGCTTCGCCCGTTGCTTCCGGTGGCCCGGGCAAATGACTGCCGGATCATCTCCAACCTCGGGGCCGCGAATCCCTTGTCTGCTGGGCGCCAGATTGCGCGGCTTGCCAGCGAGATAGGCTGTTCCGGATTACGGGTGGCGGCGGTGGTCGGTGATGACGTCATAGCGCTTGCCAAGCACATCGAGTGGCAGGAGCCTATTGTTGGGGAAATGCTTGGCGCGCATGCCTATCTCGGCGCTGATGCGTTGCGTGACGCGGTAGATGACGGCGCCCACGTTATCGTCACCGGCCGGGTCGCTGATTCGGCGCTGTTCTCCGCCGAGGTGCTGCCGATCCTGGACGACAATCTCGACGCCCTGGCCGGCGCCACGACGATTGGCCACCTGCTTGAGTGCTCTGGGCAGCTGACCGGCGGTAATTTCGAGATGCCAAACGGCGATAGCCTGACGGCACAGGACTTCGCTGAGCTTGGTTTCCCGCTAGCCCATGTTCGGTCCGACGGCAGCGCCGATCTAGCGTTGCTCGACGGCGCGCCGGGGCGGATCGATATTCTTACCTGCACCTTGCAGCTGCTATACGAGGTGCACGACCCGAGCGCCTATATAACTCCCGATGCGATCCTTGATCTTACCGGCATAAGGTTTGAGGAGATCGGCCCGAACCGGGTTCGGGTGAGCGGCGCCCGAGCGCGGGGCCGTCCAACACGACTCAAGGTGTCGGGCTTCGTCGAGCAACCCGGGTTCGTCGCCGATATTGAGATCGGTTACGCCGGAACCCACGCTCTGCAACGTGGCAGGGTTGCTGCCGACGCGCTACGCATGCGGCTTGATAATCTACCGCAAAAGGACTTGCGGATCGACCTCGTCGGTGTGGACTCGACCCTTGGCTCGGCCTCCCTGCCGTCGCCGAACCGCACGCCGGAGGTTCGCGTGCATGTCTCGGCACGCTGCAGTGATGCTCAAATGGCCCAGATCGTCGAGGATGAGGTCTATTCCCTGACGCTTTCCGGTCCAGCCGGCGGCGGCAGTGTGCGCAGCGAGCGCCGACCAAGCCTGGCGGTGGTGGATGGTTTCATCGACCGCGATCTGGTCAAGACCGAGACCGTTTGGGAGCGCGCGTCATGAGGGTCGGTTCGATAAGCGTCGGGCGCTCGGGCGACAAGGGGGGCACCCTCGATCTCACGCTGGTGGCACTGGATGAACAGGGCTATCACTGGCTTGAATCACGGTTGACCGAAGTGGAGGCGCAGGCGTCGATCTCCCGGGTTATGCCCGGTGTCCTGCGGCGCTATCCGGTTCCGGGTCTGCGGGCGCTAAAATTCGTCATCGAGGATGCATTGCCCGGCGGAGTCTATGCGACCTTGCACGCCGGGCTGCATTGGCAAAAAGCCGCGATCTGGGTGCTGCTTGACCTGGAACTCGACTAGGCAGCATTGCCGTAGCGGTAAAATGCGAGCCATTCAAGGGGCGTGCGGTAATTTTACGCCCTGTCCGAAGGATTCGCCGTCCTTCGCAAGGAATTCACGTTCTTGGGAGGTGGTTTGTCGAGCCATCACGGCGTTGCGATGTGGGAAGCGTCCGAAGCGGGCAACGATGTCGCGATGCCGGGTCCAGCCGGTGATGCTGCGTTGGATATAGGGCTGCCACGCGGGAGCTGCGCCGTCCTTAACCGCCGTAAGCAAGGTCAGCCCTCTGTCCTGATCCCTGATCTGCTCGGCATGATGAAACGGGTGATATAACCAGATCCGGCAAACCGGGTGGAGTTCCCGGTCGAGTTCCCGGTCGATCGCCTGGTTCAGGATTTCCATGGCGAGGGGATCCCCGGAATAGGCATCGACCGTGTTTCGGTGGATGTTGCGGGTGAACTGGTCGAGCAGCAGGATCAGCGCTAGGTTTCCGTTCGATGTCTCGCGCCAGTCTGGCAACCCGCCGTCGCGGGCCTGGGTCACCAAAGCGCCAAAGCGCGTCCGAATTTCAGCGTCTACAGATACCCCGCCCTTGTACCACCAGTCGCGGCGGGCGAAAGCGGCCTCTGGACTGTCGAGACAGTCATTCAGCCAGAACCCGCCAATTTCGGAAATCCTCGCCGCCGAGGTTTTGCTACTTGGGCTCATTGAATTTCCCGCCGGACGATCGCGGCGCCGCCGACCAGCGCTTTGAGTTTACCGAAAGCGACATCGCGTGGCAGGTATTTCATGCCGCAATCCGGGGCGGCAATCAGGCGGTCGGCGGGAATATGACGCAATGCGCCGCGCAACCGCTGGGCCACGGTCTCGGCGGTCTCGATCTCGTCGGTGCCCAGGTCGATGGCGCCAAGTAGGATTTTGTTGCTCGGCAGTCCTTCGAGGATCTGCGGATCGAGATTCGGCTGCGCCGCCTCGATGGAGATAGCCGAGGCGTAACAAAAATCAAATTCCGGCAGGAAGGAATAGCCGGACGGTTTTTCCTGCACCACATAGGCGTAACCGAAGCAGACATGCACGACAGTCGGGCCCTCGATGCCGTCAAGCGCCTTGTCGATCGCCGCGATGCCAAACCGGCCGGCCTCGATTGGGTGCGCCTGCATATGCGGCTCATCGATCTGAATGACATCAGCGCCGGCGTCCTTCATTTCGCGCACTTCCTGGTTGAGCACGGTGGCATAGGCCATGATCAGCGCTTCGAGATCGTTGTAATATTCATCCTTGGCCATCTTCGCCATGGTGAAGGCGCCGGGATTGGTGGCCTTGATCGGCTTGTCGGTATGGGCCCTGAGGAAGGCGACGTCGCGCGTCTGGACCGGACTGATGCGTTGGATCGGGCTGATTACCCGGGGTACCAGGGTGGGTTTGCCGCTGCGTCCCGGTACGATCCCCGGTACGATCCCCGGTTCGTCCAAGTCAATGCCGCCCAAGGCGTTGGCGAAATGGTTGAAATAGCTTTCCCGGCGGATCTCGCCGTCGGTCACGATGTCGATACCGGCACGCTCCTGATCGTGCAAGGCAACCAGGGTGGCGTCATCCTGGGCTTCTTCCAGCAAGTCGTCCTCGGGGCGCCAGACCTCATGCATCCGCACCCGAGGTGGGCCGCTGCCCAGCAGAATATCCTTATCAACGAGCCAGGCGGGCTGCGGATAACTGCCTACCAGCGTGGTCGGAATTAATTCGTCGAACATGCTTGCCTCCGATGCTGATACTGAATTGGTGGATCTACTTTAACCGGCGCTCCCACAGATCGAATAAGCGCGCCCAAGCCGCTTCCGAGGCTTCCGGCGCATAGGCTTGGCGTTCGGAGAAACAGAAGCCGTGGGCGGTTCCCTCGAATACCTCGACCCGGTGCGCGGCGCCGGCCTTGTCAAGCGTCTCGCGCAGTGCCGGAACCACATGATCGGCGACATGCTGGTCGACCTCGGCGAAGCCGTAATACAGCTCGCCTTGAATTTGATCGAGCAACAGATGGGGCGAATCCTCGGCATCGGTGATGATACCGACGCCATAGAGTGAAGCAGCCGCCTTGATCCGGGTACCAAAGCGCGCTGCCACGGTGGTGACGTAACGCCCGCTCATACAATGGCCGACGCAGCCGACGGGGCCGGCCTTGGCCTTGGCCTGGGCATCGATCCAAGCCAGCATGCAGCCGGTATCCTCAACCACCATCTCGTTGGTCAGGTGATCCATCGCTGCGAAGATCACCTTGGTCATCGCGTCGTTTCGGTTCAACAGATCGAACCGCAGAGTGCCGATCCGGTAGTACATGTCCGGCAGCACGCAGAAATACCCGGCCTTGGCGATGCGCCGGGCCATGTTGCGCAGCTCTTCGCGATAGCCGGGGGCGTCCATGTAGAAGATCACCGGTGGAAACGGTCCGCCCTCGGCCGGCGCTGCGGTGAAACCCGGCATGTGCCCGGCCTTGGTGTCGATGACGAAATCCTGTTCCCAGAGCTCCATGGCTTTATCCTCTTTCGTGTTCAGCCCCTTGCCGGGCCGGGGGGGGGCGTTCAGGATTGGGGCGGGATTATGGGGAAGTGTCACCTCGACCTTTGGTCGGAGCAAGTGCTAAGTTTTCCTTCCAAGCTTCTCCGCATTCCCTCTGTTTGTCCGGTCATGGGAGCGGCACAATGTCGAGTAACGCCAACACAGAAAGCCAACAAAACCTATTGAATCGCCCAAGACGGCTGCATCACGCCGCCTGGGCCACCCGCAATCAGGAGGCCACCCGGCAGTTTTATGAAGATGTCGTCGGCCTGCCTATGACCGCCTGCTGGAGCGAGAAAACCCCTACCGGCCGCGAGTACTGCCATACTTTTTTCGAAATTGGTGACGGCGGAGCGGTGGTGTTTTTCAGTGGGCGGACCAGGATGAAAACCCCATCGAGCTTAAATCCCCCGGCCATCTTGCGCTAGAATGCGACGCTGTAACCCAGCAACGGATCAAAGGCAGCCTCGAAGCGGCGGGTTATGAAACCGAACTAAAAGATCATGGTTATTGTGTTTCGCTCTACGTTTTTGATCCGAATAATTTGCGAGTAGAATTTACCATCGACCATCCCGATGTGGTGCAGATTAATACTGATTATCAGTCAGATGCGCACGGCAATCTAAAGCGTTGGCTGTCGGGTGATCATCAGGTGAATAACGATATCCGAAACCATTGATGCAATTGGCCTTGGATCAGTCCGGCCGCGCTCGATAAAATGAAGGCGCCCGTTGATTGACGCGATACCTGAGATGAAGATGACAATCGCCCCAGGTGATACTCCCAAGCGTCGCGAGGATGAATGGTTCTTGGCCGGGTGAGTGGCCTATCTGGACGATCTGGCGTTCGAAGGGGTGAGCCACGCGGTGCTACTGCGGTCGCCACATGCCCATGCAAGGATCGAGCGCACCGACGTGTCCGCCGCACGGGCTAGCGTCGGCGTTCCGGCGGTTCTGACAGCGCAGGATGTGACAGCTGACGGGTTGAGCCCGCTCGCGCTGCCGGTGGAGGCGAACACTCGGACCGGCCAGCCTTTTTCCCTCCTTCCGCAGCCGCTGTTTGGCGATGACGTGGTCCGGTTCGTCGGAGAGCCGGCGCCGCTGATCATTGCCGAAACTCATGCTCAAGCGCTCGATGCGGCGGAAAGGGTCGAGGTCGACTACGCACCGGCTCAGGCGGTCGTCACCCCGGACGAGGCGTGGTCGCCGCGCCGCCGGCGATCGCCAATGCCATCGTCGGCGCGCTGGCGCCGTTCGGCGTCACCCATTTCGATGGCGCCGCGGCACCGGCCAGAGTGTGGGCGGCGATGCGCGGGGGAGTTTGGTTAGGTTAAGGCGCCCGCTTCCTGGTGGACGAAGGCCTTGATCAACTCGATCGCGTGCAGCGCTGCCCGGGCCGACGGGTCCTTACCGATGAAGGCGTGCGGTTGGCCCTCGAACTTTTCCAGGGTGATGCAACCACCGGCGTCGCGATAGGCGACGGTGAAGCGGTCGGCCATGTCCGGCGTCAGGTTGTCGTCCGCGGTACCCTGCAACAGCAATACCGGCGGTCGTTCGAGGCTATCGCCTCGCTCAACGATCAACTGCGGATTGCCCTCGGCCATCGCGTCCTCGGACGGCCAATACGCGTGATGGGCGTCGACGAGGCGCTGGATACCTTTCTCGCGCACCATCCGATAGCGGGCCAAGGGATCGAGCACTGACCAGCAGAGCGCCACGAAGGCGACTCTGGCGTCCGTGGGGGCATCAATCGGCACGTTATTCAATGCCAGAGCGCCATAGGCGGGATCGAACGGGGCCAGCGCGCTGAGCATCGCCTGATGGCCGCCGCTGGAGGTGCCGAGCAGCCCGACCAGCTCTGGGAGCGTTGCATAGTCCCCGGCATGGGCCTTCAGCCAACGTATTGCGAAATTAATATCGGTGATCGAGGCTGGATACATCGCTTCGGGAGGCATTCGAAAATCGATGGCCATGACCACCACCCCGCTCTCGGCGAGCGGTTGGTGGATCGGCGTATTAGTCAGCCGATCATTACTGCCCCAGGCGCCGCCATGCACCTCAACCACGGCCGGAAATGGGCCGGCTCCTTGCGGGCGATATAGCCGAGCCAATAGCGGCGTCCCGTCCGGCTTGTTGTATTCGATATCCTGAATGTCGATGTTGAATTTTGCCGTATCAATTTTAGACGTCATGGCGCGCTCCCCTCGGCTGTCGCCAGCACCATCGCCGCCGCCTTTTCCCCGATCATGATCGAGGGCGCGTTGGTGTTTCCCGAGGTCAATGTCGGCATGATCGAGGCGTCGGCGACCCGCAACCCTTCGATCCCATGGACCCTGAGCTGGTTATCGACGACGGCGTTTGGATCGGAACCCATCTTACAAGTGCCGACCGGGTGGTAGGTGGTCTCGCCGACTGCCTTGATCCAACCCAGCAGCTCGTCATCGGTGGTTAGCCCGGCGCCCGGCGCAACTTCCGAGATCAACAGCGCTTTCATCGCCGGCGCGGTCATTATGGCTCGGGCAATCCGGACCGCCGCCAGGGTGACTTCCACGTCCAGGAGATTAGACAGAAAGTTGAACCGTATCGCCGGCGGGGCATGCGGGTCCGCCGATGAGACATGGACGCTGCCGGTGCTCTCCGGGCGCATTGCGTGAGCATAGCAGGTGATACCGGATTCATTGGATAATTTGTATTCCGGGGTGCTCCAAAGCGGCACCCAACCGAGCAGGATGTCCGGCCCTTCTAGACCTTCGCGGGATCGCACGAATGCCCGCATCGGGGCGGCGGGGATGCCCATCATGCCCTTTTGCGTGAAAGCATAGCGCAGCGCCTGCCAGATCAGTCCGAGGCCGCGCCCCTTGTCGTTATAGGTGACGCCCGGCGCCGCGACCCGCCACCGGGTGCGCGGTGCATAATGGTCCCGAAGGTTCTCGCCCACACCCTGTAAGGCGTGGTGTACTGCGATGCCGAGGTCGCGCAACCGGTCCGGTTGTCCAATGCCTGAGAGTTCCAGCAATTGCGGAGAATTGATGGTGCCGCTGCTGATAACCACCTCACGCGTCGCGCGGGCTTCACGGGATTGTCCGCCGACAGAATAGCGAACCCCGGTACAGCGTTTCCCTTCAAGCACGACGCTCTCGGTCCAAGCGTCGGTCTCGATCGTCAGGTTCGAACGCGAACGGATCGGGTCGAGGTAACAATGCGCTGTGCTCATCCGCCGTCCGCCGGAGATCGTCGCCTGGCTCATGACGATGCCATCTTGGGTGGCGCCGTTGTAATCGGGGTTACGCGGGATGCCGACTTCTTCGGCGGCCTTGAAGAGGGCGTCGTAGAGGGGCCCCTTTTCGCCGGGGTCGGTCACCTTGAGTGGCCCGTCACGACCGCGAAATTCGTCGTCGCCGCCTTCGTAGCTCTCCAGCTTCTTGAAGAACGGCAGGACATCATCATAGCTCCAGCCCTGGTTGCCCATTTGTGCCCAGGTATCGAAATCCCGAGCCTGTCCGCGGACGAAAACCAACCCATTGATCGAGCTGGATCCCCCCAGCATGCGCCCGCGAGGCACGAATAGCCGGCGCCCGTCGGTGCAGGCCTCGGGCTCGGAGGAATACAGCCAATTGGCGGCTGGGTTTTTGATCAGCTTGGCGTAACCAATCGGAATGCGCGACCAGAAGTGAGCCGCCGGACCGGCCTCAAGCAACAGCACCCGGTATTTGGGGTTTTCGGAAAGGCGATGCGCCACGGCCGCCCCGGCGGAACCGGCGCCGACGACGATATAGTCGTAACTCTGAATGTTCCCGTCCTGCATCTCAACTTCCCCCATCCCTATGCGCGTGCGCCGACCACCTAGCTCAATCAGTTGGTTCACCGATGGCAGAGAAAACTGTAATTGACGTTGTTGCAAGGATGCCAGGCTCCGCCGGGTCGGTACATCTGGTCCGGGATAATTGGACCGAGTCATCATTTACCGGCGTCTGAAACCGCCGATCCAGAAAGCAACGCTTGCACCAGCGGTAAATTACCGCGTCAATATCACCCGACGTTCTTAGAAGAGGATCGAGAGGGGATCGCCGTGGTGACCGATGATCGAGCAGTTTCTCTGGAAGACCGGCTCACGGCGTTGGAAAAGCGCTTGGCGCCCTTGGAAGACGCGGAGTCGATCCGCAACCTGAAAGCCCGCTATGCGGCGTATTGTGACGATAACTACAACCCAGATGGGATTGCCTCGTTGTTTACCGAGGACGCGGTGTGGGAAAGCAAGGGATTGGGCCGTTATGAAGGGCGCGATGCGATTCGGGATTTCTTCAAGAGCGCATCGGGGATTTTCACCTTCGCTATCCACTACAGTCTCAACGCCGAAATCCACGTCGATCGCGATACCGCCCGGGCTCAATGGTATCTGTTCATGCCTTGCACGCTTGGCGCCAATAATCAGGCAATGTGGCGCGCTGGTATCGACAACGAACGCTATGTCCGGGTCGATGGGGTCTGGATGTTCAAGGAGAAAACTTCGGCGCCACTGTTCAACACCCCTTTCGACACGGGCTGGGCCCAGCAACGGTATTCGTAATGCGGATAACCAAAGTTCGAGCCGTGATCCGCTAGTGGTCTGATCAAAACGGATCGGGTCCGACCCGTTCGGTGGACTAGTTCACTAACATATTTGTCCGGCGGTGCGACCAAGACGGATGGGAGCCATCCGTCTTGGTCGCACCGCTAGGGGAGGCGCAGCATGACACTCACCGAGACGGCTTATGACGGCTGGATCATCACCACGGTCGCGGGAAATGGCCAGGAGGGCTTTTCCGGGGATGGCGGTTTGGCCACAGAGGCTGAATTGAACAACCCGTTTGATGTGGTTTTTGACCCCGCCGGCAATCTGATCCTTACCGATACCTTCAACCATTGCATCCGCCGGGTGGCCGCTGGTAGCGGCATCATCGAAACCATCGCTGGCACGGGCGAGGCGGGGTATAGCGGCGATGGTGGTCCGGGCAACCTGGCGCGCTTTGATCAGCCCTATGGTTTGGCGGTCGACGCTGCCGGCGCGATCTACGTGGCCGACCGGCTTAATGCGGTAATCCGGCGTATCGACGGCGTGAGCGGGATCGTCACGACCGTCGTGGGGACCGGCGAGAAGGCCTTTAGCGGCGATGGCAGAACGGCGACCAAGGCGGCGATGGTGGAGCCGAACGGCCTAGTGTTTTCCCAAGATTTCAAACGCTTGTATATCGCCGACGTCGCCGATAACAGAGTTCGCGTCGTGGATATGGATAGTGGAATTATGTCGACCTTCGCTGGAACCGGCGAGGCCAACCATGATGGTGATGGTGGTCCCGCCGTGGCGGCTGGGATCTTTGGCGCCCGGGCAGTCGGCGTCAGGCCAAGCGATGGCGCAGTGTACATTCTCGAACGCCAGGGCAGCAGCCTGAGGTTGGTGGAGCCGGCGGCAGGCCGTGTTTCCACCGTCGCCAGCACCGGAGAGACCGGCTATGGCGGCGATAACGGCTCAATCGCGACGGCGATTTTCGACCGCCCCAAGGAAATAACCCTAGATCGCAGCGGCAACGTGTTGGTCGTCGATACGGAAAATCACGCCATTCGTCTGCTCGATTGGGCGGCGGATCGGGTCAGAACCATTGCCGGTAACGGGGTTTCCGGATTTTCCGGGGATGGCGTTGCCGCTGCGCAATCGTCCCTGGCCCGCCCGCATGGCCTGGCGGTCGATGCTGACGGCGCCTTCTATATCGGCGACACGGAGAACCACCGGATTCGTAAGGTGTCGAGGGCTTAACCCCGGAATAGGTTGGTCAGCTTGGCGAACACCGCTTGCTCGGCCGTGTCGGAATCCAAAAACCTGTTGATCCGAGCTAGCGGCGCTCTGATTGCCACGCCGATCCCATAGACCTCGGGCACGGTAAAGGCGCGCGCATCCGATATCGTATGAAACCGGCGCGAAAATTTATCGGCCAAAAATATTTCTAGATTGGAGATCGCAGGTCATGACAGGTGGGCATCGTGAATACGGCGCCAAGGGGCGGTTTGGCATCGGCGTGCCGCAAGCGAACCCGACGGTGGAGCCTGAATTCCGCACCCTGCTGCCGGACGGGGTGGAGGGCTACACGGCGCGCTTGTTCCATGCGTCGGAGAATTCCAAAATCCGGCAGGTCGCCTATTTGCGGGAATTGGAAAGCTATCTCGAACGTTTTGACGTGCTGGAACTCGACGGTTTCGGTTTCGCCATGACCGGCTCATCCTATTGGGCCGGCGCTGAGTTGGAAGCCCGCCGGGTGGAAGAGATACAGGATCGTTTCGGCTATCCGATCATCACTTCGGCCGAGTCCACGGCCCGCACGCTCAACGAACTGGGGCTCAATCGATTGCGTTTGATCACGCCCTATCCAGCGGAGCTTTCGGCCGCCGCCGAGGCGTATTGGACCTCACGCGGCTTTCAGGTCGTGGGGGTCGATCAGGTCGGCCAGGGTCATGCCGATACCCGCAGCATCTACGGTCTAACCTCGTCCGACGTGGCAGCATTGCTGTCGGCCACCGACTTTGGCGACGCCGAGGTGCTGTTGTTGTCCGGCACTGGATTGGCGTCCTTGCCGGTGCTGACGCGGGCGCAGGAATTCACTGATAAGATTTTACTGAGCTCGAATTATTGCCTGGCGCGAGAGCTCCTGAAGATCGTTGGGCTGAAGCCGACGCTGGACTTGGTCTGACGCACGGTTCCGTCGCTGTTGGCGGATTCTTGTCCTATGTATCGACGGCATTGTGGATCGCGTCCAACAGTGCTGCGACCTCCCCAGTAACAGCGGTGCCCGGAGCGGCATAAATGCCGTAAGTATGCGAGATATTTGGCTTAATTTTCCGCACTGTGGTCTCTGGCCCGCTGACCGACCTGGCGATGAAAGGGTCTAGGAAGGCGCACCCGACGCCCAATCTGACCAACTGGCCGGCCGTGACGACGGAACTGGTTTCGCAGATGTAGGCGACTTTGGTGCCGGAGACCTCCAGCGCCGATTCAATGCTTTCTTGGTAGGTCGCGAAGGGGTCCAGGGAAATAAAAGGCAAGCGCCCGAGCGTCCCGAGATCGACCTCATCGTCCCCACTTGGAAGATAGACACTCGGTCCGGCCAGCACCAGATCGACATTGATCGTTTCGATCAGGTTGAAGCGCGCCGGCCGAACCGGCATCGGTGCCAAAACCAAGTCAGTCTGATCTTCCGGAGCAAGATCGACGATCTCGCGAAGGCCGCGCATGATGATACTGGGCGGTAAGCCGGGGCGGTTTCGAATGTATTGGTCAATCGCCGGCGGCAGCAACCCGTGCACAATCGAACTGGTGGCCACGACAGTGACGCGATCGATGGTGCCGGCCGCGATGGCGCGCGCGGCTCGGGGCAGATGATCGACGGCGTCGACGCTGTGGCGTGCGTGGCGGAGAAAGGCGCTTCCCCGCCGATTGACAATCAGCCGGCCGCGCACCCGATCGAACAAGGGAAATTCCAATTCCGCCTCAAGAGCGGCGATTTGCCGACTGACGCCGGGCTGGGTGAGGTTCAGTCGTTCGGCAGCCGCGGTCACGCTGCCGCCATCGGCGACCGCGAGGAACGCCTTGAGTTGTTTCAGGTTCATGGCAAGCTATGATTTTTTTTCATGGATTTATGAATTTATAGAAATTGTCATCATGAGCAAGGACGCCTTAGCATCATGGGGCACGGGCCGAAATTCGAAGCCCGATCCAAATTGGGAGTCCTGAAAAATGATCCGACTTTTGAAATCAACCGTTCTTGCCCTGACGGTGGCTGCTCTTGTCCCCGGCGCGGCAATGGCCAGCGGTTATCCAAGTAAGACCATCACCTTTATCTGCCCCTATTCCGCCGGCGGCGGTGGCGATACGGCGTCCCGCATGATTGCCAAGCTCGCGGGCGACATGATGGGCGTGAAGATCAATGTCGAGAACAAGACCGGCGGCGGTGCCACCATCGGCATCGGCGCTGTCTCCAAGGCCAAGCCCGATGGTTATACCGTGGGTTTCGTGTCGACCAGCCCGATCACCATTCGCCCGCACATGATGAAGGCCCCCTATCATCCCTTGAAGGACCTTACCTACATGAGCCAGTTCGTGGCCAGCAACCAGCCGCTGGTGGTCCTGAAAGACAGCAAGTTCAAGACCCTGAAGGACGTCATCGACTATGCCAAGGCCAACCCCGGCAAATTGAAATGGTCGACGTCAGTGCAACGCGGTGGTCCGCACGTGGCGGTCGAAGCGATGTTCAAGGCCGAAGGCGCCAAGGCGACGTTCATTCCGTTCAAGGGTGGCTCGAAGGTTTTGGCAGCCCTGCTGGGCGGTACCATCGATTTTGGCATGATGTCCGAAGGCACCAAGGCTACGCTTGATGGACAAACCCGCATCCTCGCTGAGGGCACACCGAACAAAAATCCGGTAGCCCCCAACGCGCCGACCCTGATCGAGGCCGGATATCCGATCGCACCGGCGATCTTCTTCGGTGTCGCCGGTCCGGCCGGATTGCCAAAAGAGGTTCTCGACAAGTGGGACGCGGTGATGGCCAAGGTGGTGAAGAGTTCCGAGTTTGTCGCACTCGCCAGCCAACGCAAATGGGCGCTTGATTTCGCCGGCCATGATGCGTTCACGAAGATCGTTCATGCCGACTACAATGCGGCCAAGATTGCCGTGGCCGAGATCGGAATGAAGTAAAGTCTACCCCGTAGACAAAGCGTGGGGCGCCAGATTGATGGGCGCCCCATTCTTTTTTGAATTTGTGGCGGATCGATGGTGGCACTCACCCAAAACATCGAAACACGTGCTGAGCTCGGTCAATTGCTGGCCTTGTTGGGGCTCGATGCGGTGTTCTATTTCGTGGTGATCCCAACCGGTATCATCGACCCGGACGGGTTCGGCCTCGATCAGGGGCTGCCACCAAGCTTTTCCGCGCGGTTGGTGGCGATCTTGGCCGCCGGCTTGATGTTTCTACGCTGCGGCCAATTGATGTTCCTGAAAACCAGTGCCGAAGACGCGATGGCCTCTCCCGGGGGGGACGCACCCGAAACTGGGCTTGATCTGGACTCGCCCTCTGAGGGCCTGCCGACCCGTAGTTTGGCGGGCATGGCGGCGGCCTTGATTTTCGCCTTCGTGATCGTGCCAACGATCGGATTTTTCCCCGCTGGATACGTGTTGCTGATGGTCTTGTTGCGTGTTCTTGGAGAGACTCGGCCGGTAAAGCTGCTTTTGCCACCGGCGATGGTCATGGCTCTGGTTTGGGTGCTGTTCGAACAATTGCTGTCCATTCGCATGCCGGTCGGCATGTTATTTGTCGAGTGATCGGCTGATGGATTTGATCCTTGAAGGCCTAGCCCTGTCGTTCACGTTGGAGAGCCTGTTGGCGATCACCATCGGTGTCGCCGCCGGCCAAATCCTTGGCGCCATACCCGGCCTGACAGCCTCGATGGCGGTGGCGCTGATCATTCCCTATTCCTTCTATTTCAGCCCGTGGGTCGGCATTCCAATGCTGCTCGGCATGTTCAAAGGATCGTTCTTTGGCGCCAGCACCACCGCGATCCTGATCCGCACCCCCGGCACACCCGCCGCGGCCGCGACGGTGCTGGACGGCCACCCCTTGGCGCAACAAGGCAAGGGTGCGAAGGCGATGAAGATGGCGCTTTATGCGTCGGTCTTCGGGGATACGTTCAGCGATATCTGTCTGATCTTTTTCGCCAGCCTGCTGGCCATCGTGGCGCTCAGCTTTGGGCCCGCCGAATACACCGTGTTGATCACCCTGGCCCTTGGCTCGCTTGGCATGTTGTCGAGCCGACCGGCCTGGAAGGGCATCATGGCGATGTTGCTTGGGGTGGTGATCGGCATGATCGGCCTGGACCCGATCACCGCGAGCGAGCGGTTGACGTTCGGCAATCCCGAGTTGGAAGAAGGCATCGGTCTGATCCCGATGTTGATCGGCTTTTTGGCGGTCTCCGAAGTGTTTCGCCAGATGAACGACAAGACCGAGGATCTATCCGGCGACGCGGTTTGGTTCTCATCCAAGCCCGAGGACAACCGGGTTTCCTGGCCTGAATTCAAGAGCTGCGTGCCGGTTCTTTTCCGATCTTCCATACTTGGCACCATCATCGGCGCCATGCCGGGCTTGGGGGCTACGGTCGCGGCCTTCATCGCCTATGGGGAAGCCCGTCGGACGTCAAAAAAGCCGGAAGAGTTCGGCAAAGGGTCGTTGGAAGGCATCGCCGCACCGGAGGCCGCCAACAACGCGGTGTCAGGCTCCAATCTGATCCCGTTGCTGGCGTTTGGCATTCCCGGCGATATCGCCGCCGCCCTGATCTTGGGGGCGTTCATGATCCAGGGCATCAATGTCGGTCCCTTGGCTTTCTCGCAAAACCCGGTGCCGCTTTACGCCATTTATGGCGCGCTGATCATGGCCAATTTAGTGAACCTGGTGCTCGGCTTCGGGCTGGTGCGGATCGCCCGGTTCGCCGTCAAGGTGCCACGCCGGTTGCTGTTGGTCAGCGTCCTGGTGATCGCCTCGGCCGGCAGCTACGCCCTGCGCGGCTCGCTGTTCGACATCCAGTTGGTCTTCATGTTCGGGCTGCTTGGCTTCGTGATGATGCGGTTCGGCTTCCCGACGGTCCCGTTGCTGATCGGCTTCATTCTGGTGCCGCTGCTCGAGGAAAACCTGCGCACGGTGCTGCTGCTGGCCTCGACCTACGATGAAAGCCTGCTGTTCGTGTTCCAGCGCCCGGCTTTCGTGACGATGTCAGCCCTGATGGTTCTCGGCGTGCTGTTCCTGGCCCATCGGCGCTGGCGAAAGCGCGCGTCCCCGACGCCTAAATCATGACAAATGGAAATCAAACCATGACCCCGCAGCCCAGTACTCCTACGCCCAGTACTCCTGAACGTCCGGCCTTCGTGATGTTGAACGGCCAGATCGTCCCGTTCGCGGAGGCGCGGATTTCGATCATGGCGCCCGGGCTGACCTTCGCTGCCACCGTGTTCGAAGGCATGCGGGCCTATTGGAACGAGGGCGATGGTCAGTTGTATGTGTTTCGCCTGCAGGACCATCTGCGTCGGCAAGACTTCTCGATGAAGCTGATCGAGCTCGACGAACCGCCGACGGCGGAAGAAACCGGCCAGCAGGTCCTGGAAATCTTACGCGCCAACGGGCTGCGCGAGGATTGCTATATCCGGACCCAGTCCTATGTCGACGAGTGGGGCGATATGACCGCCACCGGACCGGTTGGAAGTTCGGTGATATGCCGCAGCCGCCCCCGCACCGATGCCTTCGAGACCGGCAAGCATTTCGTGGTGGTGAGTTGGCGGCGCAATACCGACGACGCCAGCCCGCCCCGCATCAAGGCAACCGCCAACTACCTCAACAGCCGGCTCGCCGGGTTGGAAGCCAAGCATGGCGGCTTTGGCGGCGCCATAATTCTGAACCACGACGGCAGCGTCGCCGAAGGGCCGGGTGGCTGCATTTTCATGCGCCGTGGCGACGTGTTGATCACACCGACGGTCAACGACGGCATCCTGGAAAGTATCACCCGTGAGACGTTGTTAAGTTTGGCCGGTGATCTGGGGATCAAAACCGCAGAGCGCAAGGTCGGCCGAACGGAACTCTATTTGGCCGATGAGTTGTTCTATTGCGGCACCGGCCAAGAGATCACGCCCATGCTGTCGGTGGATCGCAAGGCGATCGCCGATGGTCGGCCGGGTGTGGTCACCCGTCAGCTTCAGACCGCCTATGACGGCTTGGTTCGCGGCAACAACACACGCTATCAGGACTGGTTAACGCCGGTCTGGCCGAATAGGGACGCGGGAAGCTAGACGATGCAGGATACGAAAATTGACCCGGTTCGCCTTGGTTTGATCTGGCGGCGCCTGGATGGCATCGTCGATCAGGTCGCCGAAACCTTCGTGCGGGCGGCCTTCTCGGTGGTGGTGCGCGACAATTACGACATGGCGTTCTGCTTGTTCGACGCACAGGCTCGCCAATTGACCCAGTCGAAACGCAGCATCCCCAGTTTCATGGGAACCCTGCCGCGCACGTTGATCGCGGTATTGCAGCGCTTCCCAACAGAGCAACTGCGGTCCGGCGATACCATCATCACCAATGACAGTTGGATCGGAACCGGCCATCTGAACGATATCTCGATGATCCACCCGCTGTTTCGCGACGGAAACCTGGTCGGTTATGCCGCCAGCACCGCCCACACGGTGGATATCGGCGGTGCGCCCTCACCGTCCGCCAAGGACCGTTTTGAGGAAGGCCTGACAATTCCGATCTGCAAGATCGTCGAAGCCGGCGTGGAAAGCCCTTTGGTGCTGGCGTTCCTTGAGGAAAACCTGCGCCAGCCGAGTGAAACCCTGGGAGACATTCGCGCGCAATTCGCGGCCTATCGGGACTGCGTCTCAATGCTCAACCGGTTGATGGATGAAGAGCGCATCGACAGTCTCGATGCCGTCGCCGAGGAGATCATCGCCCGCTCCGAGAAAAGCATGCGAGCAGCTATCTCAGCCCTGCCGGACGGTGCCTATAGCGATGGATTTGACGTCGATGGCGTGGACCATCCGTTGCGCATCGAATGCACTGTCCGCATCGATGGTGAGAACCTGACGGTTGATTTCGCGGGAACGTCGGATCAGGTCCCCTGGCCGATCAACGCCGTGCTGAACTATACCCAGGCCTATGCCCGGTATGCCGTGAAATGTCTGCTCGACCCCGACGCCCCTAACAACGCCGGGACGTTGGCACCGATCACCGTGACAGCACCGGAGGGCTGCTTGTTGAACGCCGTGGCACCGGCACCGGTCTGGGGTCGGCATCTCTCGGGTCATTACGTGCCGCCGGCGATTTTTGGCGCGCTGGCGTCGCTGGTGCCGAACAAGATCGTGGCGGAATCCGGATCTCCGCTGTGGAACGTCTATTTCAGCGGCCAGAACTCCTCGGGCAAGGGTAACTACGTGAAGATGTTCTTCATGAATGGCGGCCACGGTGCCCGTTCCCACGGCGACGGGCCGGGATGTTTGAGTTTTCCCAGCAATGTCTCAAACCAACCGATTGAAGCGTTTGAACATCAGGTGCCTTTGCTGGTGACGGAGAAAGCTTTCGTGCCGGATACCGGGGGCAGGGGGAAATATCGCGGCGGTAACGCCCAGCGGATCAGCTTCAAGTCACTCTCCAAGACCCCGGTGACCATGACCATTCGGCATGAACGGGTGTCCTTCCCGCCGCGTGGCTTGCTTGGCGGTACGGCTGGAAGTGCGGGTGTGGATTTGGTGAATGGTGAAGTTGTCCCGGCAAAATCACGCAGCGCCTTGAATTTGGGCGACGTGGTGAATTTTCAAACCCCGGGCGGTGGCGGCTTGTTCGATCCGGCTGAACGCGATCCGAGCTTGACCGAGGCCGACCTGCGCTCTGGTTTGGTAACCTCCGAAATCCCGACACGGGAGACCAAGACTTGACTGGCAAACAGGCGGACTGGCGCATCGGCGTCGATATCGGCGGTACCTTTACCGATATCGTCTTGTGGGATGGCGCCGGCGACAATCTGATCCTGGATAAGATCCTGACCACGCCGGACGATCCATCCCGGGCCGTGTTGGACGGGATTGGCCGGGTCCTGGAAATCGCCGGTATCGGCGCCAAGGATCTGGCGTCGGTCATTCACGGCACCACCCTGGTCGCCAACGCCCTGATCGAACGCAAGGGCGTGAAGACCGGATTGATCACGACCGCCGGGTTCCGCGACGTGTTGGAGATCGGTCGCGAGTGGCGATACGACCTTTTCGACCTTGATATCGCGATGCCCACCCCCCTGGTACCGCGGCACTTGCGGTTTGAGGTGGGCGAGCGCCTGGGCGCCGATGGCGGGGTACTAACGCCTCTGGATGAAGATGCCGTCAAGGCGGCAATCGCGGGATTGCGCGAGGCCGGCGTCCAGTCGTTAGCTGTCTGTCTGTTGCACGCCTATCTCAATCCGGCCCATGAGCGCGCGGTGGCCGAGATCGTGCGCCAGGAATTTCCTGAGATGGCGCTATCTCTTTCGTCCAATGTCAGTTCGGAGTTGGGCGAATATGAACGCAGCTCGACCACGGTCGCCAATGCCTATGTGCACCCGATCTTCCGCGATTATGTGCAACGTCTGGTCGCCGCGTTGACTCAGCTTGGCTACACCCACGATTTGCTGTTGGTGCTGTCGGACGGTCGATGTGTGGGTGCCGATGTGGCCGTTCGCTATCCGATCCGCTTGGTCCAGTCCGGGCCGGCGGCCGGTGCCGAGGCAGCGCGGCTGTTTGGTGAGCTGGCCGAGGTTCGCGACGTGCTGTGTTTCGACATGGGCGGGACCACCGCAAAAGCCTGTCTGATCCCTGATGGTGAGCCCGAGCGCACGGTGCATTTCGAAGTCGCGCGGGAAACCCGGTTCGCTGTGGGCAGCGGCCTACCGCTGCAAATACCCGCCATCGATATGATCGAAATCGGCGCCGGCGGTGGCAGTATCGCACGGGTCGATCAGCGCGGATTGTTGCAAGTAGGGCCAGACAGTGCCGGCGCCGATCCCGGACCAGTCTGTTATGGCCGTGGCAACAAACTGCCGACGGTCACCGATTGTGATTTGGTGCTGGGTTATTTGGCCGAGGAGTCTTTTCTGGGCGGACGCATGCGGCTGGACAAGGCCGCAGCCGAACAGGCGATCGAGGAACATTTGGCCAAGCCCCTGGGCATTAGCGTGGTCGAGGCCGCTTGGGGCGTGCTTGAAACCGTGACCGCGAATATGGCCCAGGCAGCGACCATTCACGCCATCGAACGGGCCCTGGACGTGACCCGGTTCGCGATGTTGCCAATCGGTGGCGCCGGACCGGTCCATGCCTGCAGCATGGCCGCGAAAATGAACATCGACCGATTGATCTGTCCCACCGGCGCCGGCGTGGCATCGGCGATCGGCATGTTGGCCTCCGCCATCTCATTTGAAATCGCGCGGGCATCACCGGGCAGTTTAGATCGGCTCGATTTCGCACGCACTCAGTCGATGATCGAGGACATGGATGCCGAGGCGTCGGCCCTGGTAACCGGGGCCGGCGTCGATGCTGGTGTCGTCTCCAGGCGCCTTAGCGTGATGATGCGCTATATCGGCCAGGGATATGAGATTGAGACCCCGGTTTCGGCCCAGATCATTGGCGATGCCGATCGCGATGGCCTGTTGGCGGCCTTCACCCGTGCGTATCAGCGGCGCTATGGCCGCAGCGAGAACATGCCGGTGGAGATCTTGTCCTGGCGCCTAGCGGTCGAGGGACCTCGGTCCGCATTGGGCGAAAGCCTCGTCGCGCGAAAGATCGATGGTACCGCCGATGGTCAGCCGGTGGGCTCGCGCCAGGCATGGTTTGACGACCACTTCATCGAGACACCGGTTTATCGTCGCGCCGATTTGGCGCCGGGCACCGAAATCAAGGGTCCTGCGATCATCGAAGAAACTGAATCAACCACGATCCTGCCACCGGAATTCGATCTTTCGATCGATCGTGCTTTGAACCTTGTCCTCACGAGAGAGAAGCGATGACGGACGACACGCCGTTTGTCGATTGGCTGGCCGCGCGGCTGCGTCAAGCAGGTACACGGCGGATCTTTGGTGTGCCCGGCGGCGGTACAAGCCTGGATTTAATTGCGGCAGCCCGGCGCCAGGGCATCGAAATGGTGCTGACCGCCCGCGAGGACGCCGCCGTCATCATGGCGGGTGTGTCCGGTGTATTGGCTGAAGCTCCCGGCGTGGCCTTCGCCACCAAGGGACCGGGTCTGGCCTCAGCGGCCAACGGTTTGGCTTCGGCCTCGCTCGACCGCATGCCGGCACTGCTGATAGCGGAAACTTTCGTGCCGGGTGAGCTGGGCTATGTCAGCCATCAAGCCTTTGATCAGGCGGCCCTGGCGGCACCCTTGCTGCAAGGCGGGATGGATAACGTTCTAGAGGCCTCAGTCGACAGCGTGGAAGCTTGGTTTAGCGCCGGTCCGATGCCGATGCGAGCACCAGCGGTGATGTTTCCCACCAGCGCAGAATTGCGGCGACCGGCAGCGCCGCCGCAACAATCTTCGACACCGTCTGGTGTGACGACCTTCGATCGCGGCGATATCGACCGGGCCCGCGAAATGCTACAGCAAAGCGGAAACCCCGTGGTGATCGTTGGCCTGGATGCGGCACGACCGGCCTTGGCAGAGCCCCTGCGAGCCTTACTCGAAGGCGTGAACGCAGCAGCGCTAACCACCTATATGGCCGCTGGTTCCGTGCCGTTCGATCATCCGAATTTCGCGGGCATTTTCACCGGCGGCGAGATTGAGAAGCCGTGTGTCGATGAGGCGGATTTGATCGCTCTGGTCGGCCTTGATCCGGTCGAGCTGATCCGCAAGCCGTGGACCTATCGCGCACCGGTTCTCGACCTTTGCGAAATCGTGCGCGAGCCACATTACCTGGAGCCCGCGCTACGCCTGTGCGCCCCCCTCGCAGAATTGCTGACCGTCGTTTGTCCCAGCACTCCACCTCACAGCTCTTGGAGCCACGACCGCATCCGCGCCCATCGCGAGCGATTCCTGGAGGGCCTCGAGATCGAGTCGGAAAGCGAATTGTCATCAAGCGAGGTGGTCAAAGCTGTCGCCGGTGCCTTTGCCGGGCGTCCGCGCCTGAGCGTCGATGCCGGCGCTCATATGTTCTCGGCCTGCACCTTTTGGCCCGCCAAGGCGGCGCGGGATGTTTTGATCTCAAACGGCTTGGCGACGATGGGTTTCGCGATCCCGGCCGGCATTGCAGCCGCCCTGCACGAACCGTCGCGCGGCGCTGTCGCCATGACCGGAGACGGTGGGGCGATGATGTGTCTGGGTGAGTTAAAGACCGCAGCAGCGACCGGCGCGAACGTCTGTATCGTTGTTTTCAACGATGGCCGGCTTTCCCTTATCGACCTCAAACGCGAAGAACGTCAGATGCCCGATTTAGGCCTGACCTGGTCACGACCGGATTTCGCGGCGGTCGCTGCGGGCTTTGGGCTTCGTTCTTGGCGTCCTGCCAGCATCGACGAGCTGAGTGCTGCTTGCGCCGAAGCAGCGGCAAGCGATGGTCCTTGCCTGATCGATGCGCAAATTGATTCCAGCGGTTATTTGGCACAGATGAAATCGCTGCGCGGTTGATGCCGAAAGGCCCGTTCTGAATGCGCTCTATGCGTCACCTGCAGGAGCTTCCGGACCAAAGGTTAACCGGAAGAAACTGCGGTCGCCTTGGCCGAACTCGACGGTCAGATCACCGCCCATCGCGCGCATTATCGCCCGGCTGATCGGCAGTCCCAGTCCGGCACCCGGCTCCAAGTTGGCTCGATCTCCTCGGGCGAATTTTTCAAACACAGTTGATGCTTCCTCGCGGGTGATGCCACCGCCATTATCGTGGATGTCGATCCGCACCGTGGCCCCTTCCGATCGACCTTCGATGTCAATCCGAGGTTCTGTGGCGGTTGTGCGTCGTCGTAACATTTGAGATCGGTGGGGCTGTGATTGAGCGGAGGATTTGGCCCATCTAGTTGGTTGATATTAAGCGGCGATTTACCGGTGTAGCAAGCGGCGGTGTTCAAGGGTCTTTCGTTTGATGCGCCTGCGCCTGTCGAGGATCACCTGGCCCCTACCGAAGTAGACGTCCGCCGGGGTTAAGTTTTCCAAGCTTTCGTGGTAGCGATGGTGGTTATAGTGCTCGATGAAGGCGCATATCTGGGCTTCGAGATCGCCAGGTAGATAGTAATTCTCCAGCAGGATCCGGTTCTTCAGGGTTTGATGCCAGCGCTCGATCTTGCCTTGAGTTTGGGGATGATAGGGCGCGCCTCGAACATGGGTCATGTCCTTGGCATGAAGCCAATCCGCGAGATCGTGCGAGATATAGCTCGACCCATTATCCGACAGCAGCCGTGGCCGGTGGCGGACATTGGCCTGGTCACAGCCTGATGCCGTCAATGCCATTTCCAGGGTGTCAGTGACATCTTCGACTTTCATCGTCGTGCAGAGCCTTCCAGGCGATGACAAATCGTGAGAAGTCATCAAGGATCGTGGACAGATAATGCCAGCCCTAACCGACAATCTTCAGGTAGGTGAAGTCGGTTTGCCACATCTCGTTCGGTGTGGTCGTCTTGTCACGGAACTCATTGGCGGCCTTGATCACGATGAAAGCCGGGCTGGTTATTAGATCATGTGCCTTCAAGAGCTGGTACACCGTGGCTTCGGACACGAAGTAGCCTTGGGTATCGGTGAAGCGCACCGCCAGCTCACGAGGTGATAGCTCGGTCTGTTCCAGAGCCAACTCGACTATCTGGCTCCGGATCGCGTCAGGGATACGGTTCCAAACGCGGTTTGGCTGGGAGGATCGATCCACCAGTGCTTCAGGGCCACCGGTCTGATACTGGTCATACCAGCGATAGAAGGTGGCGCGTGGGATCCCAAGCCGCTCCAGCGTTTTGCGCGCCGACAAGGCCGATCGCTCAACGAGCCGGATGATCTCGATCTTCTCGGATGCGGGATATCTCATGAGCCGCGCGCCTTGGGTGAAACGCCCGGTTTGCAGCTGCGCCATGGTCAGTCGTTACAAGGCTTCCAGATTGGTCGGGGACGGCCGAAGAATGCACAGGCATTGAAATGCGGCACGCTCCAAGTTACTGGCTTCGTGGCGCTGGTTGCTACGCGTAAAAGGTTGGTTTCGCCCAGACTGCTCGGCGAATCAGATTGCCTGACCGAGCAGTGAAAACTACGATGCCTTGTCTTCGCTCAGGCTGTCAATAAGACTGGGAAAGCACCAGCGCAGGGTTTTAGAGGGATACGGATCATGCAGGCACGGGGATTGATCGTCGGTCAGGCGCGGCTGGCATGAGCGCGCGTCCGGAACTCCGCCAATCTGGCGAGGCGATGCGCCAGCGTTTGTTCGGCGATGACGACGGCGCCCCGGCAATCATGCGCACGGTGAATGACGAGGCCGCTTATGGCGCCGTCTGGAGTCGACCGGGGCTGGCTCTTGAAGACCGGATGATTTGCTCCCTTGCAGCGCTTGGCGGTGTACAGCGTTTGCCAAAGCTGCGGCGTCATGTGGCGGCGGCATTGGATCTCGGGCTATCGCCCCGATCGATCGTCGAAGTTTTCATTCAGGTCGGCATCTATGCTGGCTTTGCCGCCTCCGAAGAGGCGATCGAGTCGGCTGGTACGGTGTTTGCGGACCGCGGTATCGCAATGCCACAGGAGACCGCTCGGGAGGACTCGTTGGAGGCCTTGAGCGAGCGTGGCCGCGATCTTATGCAGCAGTTGCACGGTGATCGCGCCACGCAAGGCTATGCCGCACCGGATAACGCGGTGGCTGGTGCCCTGTACCCCTTAGCGATCCAGTATGGCTATGGCGAGATCTGGTTCCGTCCCGGTCTTGATTTCAGGCAACGGGCGCTGGTCGCGCTGGCCGCCTTTACCGCGTTAAAGTTGGATTCCCAAGTCGCCAAATTTGGCCAATCCGCGTTGAATATGGGGATGAGCCGGACCGAGGTGATCGAGGCGGTGATCCAGACCGCGCCGCTGAGCGGTTTTGCGCCGGCCCTGAACGCGCTTGGTGGGTTGAACGCGGCATTTGGTGACTGACGGGCTCTACCGCAGCGGGAAACCCAACGCCTGGACCACCTCCTTCAAGGTTTCGCGACCGTTCATTGAGGCAAGCTTGCCCATGCGGATCATCACTCGCTTTGACCAGGTGTCATGCGGCATCGCGTGGCGATCGGAAAACGCCGCGACCTCGGCATCATAGGCGGCCCGCAGCGCCTGCTCGTCGGGATTGCCATAGGTCCCGTGATACAGAACCGCCGGTTGCGGTAGCCTTGGCTTGACCTCGTTCGCCGCATCCGCCGCCGCGTAGCCGACACAAAGTCCGAAAACCGCCATCGCCCCGGAAGGCAGGCCAAGCAACTCAGCGACCCTTTTTGGATTGTTGCGCATCGCCCCGATATAGACCGTCGACAGGCCCAAGGACTCCGCTGCAATCACTGCGTTTTGCGCCGCCAATGCCGCATCGACCGCCGCGACCAGGAAAGTTTCCAGATAGGGCATGACCTCCATGTCGACGCCTTCCTCGGCCCCGAGACGTTGGTTGCGGGACAGATCGGCCAGCCAGACAAGGAACAGCGGACATTGGTTGATATGTTGCTGGTCGCCGGCGATTTCGGTCAATTCCGCCTTGACCGCCGGATCGGTGATGGAGACCACCGACCAAACCTGGAGGTTGGAGCTAGAGGCAGCCGATTGCGCGGCGGCGATCAGGGTTTCTAGGGTTCCCGTGGGCAACGCATCCGGCTTGTAACCGCGCACTGAGCGGTGCGACAGCATCAGCGACAGATGATCGTTCCAAGGCCCGGCCGGTGGTCGTGCCGTATCGCCATAACGCGCTGAAAGCACCTCAGATTTCGACGTGGCTGGGGGTGTTGTGCTGTTCATTGGGATATTCCTGGAGTTGAAACCAACGTTGATGAGCGAAAGACCAGCGGTCCGAATTTGTCTGAGAAGACCGAATAGATGCAACGGCGGCTATTGCAGGATCTGCGAGGTGGCCTAGCTGTCGGGGGCGGGGCGGTCAAGCACCGCGCCACTGGTGATGAAGGTTTGGATGTCTTCGGCGGTGAAGCCAAGCTCGGCCAGGATTTCGCGGCTGTGTTCACCCAATAGCGGGGCGGAGCGCGGCGGCCGACCATCGCCGATCGGCATGCGGGTTTGCAGGATCTCGCCGATCGCGCTGTCGGTCGCCGCGGTTAGGACGCCTCGCGCCGCGACATGCGGATCAACGACAACGCCGTCGACGGCCAGAACCGGCGCGCAGGGGACCTGCGCCGCCCGTAACCGGAACAACACGTCCTCGACCGGGCTCTCCGCCAGGACCGTTTCGATGATCTTGGTCAGCGCCGAGCGATTGGCCACCCGCGCGGGCATGTCGGCGAAACGCGAGTCATCGGCCAAATCCCCCAACCCCAGCGCATCGCAGATCCGCAGCCAGAATTTTTGGGTGGAAGCGCCGATGAAAATCTGACCGTCCTGGCCCTCGAATACCTGGTATGGCGAAAACGTCGCCAGCGCAGAGCCGGTACGGGGCGGAACCAAGCCGGTTTGCGAGTAGCGGGCGATGCTTTGCGACATCCAGGAAAGCGCCGACTCCAACAAGTTGAAGTCCAGATAGGCCCCTTCACCGGTCCGGTCTCGGGTTCGCAAGGCATCCATGACGCCGATCACCAGATAGCTGCCGGTGCCCATGTCGATCATCGACGGCCCGACCCGCACCGGGGCTCGGTCCGGCTCTCCGGTGGCCGCCATGATCCCCGACATCGCCTGGGCCACGGCGTCATAGCCGCGCAATTCGCGATACGGGCCGCTCTGACCGAAGCCGGAGACCGAGGCATAGATGATTCCCGGTTTGCGCGCCCTCACCGCCTCGTAGCCATAGCCGAGGCGCTCGGCGGTGCCGGGGGTGAAATTCTCTACCAGAATATCAGCGCGCTCGATCAGTCGCTGCATGACGCGAGCACTGTCGGGTTGTTTGAGATTGATGCGAATGCCGCGCTTGTTCCTGTTGACCACGGCGAAGGTGGCGCCGCCATTGCTTGGGCGGAAATGGTCGCCGCCGGGAGGCTCTACCTTGATCACGTCGGCGCCAAGCTCGGCCAGCAACATGGTCCCGAACGGCCCGGACAGCGCGTGGGAAAGGTCCAGGACGGTCAGGCCTTGAAGCGAGCGAGACATGAGCGGGCGCCTTTTACCAACCGGACCAGGGCCGAAGCGTTTGCCCGGACACGGGGTCATGATTATACGTCTTTCGTCGAATGACGGAAAAGGAGTGTTTCCATGGTCACCCCGTCAGAGGTGCCGGCGTCATCTTATCCCCAGGACGCCGACGATCAAGCCGGCCGGGCGGCGCGTCTGGCGCATCCATCGCGTATTCAGATCGTCGAGACCTTGCTGCGCCGGCAAACCTGCATCGGCTGCGATATCGTCGAGGAGATCGGTCTCGCCGCCTCGACAACCTCGGAGCACATCAGAGCCCTAAAGGAAGCTGGGGTCATTGCCGGCGAGATCATGCGCCCGCGTGTCTGCTATTCTCTGGAGCTGGGCGCGATGCGGCCGCTGATCGCGTTTCTTGAACTTATCGATGCCAAGCAATCATTGTTGCTCCGGATTAAACTTCTCCCCGGAGAAAACCCCCAACGGAGTAAGCTATGTCCGCTTTCGAGAGATATCTGACGATCTGGGTCGCGCTGTGCATCATCGCCGGGATCGGCCTTGGCCAGGTGGTGCCGGGCGTGTTCGCGGTTCTTGCCGGTCTGGAATACGCCAGCGTCAACCTTGTCGTGGCGGTGCTGATCTGGGCCATGGTCTACCCGATGATGATCGCGGTCGATTTCGCCAGCGTGCACCGGATCAAGGATCAGCCCAAGGGATTGGTCATCACCATTATCGTCAATTGGCTGGTCAAGCCCTTCACCATGGCGGCGCTGGGGGTGCTGTTCTTCAAGGGGGTGTTTGCCGATTTAATCCCACCAGCCGACGCCGAGGGTTATATCGCCGGGCTGATTCTATTGGGCGCGGCGCCGTGCACGGCGATGGTTTTCGTCTGGTCGCAGCTGACCAAGGGGGATCCGAATTATACCTTGATCCAGGTGAGCGTGAACGACGTGATCATGGTCTTCGCCTTCGCGCCGATCGTCGCGCTGTTGCTCGGGGTGACCGACATTGCGGTGCCCTGGGAGACCTTGCTGCTCTCGGTGGTGCTTTATGTAGTCGTCCCGTTGATCGCCGGGATCGCCACCCGGCACCGGTTGATCGCCACCGGCCACGGCGAGGCGGCGGTTGAGGCCTTCACCACAGCGGTCAAGCCGGCCTCGGTGCTGGCGCTGTTGGCCACGGTGGTGTTGCTGTTCGGCTTTCAAGGCAGCATTATCCTGGCTCAGCCGATGCTGATCGTGCTGATCGCGGTGCCTTTGGTGATTCAGTCCTACGGCATTTTCGCGGTGGCCTATTTCGCCGCCTGGGCTTGGCGGGTCCCCTACCGGATCGCCGCCCCCTGCGCGATGATCGGCACCTCCAACTTCTTCGAGTTGGCGGTCGCGGTGGCGATCAGCCTGTTCGGCCTCCACTCCGGCGCCGCCCTGGCCACCGTGGTCGGGGTGCTGGTCGAGGTGCCGGTGATGCTATCGCTGGTGAGCTTTGCCAATCGGACCCAGGGGTGGTTTGACCGGCGGGTGAGGGAGTAGGGGAAGCTCGAACCCATTTGCCGTGTTGGCGAACCGTCAAGATCCCCGATGTCGACGCGGTGAACCTTAAATTTGATCAATAGACCAGCGTCTTGGTAATAATCTGGCGCTTGCGCCTTTTGATCATCTTACTAGCGTCATTACCTCTGACGCCCGTCGCACGTCTACCATGTATACTGCCTCATACACGGAACGCGCCTGGAGCCCTGCATGACCCCCACCCTCGACCTCATCATCCGCAACGGCACCATCGTTGATGGCACCGGCGCCGAGCCCTTCGAGGCCGATTTGGCCATCACTGGCGGCGTCATCACCGAAATCGGCCACATCGCCGCCGCCGCCGCCGAGGAGATCGATGCGCGCGACCGGATGGTGATTCCGGGTTTTGTTGATGTGCACACCCATTATGATGCCCAAGCGACCTGGGCCAATCAGATCACCCCGTCGTCGTGCAATGGTGTGACCACGGTACTGTTGGGTAATTGTGGGGTTGGCTTCGCGCCGGTGCGCCCAGACCAGCGGGACATGCTGATCTCGCTGATGGAGGGGGTGGAGGATATCCCCGAGGTGGTGATGCGCGAGGGTCTGCCTTGGACCTGGGAGAGCTTTCCGGAGTATCTCGATACCCTGGCGGCGCGGCGCTATGACATTGATATCGCGACGCAAGTGCCGCATGCGGCACTCCGGGTTTATGTGATGGGCAAGCGCGGCGCCGACCGAGAGCCGGCGAGTGCCGCCGATCGGGCCGAAATGGCGTCGCTGGCGGCGGAGGGGATCCGCGCCGGTGCCTTTGGATTTTCCACCTCGCGGTTGCTGCAGCATCGCACCGCCGAGGGCGAGCCGATCCCTTCCTATGGCGCTGCCGAGGAGGAATTAGCCGAGATCGTCGATGCTGTGGCGACGGTCGGTCGCGGCTGGCTGCAGGTGGTGGCTGATTTCGGCGACCGGCAGGCCGAGGAGTTTGGCCTGCTGCGCCGTCTAGTCGAACGCTCCGGCTTGCCGCTGACGATGACCCTGCTGCAGAAGGATGCCTGGCCCGACGAATGGCGCCAGTTGTTGGACCGTATTAGCGCCGCGAATGGCGACGGTCACCGGATCACCGGCCAGGTGCGCGGCCGCCCGACCAGTACCCTGCTTGGCTTCGAGCTGTCGGAAAACCCGTTTCTCGGCTGTGCGAGCTGGCAGGAATTGGCGCCGCTGGACATGGATGCCCGGGCCGTGATCCTTGCCGATCCGGCTTTTCGCGCGCGGCTGATCGACGAGCCTGGCGGAACCTCGGCGCAGATCAAGCGGCTGCGGGATTGGCCGCGGATTTTTCCGCTGGGCGATCCGCCGCAATATGAGCCAGAGCCGGATCAGAGCCTTGCCGCCCAGGCCCGGCGTCTCGGCGTTACGCCGGCGGCGCTGGCCTATGACCTGATGATGGTGCGGAAGGGGCGCACCATCCTTTATCACCCGATGACCAACTATACCGGCGGCGACATGGCCCCGGTGCATGAGATGCTGCGGCATCGGCACACGGTGATTGGCCTTGGCGATGGCGGGGCGCATGTCGGGATCATGTGCGACGCCACCGACATGGCCCATGCGCTGACCCATTGGACGCGCGATCGGGTGCGCGGTGGGCGGTTGCCGCTTGCGGATATCGTGCGCCGGCTTACCTTGGCGAATGCGCAGGAGATGGGATTGCGCGACCGGGGTGCGATCGCCGTTGGAATGAAAGCCGATATCAACGTCGTCGACTACGATCGATTGCAGCTTCAAGTGCCGGAAGTGCATTACGATCTACCGGCCGGCGGCAAACGGTTGCTGCAGCGATCGGTCGGCTTTGATGCGACCATCGTCGCGGGGGTGCCGGTATGGCGCGATGGCGAGGCCACGGGCGCGTTGCCGGGGCGTTTGCTGCGCAGTGGGGCATAAGCAGTGGGACTTAATAAGAGGAAGGCCAGAGCATGGGTAGGTTGGATGGCAAGGTCGCATTGATCAGCGGCGGCGGGCGCGGGCAGGGGGCTGCCGAGGCGCGAAAATTCACTGCCGAGGGCGCCAAGGTGGTGTTCGGCGATATCCGTGACGACGAAGGCCGGGCGGTCGAGGCGGAGATCAGGGCGGCGCGCGGCGAGGCGCGCTATGTTCATCTCGACGTGACCCAGGAAGCCGACTGGCAGAGCGCCGTCGCCGAGGCGGTGAACCGTTATGGCGAGCTCCACATCCTGGTAAATAATGCCGGTATCGTCATTCCCAGGGTCGCCATCGAGGACCGAACGGTCGAGGAATGGGATCTGGTTCAGGCGGTCAATCTGAAGGGCGTGTTCCTTGGCACCAAGCATTCGATCCCGGCGATGCGGGCGGCGGGCGGCGGCTCTATCATTAATATTTCCTCGGTGGCGGGCTATGGTCAGTCGACCACACAGGAGCCGGCCTATGCCGCGAGTAAGGGCGCGGTGCGGATTTTCAGCAAAGTCACCGCAACCCAACACGCCAAGGACAAGATCCGCTGCAACACGATCTTCCCGGGTCCGGTGGATACCGAGATGATCCACGCCGCCATGTCCGATCCCAAGGTTCTGGCGGAGCGGCTGTCGCGGGTGCCGTTGGGGCGGCTGGGGCGGATCGAGGAAATCATTGCCGCGGTGATGTTCTTAGCCTCCGACGACTCGGCCTATATGACCGGCGGGGAGATGGTGATCGATGGTGGCGCCACCAGCATGTAGCGCCGACGAGGTCCCGGCGCCGGCATTTTGTCCTGTATGCCGGTCACCGGGGCCGCTGCCTTTCAAGCGCGTCGATGGTTGGGATTACTGGCGTTGCGCGCATTGTGAGGCCCGGTTTCTTGATCCACGCCACAGGATGAGTTCGGTCGAAGAACACGCGCAGTATTTGAACCATGAGAATGATCCGGACGATCCGGGCTATCGAAGGTTTCTTTCCAAACTGATCGATCCCTTGCTGCAACGCCTTGGCGCCGGGTTAAACGGGGGACAAGAGGGCCTTGATTTCGGCTGTGGGCCGGGGCCGGCGTTGGCCTCGATGTTGCGAGAGGCGGGGCATGGCATGGCGCTATATGACCCGTTCTTCCAACCCGACCGGGCGGTGCTGTCGCGAACCTATGATTTTGTCACCTGCACCGAGGTGGTGGAGCATTTCTACCATCCCGCCGACCGGTTCGATCAGCTCGACAACTTGCTGCGGCCCGGCGGCTGGCTCGGGGTGATGACCTGTTTCCAGACAGATGACGATCGCTTCGCCAACTGGCATTATCGGCGTGATCCGACCCACGTGGTCTTCTATCGCGAGGCGACGCTGCGGGCGATCGCGGCGGTGCACGGCTGGTGCTGCGAGATTCCGGTCAAGGATGTCGCCCTGATGCAAAAGCCGTTCTGAGTCCCTCCGGCTGATGAATGAACCCTAAGTGGCGGCGCCAATTAACCCCGTTCCAAGCGCCGGACACCGTGTCGACGGGGGCTTCAATCTCGATAAAAAGGGGCTTGAGCACGCTGGCGGATGAGGCGTTGTCTGATTTCATCGTGAGCGGCGCAGGGTCGGCCGGGTATTGATCGAGGGCGGGCGGGCCATCGGTGTCGCATATCAATCGCCCGGCGGTATCCGCACGGCTCGGGCCCGGCGCGAGGTCGTAGTCTCTCGCGGCGCCTTCGGTTCTCCGCATTTGCTGCAGCTGTTCGGCGTTGGGCCGGGTGAGTTGTTGCAGGAAATGGGCATCGAGGTGCAGCGCGATCTGCCGGGCATCGGCTGGCATCTGCGCAATCACTTCAACATCTATCTCAGCTTTCGATGCGCCCGACCGGTGACGATGAACGATCTGGCGGCCAGCCTGCCGCAGCGCCTTTTGGTAAGAGCACAATACGTCTTGTTGACCAGCCACCGGGGTCTACGCCGTCGCTTTCGTGAGCAGCGACCGCCTGCGAGTCGTCGATGCCTCGATCATGTCGTCGATCGTCGCCGGAATAACCAACGCACCCAGCATCATGATCGGCGAAAACTGGGCTGCGATGGTGTTGGAGGATACGCGCTAAGCGGACCAAAATCCCTAACCGGGAGAGCCTCAGAATACCCCGCCGCTTCCCGTCGTTCCGCCGTAGGGCGGGGTCCACTACGCTTTCGCTCATCCAATCAACGGTGAGACAATCATTCGCGTACTCGTGCGCCCGCCAGCGCCGGAGGAATGGGCCTCGCCCTTTACCTTCCCTCGTGAAAACGGGGGCGGGGTGACGGTCTAAGTTAAGCCGCCAGCGGTCCTTTGATGACGTGGCCGGGCAGTGCACCGGTCGCTTTGCCATGCTCGAGCGATACCACGCCGTTGACGATAGTGGCAGCGATGCCTTCGGCTTTTTGAACCAGACGTCGGGCCCCGCCGGGCAGGTCGGCCTGAACCGTTGGCAGACAGGGCTTGATGGCGTCGTCGTCGAACACCACGATGTCAGCGTTCAGGCCGGTGCGCAACAGGCCCCGGTCGTTCATTTCCCAGGCCGAGGCGTTGTCGAAGGTCAACTTCCGAACCGCTTCCTCCAGGGTAAAAGCCTGTTTTTCGCGCACCCAATAGCTCAACAGATGGGTTTGCAATGACGACCCCATTTCTTGGCAAACATGGGCGCCGGAATCGGAAAAAGTCGCTAAGGTGCGGGGATTTTTTAGCATGCTGAGAACGTCAGCCGGCTTTTCGTTCACCAACGGGAGCACGAAGGCTAGATCTTCGTTCTCGATAATCAGATCCATTATCACCTCGACCGGGTTCTGTGCGCGGGCCTTGGCGAGATCAGCGATGCTCGGGTCGTCCCATTTGACGTCGAACATCGGGAAGATATTGCCGTAATCGGGCTTGCGCGGGTCGGTGGTCGCCGCACCGCCGCCTTGGAAGTCGGTGCCCTTGGGCTTCATCCCGGCTTCTTCGGCGACCAGACGGGCCCGCAGCTCCGGGTCCTTAAAGCGGATTTTCTGTTCCTCCAGAGAAAGAGCGCGGATCTCTTTCCAGGTCGGTAGAAAATCGAAGGGCAGGTACGACTTGGCCGAGAAGATCGCGTTGATTGATTTGGTCGTGCCTTGCCCGAACACCCGCGCGCCAGCGGCCACAACCTCTTCCATCCACTCGTACTGATAAGTCCAGGGATTGGGATTGTCGCCCTGGCTGGTCGAGAGCGTACCGAACATGACTGGGCGGCCGGAACCGACGGCGACCTTGCGCAATTCCTCCATGAAGGCGCGCTGGGCCACGCCGCCGGAAACATCGGGCCCGATCTGGAAGATGCCGGCGTTGAGTTCTGCCATGGCGTCGACCAGATGGGCGATCTCCCGCCAATTGCCGATCCGGCTGGCGACCGGCCCGCCATCGGGGCGGATATGGGTGCTGGCTCGAGAGGTCGACAGGCCCATGGCGCCGGCCTTCAGGGCTTCCTGTACGGAATGGGCCATCGCTATCAGATCATCGTCGGTGGCTTCCTCGGTCAGCGCCCGCTCGCCCATGGTGTACATGCGCAGCGCCGAGTGGCCGATATAGGAGGCGTAGTTAATCCCCTTGGGCAGGGCCTCGACAGCAGCCAGATACTCTGGAAACGTCTCCCAATTCCAGTTGATGCCGGCGACCATCGCCTCGGTTGGGATATCCTCGACGGCTTCCAGGCATTGGGCGAACCATTCTCGGGCGTCGGGCTTGCAGGGCGCCAGTGCAAAGCCGCAATTGCCCATCACCACGCTGGTCACCCCGTGCCAGCATGAACAGGTGCCATGCGGGTCCCAGGAGACCTGTGCGTCCATGTGGGTGTGGCCATCGATGAAGCCAGGCGAGACGATCATGCCCTCGGCGTCGAGAGTGCGTTCGGCCGGCGCGCGAATGCGACCGATCTCGACGATTAGTCCATCCTTGACGCCAACATCGGCCCGGTATCTCGGCATGCCGGAACCGTCGACGACCGTGCCGTTCTTGATCAGTAAATCAAAAGCCATTGATCCGTCCTCCGCGCTGGGCCTCGGTCCTTATGAGGATGCTATCGGCCCCGAATTTGTCAGGCGTTCTCCTTGGGCAACCAAGGCACCGCGCCAAACTCGATGCCTTCATCCTTGAGGGCCTTTGCCTCTTCCTGGCTCGTCTCGCCATAGATGCCGTGTGGATCGGTTTCACCGTAGTGAATTTTCCGAGCTTCCTCGGCAAAGCCGGGTCCCACGTAATCGCAGGCCCTCTCAATTTTCTGACGTAGATCAGCCAGTTGCGCGCGCAATTCAACCGCGCCGCTCATCACCTGGCTATCCGTTATATCCGTCCTGGTAGGGGCAGGGTGCTCGTCGCGCTTGCCCATTGATCGGCCAATGCGCGGGGCCATCAACGCTTTTGACACCTTTTCGGAGTCGCATACCGGACAGGCGAGCAAGCCGCGGTCGGATTGTTTATCGTAGGCTGCGCTATCGCGAAACCATGCCTCGAATGCATGGCCACCATCGCATTGAAGTTGGTAGAGAATCATTCGGTAACCCCAAAATAAGTCTTCGTTGTATAGTGGGGTTTCATCGCTTCGTCCATTTTACAAAGTTTTGACGATCCGGAAGAGTGCTTGGGGAGGAGATCAGTAGCTAAGCCAAGTTGGATCTAAGCGGGATTGACGCAGAGCATCACCTGCACCCCTTTACCAACAACAAGCGATTGACCGAAGAAGGTAGTCCGATCGTGATGGATCGGGGTAAGGGCTGTTATTTCTGAGACGAGAATAGCCATCGCTATCTCGATGCCATGGCCGGGTTGTGGTGTGTGAATGTCGGTTGCAGGCGCTCCGTATTGGCCGAGGCGAAGCGCGCGTAGATCGAAAAGGTTTTCTACTACAATACCCCTTCAAGACCACGACGGCGGGGCTTGAGCATGTCTTGTTCACCAATTTAGGCCCCGAGGCGGGGTGGATTTCGCGCTGCGTTTCGCGGCGCCGGTGGTGGCGCCCAAGGCCTCGAGCGGGACCTGAGTTCACCCGGCGCGCAGTCGGGGTTGGCTGGAGAAATCAAAACCTTGATGGGGCGCTTGGATATTCTGGTTCTGAATGCCGGGGCCCTTGAAGAATTGGCGCCGCTTTCCAAGTATAATGATGCCGCGTGGGATGAAGTGGTGACCGTAAGCCTGACGTCCAATGCGTTTGTGCGGTTAGCCCCGCCGACTAACCGGGTTACCGGTGCGGTGATTCCAGCCATGGAGAGTTGATCCCTATGCCGATGTCGGCTGATATTTCGCGGGTGGAAATGGAGCCATCACCGTGGGTTCAGCGGTTCGCTGATCTGATTCCCAAGAACGGCGCGGTTCTGGACCTAGCCTGTGGAACCGGGCGGCATGCCAGGTATTTGCTATCGCTCGATTTTCGGGTGCTGCTGCTGGATAGAAATATCACCGCGGTGGCCGATCTCGCGGCCGATGAACATGCGGAATTGATCGCCTGCGACCTCGAGGATGGCCGGCCCTGGCCACTTGGCGAACGCACATTCGACGGGGTATTGGTCACCAACTATCTCTATCGGCCGCTCATGAAGAGCATCGTGAGCGCGGTTGCTCCGGGGGGCGTCCTGATCTACGAGACGTTCGCACATGGCAATCAGGCATTCGGCCGACCGAGCAATCCGGACTTTTTGCTCCAGCGCGAGGAATTGCTTAACTTTGCGCGGCCGCAATTGCAGGTCGTCGCCTTCGAGGACATCGTCTGCGGCGCGCTGAAACCTGCCGCTATCCAGCATATAGTCGCTATCCGCGAGCGGCGATGAACCAAAACTAAGCACGATCAAAAGCAAATTTTCCGAACCCGGAAATAAACGCCCCTGGCCCGCCCATAGTCTCCAGTAAGGAGATAAACATGGGAAGAACGTCGGGATGGCGCGACGTTTCGGATCGAGTTTTCCGGCGGCGATGCGCAGGATCTTCTGGGCTCTAATCCGCCCGGCGGGGAACTGCAGTTCGACGACCCCCAACGGATCCTTGCCGGTGTTGCTCGTGCCGGCGCGATCCCAGCGCGAAAACGCGAACCGGAGATGGCGCGGGGTGACGAGTGATGGCGATCCAGCTCCCTTTCGTCGAGGCATGCGAGGAGGTCTCGGAGTTGGTCGTTGGTCCGGTAGCCATGGTCCTGAAATTCAAAGGGACGTGATCGACGTTCCGAAACGGCTCTAACCTATGCGACCGTGGCAATGTTTGAATTTTTTGCTGGAACCGCAGGGACAGGCTGAATTGCGGGCGACCTTGCCCCAGGTGTCTGGATTGTCCGGATCGACGATCGCCGCCGCGCGGTTGCTGAGGAGCGGGTGATGGCCCCGGCCGTCGTAACCGCCGCTGGCGGCCAGCGTCTCGCGTTCCTCGTCGCTCATCGCCAGGGCCGGGTCGGTCCGTCCTTCGTGCATTTCCTGGCTCAGTCGATCCGCCGCCATACGGGTTTCGAGTTCTTCCGGCGTGGCCTGGGCCTGCACCTCAATATTCGCTAGTACCCCGGTGACCGTTTGTCGGAGGGTTCCAAGCATCGCTTCGAATAGATTGAAGGCCTCGCGCTTGTATTCGTTCAACGGATCACGCTGGGCATAGGCCCGCAGATTGATCCCCTGGCGCAGGTGATCCAAGGCCAGAAGATGCTCTTTCCAATGCTGATCAACAATCTGTAACAGCAGGCTTTTCTCGGCCATGCGCATTAGTTCGCGTCCGTAATTTGCGACCTTCTCCGCCATCCGCCGGTTGGAGGCCTTGGTCAACCGCTCAAGGATCTCCTGATCGGCGATGCCTTCCTCGCGTACCCATTCTTCAATCGGCACATCCAGGCCAAGGACGTTTTGAGTGTCCGTTCTCAGAGTCTCGATATTCCATTGCTCGACATAGGTGCCGGCGGGGATGGTGCGGGTGACCAAGTCTTCGATCACCTGGTGGCGCATGTCGGTGATGGTGGCGCTGACATCGTCCGAGCGCATGATATCTTTGCGCTGCTCATAGATGACTTTGCGCTGATCATTCATCACGTCGTCGTATTTAAGCAACTGTTTCCGGATCTCGAAGTTCCGCGCCTCGACCTTTTCCTGGGCTTTCTCCAGGGCTTTGTTGATCCACGGATGGATGATCGCCTCGCCCTCTTCCAGGCCGAGCTTCTGGAGCATTCCGTCCATCCGTTCGGAGCCGAAGATGCGCATCAGGTCGTCGTCGAGAGACAGGAAGAACTTGGAGGATCCGGGGTCGCCCTGACGACCGGCGCGGCCGCGCAGTTGGTTGTCGATGCGTCGGCTTTCGTGTCGCTCGGTACCAACCACATACAGGCCACCGGCCGCCAGGACATCAGCCTTTTTGGCCTCGACGTCGGCGGTGATGCCGGCCACCTTGGCCGGATCGTCGCCCACCACCTCGTTCTGTATTCTCATATCAAGATTACCGCCGAGCTGAATATCGGTGCCGCGGCCGGCCATGTTGGTGGCGATGGTCACCGCCCCCGGCTCGCCGGCTTGGGCGATGATATGGGCCTCTTGTTCATGAAAGCGGGCGTTAAGAACCTGATGCGGAATTTCCTGCTGTTTCAGCAGCGCTGCGAGGGTTTCAGATTTTTCGATCGAGACCGTGCCGACAAGCGCGGGCTGCCCGCGTTCTCGGGAATCGCGGATCAACTCGATGATGGCTTCCCACTTTTCCCGCTCGGTCCGGTAGACCTCGTCGTCGTGGTCCTCGCGATTGACATCGACATTGGTTGGCATCTCGACCACTTCGAGATTGTAGATTTCGGCGAATTCCGAGGCTTCGGTCATCGCGGTGCCGGTCATGCCGGCAAGTTTGGGATAGAGCCGAAAATAGTTCTGGAAGGTGATCGAGGCGAGGGTCTGGTTCTCGTTCTGAATGGTCACGCCTTCGCGGGCTTCCATCGCCTGATGCAGGCCTTCGGAATAACGGCGACCCTCCATTGCGCGACCGGTGAACTCGTCGATGATAACCACCATGTCGTCGCGCACAATGTAGTCGACATCACGGGCGAATAATTTATGAGCGCGCAAGGCCTGGTTCACATGATGCACCGCGGCGATGTTCTGGACGTCATACATCGCGCCATCGGTGACGATCGCGTGTTCTTGGAGCAGCCCCTCGATATGTTCGGTGCCCGCCTCGGTCAAGGTCACGGTTCGCTGCTTTTCGTCCTTCTCGTAATCTTCTTCGACGAGAAGCGGCATCAGTGCATCGATCCGTCGGTATAGATCCGAGCTGTCCTCGGCCGGTCCGGAGATGATTAACGGCGTGCGCGCCTCGTCGATCAGGATCGAATCAACCTCGTCGACAATGGCAAATTCGAACTCCCGCTGCGACATATCCTCGAGACGGAATTTCATGTTGTCGCGCAGGTAATCGAAGCCGAATTCGTTGTTGGTGCCATAGGTTACATCGGCGCCATAGGCAGCCTGACGCTCTTCGTCGGTCAGGCCATGCACGATCACGCCGACCGACAGGCCGAGGAAATTGTAGATGGTGCCCATCCAGGCGGCGTCGCGTTGGGCCAGGTAATCGTTTACCGTGACCACATGGACGCCTTTGCCGACTAGGGCGTTGAGGTAGACGGGCAAGGTCGCTACCAGGGTCTTGCCCTCACCGGTTTTCATCTCGGCGATCTTGCCCTCATGCAGAACGATACCCCCGAGCAGCTGTACATCGAAATGGCGTTGACCAAGAGTGCGCTTGGCGGCTTCACGAACCGTCGCGAAAGCCTCCTCAAGCAGATCGTTGAGCGTCTCGCCGCTGGACAGGCGTTCCTTCAGCCAGCGCGTGCGGCCAGCCAGTTCTTCGTCGTTGAGGTTTGCGAGTTGAGGCTCGAGCGCGTTGATCGCTTCGACCCGTTTCTGCATGAGCTTCAGAACGCGGTCGTTCTCGGAACCAAACAATGCCTTGGCGATGGCGCCGAACATGGGGGCTCCTCGTTCGTGACGGGTGGGACATCTCGAAGGTCGTTGCCCAGCCAGAAGGGTAGATTGACCGCGGCTGTGAGACATAAGATCTACATCTCCCACTGTCAATGCGCGCGCGGGAGAGCGGCTTGATTATTAATTATTTTTAATTAATAATATCATAATTGCTTTATTTATTTCTGTCGAAAGCCCAACCAAGAACGGGTGAGGGCAATGGTTGATAGAATTGCTACAACGGGACTAACTGGTGTCAGGTCAAGCGGCGCACGGCCCGCATTGGTACCGGTTCCTGCCTGAAACCACAGCATGACGCCTCGCCACGGCGATGAGCGATCATCTGATCAACATTTCGAAGAAGATGCCATCGCGATGGTCAAGACTTTCACCAACGCCTGTCTGGACGAGGTTCGCCTGCCAATCGGGCGCTACACCCACGGTTCCACCGACGGTCGAGATGGATGGCGTGAATTTCGTTGAACGGATTGATTTTTGCGCCGGCGGGGTGGTCTTTGATGTCCGCGATCTCAACCGGAGCAGAAGCCCTAACTGAATCTGCAGCCGTGCGGCGAAACGTGCGCCTGATTTGGCGCGGTTTGCTCAGTCATGATCGCATGCGTTTCGGCATTTTCCAGAGCCTGTCGCTCAACATCGCTTGTCGGTGCAGCGTCGATCTGGTACCGCTTCGACGTCGGTTTTAGGCCGGTCCATTACAGGGTGCCAAAAGGCGCCGAACCTTCGAAGGGCAGTCTCATGTTCCCGAACATCGCGAAGACCGCGCGCGCCCGGCTTGCCATCGCCGCCGTCGCCGCCAGCCTCTTCGTACCCCACCAGTTAGCGGCCCAAACCCAAGCTCAAGCCGCGTTGCCGAATCCGACGACCACCGTGGTCGCGGCCATCGGCGAGGAAACGATCTATCTGGCCGAAATTCTGCAAATGGCCCAGCGGTTGCCGGAGCAATATAAAAAGCTTCCGTTGCCGGCGGTTTATCCCTCGTTGTTGCAGCGGGCAATCGATGCCAGGTTAATCGCCTCGGCCGGTCGGGCGGCGGGATATGCTGAAAACACTCAGGTCAAGAAACGCTTGCGTGACGCCGAATCTCAAATCATCTCGGAGATTTTTCTGACTGAGGCGGTCGGTAACCGGATCACCGATGAGGCTTTGCGACAGAGTTATGAGGAGCACAAGGCCAGCTTTTCTGGCGGTGATCAGGTCAAGGCGCGGCACATTCTGTTGGAAACCGAGGAGGTTGCCCGCGAGGTGATCGCGGAGATGGTCAAGGGGGGTGATTTCGGCGCCCTTGCCACCAAGCACTCGACCGGTCCCTCGGCTGCTTCGGGCGGCGACCTCGGTTGGTTTGCCGAAGGCCAGATGGTGCCGGAATTTTCCGCCGTTGCTTTCGCTTTGGCGCCCGGAGAATTTACCACCGAGCCGGTTAAGACCCAGTTTGGCTGGCATGTGATTCTAGTTGATGATCGCAAAACCGGCGAAGCACCGCCATTCGAACAGGCGCGCCAACAATTGGCCTCCGACATGTCGCAGACAATCCTGCGCGAGATGCTTGAGGCATTGCGCAAAGAAACCAAGGTCGAACAATTCAATTTCGACGGTGGACCGATGCCGCAGGCGCCCAAACCGAAACCCTAGCCTTCTAAACAACCAGCGAACAGCGCGGTGGTATCCGATGGATTTGAAAGTCTCTCCTCTGGCTCCGGAGCGGTTTCCGGAGATGCCGGCGATTGCTGGTTTGCGTTTGGCTGTTGTTGAGTCCGGGCTAAAATACAAAGACCGTCCAGACTTGTTGCTGGCTGCGTTTGCGCTGGGCACGACGGTTGCCGGGGTGCTGACCCAATCGACTGCGCCAGGCGCGCCGGTGGACTGGTGCCGCACGCATCTAAGCGCCGGCGTCGCCCGTGCTCTGGTGGTCAACGCCGGTAACGCTAATGTCTTCACCGGCGCGAAGGGCCGTGTCGCGGTCGAGGCCATGGCCGCGGCCTCGGCTTCGGCGGTGGGGTGCCGCCCAGCCGAGGTGATGGTCGCCTCGACTGGGGTAATTGGCGAGCCCCTGGAACACGAGAAGATCACCGCCAAGATTGCCAAGCTGCCAGCCCGCTTCGGTCTCGACCAATGGGAACTGGCGGCCAAAGCGATCAGCACGACCGATACCTTCACAAAAGGCGCCCATCTTACCGCCGATATTGCCGGCGTCCCGGTAAACATAGTTGGTATCGCAAAAGGGTCCGGCATGATCGCGCCGGATATGGCGACCATGCTGGCCTTCGTCTTTACAGACGCCAAGCTCGATGCGTCAGTGCTGCAACCAATGCTGAAACGCAACGCGGATACCACCTTCAACTCGATAACCGTTGATGGCGATACTTCGACCAGCGATACCCTGTTGCTATTCGCCACCGGCAAGGCGGAACCGCATCTGACGCCGGCTGATCATCGGGACCCACTTCTACGCGGCTTCGAAAAGGCTTTGCATAACGTTCTCGAGGACTTGGCTATCCAGATCGCACGCGATGGCGAGGGGGCGCAAAAGCTGATCCAGATCAATGTGACCGGTGCTGCCTCGAAGCGGGCTGCTCGCAAGATCGGGTTAGCGATCGCCAATTCTCCGCTGGTGAAGACCGCCGTCGCCGGTGAGGACGCGAACTGGGGTCGGGTAGTGATGGCGGTTGGCAAGTCCGGCGAGAAGGCCGATCGCGACGCCATGACGGTGGCCTTCGGTGGTATCGAGATCGCTCGCGACGGCGCCCAAGTCGAGGGCTTTGACGAGGCCCCGGTGACCGCTCACATGAACGGCCGCGAGGTGTTGATCGAGACCGATGTTGGTGTCGGTCGCGGCAAGGCCACGGTCTGGACCTGTGATCTAACACATGGATATATATACATTAACGCCGATTACCGAAGTTAACAGGTGATCTGTGAGGCGATTTCGCTGCGAGGCGACCCTCGGTTGATCGGCATTATTGATATGCGGTTTTGCCCGAACCGAACCGGTATCTTCGGTATTAGATTGGTAGGAATTACTGGCGGTTGGGTTATGTTCCGGAGTCGCTTGGTGCCTTCGGCGCCTTTGCCTTCGAAGCGCTGGGAATGAACCGCGTTTGCGCTGAGGTATTGCCGAAAAACGGGGCATCGCTTGAGGGTATTATAAAGAACGGGATTTCCGCCGGCGCTTTGGTTTCCCGGCGTCGGCCGAATTTCGGTGATACGGTGCTGATGCTGGAGATGTGGTTGAACCGGGTTGGTTTGGAGCGCTCCGCTGATGAGTGATGAGCAAAAATTGCTGCCAATACTGCTGGTGGTCGCGGTGGGACTAATCGATGTTGATGGCCGGGTGCTGATCGCCCAGCGGCCCGAGGGCAAGGCGATGGCCGGTCTCTGGGAGTTTCCCGGTGGCAAGGTCGGATTCGGTGAGATGCCCGAGGCGGCGCTGATTCGTGAGTTAAAAGAAGAACTTGCGATCGACACCAAGGAATCCTGTTTGGCTCCGTTCACCTTCGCCAGCCATGCATATGACGACTTCCATCTGCTGATGCCGCTGTATCTCTGCCGCCGCTGGTGGGGCCGGGTGGTGCCACAGGAGGGCCAAGCAGTAAAATGGGTGCGCCCGGTGCGGCTCGGCGACTATTCGATGCCGCCGGCCGACAAACCACTGGTCGCGATGCTGCGCGATTTCCTGTAGCCGGACAGTCTTGCTTCATAGCCCAGTTTTTTCTGCCTTATGCCTCGAAAATCGCCACCGCGCGGGTGAAACCGGCCGAAGCGCCTTTGATTTTGTAGGGAAAGCACGCGATCGTGTAGCCACTGTCCGGTAGCTGATCCAAATGCGCCAATTTCTCGATATGGCAGTAGCCGATTTCGATGCTCGCCCGGTGCCCCTCCCAGATGATGCTGGCATCGCCGGTGTCCCCATAGCGTTTGGCGGTATGCACGAATGGTGCGTCCCAGCTCCACGCATCGGTACCCGTGACCCTGACGCCGCGATCCAGTAGGTAGAGCGTCGCCTCGCGACCCATACCACAGCCGCTGGAGAGAAAATCATTGGTGCCGTACCGGGCCCCGGCCGAGGTGTTGACCACGACGATATCGAGAGGCTGCAGATCATGGCCGATCCGCTTCAGCTCCGCCTCGACATCGCCGGCGGTGACGACATAACCGTCGTCGAAATCCTGGAAGTCGAGCTTCACGCCGGGGTTGAAGCACCAGTCCAGTGGCACCTCGTCGATGGTGAGCGCCCGCTGTCCTTTGCTCATGGTCGAGTGAAAATGATATGGCGCGTCGAGATGCGTGCCGTTATGGGTCGAGACCGTCAATGTCTCTACCGCCCAGCCTTCTCGCCCGGGAAGTTGTTCTTCTGTGAGCCCGGGAAAATAGGCCGCCATCTTACCGACCGTCGAGGCGTGATCGTGATACTCGATCTGCGGTAACATCTGCGGTGGGTCTGAGGCGATTCCCATTTCCAAGGCCACGGAGAGGTCGATGATGCGTCGTTTCACCATTCTCTTGATCCCAAGGTTTGACCAGCTCAGCAGGCCTTTGCGGCAGTCTGCCGGCAGGGTAGCATTACTAGAAAATATCTGTCTCCTTTCCGTAACGAGGATTCCTTGCCATGGCCTCCGATACCGTTCTTCTCGACATCACCGATGGCGTCGCCACCGTCACCTTGAACCAGCCGGATGTGCGCAACGCCTTGACTCCGGAACTGCGGGTGGCGTTTCGCGATATCATGGGCTCGCTTGAATTTAATGACGAGGCGCGCTGCGTGGTGATCACTGGCGCTGGCGACCACTTCATGGCCGGCGGTGATATCCGCAACATGGTCGAGCGTCTTTCCATGGAGGATGGCGAGCGTCGTAAGGTGATCCTTGAGGGGATCCACCTGCTGCATCTGCCGCTGTTCGCCATCCGCCGCATGGGTAAGCCGGTGATCGCTAGCATCAAGGGCGCCGCCGCCGGTTTCGGTGTCGGCTTGGTTGCCGCTTGTGATTTGGCCATCGCCGCCGATGATGCTTTCTTCACCTTGGCCTATTGCCATATCGGCGCCAGCCCGGATGGTGGCTCGTCGTATTTCGTCGGCCGCACCCTGGGGATGAAACACCAGATGGAACTAGCCCTGCTCGGTGATCGCTTCAGCGCCGATCGTGCCAAGGAACTCGGCCTTATCAACTGGCATGTCCCCAAGGTGGATCTGCAAGCCGAAACATTGAAATTGGCAACCCGGCTCGCCAACGGCCCGACCGTGGCCTATGCCAACGCCAAAAAGCTGTTCAACGCAGTGCATCACCTGTCGATGGAAAGCCAGCTGCAGATGGAAGCCGAACGTATGGCCGACAGCATGCTGACAGAGGACCACGCCGAGGGGATCACCGCGTTTATGGAAAAGCGCAAGCCGGTGTTCAAGGGGCGGTAAATAAATGTCCGGCGGCGCCTCTAAAAAACGTCATCGCGGCGCAGGCTAATAACCGTCCGGTGAAATCGACCGAATCCCTGGACTTGATCCAGAGGCCATGCCTGAAGCGGTTCGGCATGGCGGACAGAGTGGTAAAATAGCACTTCATTGGCGGTATTACACCATTCTTCGCTCGCCATAGTCTTAGGCGTAGATCCTGGATCAAATCCAGGGATGCGGATCTTTAATGCCGCTTAGATCTTTTGAACGGGGCGAGCGTTATCAAGTTCTCGTCGCCTGATCACGGCGCTTTCGCCATCACCGTCTCGGCGAAATCGCGCATGGCGTTCAGACTTTCGTCGATGGTCTGGCCGCGAAAATCGAAGATAAGTTCGCCAACGCCAATCTCGGCGAAGGTCGCGATATCGTCCAGCGCCGCATTCGGGCCGCCGGAGAATAGCCGGCGGGTCTCGCCTTGCGGCGCCTGGCCGCCGTCATAGATCGGGCATTTATAGGAAATCGAAAGGGCATCGAAATTCCGACCCTCGGCCTCGGTTAACTCGCGCAGAAAGATCAGTTTTTCGGCCATTTCCGAGGGTGGAAGCGGCGAGGCGGCAGTGGCGCCTACCGGGTGCCAGCCATCGGCCAGCTTGGCGACCCGCCTGAGTGCTGGGTTGGAATGGCCACCGATCCAGATCGGCGGGTGCGGATCTTGCACCGGTGTTGGTTGGCAGTAAAGTTCCTTGAAACTGTAGAACTCGCCGTCATGGCTGACCGCCTCGCCGGTCCAGAGTTTTTTCCAGATTTCGATGTATTCGTCGGTTACCGCGCCCCGGCGTTTGAAGTCGGGGGCCGCCAGGGCGGCGAATTCCTCGGCCATCCAGCCGACGCCAACGCCGACGGTGACCCGCCCTTCCGACAGGACGTCGGTGGTGGCGATCGACTTGGCCACCAGGATCGGATTGCGGTGTGGCACGATCATCACGCTGGAGACGATGCGCATTTTTTCTGTTGCGGCGGCGACAAAGGCCATCAGGCTCAACTGTTCCAGGCATTCGCCCTGGCTGATGAAATTGCCTTTGACCGTGTAGGGATAGGCGGATTCGATTTTGGTTGGCACGACGATGTGGTCGGCCACCACCACCGAGGTGAACCCGACCGCCTCGGCGGTGTCCAGATAGGCCTTGATGTCCCGGCGCGTCGCCAGGGGGCCGCGGGTGGGTAAATAAAAACCGAAACGCATCGTCAGATCTCCCTACTCTTTCCGTCAGTAAGACGCCGGCGACCTATTTCCCGTCCGGCGCTCGCTGAATTATACTGCTTGATCAACGCCACGGCGGCAGTGCCACCTTCAGATGGGTGATAGCATCCAGCAGTTGATCGGAGGTTAGTGGAGCCGCCATTTGATCGCTCCCGGGGGAAGGCTAGAACCCTGATGCAAGAACCTTATGCTCACATAAAGCAAGGGCGCAGGTCTCGAAATTTGATCGGCGGCGGCAGGTTCAGGCCTCGACCTCGTCGACCAAATTCACCGAGGCCGCCCGTTTCACGCCGAAGTAGTCGTGCCCGAACGCCGCCTGTGCCCGAATTTTGACCTAGCCGTTGGTTTTGGGGACCAGGCGGTCCGAGTGCGGGCCGACCGGTGCGTGTGAGCAGACCGCGACGATGGCTGGTCTGATCTCGGGCCCCGTTGATACTTGGTGCCGTAATAGTTTTGGAGCGGATATGGTCGGCTTGTCGATATCCCGGTACGTGTCCCGGTGGCAAATCCCCGTGCTCAGCGGCGTCGGGAAGCGCCCCTTGCCATGGCTCATAAACGGGGCAAGACTAGCCGATGGGATGGCGATCCGCCGGCGTTGAAGGGTGGCGCGCTGACGTCGGCGGGGGACGTATGCCTCGCGCGCTTTAGTAGTGCAATGGAGATTATCATGAACATGGATAGCCCAAACACAACCTCGAATAAGACCAAGGGGCCCGATGCCGCCGGCGGCAAGATCGCCACTGCGTTCATTGCCGACCCAGTGATGGTGCCGGGCCGCCGCGACTTTTTGAAGTATCGTGAGCTTGGCGTGACCAAGGCCAGCAACGGTCGGATCCGCGCTCAGGTAACCTCGGCCTCCCAAGGGCTGTCGGAGGAGACCGGCTGGCATATCCATTTTTGCGAGGGGCAGTTCGTCTACATGCTTAGCGGTTGGGTCGATCTGGAGTTCGCCGGCGGCGAGAAAATTCGTATTGGCGCGGGCGACTCGATGTATATCCCTGGCGGCACCCCGCATAACGAGACCGCAACCTCGGACGGATTCGAGCTGATCGAGGTTTCCGTGCCCGCCGATATGGGCACCGAGCCTTGCGAGGCGCCCGACTAAAGCAACCCGCCGGGCCGGCTATGGGAGTTTCGTATGGCCGGCCCGGCGCCCCCAAACCAGGTCAGAAGGGCAGTGCTCAATCCATGACAAGTTATATCGGTCTTTCCAAGGTCGAGGGGATCGCCTCGCGTCAGGCACATGCCGACCTGCCCGAGGGCACCTATGAGCGCGAGATGAGCAAGGAGGGCTTCTTTGGCCCGGCGGCGCAGCTTTATCATCGCCGCCCGCCGACTGGCTGGAGCGATTGGGAAGGACCGCTCAGACCGCGCGCCTTTGATCTGAACAAGCTCGACGGCGACACCGACTCTCCCTGGGAGGCGGCGATGGTGCTGCACAACGCCCATTGCAAGATGCGGATGTGGCGGGCCAATGGGGCGATGGACCATCTGGTGCGCAATGGCGACGGCGATGAGCTGCTGTTCATCCACAATGGCGCCGGCCAGCTGTTCTGTGACTTTGGCCGGCTGGACGTGCGGATGGGCGATTATGTGATGTTGCCGCGTGGAACCATGTGGCGGGCTGAGTTTGACGGCCCGGCCGATGTGCTGATGATCGAAGCTACTAATTCCAGCTACAAGCTCCCCGATAAGGGCCTGGTTGGCCATCACGCCTTTTTTGATCCGGCGATGTTGGTTTCTCCGGCGATGGACGCGGCGTTCAAGGGGCAGCAGACGCCGGACGGGGCAGAAGAAATCTGGAAGGTGCGGATCAAGCGGCGCGGCCAGATCTCCACCGTCACCTACCCTTACAACCCGCTGGATGCGGTTGGCTGGCATGGTGATTTGATGCCGGTCAGAATCAATGTCGAGGATTTTCGCCCACTGACCAGCCATCGCTATCATTTGCCACCGAGCGCCCACACGACGTTTCTGGCCGGCCGCTTTGTCGTGTGCACCTTCTGCCCGCGCCCGTTCGAGCAGGACCCGGGGGCGTTGAAAGTACCGTTCTTCCACAACAATGACGATTATGACGAGGTATTGTTCTATCACCGCGGTGACTTCTTCAGCCGCGATAATATCGATCGCGGCATGGTCACCTTTCACCCCTGTGGCTTTACCCATGGCCCGCATCCCAAAGCGCTGAAGAACATGCTGAAGGCGCCGAAGCCGGAGACCGACGAATACGCGGTGATGATCGATACCCGCGACGCGCTGGAGGTCGGCGATCTGCCTGTCGGGGTAGAGAACGAGGCTTATGTGAAATCGTGGAGCGTCAGGCCGGAGGCGGCGAAGTGAAACTCGGTTCCTTGAACCAGGGCGGCCGTGACGGATCGTTGGTGGTGATTAGTGATGACCTCACCCGTGTCGCGCCCGCTGGGGATGTTGCCGGCACCCTATGCCAAGCGATCGAGACTTGGGAGCAGACCGCGCCGGCCCTGGCCGAGTTGCAGGCGCGACTGAATGCCGGAAGCGCACCCGGTACCTTTGCCTTTGACGCCCGGGTCATGGCTTCGCCCTTGCCGAGGGCGTTTCAGTGGCTCGACGGTTCGGCTTATGTGAATCATGTGGAGCTGGTGCGAAAGGCGCGCGGGGTCGAACTGCCGCCGAGTTTCTGGGCCGATCCGCTGATGTATCAGGGTGGCTCCGACAGGTTCCTCGCGCCATGCGACCCGATCCGCGTCGCCAGCCAGGATTGGGGTATCGACTTTGAGGGTGAGGTGGCGGTAATCGTCGACGACGTGCCGCTAGGAGCGAGTGTCGCGGCGGCGGCCGGGCATATCAAGCTGGTCATGCTGGTCAATGACGTCAGCCTGCGCGGCTTGATCCCTGCCGAACTGGCTAAGGGCTTTGGCTTCGTGCACGGCAAGCCACCGACCGCTTTTGCCCCGGCGGCGGTGACCCCCGAGGCGCTGGGTGAAGCTTGGGATGGCGGCAAGCTGCATCTGCCGTTGCTCTCGAGCTTGAATGGCGAGAGGGTTGGCTGGACTGAGGCCGGCATCGACATGATCTTCGATTTTCCAACCCTGATCGCCCATGCTGCCAAGACCCGGCCACTGAGCGCCGGCACCATCATCGGCTCCGGCACGGTCTCCAACGCCGATCAGCAACACGGTTATTCCTGCATCGCCGAAATCCGGATGATCGAGACCATCGCCGATGGGATCCCAATAACCCCATTCATGGGCTTTGGTGACCGGGTGCGGTTGGAGATCCTCGACAAGGCCGGAAGGTCGGTCTTCGGGGCGATCGAACAGGTGGTCGAGCCGATCTGACCGGAGGCCCATGGTTCACGGATCCGCCGCGCCCCTGCTTCCCTGTGTTCCCATGCCCACTTCCCATCAGCCCGCCGAAGGGTGGGACCCATTCCACCGACCTGGGTCACGGCCTCGCCGGTTCGGAACTATCCATCATCTCACCCTGCGGAACCGCCGGAGAAATGGGTCCCGGCCTTTGTCCGGCTGACCACCAAAGGGCCGGATTACTAAGGGGAAGCGCCGCCTTTAGTGCAGGGTTGGTTTTAGGCCGATTGTTCGCGAGACAGACCTGGGCCATCGCCTGATAGGTGTCTTGCATTAGGCGCCGTTATCCAGTTGTTCGAGGATGCAGTGGTCCCGATATCGGGTAGGTTTTCGTATTCCTCGTTGGAAAGCCGCAGTATATTGGCCAGGGCGTTATCGACGAAGCTGCCGGCGAAGCGTTTGATGGCGTGGCGGCGCAGCGGCCACGGCAGAGTGCGCAGATGGGTCGCCCATTTGCCGATCGCCGCCTGGATCTCGACCGACAGCTGGGTGGTCATCTGGACATGCATTTCGGTGGCGTTGGCGTTCGCCGGTGTTGCCAGGCTCTCGCTATAGTCGGTCCCGCTGTCGCGAAGGTCGGCGATGGTCACCCATGCGCTGGCGCCGAGCGGCGACAAGGTGGTGACGCCTTTGTTCTCGTAGGTTTTCGAATTTCGACATTTCTCTGCTCCCCAGCGGTGCTGCAAGCTAGAACGAGGTCAAATGTCCCTGTCGCCTCGGCAGGAACTGCCCGGTAAGCCCGGAGTACTGGGAGGACAGGCCCGAAAAAAGCATACCTTCGTATATGCAAAATAAACTGGGGGCAAAAAAGCGAGTCTCTCAAGACGGTTCTAGTTAAAGGGAGAAATATCCATGAAATCAGTATTAAGGCTTGGCCAGAATTATATTGCACTGCGGCATATAGCCCTGTGAGCGTTTGTTACAAGACTAAATAGGTCGTCGGAGCGGGTAAAAATCACGTTCCGCGCTTGTCGCCGTCCGACCGCGTCGGCAAAGTGCGCCTATGTCTGAGACCAAAAATCCCTTGAGTGCCGCTGAACGAACGGCCTTTGCAACCAAAATCGATGCCCCCGGTGTGCGGCGTCTGGCGCTGCATCTCGGGGTGTTGCTACTCACAGGTACCACGATCATGATCGCCCGGAGCCCGCTGGTGGTTGGCCTGGCGTTGCTGGCGCATGCGGTGGTTATGACGTTTTTGTTCGCACCCCTGCATGAGAGCGTGCATCGCACGGCCTTCGCCAGCCGCCGACTGAACCGTTTGGCCGGCTGGCTTGGCGGGGCGGTGCTGATCTTGCCGCCTCGGTATTTTGCCCATTTTCATTTAGCCCATCATCGCTACACCCAGGATCCTGAGCACGATCCGGAATTGCTGACTGCCAAGCCGGTGGATTGGCTTGGGTACCTTTGGCTTTTGTCGGGGCTTGAGTATTGGTACCGCTCGATAGCTGGCTTGCTGCGCCGGGCTGCCGGAAAGGCCGACGCGGTGTTTATTCCCGAGCGCGGCCAAGCCCGAGTGGTGACCGAGGCGCGGATTTTCCTCGCCGGCTATGCGGCGGCGATCGGCCTCAGCGCCGCCTTGCAAATCGATTGGCTGCTGTGGCTTTGGGTCTATCCGGCGCTGTTGGGACAGCCATTTCTGCGCGCCTATCTGCTAGCTGAGCATTGGGGCTGTCCCTATGTTCGGGAGATATGGCGCAACACCCGCTCGACCGTCTCCAACCCGGCGGTCCGCTGGCTTGCCTGGAACATGCCCTATCATGCGGAGCATCACGCCCATGCCTACGTCCCGTTTCACGCTCTGCCGGCTCTGTCCCAGCGGTTGGCGGCAGCCCAGGTGATTTCGCCCGGCTATGCGAACTTCCATCGGGACGAGGCGCCGGGGCTGATTCAGCGCGGCGGCGGGGGTTAACGGGATGCGTCGGGTTTGGCCGGCCTTGCCAATCCAATTGACAGTGCGGCAATTATTTGCCGCGCCCGTACGGTCGCCAACGTCGGAGGAATGGGTCCCGCTCTAAGGCGGGGTGGCGGGTGAAGTTTCAATACAACGACCAATCCCGTTGGGATGTTGAGGTGGTCGCTGGGCCGGCTTCGAGATTGGCTCACGGCTCATGCTGACCATGCACGAAAAGTCAAAATGCCGCACCTGCGAAACAGAAATTGACTTTGTCGCGCCAATCCATAGTTTCCGCAGCGGGCCGCCACTCCCCAACGAGTGGTAATGTTACGAAGGATGTTGATCATGAAACCAACGGCTTTGCCGGGGGTAACCCTGTTCTCGTCCGGACCGTGCGCCAAGCGACCCGGATGGGCCCCCGCTGTACTAAAAGACGCCGCCCTTGGGCGATCGCATCGCGCCGAACCGGCGAAATCCAAATTAGCCGAGGTTATCAGCCGCACCAGCGTGTTGCTTGGGTTGCCCGAAGGCTGGCGGCTTGGCATCGTGCCCGCGTCCGATACCGGCGCGTTCGAGATGGCGATGTGGTCGCTGCTTGGTGCGCGCGGCGTTGACCTGCTTGCCTGGGAGAGTTTCGGCAAGGGCTGGGTTGCCGACGTGGTCAAACAGCTAAAGTTGTCGGATACAAGGGTGTTGGAGGCCGGTTATGGCCAGCTTCCCGACTTGTCAGCGGCCGATTTTTCTCGCGATGTAGTGTTTACCTGGAACGGCACCACGTCGGGTGTCCGGGTTCCAAATGGCGACTGGATCGACGATGATCGAACCGGCCTTACGTTGTGTGATGCGACCAGCGCGGTGCTGGCCCAGGACATCCCGTGGCACAAGATCGATGTCGCCACCTTCTCCTGGCAGAAGGTGCTGGGCGGTGAGGCGGCGCATGGCATGCTGGTGCTGGGACCGCGCGCCGTAGAGCGGCTGGAAAGCTATACCCCGCCCTGGCCGCTGCCGAAGGTTTTCCGAATTACCTCGGGCGGCAAGCTGATCGAGGGCGTGTTTCGCGGCGAGACGTTGAATACCCCGTCGATGCTCTGCGTCGAGGATATGCTAGATGCTTTGCGCTGGGCCGAGAGCATTGGCGGTCTTCCGGCGATGCGGGCCCGCTCGGACGGCAATCTGGCGGAGATCGCCCGTTGGGTCGAGACCAGCGATTGGGCTGGTTTTTTGGCCGAGGCGCCGGCAACCCGGTCAAACACCTCAATCTGTCTGTCGATCATCGATCCCTGGTTCGCCGGTCTTGAGCCCTGCGAGCAGGCGGCGGTGCCGAAGAAAATGGCCGCTCTGCTGGAGGTCGAAGCCGCGGCTTTCGATGTCAACGGCTATCGCGACGCGCCGCCGGGTCTGCGGATCTGGGGCGGGGCGACGGTGGAAACCACCGATATCGAGGCCTTGTTGCCGTGGCTCGACTGGGCTTATGGCGAGATCAAGGCCGGCTGCCCCCCGATTGGCTGAGTCCAGGCTAGCTGGCTCTCGGGCCTAAGCGCTGACCGGTTTTCATATTTTATCGAGTGAAGAGGAGGGCGTAATGCCCAAGGTATTGATATCCGATGATCTGAGCCCGCGCGCGATCGACATCTTCATCGAGCGCGGCATCGAGGTTGATCGCAAGGTCGGCATGAGCCCGGAAGAACTGCTAACCAGCATTGGCGAGTATGACGGTCTGGCGATCCGCTCGACCACCAAGGCAACGCGCGCGGTTCTGGCCGCTGCCGGTAACCTGAAGGTGATCGGCCGGGCCGGCATCGGGGTCGACAATGTCGATGTCGCGGCCGCGACCGAGGCCGGCGTGGTTGTGATGAACACGCCGTTCGGCAACGCGGTGACCACGGCCGAGCATGCGATCGCGATGCTCTGCGCCCTGGCCCGGCAGATCCCGATGGCCGACCAGTCGACCCAGGCGGGCAAGTGGGAGAAATCCCGCTTCATGGGCACCGAGCTGACCGGTAAGCGGCTTGGCTTGATCGGCTGCGGCAATATCGGCTCGATCGTCGCCGATCGGGCGCGCGGCCTGAAGCTGCGGGTGATCGCCTATGACCCCTATCTGAGTGACGAGCGGGCCGTCGATCTCGGGGTGCGCAAGGTCGATCTTGATACGCTGCTGGCCGAGGCCGATTTCATCTCTCTGCACACGCCGCTGACTGATTCCACCCGCGACATCATCGATGCGGCGGCGATCGCTAAAACCAAGCCGGGCGTGCGGATTGTCAACTGCGCCCGCGGTGGACTGCTGGTCGAGGCGGATCTGCGCGCGGCGTTGGAATCCGGCCATGTCGCCGGGGCCGGTGTCGATGTGTTTTCTACCGAGCCGGCGCGGGAGAACGTGCTGTTCGGCGCCCCCGGGCTGATCGCTACGCCGCATCTCGGCGCCGCGACCGTGGAGGCCCAGGAGAAGGTGGCGCTTCAGGTTGCAGATCAAATGGCCGACTACCTGCTGACCGGGGCGATCAGCAACGCTGTCAATATGGCTTCGGTGACGGCGGAGGAGGCGCCGGTGCTCCGTCCCTATATGCGCCTGGCCGAGCTGCTTGGTGGTTTCGCCGGGCAGGTCGCCGAGGATGCTATTAAATCGGTGCGGATAGAGTTTGAGGGACTGGCGGCCGAGATCAACACTGCGCCGGTGGTTGCGGCGGCGCTGGCTGGCTTGATGAAGCCGAGCATGGATGTGGTCAATATGGTCAGCGCGCCAGCGATCGCCCAGAGCCGGGGCATCGCGGTCTCCACCGTGCGTCATGATAGGCCCTGCGACTATCTGACTCTGCTGCGGCTGACGGTCGAGGACGAGGGGCGCAGCCGCGTGATGGCCGGCACGCTATTCGCCGGCGACAAGCCTCGGTTGATTGACATTCAGGGCATCAATGTCGAGGCTGAGTTCGCGCCGACAATGCTCTATGTGCGCAACTATGACCGGCCTGGCTTCATCGGTGCGCTCGGCACGGTGGTCGGCGATGCCGGACTCAACATCGCGACCTTTCATCTCGGGCGGCGCGATGACAGCGGTGAGGCGCTGGCGTTGGTGGAGGTGGATGGTGAAATCGACGACGACTTGCTCGCCAAGGTGCGGGAGCTGCCCCAGGTGGTCCGGGTCAATGTTCTCAAATTTTAGGGTCTGGTCGCTCCGGACGATCGCGGTGGCGTTCTCTCTGCTGGCGCTCACCGGGGTCGCTTCGGCTGAACTCAAAGTGCGGGAGATCACCGATTTTCCAGTCGTGAAGCCGCCGGAAGGCCTAGCCCTGAAGGATGGCATCCCGCAGGGTCGGGCTGGTTATGGCGCCGGCAAGTTCTTTGCCGTCGGGGTAATGAAGGCCTGGTTCGCCGGACCAACCGACCGCTACCCGCATGGCATCCTGGGGGACCGCGTCGAAGCCTCCGGGGTGATGTTCCAACCACCTACCGACGATGCTCCCTCAGCGTTTTTGATCAAGGTGCCCGAGGGGTCGGTTTTCGAGGATGTGCAGCCGCGCATCGTCGATCTGGATGGGGACGGGATTGTCGAGATCGTGGCGATCCGCTCTTATCTGGACGCTGGTGCCTCGATCGCGGTGATCGGCTATCACGAGGACGAGGACGGGGCGATTACCTCTTTCTGGTACCAGTCGCCACCGATCGGCAAACCCAACCGCTGGCTCAATCCCGTCGGTATTGCCGATTTTGATGGCGACGGTGCCAAGGAAATCGTCGCGGTGGTCACCCCGCATATCGGCGGCGTGCTGACGCTTTACGAGTTGGAGGGCGACCGTCTGGCGCCAAGGTCGGTGCTGCAGGATGTGTCGAACCATGCGATCGGCTCCGCCGATCTCAGGCTGCATGCGGTGATCGACTGGAACGATGACGGGGTATTGGACATCGCCGTTCCGGACCAGAGCCGGCGGGTGCTGCGGTTCATCACGCTGAAGGACGGGATCGCCAAGGAAATCGACCGGGTCGACCTCGGCGCCGAGATGATCCCGCCGATGCGGCAACGCAGCTGGAAAGGCGGGACCTGGGAAATTGTCGTGCGGCTGCAGGATGGCCGCGCTGTGGCCGTGTCGCGATAGGAGACGGTGGCGGATAGATCCCGTTAGGGCAGGGTCGCACCGCCAGATTGATATGTTGGTGAATCAGACCACCAGAGGCGGCGACGCAAAGGGAAACGCTAAATGAATTCCGAATTATGTTGGAAATTGGGAATTGAGTTCCCGCTCTTCGCCTTCACCCATTGCCGCGATGTGGTGGCTGAGGTCACTAACGCCGGCGGTTTCGGGGTGCTGGGCGCGGTCATGCATTCGCCGGAAACCCTGGAGGTCGAACTGAAGTGGATCGATGAACAGGTCAACGGCAAGCCCTATGGAATTGATCTGCTGATCCCCAACAATATGGAAGACAAGCAGAGCGCGTTGACCGACGCGGATCTGCGCGGCCGGGTGCCGCCAGGCCATATCCAGTACATCGATGATCTGATGCGACAACACGGCATCGATCCGAGCGACCTTTGGGATGGAGGCTATGACGGCGGTGATTTGAGTAATATGCGAGAGGCCGGCGCCGCAAAACTGCTGGATGTGGCGTTCAAGCACCCGATCAAGCTGTTCGTGAACGCGCTTGGCGTGCCACCGCAATCGATCATTGATCGGGCTCGAGCGAACAACGTCCTGGTCGGCGCGCTGACTGGGGCCAAGGAGCATGCGATCAAACATGCCGAGGCGGGGGTCGATATCCTCGTTGTCGCCGGTACGGAGGCGGGTGGCCATTGCGGTGAAGTCTCGACGATGGTGTTGGTCCCGGAGGTGCTGGAGGCGATCGAGGCCTATGATGGTATCGCGGTTCTGGCCGCCGGCGGCATCGCCACCGGCAAACAAATGGCCGCCTGCATGGCGATGGGCGCGGCCGGCGCCTGGACCGGGTCGGTCTGGCTGACCACCTTGGAGGCGGAAACCACGCCAACGGTGAAGGAAAAGATGTTGCGGGCGACCTCCCGCGATACCGTCCGCTCACGCAGTCGGACCGGTAAGCCGACGCGGCAGTTGCGTTCGGCCTGGTCGGCCGCTTGGAGCGCCGATGCCGCCCCCGATCCCTTGCCGATGCCGCTACAGAGCCTGTTGAGCCGTCCGGCGATGTCGAAGATAGACAAACTGGCCGCCGGCGGTCACCAAGGCGCCAAAGACCTCTCGACCTATTACGTCGGCCAAGCCGTCGGCTTGATGAATACCGAACAGACCGCCCGCTCGGTGGTCTATGACTTCATGAAGGATTATGCCGATGCCGTCGAACGGCTGTCGAGAACTCCGGATGAATAACCGCTAAATCATCGCCACGGGGCGCACCGGGCAGCCGGTTGCACCCTTCAGCTTCACTGGCAGCATTACCAGACAGAATTCGCTGATCCCGGCGGCGATGACCTCGTCCATCAGCATGTTTTCGATCAGATGCACCCCGGCCTCGGCTAGGCAGTGCTGATGCACCGGCATCATAATTTCCGGATGCTTGGTGCCGGGCAGCACCTCGACCGCCATATTATCAGCACCGATCGCTACCACGTCCTGTGAGGTCAGCCAACGCGCCGCCTCGGCGTCCAATCCAGGTTCGCCTGACAGGTATTTGGCATTGTCCTTCATGAAATAGCGGCCCCAGCCGGTATTGATGCAAATCACGTCACCGCTTTGCGGGCCAGTTCTGGCGGCATCAAAGGCGCGCTTGACGTCATCAAGACCGACGGCGCGACCGGATTCCAGATGCGCTCCGCCATCCAGGCCGGAGACATCCAGGCAGACGCCGCGGGTGACGATCGGCGGGATGTTCTCGACGCCCAGATTGACCAGACCCCAATCACCAACGCTTTCATCCAGCGGGTGCTGGCCATACAGGTAGTCGCCCTTGGAGAAATGCCCTAATGCGTCGATATGGGTGCCGACATGGGTGGTCATCTCGATGCGCTCGAGATTGGCTCCGACCTCGTTGGTTGCTCCCAGCGCGGCGCGCGTCCGCCGGTTGTTCCGAGCGGTGACGGCGGAGTGGATCATATAGGGCGTCTGTACCGGGGCGATAAACGGCGCGCCCATCTCAATCACATGCGAGAGGTCGATGATCCGACCCTCACGCACCTTGGAAAGCGCCGCCAGAGTAGTCGACGAGTTCAGCAGGTGGCCGGCGGCTCCGGTCTGGTCCCCGGCGCCCCAGCGCGCGTGGTCGTGCACGCAATTGGTCATGACGCATCCCCTATCATCGTTGATCTCATAAACCCAGGCGACAGGATAGGCGGGAAGCTGGGGCCACGTCCAAACTTGTGTGGCTCGGCTCTACGCTCATCAGATCTGTCATATCGCGCCCCGCCGCCCCTCCCGATGCGACCTTGTCGAACCACGTTTCAAATGCAGCACGGTTAAGAATCTCGATGAAGACCTCGTTAGGGGTTTTGAAGCCGAGGCATTTCCGGAGTGTTTGATTATAGGTTCGATTAATTTTTTCGATTTCACCGTCCTGGAGTACGTCGAGACTGGCCCGCCGAGGTAGGAAACGCTGGAGCCTCCCGATGGTAGATAAAGCGATAGATGGCCTCGTGGCTGATCACTGTGCAACTTCAGATTATTTTCGTTACCGCCAACCTCACGTTTCTGCAATCCGTGACCACCCAGCCAGTCGATGTTGTGCTGGCTATTCTGCTGCTGGCCGGTGCGGTCATCGGGGCTCAGTATGGCGCCCGCATGGGCTCGGCCTTGAAAGGCGAACAGCTTCGAGCCTTGATGGCGATAATGATCCTGGCGGTTTGCAGCAGGGTGGCCTACGAAATGATCGCCACGCCTTTGGACAGTTTCTCGATCGAGAAACTGCTCTAAGACAGTTTTGAAAAGCGGATTCGGGGCGCCGCGGCCTAATCGCACAAAGACCAGTCGGCGATGTCGTGCAGGCGCCTGCGTCTGATTTTAGACCACTTGCGTCGGCATTTTCGGTTGATTCGGTAATCACGTCGCCGTCGCCGATCGGCAGTGTTGCAGCGGGGGCAGAAATTCTGTAGGTAAAGCCGCACTCCTGCACGGAACGAGAACCGACGGAGCCCTCGTGTCCCCGCCAGACAAACAATCCGCATTGACGCGTCGCGCCTTGCTGCCCGCTGGGCTGCGCGATGTTTTACCGCCCGACGCTGCCCATGAGGCGATGACGGTCGAGAGCCTTATTGGCTGTTTCGAGACCCATGGCTATGAGCGGGTCAAGCCGCCGTTGGTGGAGTTCGAGGACTCCTTGTTCTCTGGCCCCGGTGCGGCGATGACCGAGAGCACGTTTCGGCTGATGGATCCTGTCTCGCGCAGGATGATGGGGGTGCGCACCGATGTCACCGTGCAGGTGGCCCGGATAGCCGCCACCCGGCTAGGCCATTTGCCCCGACCGCTTAGGCTTTGTTATTCCGGCGAGGTGTTGCGGGTCACGCCGGGCGACCTTAATCCCGAACGTGAACTGGTCCAAGTCGGGGCCGAGCTGGTTGGCACCGATACGGTTGATGCCGATGCCGAGGTGATCCTCTTGGCGGCCGACGGGCTGCGCAAGGTCGGGGTTGAGCGGATGTCGGTGGATATCACTGCGCCCCGCCTGGTGCCCGAGCTGTTGCCGGCGCTGGGCATCGACGGAGCGGCCAGCCCCGATCTGCGGATGGCGATCGATCGCAAGGACCTTGCGACGGTAAAGCGGTTGGCCGGTGATGCCGCCGAAATGCTGACCCAGCTGATGGCGGCGGCCGGCGGCCGAACTGAGGGTCTGGAGCGCCTGGCTAAACTGGCATTGCCGGCGGCGGTTCGCCCGATCGTCGCGCGCCTGGAAGCCGTTACCTCCTTGGTTGCGGCCGAGGAGCCGGCGCTGGAGGTGACTATCGATCCGGTCGAAAACCGAGGCTTTGAATATTATACCGGGCTCGGCTTCAGCCTGTTCTCGCGCGGGGTGCGCGGGGAGTTGGGGCGCGGCGGGCGCTACCTGGTCGACGGCGTGCAAAGCGAAAGCTCGTGCGGACTGACACTCTATATGGAGACGGTGATCCGGGCGGTGGCGACGCGGTTGGCGGTGGATCGGCTCTATCTCCCCAAGGGAACGGCGCGGTCGGTGGGCGCCGCCTTGAGGGATCAGGGTTGGGTCACGGTCGCCGGTTTGGATCCTGACATCGAGGCTATCGGGGATGCCGCACGGCTCGGCTGCACGCATATACTGCGGGATGGCGCGTCGGTGGCCCTAGAGGCGATCCAGGCAACTCATAAATCCTGAGTGGGCCAATCCTAAGCGGAAAGTTGAAGACATGCGTAATGTGGCGGTAATCGGCTCCCAATGGGGCGATGAGGGCAAGGGAAAGATCGTCGACTGGCTCTCCGAGCAGGCCGACGTGGTGGTGCGCTTCCAGGGCGGTCATAACGCCGGCCATACGCTTGTCGTAGGGAATACCACCTACAAGCTCAGCCTACTGCCCTCGGGGGTGGTGCGGCCGGACAAGCTTTCGGTGATCGGCGCCGGCGTGGTGGTTGATCCCTGGGCGCTGCTGAGCGAGATCAAAACCGTGCAGGGCTTGGGGGTGAAAGTCTCCCCCGAAACCCTGTTGGTGGCTGATAACGCGAGCTTGATCCTTGGGGTGCACCAGCAGATCGACAAGGCGCGCGAAGCGCTGCGCGGAGAGCGCAAGATCGGCACCACGGGACGTGGCATCGGTCCGGCCTATGAGGACAAAGTGGCGCGCCGAGCCATTAGGGTCTCCGACCTTAGCGATCCGGGCGAGTTGCGGACCAAGCTCAGCGAACTTTTTGCGCATCACAATATTTACCTGAAGGCGGCTGGCGAACCTCTAGTATCGGTCGATCAGGCGTTTGCCGAATTGACCGAGATCGCGCCGCAAATTTTGTCCTATGCGGCACCGGTCTGGCGACATCTGGAGGATTTGCGCCGCCGCGACAAGAGAATCCTGTTCGAGGGCGCCCAGGGGGTGATGCTCGATGTCGATCACGGCACTTATCCCTATGTGACCTCGTCGAACACCGTGGCCGGGCAGGCGGCGACCGGGTCTGGCACCGGGCCAACGACGGTCGGTTATGTGTTGGGGATCACCAAGGCCTATACGACACGGGTTGGCAGCGGACCGTTCCCCAGCGAGCTGACCGATGAAATCGGCCAACAGCTTGGCGAACGTGGCCACGAGTTTGGCACGGTAACCGGACGCAAGCGGCGTTGCGGTTGGTTCGACGCAGTTATGGTGCGCCAGGCGATCGTAACCGCTGGCATCACCGGCATCGCCCTGACCAAGCTGGATGTCCTAGATGGTTTCTCGGAACTGAAGGTCTGCGATGGCTATGAGCTCGATGGTGAGAAGCTCGACTATTTCCCCAGCGGCACTAAGGCTCAGGCATCGGTACGACCGATCTATCGGACCCTGGAGGGATGGTCGCAGAGCACCCGGGGGGCCCGCTCCTGGGCCGACCTGCCCGGTAATGCGGTCAAATACATTCGGCTGATCGAGGAGTTGATCCACGCACCGGTGGCGCTGCTGTCGACCAGCCCGGAGCGTGAAGACACGATCCTGGTGAAGAATCCGTTCGAGGATTGAGGGTCGGCGGAAAGGCTTGATTATCCGATGGGTGGATCCGCCAAATGCAGATCCGCTCCACGACCCGATAAATTGGGTTACAATCTCCTGACAAGCACTGCCAGGGATGCGGTCGATTTCCCCGGATACCAGTGCGTGTAGGCAAGGACGCCATGGCGACGGTTGAGATTTGTTGAAAGCCGGTGATACCCAGCGCGCCGCCGTCGCTGATCGGCTCAGACTTCCTGGTAAAGTTTTTCCTGAATCGCGGCGTTGCGGATCGACTTTTGCAGCTTCTCGAAAGCTCGCACTTCGATTTGGCGAACCCGCTCCCGGCTGATCCCGTATTCCTTGCTTAGATCCTCCAGGGTCACTGGATCGTCGCGCAGACGGCGCTCGGTCAGGATGTGGCGCTCACGTTCGTTCAGCACTTCCATGCCGCTGGTGAGCAGGCGTTGCCGCTTTTGCAACTCCTCTCTATCGCCGAAAACTTCTTCCTGATTCTGACTCTCGTCGACCAACCAGTCCTGCCATTCGCCCTCGCCGTCTATTTTCAGCGGCGCATTGAGAGAATGGTCGGGGGCCGCCAGACGTCGGTTCATGTTGATGACGTCCTGCTCGGGCACGTCGAGCTTTTGGGCGATCAGGGTCACTCGCTCGGGCGATAGATCCCCTGCCTCAATCGCCTTCATCTGACCTTTCAGCTTGCGCAGATTGAAAAACAGCTTTTTTTGCGCCGCCGTGGTGCCGATTTTTACCAGCGACCAGGAGTGCAGGATATATTCCTGGATCGAGGCGCGAATCCACCACATGGCATAAGTGGCTAGGCGGAAGCCACGCTCCGGATCGAAGCGCTTGACCGCCTGCATCATGCCGACATTGCCCTCGGAGATCAGTTCGGCGACCGGCAGGCCATAGCCGCGATATCCCATGGCGATCTTGGCGACCAATCGCAAATGACTGGTGACCAGGCGATGCGCGGCCTCGGAATTCTCATGCTCGCGCCAACTGCGTGCGAGCATGTATTCCTCGTCCGGTTTCAGCATCGGAAACTTGCGAATATCCTGCAGATAGCGCGTGAGATTCCCTTCGGCGCTGATCACCGGCATGGTTGTTGAAGTTGATGCCATGACTGCTACTCCGCTCCAACGATCGGGCGCGACGATCTTGCCCGCCCCGAACAACTATATGGTGATGGTAGTGTCGAATTAAAAGTGGGCGATTTAATCGTACTGGCTCGATTTTCATGCTGAGCTGAGTCGGCTCAACCGAAAACCGAAACTAAACGGGTGAAATCATCCGGCATTTTGGAGCTGAGCGAAACCAGTTCTTTGGTCACCGGATGGTTGAATTCCAGGGAATTAGCGTGTAGCGCCTGGCGCCCTATGGCATGCGCTGCCCCGACCTCGATAGCCGTGGCGCCCTTGCGCCGATCGCCGCCGCCATAGACCGGATCGCCGATCAAGGCGTGGCCGATATGGGTCATGTGCACGCGGATTTGATGAGTGCGCCCGGACTCCAAGCGGCATTCCACCAGGGTCGCGATGCCGTGAAATCGTTTCAGTACCCGGTACCGCGTCGCGGCTGCTTTGCCGCCATGGGTGGTCACCGCCATCTTCTTGCGGTTGCGACGGCTCCGTCCGATCGGGCCCTCGATCCGACCTTCCATCAGCGCTACCTCGCCCCAGACCAGCGCAAGGTAGCTGCGTCCGATGGTCCGGGCGGCGAATTGATGGACCAGGCCGTGATGTGCCTCGTCGGATTTGGCGACCACCATCAATCCCGTCGTGTCCTTGTCGAGGCGGTGTACGATCCCCGGCCGCCGCACACCGCCAATGCCGGAAAGACTGTCGCCGCAATAGGCCAGTAGCGCGTTGACCAAGGTCCCATCATGGGTGCCGGGCGCTGGATGCGCCGCCATACCCGGTGGCTTGTCGATGACGATAAGATGCTCGTCCTCATGGACCACGATGAGCGGAATGGCCTGGGCTTCGGGGGTTGCCGAGGTCGGCTTGGGAACCAGGATTTCATAGTCCTGCCCCGGTTTAACCGGCATCGAGGGGTCGGTTATCGTCGCGCCGCCGGTGCTGACATGGCCCTCGAGAATTAAGGCCTTAAGCCGGCTCCGGGACAGTTCTGGCGCGTTGGGCATGCTGGCGACATGCGCCGCCAGCCAGCGGTCGAGCCGCTCTGCCTTGGCTAAATCGCCGCTCGGGTAAGCGTCGGGACCAAGATTCAGCGCTTCGGCGCTGATCCGTAGTAGGGTGCTATTATGAGGTGTCATGGCGCGCAACCTAGACCAAAGTGAGGACAAGCTGAACACTGGAGATTCAACCGGGCTCCGGGTCCTGAAAATTCTCGTCGTGGTGATGGGGGTGCTGATCGTCGCCGGGGTGGTCACGATCGTCGTCACCATCGCCAATCGGATGTCGGATAAGGCGCCGCCGAGCCCGGCGGTTTCGGTTGTGGCGCCGCCGCCGAAGCCGTTTGGCGAGATCGCGGTGGCCCTCCCCAGTAGCGCGCGGGTGATCTCGGTTTCAGCCGATGCCGGGCGTCTCTACATCCATTATGAAACCGCCGGTGGCCAGCCATCGGTGATGGTTATGGACGCGGTCAGTGGCAACGCACTGGGCCGACTTGGCTTCGAGCCGGGCCGACGAGCAACCGGATCATCAATTTCGCCAGCGACAATACCGCCGACGCCACGCCCGAGGTGATGGCGACGCTTGGCGCGGCGGCCCCGGCCATGCCCTATGGCGACACATTTTCATTCAGCGGCTGCGGGATCTGGCCAATCAGGTATTCGAGCGTGAGGTGGCTATTTATCCGGTAGCCACCGGGACCGCCGCCAATGCGCTGTCTCTGACGACTGTCTCACCGCCCTATGGCGTGGTGTTCTGCCACGCGTCGGCGCATATAGAGGAGGATTAATGCGCGCTGCCGGAATTCTATATCGGCGGCGGTAATTTGGCGCTGCTGGAAGGCGAGGAGGTGAAATTCTCGTCTGAAAGCCTGCGCGCCAAGCTGGCGGTCGCCTCGCCGGCCCCGCCGGTGCATCATGCTCAGCCTGTCTCCGTCAGCATCACCTGGGCGACCGAGGTCGGGTGCTCTATTCCACCGATGAGCTCACCGCGATCAGCCCGGTCTGCGGCGACCACGGGGTAGCCCTGCACATGGATGGCGTGCAACTGGCTCGCCCAGGGCGCCCACCCCTGCCGAGGCGACCAGAAACCAGTGTTGACGTGCTCTTACTTGGAGCAACCAAGAACGGTGCGTTATCGGCCGATGCGGTGGTTTTTTTGATCTGGACAAGGTTGTGGATTTTGAATTTCGTCGTAAGCGAGGCGATCATCTGTTCTCAAAAATGCGGTTTCTGTCGGCGCAATTGCTGGCCTGTCTGGGGCACGGGCGCTGGCTCGATTTTGCCTGTAACGCCAACCGAATGGCGGCGTCGTTACACGCGGCCAGATGCCCGTTTTAAACCTGGGGTGCCCGCGAGGGAGTCATCTCGGCCCGGCTGGCAGCGAATTTCAAGGCCACGGCGGTCGACTGTCGCGACTTTTCTCGACATCGCTGGCCGCCTTGAAATGGCGTGGTCCGCTATTCAGTGAGCCGCCTTAACAGCGCCGGCAGCGGACGGTTTCGAAGATCTCATCCCAGTCGCCATCCTCGGCGCAATAGTCAAGCAGTGCCCGCAGGGCCTTGTCGCGGCTATCAAGACCGTGTTTCTTGACCGCGTCGTCCAGCATTGCCAGCGCATCTTCTTGAACCTCGAAGGTATGTTGCACCTTCTCGCCCGCCATTGATCGCCTCCCGGTTGGTGTTGGGGTTGGAATGTTCGACCCCAGTGTTCGGCCCCAGTCACTGGCGCCAGTGACTGATGAAAGTGTTGGGGTCCAGTGTCCGGGGCCGCCCGGTCCGGGTCAAGCTTTGGAATTCATCAAGGGCGAAGTTCAGTTGGAGAGCCAGGAATGAGTAACGGTTTGCAGGAACAGTCGTTTAATTCCGAGGCCCAGGTGCCGCTGGAGGGGATCCGGGTGCTCGATCTCTCGCGTCTGGTTTCCGGCAACATGGTGACACATGTCCTGGCCGATTACGGCGCCGAGGTGATCAAGGTTGAGCGGCCGGGTGTCGGCGATGATCTGCGCAATTGGACCGCCGACGGGATCAGCACCCATTGGAAGGTCTATTGCCGCAACAAGAAGAGCATTAGTTTGGATCTGCGCAAGGAACAGGGCTGTGACATGCTGCTCAAGCTGGCCGAGAGCGCCGATGTGCTGGTTGAGAATTTCAAACCTGGCACGATCGAGAAATGGGGCCTTGGTCCGGACGAGCTGTGGGCTCGTAATCCGGCGATGATCATCGTGCGGATCTCCGGCTGGGGTCAGACTGGGCCGTGGAGCCACAAACCCGGCTTTGGTAGTCTGGTTGAGGCGATGTCCGGCTTTGCTGCGATGAACGGCTTCGGCGACCGCCCGCCGGTACTGCCGCCGCTGGCCCTGGCCGATATGATCGCCGGGCTCTATGGTGCATTTTCGGTCATGGTGGCGGTACGCGAGGTCGAGCAGAAAGCCGGTAAGGGCCAGATCATCGATCTTTCGCTGTTCGAGCCGATCCTCTCGGTGCTCGGGCCGATGTCGGCGATCCATTCGATCACCGGCGTGATCCCGCCGCGCACCGGCAGCCTGTCGACCACCACCGCGCCGCGTAATGTCTATGAGTGCAAGGATGGGAAGTTCGTCGCCCTTTCGGCCTCGATGCAGGCGATGTCCGAGCGGTTGATGCGGGCCATGGGACGTCCGGAGCTGATCGATGACCCGCGCTTCCGCACCAACACCGACCGTCTAGCGCATAACGATATTCTCGACGCGATCGTCGCCGCGTTCATGGGGGCCCGGACCCAGGCCGAATGTCTGGAAATCTTCGACGCCGCCGATGTCACGGTTGGCGCCGTCGCCGACGTTGAACAGCTGGCGACCCATCCTTATGTGGTCGAGCGCGGCTCGCTGGTCAGCCTGCCCGACGCGGATACCCCGAGCGGTCGGATCCCAATGCATGCGGCGGTCCCGAGACTGTCCGGGACGCCGGCTCAGATGCGGACGCCGGCCCCGGATATCGGCCAGCATAATAACGAAATTTATGGCGCGATCGGGATCAGCCCGGGCGATCTGGAAAAACTCAAGCAGCAAGGAGTAGTCTGATGGTGACCTCTAATAATAATATCCAGGACAGCAAAGCCCTACCACTTTGGCGCTCGATGCTCTATGTGCCGGCGACCAGCGAGAAATTCGTCGAGAAGGCGCATGAGCGCGACGCCGACGCCATCAAGATCGACTTGGAGGACGCGGTCGCACCGCAGGAGAAGCCGCGGGCCCGCACCCTGGTGCGCGACGTGGCCAAGTTGGTCTCGCGCAATGGCGCTGATGTGCTGGTGCGGATCAACCGACCGGCGGCGATGGCCGTGAAGGATATCGAAGCCTCGGTCTGGCCCGAGGTCGGCGGTCTGGTGCTGCCCAAGGTCGACGCCGCCGAGCATGTCGAGTTCCTCTGCGAGATGATCGAGGAACTTGAAGTCGAACGCGGCATGACGCCGGGCCATACCAAGTTGATGATCCTGATCGAGACCCCGCGAGGGTATGCCAATGCCCGGGCGATCGCCAAAAGCTCCCGGCGGCTTGCGGCGATCTGTCTTGGCCAGGAGGATTTCTCCGCCGAGATGGGCATGGTCGAGCCTGAGGGCATGGCCCTGCTCAGCTATTACCAGGGGGTCCAGGTGGCGGCCCGAGAGGCCGGGGTAATGCCTATCGGTTATCCCGGCTCGATCGCCGAGTTCACAAATCTCGACCTGTTCCGCGAGAACGTGATGATGGCCCGCCGGCTTGGCTTTGACGGCGGCGCCTGCATCCATCCCCGACAAGTGCCAATCCTGAACGAAGCCTTCACTCCAAGCTCGGCGGAAATCGCCCGAGCCGAGGGCATGGTCGCCGCCTATGACGCCGCCATGGCCGCCGGCGACGGCGCGGTTGCCTTCGAGGGCAAGATGATCGATGTCCCGGTGGTCGCCCGAGCCGAGCGCATCCTGTCCATCCGCGACAAGATCGTTGCCAAGGGATCGCGTGGTGGCTGATTAACCGTCACTTGCCGCTAAAAACGGTCATCCCGACGCACGTCGAGACCCATTTCTCCGGCGCTAGCAACCGCACGGGTGGATCGAATGGTTGCTGCGCCTTCGATTGGACTGGCGGTGGCGGAGTGACGAAAGAAAACGGGGGGTGACGGAAGGAAAAGGTGTTATTGGGAATCGGGCTCTGGCCCGCCAAACCACGCTTCAAACTGCCCCTTCCATTGCACCGGCTCGTGTTCCCCGCTAGAAACTCTGCGCCGGTGCCGCGCGTATTCCGCGCCGCCGCCAACTCGCACACCGAATACCCGGAGCAGCCGATGGCCTCGTATCAGTATATCTACGTAATGAAGGATCTTTCGAAGACCTTCCAAGGCGGCCGTGAGGTGTTAAAGAACATTCATCTGTCATTCTTCCCCGGCGCCAAGATCGGCGTGCTCGGGGCCAATGGTTCGGGGAAGTCGACCTTGCTAAAGATCATGGCCGGGGTTGAGAGCGAGTTTCTCGGCGAGGCCTGGGCCGCCGACGGGGTTAAGATCGGTTATTTGCCGCAGGAGCCTTCTCTGGAGGCTGGCAAAACCGTGCATGAAACGGTGATGGAAGGCATGGGTGAAACCAAGGCGCTGCTCGACCGGTTCAACGAAGTAAGCGCGCGCTTCGCCGTGGAGATGACCGACGACGAGATGAACGCGCTGCTGGCCGAGCAATCGGATCTGCAGGAGAAGATTGACGCCGCCAATGCCTGGGATATTGACCGAACGATCGATATTGCCATGGATGCGCTGCGCCTGCCGCCGCCGGATGCCGATGTCGGCCCGCTCTCGGGCGGTGAGAAGCGCCGGGTAGCGCTGTGCCGATTGTTACTGACGGCCCCGGACATGCTGTTGCTGGATGAGCCGACCAACCATCTGGATGCCGAGTCGGTGACCTGGTTGCAGCGGTTCCTTCACGACTTCCCCGGCACCGTGGTGACTGTGACCCATGACCGATATTTCCTCGACGAGGTGGCCGGCTGGATCCTGGAGCTAGATCGCGGCCAGGGCATTCCCTACGAGGGCAATTATTCTGGTTGGCTTGAGCAAAAGCAGAAGCGGCTGCAGCAGGAGGGCCGCCACGAGGCCTCGCGCGCCCGGATGCTGGCCGAAGAACTGGAATGGGTGCGCGCCTCGCCGCGAGCCCGGCAAGCAAAGAGTAAGGCCCGGCTTGGTGCTTATGAGGAGTTGCTGGCGCAAAGCCAGAATAAGGCCCACGACACTGCTCAGATCTCCATCCCCGCTGGCCCTCGGCTCGGCGATCTGGTGATCGAAACGGACGGGCTGTCGAAGGGATTTGGCGATCAGCTGCTGATCGACGGGTTGACCTTCAAACTGCCACCCGGCGGTATTGTCGGAGTGATAGGCCCGAACGGCGCTGGCAAGACGACCTTGTTCCGGATGATCACCGGCAGTGACGCCCCGGATAGCGGCTCAATCGTCGTCGGCGATACGGTCAAGATCGGCTATGTCGATCAGTCGCGCGACGCGTTGAAGCCGAACGCTACGGTTTGGGAGGAGATCTCTGACGGTATGGAGGAGATCGAACTGGGCAAGCGTAAGATGCAGAGCCGGGCTTATTGCGGGCTGTTCAATTTTCGTGGCGCGGATCAACAAAAGAAGGTCGGTCAGCTGTCAGGTGGTGAGCGGAACCGGGTGCATCTGGCGAAGATGCTGAAATCTGGGGCCAATCTGATCCTGCTTGATGAACCGACCAACGATCTCGATGTCGATACCCTGCGGGCGCTGGAAGAGGCGTTGCTGGAGTTTGCCGGCTGCGCCGTGGTGATCACCCATGATCGCTGGTTCCTGGATCGCATCGCCACCCACATCCTGGCCTTCGAGGGCGAGAGCCAGGTGGAGTGGTTCGAGGGTAATTATCACGCCTATGAAGAGGATCGCCGCAAGCGTCTGGGCGCCGCCGCCGAGCAGCCGCACCGGATTCGCTATAAGCCGATCGTGCGCAGCTAAATTAGGGGGAGCTGCGCAGGGTTTCGAGATTCTCGCGCATCGCCTCGACCAGCGCGTCGATCTTGCCGCCATTGCGCTGAATGACCGAGTTATACTCGTTGCGCTGGGTGATCCCCATGCTCACGCCCTCGATCACCACATCAACAATCTTGAAGCTTTCGGCCTTGGGCAGTAGCCGCCAGGTGACATTGATGCCCGAACCCGCGCGGGCCGGTTCGAAGATCCGTGATTTGACGAAGATATAATGACGTCTACCAAGCTGGTGGCCCCCCACCCGGACCTGGTGGCCGGAATAATCGTTGAACCGCTTGGAGTAGGTGTAGACGATGATTTCCTCGAACAATCGCAGGTATTCGGTCCGTTGTTCCGGGGTGGCGAAATTCCAATTTCGGCCCAGCACGAACTGGCCGATCCAGTCCATATCGAAACTCTGTTTCAACAGCTCAGCAAATCCCTGACGCTTGAATTCGGAACTGGCCACCTTGTCTGAGACCAGTGCAATCGCCTTGATGCTTAGCGTGTTGATGAAGCTCTCGGCGCGTGGGCCTTCGCTGTTGGCGCTCGCTGGAGCGCTCAAGGCACTGGCCAACATCAACGACGTGAGGATGATCCGCGAAAACGCCTGCAGCCTAACCATGACTATTCCCGATTGCTTTACCGAGGTCCGCTTATTTTACCGAAGATAGGGATTTAGCCACCGGGTTTGCTCAACGGCGCTTCGGCTTCCGGGGTCGGCAGCTGGCGGTTGAACTCTTCCGAGAGATCAGGTGTGGAGTCGTCGATCGAGATAACCCCGTTATTGATAGCAGCCTTGCGCTGCTGGCGATAGATCGCTCGCACCTTGGCGTAGTAGTCGATCGAGTAGGATCGCAGACCATCGATCCGGTCAAAATTTTCCGCCCTGAAATTCACCGCCTGGATTGCCCCGCGACCGATTCCAACGGATTGCCTGAGGCCCCGCCGGTCGAGATAGCTGAACGGGTCGACGAAATAGTCGATGAGCAAGCCAACGGTATCGCGAACGTTCGAAGGACCGAGCAGCGGCAGCATCAGATAGGCGCCCTCGCTCACCCCATGTACACCCAGGGTCTGGCCAAAGTCTTCCTCGCGATACGGCAGGCCAAGGCCTTCGGCGATTTCGACGGTCCCGAACAAGGCGCCGTTGACCAGTAACCGCGCCGAGGTCACTTTTGCGTGAGCGAAATTGCCCTGGAGGAAATCATTGGCCAGAATCACTGGGGATTTTAGCCACCGGAGGAAATTCCTCACCACGTCTTTAATCGGATCCGGAAGCGCTTCCTTGTAGACATAGGAAACGGGCCTCAGAACCACTTGATCGAGTACGTCATTGACCACAAAGACGGCCCGGTTCATCGGCTCCAGCGGATCACCGGCGCCATCGGAACTCGCCGAGGCGCAGGCGCCAAGCATCGCGGCGCCCACCAAAGCAGGGCCGATACGCGACCAGCGTTTCAGCGTCGCCTTCGCTTCCGGCCCCGCCGCATCGGGTTTCCCGGTCGACTTTAGATGACTTGCCGCTTGCATCGCAGGGCGACCTCGATATTCGTTGAACCAAAGTCCGACAGGGTCGGAAATTACTCTGGAAACTCTACTACGCCAAGGACCTAGCATAAGCCTCTTGGCATGGCCAGTGGGTGGCCGGTTCGGGGCGTGCGCTAAAAGGATCGTAGGTGCAAAAATAGCGCGGTTTTGGAAGGCGTCGCGAAAGCTGAATTCACCGCGTGCGTCGGGCTATCGCATGAGCCCGACGTCACCATTACGACATCCCGACGACACAATAAAGCCGGGGCTTACCTAGCTTGGTGGTCGATCTAGGTCCGACAATACAGCGCATGCGCCTCGCCGCGCATTTTGTATGCGATTTTGCGAATTTCCAGCGTTTCCTCGGAGGTCCGCCGCGAGGCACCGGTCTCCTTTAACAGTTGAGCCGCCTCCTGGAAATTTTTCTGGCGTCGCCCTTCAGAGCAAAGATCCGAAACCCCTTGCCTTGGGCCCAAAGGCGGCCCGCCGTGGCGATCAAGGTTAGAACGAAAAGCGTAGCCCGTCGCCGCCAAGTCCCTAGGTTACCATGTCTTTTAACGTGGTTGATCGAAGTTTGCACCAGGGCGTACCGTTTTTCGATTAGTGTTTTTAATGCCTATTTTTGATACCCGCCAGGGCGGCTTTTAAGCTGTGATCGACCCTATCCGATGACGCCGGAGAATAGGGATATTAGCGGCCGTTGTCTTGGTTTTCTGCGCCCCGAGGTGGTGGCTTGGCGCAATATAGACGATAGAGCGGTTTTGAAAGCGCCGGCAGGATGTATATCGGGAATTGCACGATAGCCAGAAACAACCACATGTCGGCCGAGAGATTATCGCCCACGGCTGGCAGCAACAGGGCGAAGTTCCGATTTCCGCTGGCCAATGCTATGGCAGCGGCACTGGGTCGAGCAAGCCGGTAAAAAATCCCGACAGTAAGCAATTGCAGGCCGGCGCTGGCCAGAAACGCACTGATTACGAAGAGTGGGATATCCCCGGGAGCCCACTCGATCGCCTGGTGCAATCCTCCCATGATTGTGATTGCGAATAGCAGCATCAGCACCACCAGGACGCCGTCGGTCGACGCCGCTGTCGCGGTTGCGCGCTGATGGCCGACCAGTCGGCGAATTCCTTGTCCGGTTAGGCAACAGATCGCCACCATCACCAGCAGGCGCTGGGCGACCGTCGCCGGATCGGAGCCGAACCCGTCACCGACCAGAAGCGAAAGCACGATCGGTAAGCTCAGCGGTAACAGCACCGTGGCGCCGATCATCACCAATAGTGCGACCGCGCCGTCCAGTCCAAGCAGCAGCGCCAGGCCGGGAAGAGACACCAGCGGCGGGCAGGCGCTCCAGGCGGTGAGGACGATTAGCAGACCGCGAGGCAGCCCGGCCAGATCGCCAAGCCAGAACACCCCTACCGGTATGGCCAACAGCACCCACGCAATGCCGACCGCGATGGTCGTTGGCCGACGTAATCTAGCCCGGATCTCGGCTGGATCGAGCCGGTAGATCGAGAGACTGAACATGGCCAAGACAAGCGGCTCGGCGAGCGGTCGCGAGAGGTTGCTAAGGGTTGGAAACAAGACGCCAATCACCACACCCAGCGGCATGATCAGGGTCCCATGGCGACCGAGCGATGCGAGGAGGGCGAGAGGTGTCACGCGTTCATCAATCTGGTTAGCAGAAAAGCACTTGCTCCCGCTATCGGCGGAGGCTGAATGCCGTTAAGTTCCGAAAATGGATCCATTAAAACCCTTCACTGTCTGTCGGTTGAGCGTTTCACGGGAGTGGATCGACTACAACGGACATATGAATGTTGGTTTCTACGGCGTCGCCTTTGACAAGGCGAGCGACGCCGTGCTCGACCACCTCGGTCTTGGTGAGGTCTATCGCCACCGGACCGAAGCCTCGATGTTCATTGTCGAGGCGCATATGACCTAATGACCGCGAGGTTGGCGAGGGGGATCCGTCGTGTTTCGCGACGCTGTTGCTCGACAGTGATGCAAAACGGCTTCACATGTTCCACGCGATGTACCACTAAACTGAGGGGTATCTGGCGGCGACGACGGAACTTATGGGGTTGCATGTGGACTTGCAGGCCCGCCGGTCGGTGGCGTTACCAGAAAAAAATTCGAGCCAAGATCACCGCGATGGGCGAGGACCATCGAGGTGTCGCGCCGCCCAAGCAACATGGAAGGGTTATTAGCATTCGGCGATAACCCGTCAATGGGTTGAAATGTGAGCAGCGCGCTTGGCTGAAGAATTGATGCAAACAGGTGGTGGGGAATCTCAGAAATGTAGCACTATGGAGTCTCATCGAGAGTCTTCAGTAAGATTGTCTGCCTTTCATTCATAAAGGCTGCAACGTCGACGATGTTGAGAAATCGATTGGCGGGATTTTGTCTGATATTGTGGCAGATCCTCCGACGGGTGCACCTGATCGAATTGAACTGCTAAATTATTTGAAAAATAAGTTTCTTCCTATTGTCCGCCCGCCAACGCGGCAAGTGCGGCGCCGCTGATCGTGTAGGGAACCCAATCGCCCTTGCGGCTTAATCCTAGACGTTCGTAAAAAACCCGGGCAGTGTTCTTGATGCTGACGCTAAGTTCGAGCTTTGAGCAATTTCGCTTCTCGGCGATCCGCGCGAGTTCCTGCATCAACGCCCGCCCGATCCCGCCGCCGCGCGCGCTATCGATGACGATCAGGTCCTCGACATAAAGCGCGGGCCTACCTTGCCAAGTCGAGTAGATGAAAAAATACAGCGCTAGCCCCCGGGGTTGCCCGTCCTCCTCTGCCAAAACTGCGTGAAACAGTGCCGCAGGACCAAAGCCATCGCGTCGGATGTCGTCAATCGAGGATATCATCGAGGCGGCATGCCCTTGCACCGCCGCGAGGTCTTGGATCAACCGGTGCACCACTTCTGCATCCTCCAGGGCGGCTTGGCGAATTTTGACATTCATCGGGAGTTTTCCTTCAGCTTCGGTGTTCGTACACGAGGTTTTTGCAGTTAGCGACGGGCCATGTATATCCTAACGTTCTCCGGTTCTTAGGAGGGAAAATTCGATGCAGGGTCAGCTATGGGGCCGGATCTGTTCGCGGCTTGGCCGCGTCTTCGGGGATCAGGAGCTTCGGCTATCGGTGCTGGCGCTAGCGGTGGGGGCGGTCGCCGGGTTCGGCGGGGTGCTGCTCCGGGAGTTGATTGACCTGGTCCAGCTGGGCTTTTCCGGGTTTTCGTCTGAAAACGCTGCTTCCGTGGTGGCGTCGCTGCCGGCTTGGCGGGTGGTCCTGGCGCCGACCGTCGGCGGTTTGGTGGTTGGGTTGTTGGTGAAGTTCGCGCTGCGCGATCAACGACCACACGGGGTCGCGGAGGTGATCGAGGCCAGCGCGATTCATGGCGGTCGGATGACCTTGGCGGACGGAATGCTGTCGGCGCTGATCAGCGCGGTGTCGATCGGCAGCGGCGCCTCGGTTGGTCGGGAAGGCCCGGCGATCCATTTGGGCGGGGTGTTGGCCAGCTCCCTGGGAAGGCTTTTCAAGCTTGATCGTTCGCAGACCCGAATCATGCTCGGAGCCGGTGCGGCGGCGGCGATCGCCGCGTCGTTCAACGCCCCCTTCGCCGGCGTGTTCTTTGCCCATGAGTTGATCATCGGCCACATCGCCCTGCCGGCCTTCGCGCCGGTGGCGATCGCCTCGGTGACCGGCACTGTGGTCGCGCGACTCTATTTCGGCGATTCTCCAGCCTTCATCATCGCCGGCCATGAGATCTCGTCGTATTTGGAGATGCCGGCCTTCGCGCTGCTCGGCGTGGCCGCGGCGATCATCGCCGTTGCCTTCATCCGCTTGGTGCCGCTGGTCCAGGCGGTGCATGTCCGACTGAGGATCCCCGGCTGGGCGTCGCCGGCGGTTGGCGGACTGGTGATCGGGGTGCTGGCGCTTTGGTTTCCCGAGATCCTCGGGGTCGGCTATGAAGCCACCAACCGGGCGTTGGACGGCGAGTATCTCCTGGCTATGCTGGTGACCCTGGCGGCGTTGAAGCTATTGGCGACGGTAATTTGCCTGGGGTCGGGATTTGGTGGCGGTGTGTTCAGCCCGTCGCTGTTCATCGGTGCCATGCTAGGCGGTGCCTTTGGCTATATCGCCGAGATGTCATTTCCCGATGCTACATCGTCGCTCGGCGCCTATACGATCATCGGCATGGGCGCGGTCGCGGCGGCGGTTTTCGGAGCGCCGATCTCGACCACCTTCATGATCTTCGAGTTGACGGGGGATTATCGTCTGACCATCGCGCTTTTGATCGCCGTGGTCGCGGCAATGATTTTCACCCGATCGCTGCACGGCCCGTCGTTTTTTCTCACCATGCTGGCCCGCCGGGGAGTGAGTTTGGATGGTGGCCACGATGTTGGCGCCTTGCAGACTGTTTGCGCGGGCGATCTGATGCGCGACGATCACGTGGTGATGCTGGGGCATGAGGGGCTGTCGGCCTTGCGCGCCAATCTGCTTGAGGCGCCCCATGGCCGGGTTTTTGTCCAAATCGATGAAGCCTATGCAGGGCGGTTGATGCTCTCGGACCTGGGCGACCTGGCTTTCGATGCCAGCCGCGACGAAGGCCGGTCCGTCGCCGAACTGATTCAAGCGAGCGGGCTTTTCGTGTACCGCGATGACGCCTTGGACCGGGCCGTGGAAATGTTCTCGTCGACCGAGGATTCCCTGCTGGCAGTACTAGACAACGCCAACAACCGGCGGCTTGTCGGTTGCCTGCATGAAATCGACGTCATGCGGGCCGAAAGCGCCTATGCCCAGACCCTTGCAAGGCTGCGCGCCGAGGAACATTGACCGCTTTGGGCGTTGGCGATTCGCTGCTTTCGCAAGCGACGCTAGGCCCAACGTTGGCGCTGGAAAGCCAGTGGCCGGCGGTTCTTGGTGTTGGGTTTTGTGCGGGCCGGTGACTTCTTTATGATGGATGATAATAAACCGCCGCGCCGATCGAGTTCGCGCGGCCATGGATTGAGCGAGGATTGAGCGAGACCCATGTCGGAAGCTTCCCCGTTCCCCCCGCGCGCCGATGCGCCGCCACCGATCGAGCGCTATCTGGCTGGGCTCAACGCGATGCAACGCCAGGCGGTCGAGGTTCAGGCTGGCCCGGTCCTAGTGCTGGCCGGGGCGGGTACAGGCAAGACCCGGGTGCTGACCACCCGGATTGCCTATCTGCTGGCCAGCGGCGCCGCCAAGCCGTGGTCGGTGCTGGCCGTCACCTTCACCAACAAAGCGGCCCGCGAGATGCTCGATCGGGTGGCGGTGATCATCGGGCCAATGGCCGAGCAGATCTGGCTTGGCACCTTTCACGCGCTTTGCGCCCGACTGCTGCGCCGGCATGCGGAATTGGTAGGACTGCAATCGAATTTCACCATCCTGGACGCCGATGATCAGGTCCGGCTGCTGAAGCAACTGCTGCAGGCCGAGGAGATCGACGACAAGAAATGGCCAGCCCGGCTGCTGATGGGGGTGATACAGCGCTGGAAAGATCGGGGGCTGACCCCGGACAAGGTCGCCCGCAGCGAGTCTGGCGACCTGGCCGGCGGCAAGCTGCCCGAGATCTACGCCCAGTATCAGGACCGGTTGCTGATCTTGAACGCCGCTGATTTTGGCGATCTGTTACTGCATTGTCTGACCCTGTTCCAAGAGCATCCGGACGTATTGCAGATCTATCAGAACCGGTTCACCCATATCTTGGTTGATGAATACCAAGATACGAATGTCGCACAGTATCTGTGGCTGCGGCTGCTGGCCCAGGGTCGGCGCAACATCTGCTGCGTCGGCGATGACGATCAGTCAATCTATGGCTGGCGCGGCGCCGAGGTCGGCAATATCTTGAAATTCGAGCAAGATTTCCCCGGTGCCGAGGTGATCCGGTTGGAGCAGAATTACCGCTCGACCTCGCGGGTGTTGGCTGCCGCCTCGGGTCTGATCGCCCATAACGAGGGGCGCCTTGGTAAGACCTTGTGGACCGACGGCGAGGAGGGGGAGCCGTTGATACTGCGCGGCGTCTGGGATGGGGAGGAGGAAGCCAGGGTCGTCGGCGAGCAGATCGAGACGCGCCAACGCAAGGGCACGCCGCTGCGGCAGATGGCGATTCTGGTCCGGGCCGGCTTTCAGACCCGCGAGTTTGAGGAGCGCTTCCTCACCCTTGGCGTGCCTTACCAGGTGGTTGGCGGTTCGCGCTTTTATGAGCGCAAGGAGATCCGCGATGCCGTCGCTTATCTCCGGGTGATTAATCAGCCAGACGACGATTTGGCCTTCGAGCGGATCATCAACATCCCAAAACGCGGCATCGGCGCGGCCAGCCTGCAGACCGTTCACCATCTCGCCCGGGCCGAGCAGATCTCGTTCTGGTCGGCGGTCAACAAGATCATCCAGACCGATGAGTTACGCCCCGCCGCGCGCCGAGCCTTGGTCAAATTGGCCCAGGATTTTCAGCGCTGGCGCTCGCTGGCCGAGACGGAGGAGCTCACCGATCTCGCCGGGGTGGTCCTGGACGAGTCCGGCTATACCGGCATGCTGCAGGCCGACAAGGCGCCGGAAGCACAGGGACGCCTGGAAAACCTGAAGGAACTGGTGAGCGCGCTGGAGGAATTCGAGAGCCTGGGCGGGTTCCTGGAGCATATTAGTCTGGTGATGGAAAATGCCGAGACCAACAACGGTGATCAGGTCAGCCTGATGACCCTGCATGCCTCCAAGGGACTGGAATTCGACGTCATCTTTCTGCCGGGTTGGGAAGAGGGGGTGTTCCCGAACCAGCGCGCGCTGGATGAAAACGGCGCCGTCGGTCTGGAGGAGGAGCGCCGGCTGGCCTATGTCGGCCTGACCCGTGCGCGCCAGGCGGTGGAAATTAGCTTCGCCGCCAACCGCCGGCTCTATGGCAGCTGGCAAAGCGCGATCTCGTCGCGTTTCGTCGGCGAGATCCCGCAAGAGCATATCGAGCTGATTACCGAAAGCGGTCTTTATGGCGGGCGGTCGGGTTCTGGCTCTGGATTCGGGGGGAGCAACCTTTGGGACGAGCCCGAGGTGTTGGCTCCCGGCGCTGGCCATGGTGGCGGCCAGGGCAATCCTCGGGGTCGCTATGGCCCAGGCTTTCGCCGGCGCGGCGGGTCGAGCACCGCCAAGGCGCCAACCCTGGATGGCAAGGGCAAGCTCGTGGATCGCTCTGGCGTCATCTCGTTCGCGCCGGGCGACCGAGTGTTTCACCAGAAATTTGGTATGGGGACGGTAAGCGTCGCCGATGGTGACAAGCTCGATATCGCCTTCGATAAGGCTGGTGACAAGAAAGTCATCGCCAGATTTGTTTCCCGTCCGTGACCATTCCGCTGAGCCAACCCTGGCAGGTGGCATTCGAGGTGCTGGCTGCCCACGCCTTTTCGATGGGGGAGGCGCTGGAGCCGCATGTCGATAGTTGCGGGACCTTTGAGATTGAAGGCAGTCCGGACTGGGCGATCACCGGGATTGTCCAGCACTTTCCTGATCACGCGGCGATCATCGGCGCTATCGAGGCGGCGAGCAAGGCTGCCGGAATCCGGATGCCGGAGGTGGTGATCGAGCAATTGCCGACAATTGATTGGCTGGCCCGCAACCGGGAGTCGTTTCCGTCGATGCGCTATGGGCGGTTTCTGATTCACGGCTCGCATCAGCGGCCAGTCGGGTGGACCAACGCTCTGACCATCGAGGTTGATGCCGGACGCGCTTTCGGCTCGGGCACCCACGGCACCACCGAGGGCTGCCTGCGGGCGTTGGACCGGTTGCACCGATCGACGCGGCCGCGCCAGATGCTGGATCTTGGTTGCGGTTCCGGGATCCTGGCGATGGCGGCGGCGCGGCTATGGCCAGGATTGTCGATCCTGGCGGTAGATATTGATCTTCAGGCGGTTCACACGACGCGTGAGAATATCCGGCTGAACCAGGTGACCCGGCAGATTCGGGTGGCCAAGGCCGACGGTTATCCTAAGCTTCGTGGTTCGATCGGTGGGCGCTGTGATCTGGTTACCGCCAACATTCTGACTGGTCCGTTGATCAAGATGGCGCTGGACGCGGCCCATTGGGTCCGTCCGGGAGGCCGCATCATCTTAAGCGGGTTGTTGAACCATCAGGAGCGCGAGGTGCTGGCGGCGTATCGCGCCTGCGGTTTCGTGCTGATACATCGCGGGCAGATTCAGGGTTGGAGTACGTTGGACCTCAGGCGGCGGCTGAAGCGCTGATCGGCGACCCGAGGGCCGCCGATCTTACGCAATGCAAAGTAGCTTGTGCAGGGGTGGAGGTTCTTAGGCCACCTTGCGTGGCGATATAATCCAAGAATTGACATGAGTGCTGACATTGGTATTGACCGGCCGGAGACCCTTCGCCCGCTTGGTGGCGGTCGTTTTGACCTCCGCGGTTGGCCAGCGACCGGCGCGGATGTCCATGGCCAACAGATCGACCTCATGACGGGAAAGCCCGATATCGCTGAGTTGTGCATCGCTCAACGCAATCAATGCCGCACGGGTGTTCTGCGCTTTGTTCCAGGCGACGGTGGCGTCGACGAAACCGCTGATCGACTTGCTCAGGACCGCGAAGCACCGGGCGATAACGCCAGGGGCCGCATCATCAGCGAACCGGCGAATATCGGCCCGGTCCAGTCCGATGTCCCGCAACAGATGGTCATCCAGCGTCAGCAAAGTCTGGCGGGTGGTCCGGGTCCACTGGGCAATCTTGGCGCCAAGGATACTGAAGCCGGCGCTGATCAACGCGGCGACGTGCGTGTTCCGGGTGGTGCGGCTGGACGAGACTATGTTCAGGACTTCCAGATCGCTCGGAAAGTCGACGGCGCGCGCCTGGGTGTTGGCGGGCGAAGCGGGAGTGCCGGTGAGGGTGAATCTGTCGGTGTCGACGAAGTAAATGGTTTTCATGGCGGTATTTCCTAGGGTCTTGTGCCGCATTTTCCAACCCGGAGTTTCCGGCGGGAGCGTGGTCTGTTTCGATAGTCTGAAGATAGACCTTATTCTCGTTGGAAGTACCGTTCGTATTGCACTGCAGCAATGCGTCAAGTGCATAGCAAAAAAGCGAACTTATTGCTGGTGAAATGGTGGAAACTCGACTGTCTTTGATGCCGCTGGTTTTAGTTTGGCCGGACGCCGGCGCGCGGATGATGAAAGAGGCAATGGGCAGGGTTGCGTGCGACGCATGGGGTTTCGCCCGACCGGCGGACTTGCCGCGTACCCGTTGCCCGGCTTATCGTCATGGCGCGGTCGACTGGACCGCGATCGATCGCGGCTTGGGAGGGTCAAGGTGAGCGATTCGGCCAACATGCAGGAGCAAAGCATTGCCTTGAGCGACCGGTTGATCAAGGCCGGTCACCCGTTCGCTGCGGATCAATTGCTGGCGTTGATCGATGGAGTCAACGCTTCTCCCTTACAAGAGAGTGACGAGGCTTGGATCGGGTTGGTGGGTGAGCCTGAGGATAGAGAGTTGCGGGCGGCGCTGAAGGCGTTGCGTCAGGCGCGCCGGCAGCCCCGCTCCAGCAGTAAGGCGCCGGGCGCGGCAGGCCGTCTGGCCGCATTGCGTGCCCGGCTTGGCGAACTTGGTGTGGATGGGTTCGTGCTGCCGCGCGCCGATGAGCACCAAGGTGAGTATCTGCCGCGCCGGGCCGAACGGCTGGCCTGGCTCACCGACTTTACCGGCTCGGCCGGTGTTACGGTAGTGCTGAAGGATAAAGCGGCGGTGTTCACCGATGGCCGCTATTCCCTGGCGATCCGCGAGCAGGTTGATGCATCGCTCTACGAGACCCGGCACGTTACCAACGAGCCACCGGCAAAATGGATCGAAGAGAACTTGGGCGCCGGCGACTCGCTTGGATACGATCCCTGGCTCCACACCCTGGATGGGCTGGCGCGGCTTAGCGCTGCGGCCAAGGCGGCGGGAGGCGTCCTGGTGGCCCTGGCCGAGAACCCGCTGGATAAGATCTGGATCGATCAACCGCCGGCGCCGATCACCCCGGTGGTGTCGCATGACCTCCGCTACGCCGGTCGGTCGATCGGGGAAAAGCGGATCGCCATCGCCGAGACCCTAGTCAAGGACGCTCAGGACGCGGTGGTGCTGTCGTCCCCGGAATCGATCGCCTGGTTGCTGAATATTCGCGGCAGCGACGTGCCGCGCACGCCCTTGCCCTTGTCCTTCGCGATCCTCAACCGCGAGGGGGCGGTGGATCTGTATTTAGACGAACGCAAGCTGACACCGGCGACCCGTGAGCATCTTGGCAATGCCGTCTCGGTGCATCCGCGCGAGGCGCTTGGCTCGGCGATCGATGTGCTAGTTGGCGATGGTCTTACGCTCAGGGTTGATCCGGCCTCCAGCCCTGCCTGGATCGCCCAACGCATCGAAGCGGCGGGCGGTACGATCGCGCGCGGTGATGACCCGGTGATCCTGCCCCGGGCGCTGAAGAACCCGGTGGAGCTAGCCGGGACCCGGACCGCGCATCAGCGTGACGGGGTCGCGATGGTGCGGTTCCTGCACTGGTTTGCCGGCGTGGCGCCGAAGGGCGGCCTTGATGAGGTCGCTGCGGCGGAAAAGCTGCGGGCGTTCCGGGCCGAAGGGGCGCTGTTCAAGGACCTCAGCTTCGATACCATCTCCGGTGCCGGCCCAAACGGCGCGATCGTGCATTACCGCGTGACCGAGGCGAGTAACAGGCAGATCCAGCCGGGCGATCTTTATCTCGTTGATTCCGGCGCCCAGTATCTAGACGGCACCACTGACATCACCCGGACCATCGGCGTGGGCGATCCTGGTGACGAGGCACGAGATCGGTTTACTCGGGTGCTGAAAGGTCATATCGCCCTGGCCACTGCGCGTTTTCCGGTTGGCACCACTGGCGCCCAGCTGGATCCGCTGGCCCGGACGCCGCTTTGGCGTGCCGGCCTCGATTTCGATCATGGGACCGGCCACGGCGTCGGCTCCTATCTTGGCGTCCATGAGGGCCCGCAGAGAATTTCCAAGGCGCCGAGCACGGTGGCCTTGCGGCCGGGCATGATCATCTCCAACGAACCGGGCTATTACAAAGGCGGAAACTTTGGCATCCGGCTGGAAAATCTTATTGTCGTGCAGGAAGAGGAAATCGCTGGCGGCGACCGTGAGATGCTGAGTTTTGAGACTATCACCCTGGCGCCGTTTGACCGAAGCATGGTCGAGATAACGTTGCTTGATGGCGATGAAATCCGCTGGCTCGACGCCTATCACGGCTGGGTGCGTGCTACGCTCAGCCCGATGCTTGAGCCCGGGGTCGCTGCTTGGCTGGCCGAGGCGACCGCCGAGATCAGTTGACCTGAACACCCTGAGAACTCCCGGAGGATTCATGGATTACCAGACCATTTTGTATGGCGTGGATAACGGCCTCGCTAAGATTACCTTCAACCGCCCCGAGGTCGGTCACGCGATCAACCGGGAGTTTGCTCATGAATTTATGGATGTGGCTACCCGCGCGACCACCGATCCGGCGGTTCGCTGCATTTTGATCTCGGCCACTGGTAAGGCCTATGGGTTCGGCGGCGACCTGAAATTCTTTGCCACCGAGTTGGAGACCATCGAGGCAACTCTGATCGAACTGACGGCGGTGCTGCATCAGGGTATTCAACGTCTGCATCACGGCAAGGCACCGGTGATCATCGCCATTCCGGGCATTGCCGCCGGCGGTGGTTTCAGCCTGGCGCTGTTCGGCGATATTGTACTGGCAGCGCGCTCGGCAAAATTTGTCATGGCCTATACCAATGCCGGTCTGTCGCCGGATGGTAGTTCCTCCTACTATCTGCCGCGCGTGGTTGGCTTGCGCCGGGCGCAGGAATTGATGCTGACCAATCGCATGCTCTCGGCCGAGGAAGCCCAGGAATGGGGCATCGTCACCACCGTGGTTGAGGATGACGCGTTGGCCGAGGCGGCGGAGACGCTCGGACGCAAGCTCGCCGCCGGTCCGACCAAGGCCTATGCGGCTGTGAAGAAACTGCTCTCTCGGACCTTCGAGCAATCTCTGGAAGTACAGCTGGAGGAGGAATCCCGGTTGATCGCCGCGAATGCGAATGGCGCTGATGGCCGCGAGGGGCTGGACGCTTTTATCAATAAGCGTAAGCCGACTTTCAAGGGGGAGTAGAGCCGTGACCGAGATATCCGCCACCGAGCCGGCGAAGCAATTCGTTGAGGTCAAGGGAAAGCGCATGGCCTATGTGGAGATGGGATCTGGTGATCCGATCGTCTTCCTGCACGGGAACCCGACATCGTCCTATCTGTGGCGTAATATCATGCCGCATCTTGAGACCCAGGGGCGCTGTCTGGCCCCAGACCTGATAGGCATGGGCGACAGCGATAAGCTGGAAAATTCGGGCCCAGAGCGCTACCGCTTCGTCGAGCACCGGGAGTATCTGGATGGCGCGCTGGAGGCCTTGGGCGTAACCGGCAATGTCACCCTGGTGGTGCATGACTGGGGCTCGGCCCTAGGCTTTGATTGGGCGCGACGCAACCTGGGGCGGGTCAAGGCCATCGCCTATATGGAAGCCGTGGTCTGTCCGATGGAATGGGACGAGTTCAACCAGCAGGCGCGCGGCGTCTTCGAGGGATTTCGCTCGGAGCAGGGCGAGACGATGGTCCTGGACAAGAATATTTTCGTCGAGCGGGTGCTACCCGGATCGGTGATCCGCGGGCTGACCGAGGTGGAGATGGCGGTCTATCGTCGCCCTTTCGCCGAACCCGGCGAGGGCCGCCGCCCAACTCTGACTTGGCCGCGACAGATTCCGCTGGGGGGCAAGCCAGCCGATGTGGTGGTGATCGCCAAGGATTATGGCGCCTGGATGGCGGGCTCGCCGCTGCCGAAACTGTTCATCAACGCCGAGCCCGGCGCCATCCTGATCGGCTCGCAGCGCGAATTTTGCCGCTCCTGGCCTAACCAGCAGGAAGTCACCGTCAAGGGCGCCCATTTCATCCAGGAAGACTCGCCCCATGAAATTGGCGCGGCGATCTCCAGCTGGTTGGCGGGTTTGGGTTAAACGCCCCATGTCGACGCTGTTCCCGAACCTGTTCTCACCGTTTCGCCTGAAGGGGTTGGAGATCCGTAACCGGATCTTCTCGACCGGCCATGACACCGATATGGCCCAGGGCGGGCTGCCGACCGAGGACTTGATCGCCTATCACCGCGCCCGGGCGCGCGGCGGGGTTGGGTTGATCATTGTTCAGGTCGTCGCGGTGCATGACTCGGCGCGTTACACAGTCGAGGTTCTGCAGGCCGGTTCCGACGCCTGCATCGCGCCGTTCAAGAGATTGTTCGATACGATCCACGCCGAGGGCGCCGCTGCGTTCATCCAGTTGTTCCACCCGGGGCGCGAGCTGGCCTCCCGGCGCGACGGATCGGTCCGGGCCGCCTGGGGTGTCTCGCAGACTCCGGCCGATCGGTTCAAGGTGGTGCCGAAGGCGATGACCGAGGCCGAAATCGCCGAGATTATCGCCGGCTATGGCGCCGCCGCCCACCGCCTGGCTGAGGCCGGCGCCGATGGCGTCGAGATAGTCGGCAGTCATGGCTATCTGCCGGCGCAGTTCCTCTCGCCGCAAGTCAATACCCGGACCGATCAATATGGCGGCTCGCCGGAAAATCGTCGGCGCTTCGTTGACCAGGTGATTGCCTCGGTCCGCGCGTCGGTGCCGGCCTCGCTTATCGTCGGCGCCCGATTGTCCGGTGACGAGTTCGACATGGCGGGCCAGGACGAGGACGCGATGTTTACCATCTGCCGGGATCTGGCGCCGACGCTGGACTATCTGAACGTGATCGCCGGTACCTCGGCCTCGGCCAGCGGGGCGGTGCATATCGTGCCGCCGATGAACGTCGCCAACGGCTATATGGCGCCGTTTTCCGCAAAGCTGAAACAGGCCTCGGGCACCGCCATTCTGGTCGCCGGGCGGATCAATCAACCCCAAGAGGCCGAGAGAATCATCGCCGCCTCGATGGCTGATATGTGCGGCATGACCCGGGCGATGATCTGTGATCCCCGGATGCCGGCTAAAGCAAGGGCGGGCAAAATCGACCAGATCCGCGCCTGTATCGCCTGCAACCAGACCTGCATCGGTCATGCCCAGCTGGGCTTGCCGATCTCCTGCATCCAATATCCTGAATCCGGTCGTGAGCGGCGCTTTGCTGAGCGGCTTAGGACTAACAAGGCGCGCCGGGTGTTGGTCGCCGGCGGCGGTCCTGCCGGGATGAAAGCCGCTAGCGTCGCGGCTGAGAGTGGCCATCAGGTGACGTTGTGGGAGCGCGCCGGTGGGCTTGGCGGGCAGGCGCTGCTGGCCTGCAGACTTCCCGAGCGCGAGGAATTCGGTGGTATCGTCGAGAATCTCTCCGGCGAGATGCGGCGGGGCGGTGTCGAGGTGGTTGTGAACCGGGTCTTCGACCAAGCTGCCTGCCGGGAATTCGCGCCGGATGCGGTGATCCTGGCGACCGGCAGCCGTCGCTGGATCCCGCCGATTGAGGTAGGCGACGGGATCCAGATCCTGCACTACGAAGATGTCCTGGCCGGCATCGGCACCGGCCAACGGGTGGTCGTGCATGACTGGCGCACCGACTGGGTCGCCATCGGTATGGCTGAGAAGCTGGCCCGGTCCGGTGCGTATGTCCGGCTGGCGGTTAACGGGGTGTGTCCGGGTTTTGCGATCCAGAGCTATGTGCGCGACGTGGCGATCGCCCGGCTGCATCGCCTGGGGGTGGAGTCGATCCCGTTCATGCGGCTGTGCGGCGCGGCAGACCGGACCGTCTATCTGGCCCACACCACCGCCCAGGAGTCGGTTCTGCTGGAGGATGTTGATACTCTGGTGGTGGTGCCGCCGAACCAACCTCGGGCCGAGGACGCCGTGTGGTTGGCCGAGGTTGGGTTGGCGCACCGGGTCATTGGTGACGCGCTGGCTCCGAGAACCGCCGAGGAGGCCGTCTATGAAGGGCTGACGTCGACAGTGGCGTTATTGACGGAGATTGAGAGCGATGAAGCCGCGCATTGAAATCAAACCGGTCGACCCGTGCCTGCCGGAAGTGCTGGCGATGATCTCCGAGCTGGATACCCTGATGCGAGCACTCTACCCCATCGAAAGCTCTCATCTGACCGACCCAGCGCTTCTGGCGGATGCTGCCAACCGGTTCTATGGTGCGCTGGTGGATGGCCGGATCCGCGGTTGTGGCGGCTTCCTGGTGAGCCCGCTGGGCTATGGCGAGGTTAAGCGGATCTATGTCAGCCCAAAGGCTCGGGGGCTGGGTCTGGCGCGGGCTGTGATGGGGCATTTGGAAACCGAAGCCAGGGCGCTCGGTCTGACCGCGCTGAAGTTGGAAACCGGTATCTATCAGCCCGAAGCCCTAGGTCTGTTCGAAGTTTGCGGCTTTTCGCTGAGCGGGCGTTTTGGAGACTATCCCGAAGGCGATCCAAACAGCGTGTTTTATGAAAAGCGGTTGTGACGGCGCTGAAACTCGGGTGGCAACCCGGCCGAAAAACGATCTCACCCCGGGCCGGTCCTGGATTGCCAATGAGGTCAAGCCCTGTCTAGAATCTATTGCGGTAGAGATCGAGCGGGAGGTCGATATGCGTTTTGGGATTCATCTGGTCGCCGCGGGCGCGATGATAGAGGGCGATAGCATCGCCCGGGTCGCCACGCGGGCCGAGGAGTTGGGCTATGATTCGCTCTGGGTCAGTGACCATATCGTGTTCCCGGCAGAGTTGAGCTCGCCCTACCCCTATTCACCCGACGGAAAGCTTCCGCTGGACCCAAGCAACCCATTACTGGAACCGTTCACGGTGCTGAGCTACGCTGCTGCCGTGACCAAGACGATCAAAATCGGTACCAGCGTCATCATCGTGCCATACCGGGACCCGATCATCACTGCCAAGATTGTCTCCTCCCTCGATATCCTCTCAAACGGCAGATTTATCTTTGGAGTCGGCGTTGGCTGGCTCGGCGAGGAATTCCAGGCGTTGCGGGTGGAGCTGAAGAACCGGGCGCCGCAAACCCGTGAGGCGCTGGCCGCGATGATCGCCTGTTGGACCCAGGAAGATCCGGAATTTCATGGCCGCTTCTATGACTTTGCCGGGTTGAAATTCTCGCCCAAGCCCCGGCAGAAACCCTACCCGCCGATCTGGTTTGGCGGCGGCTCGATTCCAGCACTGAAACGCGCGGTCGAGATGGGGTCCGGCTGGCACGCGGTTTGGGAAACGCCTGAAGAGGTGGCCAAAAAAGTCACTATTCTGCGCGGCCTCTGCGGTGAGGCGGGTAAGAATTTTGACGATTTCGCCATCACCATCAATGTGAACAACAAGGTTCCACTGACGGTCGACACGGTCCGACAATACGAGGAGGCCGGTGTCAGCATGATCTTCATGCCCCGCTCGTTCCAAGCCGACGTTGACGCTATGCTGGAGGCCATGGAGACCTTTCAGCATGACGTTAAGGGGCCATCGGAGCGATGAATAGAACGAGGAACCCGCGGCTCTCTCGCGACGCACGCTTAGTTCTTTAAAAGATTACCGTATCCCATGATCTCCGAATGGACGCCTGATAGGCGAAGGCAGTTCCACAAACTGGCCTGGTTCGCCGAGATAATCGGCCGCTTCAGGTCTTTCTCAAGCGCGTCCAGGATGGCTACGCAACGAAATCCCGTGCCGGCGATGAGCACACCGTCGGCTGCCACCGGACAGGATGCCATGATCTGTGCGTAAAGCGGTTCGACTTCCTGCTCGGCGCCCATGCCGTGGCGATAGAGATCCCCTGGCGACAGGTCCCGCCGCTTTCGCCCTGGGTCATAGCTGAGATGTCCCGCGAGCTCGATCCCCCGGTCTTTGTAATAGCGAAGTCCGGCCTCGACGGTTTGGTTATTGAACCAGGGCGGCAGAACCAGGAACGGACGCCGAATGCTCGAGGCCCTGAGCGCGGCGAGACAATCCAGACCATTCGTGGTGGCGATGACTTGAGGTCCGAGAATTCCTGAAATATTTTCTACTGCCGCTTCGTCCCATCCCTTGCCGCCGACGAAGCTGCTAGAACTGTGACCGATGACCACGGCCGACAGGTGCATCGCCGCGAATTGCGCGGCGCCACGGGCTAGATCCTCGGCGAGCTCGACGCCTACTCGATCCTCCCGCCATCGTGCCCAGGGCGCAGGAGCACCGACACGGGCCGCGTGAACGGAGACATTTGGGGGAAGCATCGCCCACCATTCGGCTTCCGGCACCACTTCGGCGCCGACGATGAACAACCCGATGCGGGCCCGCCAGCCCCAATTGTCATTATGCTGCATGGAACGAAATTCCCTGGCCTGAAAAGGGCGGCGGATGTCTGCTCGCGGCGCATACCAGACATCAAGAGATTGTCTTGAAAAGTCGGAATCGTAAAGTGCTGCCGGTAGGATGCGGCGATCTGGTACGATTAGTGCAGGATTTTTGCCGCGAAAGGGTCCGCTGCCGATCCGCCGCACACGGCCAGGATGATCCGCGCCAGCAAAGCCCGTAGCTGCTCGCCTTTCAGACGCGCGCCGATCTTGGCGCCGTATTGCGCACCCACCACCGTGCCGACCAACAGTAGGATGGTTAAAACCACGTTGACCGATTGTAGAAACGTGACGTTGGCGGTGAGGAAAATAATTTGTAACAACGATGTTTTAATAAACATGTTGGATGGCATTTTCAGCACGTACACCATCGCCGGAACGATGTCGAAACTACCGCCAATTCGCTTATGGCAACCTTAAGTCGCTGGAACTGTACCGGAAAACCTAATCGTTTCGTACGCGCCGCTCGGCAACCGGGGGCAATACCATGATCCGTTGTGCCTCGGGGTGGCTCAATACCGAAGGGTCATCAAGGCATTCGGGCAACCTGCCGAACATATAGTCGCCCCAGAAGATCTAATCCGAGATCAGGAAACTCGGGCCCCGTAGATAACATTGGACACCGCATATTCGGTATTCGCCCGTACTGCGTCCTTGACTGCTGGATCTCTTGTCGCGGCGGCTTGGTCGTGGACACTCAGTTTCTCTGCAAGTGGCTTTCGGCTGGTGGGGCCTACGCATCCCGTCCTTCCACTCAGGCATGATCGAAGATCACGCCGATTGCCCTACGATCAGACCCAAGCGCGCGCGTGAGGCGGAGCAGCGTCAACGGATTGAAAGGGTGGTGAGACGGTGGCCGAAATGGAAAGCCGAGATTCCGGGTTCGCCATCGGGTCAACAGAAAGGTACGAGGTTTCTTTGCGAGGGTTTCCGCTGGCCCGAGCTGTCCCCAGTGGTTCAGCAGGCCCGCGAACAGAACCGGACGAAAATGTAACTCGATATCGTCCGGGAGACAGCTCAGTTGGTGAAATTGCAGATAAGCATAAGGGGATATGTCGTCAAAAATAGTCAGCCTGGCACAGGCTATCTCTCCCGTTCTAGTCGATTTCTAGGATGGCTCATCGGCGAAACCAGCTTGAATCGCCTTGATCTCGGACAGCGCGTCTTTTGACAGGGAGCCCTTGTTTACAGCGTCGGTGGCCTTTTGCAGTTCCTCGATGGTCGCGATGCCTATTTCCATGGTCGAGAGCGCGTCGTTTGAAATGGCGTACCGAACCGCCAACTCCGGCAGGTTCGCAGCATGACCGCCGGCGACAACAGACCCGAGCCGCAGTGCGCGCCTGACGTCGCTGGCATAGTCTAGGCCCGATCCGATCGGCGGGACGGTTTGAATTCCCAACGGATGGCGTTGCTCGCTGCCGGACAACGCCCCGCCCGCCAGGATCCGAACGCCAATCGTGCCAACCCCATGGCGTTGGCACACGGTCAATAATTGGTTGAAATCCTGGGCGGGATACCCCGCCGGTATCGGCTCGCCCGCCGACGGAACCAGTATGTTGTAAAACACCTGAGCGCTGTCGAAATGTCCCGACTCCACCATTGTGTGCAGAGCATCGGTATCGCCTTTGGCGGTGAAGCCCAGGTAACGGGTCTTACCCTCGTCCCGAAGCTTCATGAAGGCCGGCACCACGTCATTAAAGACCTGATCCAGGGTGATCGTGCCCGGCTCGCCCGTGCTATCCACCGTATTGTGCAATTGAAAGACATCGACATGATCCTGACGCAAACGTTTCAGACTGGCTTCCAGGGAACGCCGCGACGCGCGCTCCACATCACCAAGATCGTCCTGGTTCAAGCCAACTTTTGTGCTAACGACTATACCGTTCCGATTTTGGCCAAGCCCACGACCAAGATTAGTTTCCGACGTCGTGTCCCCATAGGACGGCGCCGTATCGAAATGGCTGATCCCGTTGTCGCGCGCCCAGGCGACGGCGCGGTCCTGGTCGGCAGTACTTCCTTTGGTCATGAGGCCACCAACCGCGCCGCAGCCGAAGGTAAGCAGCGAAACATCGAGGTCGGTGCGACCGAATTTTGTCGTTTTCATTGGAATACTTTTCTTTCTCGCAAGCATAGCCCGCGAATTAATGCTGATTATGCCTTGGCTATATCCACCCATTTGCTGGATTCATTCCAAGCCCGGCTCGGCTTGGAGAACTCGGCGACGGAGGGCAGTTCAAGCAGTAGGCCATCGTCCATGATCTTGACCATTCGCCCATCAGGAGCAGCGATCTTGGGGTCAATCATCTCCGCGCGATGCGTCCCCAATCCCGCCAGCATGGCAACCTTATCCATGTCCATGATCTGGGAATAGCCGACCACATCAGCGGAGACGATGGCGGCAAGACGGCGTTGCGTGGGCTGATTCATGAGGAAAAGTTTAAACCCCACCGGACTTTTTCAGGATCTCGTCGTTATCCGCGCCTAGGTTGGGTGGGCTGGTATAGCCTTTTCCCGATTCCTCACGAGAGTTGATGGGAAACGCCGGCATCGAGTACGAGAAATCTCCAGTGGAGCTTTTGACCTTGGCAATCATGCCCAGATGTTTGACCTGCTCGTTGACGACTAGGTCGTCGTAGTCGGACACCTTGGCGCAAAGGATGTCGCCGGCCTTACACAGCGTGACCCACTCATCGGTGGTCTTGGCACGGAAAGCTGGTGCCAGGGCGTCATGCATTGCTTGGCGGTTATTGACGCGTGTGCTGGAATCAATCAGCCGCGGGTTGTCGATGAGCTCGGGCAAACCAAGAACACGACAAAGCTTGGCCCAGCGATCGCCGATATAGGCGGCTACCATGATCCAGCCGTTCGAGGTTTCGAATGCTTCGTTGGGCGCCGAATAGGGGGCGGCGCTGCCGATCTTTCTGGGCACCTTGCCCTCGCCGAAATACGAGGTGACCGCCGGTTGCTGAAGCGCCATCGCGCAGGAAAGCAGGTTGACGTCGAGATGACCGCCCACGAAGCACTCGTCATGGCGAGCGGCCAGGCGCGAGAGAATGCCGACAGCGGCGATGTAGCCGGTGGTCACATCCACGATCGGCGCCTGGACCTTGCAAGGCTCCTCGCCCTCGACCCCGATAAGCGACATCAAGCCCGAGGTCGCCTGAATGATCCCGTCGACACCGGCTTCGTCCGCCATCGGACCGGTTTGCCCGAAACCGGTGACCGAACAATAGATCAATGACGGTTTAGCTTCGCACAGCGTCTCATGGCCAAGGCCAAAGCGCTTCATGACGCCGGGCCGATAGCTTTCGACGACGACATCCGCCGACAGGCACAATTCCAGCGCTGCCGCGCGATCGATTTCCAACTTTAGATCGAGCGTGATGCCTTTCTTACCCCGATTGAAGCAAATATAGATTGGACTATCATCGCCATACCAAGGCGGACCGAGCTTGCGCCCAAGTTCCCCCGATGGTGGTTCGACCTTGATCACCTCGGCCCCCAAATCGGCCAGCGTCATGGTACAGTTCGGTCCCGCTCCAATCGCGGTGAAGTCCAAAACCTTTATGCCTTTTAAGCTATCGCGCAGCATGGATTGTCTCCGTGATCGTCGGCCGGCGGACGCGCTGGCGGTGATGTTAAGGAGTGGGAGTATTTCCCACAATGTTTTCGCCACTTGGGTGATCGGTGTTCCCGGTTCCGGGCATTGTCAGACCAATTTTCAAGGCTTGAGAAACACTCGAGGCCTTGAATCTCCAGCCGCAAGGTGTCGCCATTCGGTCGGAGCGGCAGCGCGACCTTGTTTAAAAGTTTTGCGGGAGTTCAGGTGGCAATCGTGGTTCAAAAGGTTGTGGGCCGAGGCATGGATGGAGACAAAATTCTAGAGGGTGCCGGCGCCCCTGAACTTGCCATCGCTTTCTCCCGTCGTCGCAATGGCTGATATCGATGCCGCGTTCGAACAGAAGGTCTTCGACTTGACCGAGCGACAGCGGATAGCGGACTTACATTATCACAGCCAAGCGGATGATCTCGGGCGAACTGTTGAAATATTGGAACTGATTTCGCATCCAACGAAACTACGAATAACCGCCTCTAACCTCCGAATCAGTTTGGTCTGACAACGCTGATGCGCCTACATGTGGCCCAGCCTGCCGGCCGTCGGAGGTTCCGAGGCTGGCGTCAAGAAGCACGATGCGGTCGGCGGGGCTCACCCCGGGTCAGCGGACGACCGCGAACGCCTCGTCCGGGAATGCGTTGCGCGGAAATATAAGAAGTATGGGAACTCCAGAAGATCCGGATCAATATGTTCGTGGATTGATTCAGCCTTTGACACGTTGACGATGGTCGCGGCGTGAGAGAATAGATTGCGGCGGGAATTTTCACGTCCCGGTCTAGCTAATGTGTCAATATCATGTCTGTTCGTGGCATCACTGGTGCGGAAAATAATCCTCGCACCGGCCTTCGCGATAAACGTCGGTCGTCGCACAATGCAGGGCGCCTCCGAACGGGTAGGCGTCGCGAAAAGGGACCGGGATCACTTCCATACCAAGCTTGTCTATCTGGTCTATGGTGTGGACCTCGCTAGCCTCCACGCAGACGGTCTTGGGGTCTAACACCAGTACGTTCATCGATAGCCAAACGCTGGAATAGCACAACGGTGGTGGCTGATTGTGGGCCGGACGGGCGGCTTCGACGATTTCCCACCCATTTTTTTTGAAAATACCCTGCTGGTCGTTTGGCAGGGCGCGTTCCGGATTGTTCAGGATCAGCCCCGGCCGCAACGGTGTGAAGGTGGCATCGATGTGGATTGGATAGGGGTCGCCTGGGAAGTTCAGCGCGTGCACCCGATGGTCGCGGTAATGCCGGCGCAGCCAGTCTATGCCCTTCAGATTGGTGGTGAAACCATGCTGCACGAACAGATCGCGCCCGAAACGCAACACGTCGGCGGCATCGAACAGCGGCTCGACCTCGGTGGTGACGAAGTTCTTGTCGGCCACCATTGCCAGACGTGCCTGTATCGTGATGTTTTCCGACAAATAGCCTGATTTGAAGGAGGCGTCGTTCAGCCGGGGCTTCGGTGCCGATTCCATGCGCATATTCGAGTCTTCGTCATAATAGCGGCTGAGCAAGGGGCGGTAGCACAGATACTCGAACCAACGCGATCGATAGGACATGGTCGCTTCCAGCATCTCCGAGCCGACGGTCAGGATCACGTCGCGCGGAGGCATGCAGCCGAAGCTGGAGCCGTTTTCCCAATCCGGGGTGGCGATCGGCTTGCTGAAGTCGATTGGGGTGGGACGGTCGACGACAATACCACGCTTGCGCATGATCTCGGCGAACGCGTCCAGCTGGGCATTCGCCTTATCGACGCTGTCCTGAGTGCGCGGGCCATGCATCCCGAGCATGTCGCTATCGGCCGGAATTTTAGCTTCTGAAGCCGGCTCCGACGGTGGTATGCAGCATCCGTCGGCCACACCAACAATGACATGCTTTAATGGATCCCACTCGTTCCAGGAATTAACCACCGTTTTCATGTCTTAACCCTCCGTACCACCTTCATACTACTAGCTTGGCGTCAGACGCCGTCGGCGGAGTCGCGCCGCGTGCGCGAACCAATATCCGCCAAACCAGAACACCGCTAGGCCATTGGCGCGTTAATGATGGCGCCGAATCGCGAGCACGGTCTTAGTCGCGATCATAACCAGAGCCTTCGCGCCAACGATAGTGGACGATGGCATTCGAAATATGTGGAAGGTCGGTAATTGGCCCTGCGTCGCTTCGATCTGGCCTTTCAGCCATGCCATCTCAGCCACCTTTTATACATTAGCAACAGTTATTGTATAAAAGGTGGCTGAGATGGCCGATGGCAAGTTCATTGCTTACTACCGAGTTAGCACCGCTCGAGATGGCCAACCGGGTCTTGACCTTGCCGCGCAACGCGTTGCGGTGGTGGACTGACTGAACGGCGGCAACCACGAATTAGTCAGAGAATTCACCGAGATCGGTACCAGCAAGAAATGCCGCCCTGAACTGGAGAAGGCTATCGCGGCGGCGAAGAGGACAGGCGCGAGGTTGGTCATTGCAAAGCTGGATCGGCTGGCGAGAGACGTCGCCTTCGTTTTCAAGCTGATGGAATGCCGCGTTTAGTTCTTCGCCGTGGATATGCCGACAGCCAATCGCCTGACTACCTATATCATCGCCGCCATGGCCTGAGCATGAAGCCGAGACGAGCAGCCCCGCACAAAAGCCGCGCTGGGCGCCGCCAAGGCAAAGATAACCAAGCTGGGCGGCGCCTAAAATCCAAGAGCATGCACTGGCGGGGGTCTTCATGTGCCGCTGTCGCGTCGGTGGCCGAAGCCGGTCAACGTGCTGATAATCTTGTCGTCTTGATCGATGGAACCCGCCGCGCCGGGGCAACAACACTCCAATCAATCGCAGACGTCTTGAACGCTCGCGGTATCCCCACGACGCGCGGTGGGCAGTGACACCCAACGACCGTCAAGAACGCTGTAAAGCGGGCCGAGCGCGCAGCTTGGGCAACCGTCAGATGTTTGAGCGATGAATTCCACGATATTGAATCGCCACAAAATTATTGATGATCGGGGCGGGGAAAATCCACGATCTAGCCATGAACAAATATCTAAAGCTGGGAGATCACCGCCCACATACCTTGTATTTGCGCGCCAGATACTCACGGGCGAGGCTTTGGGCAAGGATAGTATTTGTAGGAAGTTGTCGAGATTGTAAGCGAGCGCGTACAGTTACAGGTCAGGCTAATCCGAACCAAACTATGCGGGCTGGGAGGCTCTCATTTGGGAAACCCTGGTTTGATCCCAGCGTCACGATATAGTTAGACTGGCCCAGGTGTTTCGCTCGCCGTGCCGAAAAGTACATCACGGGAGTTGGCCGCAGGGAAATAGGACCGTATGACTGGTATAAATACATTATCTACAATCGAAGTCGTTCCGTCTGGCGACGCGTTGGGCGCCGAAGTTCGTGGGATAGATTTTTCTCATCCGGTGCCGGGCGAGGTGCGTGATCGGCTCGTTCAGGTTTGGGGGGATCACCTGGTTCTTCTGTTCCGTGGGCTGGAATTGAATGACGATCAGCTGCTCGCGACCGCAGAGTTGTTTGGCGGCCAGCAGGCTGCCAAATCGCGGGATTTCTTTTTGCAGGCGGGCGTCAAGCCAGGAGAGAATGACCGCGTCGCGACCCGGCCTGGAATCACTATAATTTCGAATGTCGATTCACAGGGCAAGGCTGGAGTCGCCTCGGAAGCTGACCGGAGCCTTAGCTTGAAATGGCATTCCGACAACTCCTATGTTGAGGTTCCGCCGACTGGCAGCTTGCTGCACGCGCATGTCGTACCCGTTAATGGAGGTGGAGAGACATCATTTAATAACCAGTATTTAGCCTACGAAAATTTGTCGGAAGAGCTTAAGGCGGCGATCGAAGGTAAGCACTGTGTCCATGATGACCATCGCAACACATCAGCCAAACTGCGACCAACGAAAAAGCCACCAAAAACGCGCCATGACATTACTGGACCTAGCCATCCTCTTGTCCGCATCCACCCCGTTACTGGGAAGCGGGCGCTCTATCTCGGCCGTCATTACGAATGGCCATCAAGTTACATCGTCGAATTGAACGATCAGGATAGTGAAGCGCTGCTGGCATTGCTTTGGGATGCCGCGTCGCATGACGCCTTGACATGGACACATGGTGATTGGCAGGCCGGAGATCTACTGATGTGGGATAACCGTTGCACTATGCATGCCCGTGCACCAGTCGATCATTCTCAGGCTCGTGTGTTGCACCGGACCTTGATCAAGGGCGATCCGGTAATTCCTGCTTGGGGTGGGTCGCCCGCTGCGGGGGAGTAGAGTAATAGTTAGCGGGTCTTCAGGTCGCTTGCCGAAATGTGATCGGCGGGGTCTAATACCTCACTACGATGGGCGATCCGAAATAGTCGGTTGCAAAGTCACCGTCCACGATCATCGTGCGTTTGATCGTCGATCTGGCGCCAACGATTTAGTGATCGGATGAGTCCCCCGGATATTATCGGATCAATTCTCAAGGCCTGAGAAACGCCTGAACGATGGGTTCTTCAAGCGGTGAGATGTCGCCATTCGGCCAAACCTGCGGCGCGGCCTTGTTTAAAAGTTTCGTGGCGGTTCAGGTGGC